>OIAH01000342.1_pt1 | contig 21514 bp, 17 predicted proteins | sample 1580711 | NCBI WGS metagenome assembly OIAH01 (sample SAMEA3882556, study PRJEB24775) | human gut metagenome | biome: human-associated habitat; feature: intestine environment; material: feces | place: Netherlands | collected 2009/2010
CCTCGGCCAGATCGGGGAAGCTCTCCACGTCCTCGCGGTAGAGCGGTGCCGAGACGTCCCAGCTGCCGTCAGCCTGCACATCCACGGTGAACTCGAGGCGCTCGAGGATGTCGATCATGGTCTGGTCGGGCACGGTGATGCCCAGCACGCCGCAGATCTTGGCCGGGGTGGTGACGATGTGCCTGCGCTCCAGCGGGCGGCCATCGGTCAGGTCGTATTCCAGCGTGGTGATGTCGCCGCAGTCCAGCTCCTGAATGAGGTGCAGGGCGCGGGCAAGGCCCATCTCGGGGGAGTGACGGTCCACGCCCTTCTCGTAGCGGGCGGAGGAGTCGCTGTTCTGGCCCAGAGCGCGGCTGGTCTTGCGGACCGAGTCGCGGGCGAAGGTCGCGCACTCGAAGAGCAGGCTGGTGGTGGCGTCGTCCATGCCGGAGTTTGCGCCGCCCATGATGCCGGCAAGTGCCACCGGCTTTTCGGCATCGCAGATGACCAGATTGTTGGGGTTCAGAGTGAACTCCTTCTCATCCAGCGTGACGATCTTTTCGCCCGCATGGGCGCGGCGCACATCGATGGTGCGGCCGGCGACCTTGTTCAGGTCAAAGGCGTGCATGGGCTGACCCATTTCCAGCAGGGTGTGGTTGGTGATATCCACCACATTGCTGATGGAGCGCAGGCCGCACAGAGCCAGATGGCGCTTCATCCAGCGGGGAGACTCGCCCATGCGGATGTTGCGCACATAGTGTGCCATATAGCGGGGGCACAGATCCGGAGCCTCCACCTTGACGGTGATGGGCGCATCCGGTTTGCAGACAGTCTTGTAGTCCATGGCGGGCATGTGCAGGGGCTTGCCCAGAACGGCAGCCACCTCGCGGGCGATGCCCAGAACGGACTGGCAGTCCGGGCGGTTGGCGGTGATGGAGATATCAAAGATATAGTCATCCAGACCCACCACGGGAGCAATGTCGGTGCCGGGGACAGAATCCTCGGGCAGAATGAGCAGGCCGTAGACCTCAGAGCCCGGGAACAGGTCGTCGTTCAGGCCCAGCTCCTCGCCGGAGCAGAGCATACCGTTGGACTCCACGCCCTGCATCTTGCGGGCCTTGATCTTGATGCCGCCGGGCAGGGTGGAGCCATCCAGAGCAGCGGGCACGCAGTCGCCCAGCTTCATGTTGGCGGCACCGGTGCTGATGCGGATGTCGTGGCCGTAGTCGCCGCAGTCCACCACACACTTGGTCAGGTGGGTGCCCTCCTGCTTTTCCATCTCCACGATCTTGCCGACAACCACCTTGCTGATGCCGGCATCCAGCGGGATCAGCTCTTCGACCTCAAAGCCGCAGGAGAAGAGCTTCTCTTCAAGCTCCTGTGCGGTAACGTCAATATCGACGAGTTCTTTTAACCAACTGAAAGGTACTTTCATTGTTTGCTCTCTCCCCTCTTATTCGTGGAACTGCTTGAGGAACTGCAGGTTGTTCTCAAACATCAGACCGATGTTGTTGATGCCGTACTTCAGCATGGCGATGCGCTCGATGCCGATGCCGAAGGCAAAGCCCGAGTACACGTCCGGGTCGATGTTGCAGTTCTCCAGCACCTTGCGGTTGACAACGCCGCCGCCCAGCACCTCGATCCAGCCGGTGTGCTTGCACAGCGGGCAGCCCTTGCCGTGGCACTCGAAGCAGCTCACGTCCACCTCCACGCTGGGCTCGGTGAACGGGAAGTAGGAGGGACGCAGGCGGGTGCGGGTGTCAGCGCCGAACAGCTTCTGCACGAAGGTATTCAGTGCGCCCTGCAGGTCGCCCAGCGTGATGCCCTTATCCACCACCAGGCCTTCCATCTGGTGGAACATGGGGCTGTGGGTGGCATCGGAATCGGAACGGAACACACGGCCGGGGATCAGCACCTTGATGGGCGGCTTCTGGCTGTCCATGGTGCGGATCTGGCCGCCGGAGGTCTGGGTGCGGAGCAGGAACTCGTCGGACAGGTAGAAGGTGTCCTGCATATCGCGGGCGGGGTGGTCCTTCGGGACGTTCAGGCGGGTGAAGTTGTGGTCGTCGTCCTCGATCTCGGGGGCGTCTGCCACCGCAAAGCCCATGCCCGAGAAGACGTCGATGATCTGGTTGGTCACGAGGGTCAACGGGTGCAGACCGCCCACGGCGCGGGTCTTGGCGGGCAGGGTGATGTCCACCGTCTCGGCGGCGTTGCGGGCGGCAAGCTCGGCCTGCTTGACCTGCTCGGCGGCGGCGTCATACTCCGCCTGCACCTTGGTCTTCAGTTCGTTGATGATCTTGCCCATGGCCGGACGCTCCTCGGGGGCGACCGAGCGCAGATTCTTCATCAGGGCGGGGATCTTGCCGTTCTTGCTCAGATATTCCTGCCAGAAAGTTGCCAGCGTCTCCTTGGAAGAGACCTGACCGAGGCTCTCTTCCGCCTGCTTTGCCAGCTCGTCGATCATTGCTTGCATGGATGTTCTCTCCTTCTCATTCGTGTTGTTCAGCGGACAGCAAAAAAGCTCCGTCCCCTGCCGGGGCCTCTCGTAAGGCCCGGCAAAAGGGACGAAGCTTCAAAAATTTACAGCTCCGCGGTACCACCCGGTTTCCGCCCGGCCCACTCGGGAGCCGTGCGGCGCTCAAAACGCCGTAACGGGGCGCACCGTCCGGCCCTACTGCAAGGTTCAGGCCAGCCGCTCGGGAGCGAACTTCAGCCAGCGCCCGCACGGAAGCCCTCTCAGCCGGTGAAGCCTCTCTCTTTGCTGCGGTGCGCCCGCCTACTCTCTCCGTCGCTGCGTTTGGAGTATTCAGGTCGTGGTCATCAAATAACCATGAATCATCTTACCACATTTCGGGCCGGTTTGCAAGCGGCGCAGGCAGATTTCGAGGAATATCCGCGTTTTTCTTGCGTTTTGCTGGGGGATTTTTTTGCTGGCAGAGGCTTGCCGGCAGCGGCAGACCCTTTCCGTCACCACCCCCGAGCCACGCAGGTTATATGGCCAAGTTCCAAAATATCAGCGTACCAACACCGTAAAACGAACTTTGCCAAGGTGGCAAACTTGTGCCCAGCTGGCAAAGTAGGTAGTTTGCCAATCAGGGGAACTTTGCCACGTTGGCAAACAATCAATATTAAATGATGTATCGTTTGATTTATAGGAACTTTGCCACTTGTTCCACCGCAGTGAAGGAATCCCGTGGAATCCTGCCCGCTCTCGTGGCCCTGAGCGGCGCGGCGGCTCTTGGCAGAAAACCGCGCGCTTCTTGATAAAAAACGCACTGCCGGGTTCCTTGACAGCCGCCCGGCAATGCGCTATAATATCCATAGAAAAGGCACTGTGACAAACGGTTTGGCCTCTTTCTAAGGATTTGGCTTTTTGAAAACCGTCACCTTGGCAGAGGTGGCGGTTTTACTTTTTGATCCGAATCGTGAACGTAAGTCCAAAGACATGGAACGTCAAAGTAATCGGCATCTTCTCACCTCCTTTCGGAAGTGAGAGACCAAACCGCCTGCCGTATGTACAGTGCCCCACCGCTTTCCAGCGGCAGCACCAGTGTATCATAAACGCTGACAGAAAACAAGAAGATCCCCCACAAATGTGGGGGATCTTCTCATGTTCGCAATCTTTTACTTCGCCAGCAGCTCCTCCGCCAGCGCATCCATCTGCGCCTCGGCAGCGGGGTTGGAGGCAGAGCGGAGGGTGACGACGGTGTCACAGACGGTGATGTTCTTCATGCTCTCCAGCTCGGCGCGCATGAGCTTTGCGGCCATGGGTGCCCAAGTGCCGTTCTCCATCAGGGCGATGGTGCGGCTCTGGAAGGCCTTGGTCTTCAGGTGGGTCAGCAGGTTCTCCATCGGCGGGAAGAGGAAGCCGTCGTAGGTGGCGCAGGCCAGCACGGTCTTGCCGCAGCGGAAGGCCTCCGTGACGGCGTAGGAGACATCGACCCGGGTCAGGTCGATCTCCACCACCTTCGCCCCCTTGGCCCGGAGCTTGTCGGCCAGAGTGTGGGCGGCGGCGCGGGTGTGGCCGTGGATGGAGGCGCTGGCCACCAGGATCTTCTCCGGCTCCTCGGCCCTGTAGCTGGACCACATATCGTAGTAGTTCAGGTATTTGCTGAGGTCGCCGGTGAGGACAGGGCCGTGCAGCGGGCAGATGGTGGCGATGTCCAGCGCAGCGGCCTTTTTCAGCAGGGCCTGCACCTGCGGGCCGTACTTGCCCACGATGTTCAGGTAGTAGCGGCGGGCCTCGCTGGCCCAGTCGGCCTTCTCGTCGAACTTTGCCACAGCGCCGAAGCGGCCGAAGCCGTCGGCGGAGAAGAGGACTTTTTCGGTGGACTCATAGCTCACCATGACCTCGGGCCAGTGGACCATCGGCGCAAAGACGAAGGTGAGGGTGTGTGCGCCCAGCGAGAGGCTCTCGCCGTCCTTCACGACGACGCGGCGCTCCTTGGCGATGGCCTCCGGGCCGAAGAACTGCTCCATATACTGGAAGGTCTTGGCGTTGCCCACCACCTGCATCTCGGGGTAGAGGGCGGCGAGGCGGGCCACATTTGCGCAGTGGTCCGGCTCCATGTGGTGGACGACGAGGTAGGCGGGCTTCTCCCCTGCCAGCGCCTCGGTGACGTTTGCCATCCACTCGTCGGTGGCACGCACGTCCACCGTGTCGAGGATGGCGGTCTTCTCGTCCCGGATGATATAGGAGTTGTAGCTGACGCCGGTGGGCACCGGGTACTGGCTCTCGAACAGGTCAATGGTGGTATCGTCCACACCCACGCCAAGGATGGCGCTGCTGATATTCTTTACGCTCATAAGCACATTCCCTCTCTGCTGTTTTGTGTATGACATACCGCAGTCGGCAGTATTTTTCAAGAATCGTTCTTAGTATAGCACAGCCTGCCCCCTTCGTCAACTATTTATCAGGCCGGACGGCAGGCTGAGGCTCTACTCCTGTGGAATATAAGACCAAGTTCCAATATAATAACGTATCTATGTTATATATTTGAACTTGGTCAGTTTGGCCAACTTGCCTTTGCTGGCCAAGTTCCAACTTGGTCACCTCCGTCGAAGTTGGTCTCCTTGGCCAAGTTCGATTTTCGGCGATGCACCGCCGTTAATTTCCAACTTGGTCAGATACCCCGCCTGTCTCGGAGAGTGCACCTGGCAGCTCGTTCATGTCGTCGATCTCGAGGAGGGCGCCGGCGCTGGCCTCGTCGAGGCTCTGGACGCTGCGCAGCTTCCGGCTGATGGCGCGGCTGCGGACGCCGATGAGCTTGTCCAGCTCCTCGTCGGTCTGGCGCAGGCGCTGCTGCATCTTGGTGAGGCCCTGCCCGAACTTGTCGAACTCGGTCTTCACCGCGCCCAGCAGCTGCCACACCTCGCCCGAGCGCTTCTGGATGGCGAGGGTCTTGAAGCCCATCTGCAAGCTGTTCAGCAGGGCCGCCATGGTGCTGGGGCCTGCCACGTTGACCTGATAATCCCGCTGCAAGACCTCCAGCAGCCCGGCGTTCACCACCTCGGCATACAGGCCCTCAAAGGGCAGGAACAGGATGCCGAAGGCCGTGGTATAGGGCGGCTCGACGTACTTTTCCCGGATGTCCTTTGCCTCGCTGCGGAGGACCATTTCCAGCGCGTGGCGGGCGTTCTCTACGGCCTGCGCGTCGCCGGAGGCGTAGGCGTCCTGCAGGTGGCCGTAGGTATCGCCGGGGAACTTGGAGTCGATGGGGAGCCAGACGCTGCCGCCGTCCGCGCCCGGCATCTTGATGGCGTATTCCACCCGCTGGGTACTGCCCGGGATGGTGGCGACGTTGGTGTCGTACTGCTCGGGGGCCAGAATTTCTTCGAGGATGGCCCCCAGCTGGATCTCGCCGAGGATGCCGCGGGTCTTGACGCCCGAGAGCACCTGCTTCAGGCCGCCCACATCGGCGGCGAGGGACTGCATCTCGCCCAGACCCTTGTACACCTGCTCGAGCTGCTGGTTGACGGCCTTGAAGCTCTCGGTGACCCGCTTCTGCAGGGCGTCCTGAAGCTGCTCGTCCACCGTGTGGCGGATCTCATCCAGCTTGCGGGTGTTCTCGGCCTGAAGCGTCGCCATGCTCTGGGTGACGGCCTGACGCAGCTGCTCCATCTGCTGGGTGTTGGCCTGCTCGAGGCTGCGCAGCCGCTGCTCAAGGATGCGCTGCTGGCTGTCCTGCCCCCGCCCCAGCGTGGTGCTCATCCCCTGCACGGCAGTCTGGAGCGTCTCGCTGACGCTGCGGATGGCGGCGTAGTTCTGCTGGGCCACGGCATCCTGCCGGGCGCTGAAGTCCTTGGCCTGTGCGGCAAGCTGCTGCTCCAGCCAGCTCTTCAGGGCCTCGTCGTCCTTCGGCTCCTTCAGCAGGCGGCTGGTGCGAGCCAGCAGCACCGCCATCATCAGGCAGATGGCGACGAGCAGCAGGGTGTACACGAACGCAAGATATTCCATTTACTTTACTTCCTCAAATCTCAAAACTTCTTTGGTGGTGACCCTTTCCTCCCCGGCAAGGCCCACGCCGTCGGCCTCCATCTCCCCGCTCTGGTTGTCGTAGGGGTCGCTGCGGAAGCCCGTCATCGGCGGGTCGAAGGGGGCCTCGAAGGCGCTGTTGGCCACCATCCGGCCTGTGTCCAGACTGCCGAAATAGTGGCGGCGGAGCATCTCATCGCCCCGGCGTGCCATGGAGGCACCATAGGAGCAGTCGGCGTACATCCAGCCCTTGGGCGCGATGTAGAACCGTGCCCCGGGGGATGCGGGCGCAGTTCTCGGCGATGGACTCATGGACGAAATAGGAGGGCTGGAAGTGATAGCGGACGTTCAGGGTGACGTAATCGTAGATGCGCTTCGCCTTCTCCGCCGGGCTGGTGACGCCCTCGGTGAGCTGGGCCGCCAGCGCCCGCAGATAGGGCGTAAAGACGATGTGGGGCGCTTCCTCGCCGGTGTAGAAGTCCGGCTGCTCCGGGTCGGGCGTGAAGGAGAGCGGGTCGGCGTAGACCGCCGTTTCGCGGTAGCTGTACTCCGCGCCGAAGGTGCGGTTCTCGGCAAGGTCGGCCTCCCAGTACACGGTGCGCTGGGGCGCGTCCTCGGCGGCGATGTGGCCGGGCGTCTCGGTGAAGGCGTCCAGCGTGATATGGCTCTGGGACGGGCAGGCGGCAGGCAGGGCCAGCCACGCCCGGACATGGACGGTGTCCCGGCCCTCGGCTCTCGCCTTTTCCAGCGCGGCGGCGAAGGCCTCGTCCGACATCCGGATGCTGGTGCGGAGGGTGATGTCGGCGCTGGCGCTCCCCTCCTGCATCATCTTTTCGCAGAGGCGGTGACGCTCCTCGTTCTTATTGTTGGGGGCGTCCGGGGTCTTTTTCCGGGCGGCGAGGTCGGCGTGGGTGGCCAGCAGGGTCTCGGCGAACCGCTCCTGATACCGCTTTTCCCCCTCCACGAACCGCCAGTCCATCCGGCCCTCCCAGTCGAGGGCGCGGAACTCCTCCGCCGTGAACCCCTTCACCCGCTCCTGCATCCGGGCGATGGCCTCGGCCTCCGTCCAGCAGTATTCCCCGGGCAGACGGCGCATGATCTCCTTCTGGACGGTCAGCGCCTCCCGCAGGGCGTCCACGCCGTGGGGCGTGGGGTTCTCGGGCGGGACGTATCCCTCCGGCGCAGCGCTGCCGTTGGTGGCAGGGCTGTTCTGGGTCTTGGTCCAGTCCTCGGCCAGCAGCCGGTCGATGCGGGCGATGGCCTCCTTGTAGTATCCGGCTGCCTTCAGCCGGGCGATGTCGTCGGGCAGGCCCACGTTCAGGCTGCGGATGCATTCATTCAAATCGTACATATCCTTTCCCTCTTTTCTTTATTCTTCCGAAACGCTCTTCCAGAATGCGGCGGCGTCGGCTACCCAGCCCTCCGCGTCGGTACCCACGCCGATGCCGACGCCATGCTTGGCGTCGTCGTAGACCTGCACCCGGTTGGGCACGCCGTTGTCCCGCAGGGCCTTGGCAAGGGCCGGCCCCTGCAGCGGGTAGACGAAGGCCATGAGCATCTTGTCGTTCCGGCCATACCACAGGAAGGTGGGCGGGTAGTCCGGCGTCACCAGCTTCGAGACCGTGTAGGAGTAGTAGCGCCTTTCCAGCCGGTCGGTGTCCATCAGGAGATGGTAGGCGGGCTTTGCCTCCAGAAAGTTGTTGATGGGGTAGGCCAGCAGCAGTGCGCCGGGCTTCGGGACGCCGTAGCGGCCCCAGCCCTTTTCCTCATTGCCGAAGACGCCCGCGATCTGCCCGCCGGAGGAGTAGCCCAGCAGGGCGTAATCCTCGGTGGAGACGCCGAAGGTGTCTGCGTTCGCCAGCACGAGGCGGATGGCCCGGGCAAGGTCTTCCATCGGGGCGTCGTCCCCGGCCTCGAGGCCGATGCGGTAGCGCAGGGAGAAGACGGCGTACCCCTGCTGGTGCAGCTCCCACGCCGTGGACACGCCGCCCCGCAGCTCGCCGCTGTAGTAGAGCGAGTTGCCCGACAGCACGATGGCGAACTTTGCCCCCGGCTGCTCTGCGGGGCAGTAATACAGCTCCACATGGGCGCGGGCGGGCATGGCGGCGATCTCCTCCTCCGAATAAAGCGGGTACGTCACCTGCACCCCGTCGTGGTACACCTGCGCCAGATAGTTCAGCCCCGCCGCGCAGGCCTCCGCCGATGTATCGTCCACCACCTCGGCCAGCGTCTCATCGTCCCGGCTGGTGGAGAGCTTTTCGCAGTCCCGCTCCCATACATAGGTGTAGGTGTAGAGGCCGCTGGCCCGGATGTCGGGGTCGTCGCGGATCTCTTTCATGGTGGTCTGGGGCGTGATGCTGGCCGCAGAGGCCGGGAGAGCGAGGAGGCCGAGCATCAGCGCAGAGGCAGTGAGTCGTTTCCAATCCATCTTCTTGTCTCCTTTTTTCGGGACAGCCGAATTGCATTTTGCGGCAAAGAGGTCTATAATAGTTCCTGCCCCGAACGGGTATTTTCTCTATTGTATCACAACCGTGATGATTGTCAAAAAGATTTCTGCCCGGGAGGGGCTTTTTTCCATGCTGACCAATTACCACACCCACACCACCCGCTGCGGCCACGCCGAGGGCACCGAGGAGGAGTACATCCTCACGGCCCTGCGCTGCGGCTACAAGGTGCTGGGCTTTTCCGACCACACCCCGTGGGCCTACGCCACGCCCGGCTTCGTCAGCCATATCCGGATGCTGCCCGCCCAGCTGGACGACTATGTCCTGACGCTGCGAAGCCTGCGGGAGAAGTACGCCGACCGGCTCCATCTCCACATCGGCCTCGAGGCCGAGTATTTCCCGGCCTATCTGGGCTGGCTGAAGGAGGAGACCGAGCGGCTGGGCATCGAGTACCTCATCCTCGGCTGTCACTACGACACCACCGACGAGCAGGACGCCAAGGCCCGGCGCTTCGGCGGCAGCGCCTCCCCGGCCCACGGCAGACGGTACGCCGAGCAGGTGGAACGGGCGCTGGAAACGGGGCTGTACCGGTATCTGGCCCACCCCGACCTCTTTTTGAACCGGATGACGGCCTTCGACGCCGAGGCCGAGAAGGCCTGCCGGGAGGTCTGTGCCGCAGCGGCACGGCTGGACATCCCCCTCGAGTACAACATGGCGGGCCTGACGCTCCAGCGCCGCCCCGACGGCTCGCTGGGCTACACCCGGGACGAGTTCTGGCGCATCGCGGCGGAGTATCCGGTCAGGGCCATCGTGGGCTGCGACGCCCACGCCCCCTCGGAACTGGACGTCGTCCCCCTCATCGAGGAGAAGAGGGCCTTTCTGCAGGGGCTTGGCATCCCGGTGCTGGACACCCTGCCGGGGCTGGAGTGAGAAGCCATTGCACAGACGGGCCGCATCTGCTATACTGGGATAAACTGGGATAAGAGGAATGGTGCAGGGCGCATTGGGGCGCTCTGCCGGGGAAAGTATCATGAGCAATATCACTGTCCGGCCGATGACGCCGGAGGACTGGGCCGCTGTGTCCGAGATCTACTTGGAGGGCATCGCCACCGAGCACGCCACCTTCCAGACCACCTGTCCGCCCTACACGGCGTGGGACGCCTTCCACATCAAGGAATGCCGCCTCGTCATTCTGGACGGCGGCGAGCTGGCGGGCTGGGCCGCGCTGCGCCGCATCGACCCCCGCTGGTGCTACCGGGGCGTGGCCGAGGTGAGCATCTACGTCGGCGAGAAGTTCCGGGGCCGGGGCCTCGGCTCCCGGCTGCTGACGGCCCTCTGCGAGGCGTCGGAGCAGGAGGGCTACTGGACGCTCCACTCCACAGTCTTGCAGGACAACACCGCCAGCCTCGGCCTCCACACCAAGTGCGGGTTCCGGGTCGTGGGGCGGCGGGAGCGGATCGCCCGGGACTGTCATGGCCGCTGGCTGGACACCTACCTGATGGAGCGCCGCGCCAGAGCCGATGAGCCTGCGGGGTATAAGAAATTATAAGAAAAGAGCTGCTGTATATGACGTACAGCAGCTCTTTTTTGTATCGGACAAGCCCTTTACCACTCATTCTCCCCTGCGTCGGCATCGGCCACGCGGGTGCGCTGGAACATACTCTCCAGCACGGCGCAGTATTTGTCGGCCAGACAGACGATGATGGCCTCCCGGCAGGTGGGAACATGGCGGAAGGTCAGGGGCCACATATGGCTCGAGATGATGTTCTGCTCCTTCTTGGTGATGGCGAAGCAGCGCTCCGCGTTGACGCAGGCAGAGCCGGGGTGAGCGAAGCCGTGCATCTCGAACAGACGGCGCAGGCCGTGGAAGGAGCTGCGCTTGTGCCAGTCGTAGAGGTAGAAGTCGTGGAGGAAGGCCCCCACGGCCAGCGATGTCTCGTCCGCACCCAGATGGAAGCGGCGGTTGAGCCAGAAGCTCACCAGCACCACGTTCTTGCAGTGCTGGTAGGTGGTCACATCGCCGTGCTGGATAAACTCCCGCATCCGCTGCACCTCAGGGTGCTGGTCGTATCGCATCAGGATGGCGGAAAGACGCTGGCGCTCCAGATCAGAAAGCTGCATTGGTTCGATTCCTTTCTCTGCAAAAGGCTCTCCCTTTGGGAAAGCTGTCGAGCGAAGCAGACGGAGAGGTCATCCCATTAAGACCTCAGCTGCACCGGGTTCGAATTTCCGAAGTTCTCGGCCTCGGTGGGGTTCGAGCGCCGGAGGCTCAGGTCCACGAGGTACTGCTTGCCGTCGCCCAGCTCTTCGAGCTGCGCCAGCTTGGCCTTGGCGGAGGCCTCGTCCGGATACCACTGGATGAGGAAGAAATTCTCCGCCTCCACACCATAATAGAGCCACTGGCCGTCGGCGCGGAGCAGGTCGTCCAGATGGTCCACCTCGTCGCCGTCGGTCAGGCCGAGGCCCTCTTCGGCGTAGACATTTTCCGGCTCCACCTGCAGCACTTCGATGACCTGAATGGCGCTCTGGAGGTACTCGTCCTGCGAGATGCTCTTGTCGGACAGCTCCCAGCCCGTCAGGAATGCCTGCATCAGCAGGTCTTTGACCGAGATCTTCTTTTCCATGTACGTTTCCTTCTTCCTCGTTTGTTTCCGCTGCCCAGTATACCCTTAAATCTTGGGCAGGTCAACCATAAAATTATGAATTTTTTGTAGGAATGTCCAATTCACCGCAGGTCGAACCCGAACGTCCGCCCCAGCCACTCGAGGCAGAGCGTCACCCAGCGGGCGCGGTGCCGGTCGGCGGCGTCCACCTCGGCGGTGCTGATGCTGGTGCCGTGGACCCCCTGCTCAAAGAGATGCGCCTCGCAGGCCACGCCCGCCCGCCGCAGGGCCGAGAGCAGCAGCAGCGTGTTCTCCACCGGGACGGTCCTGTCCTCCATGGTATGCCAGACGAAGACCGGCGGTGTGTCGGGCGTGATCTTGTCCTCCAGACCGAAGGCCCTCTGTGCGGCGGCGTCCTCACTGCCCGCCAGCTGGACGAAGCTGCCCCGGTGGGCATACTCCCCCGCCGTGATGACCGGGTAGCCCAGAATGACCGCGTCGGGCCGCTGCTGCGCCGTCTCGCCCGGGATGTCCAGCACTGCGCCGGACAGGGCCAGATGTCCGCCCGCCGAGAAGCCGCAGACCGCTATTTTATCCGGCAGGATATGCCATTCCTCCGCGTGCTGCCGCAGCAGCCCCAGCGCCTCGCTGAGCTGGCGGAGGGGCCGGTAGTCCCGTGCCCCTTCCCCCACGCTGTAGGTCAGCACGGCGGTGTGATAGCCCGCCGCCGCGAACTGCAGGGCCACCGGGTCGCCCTCCCGGGGGCTGACATGGCTGTATCCTCCGCCGGGCACCACCAGCACCAGAGGCCGCTGCTTCACCGTGGGCATGGCGTCCAGCGACGCCCGCAGGCAGACGGTCAGCGTCCCGCCGCCCTCAAGTTCCAGCTGTATCTGCTGCATCGTTCCGTTTTCCTCCTCTTTTATACAGATTACTCCGGCCCATTATACGGCTTCGGCAGGGCAAAGTAAAGCCAAACGCCGCCCCGCCGGGAAAGTTTTTTGAACTTTTTATGAAAGCCCTTGATTTTTATCTCCCGCCGGTGTATATTAGCACTCGAAAGTTATGAGTGCTAAGTCCCCGTGAGCAGTCAACCGCTCCGGGTGCTGGCATTGAATCTGATAAAAAGAGGTTTTGTATTATGGCGAAAAAAGAATTTCAGGCCGAAAGCAAAAAGCTGATGGACATGATGATCAACTCCATCTACACCAACAAGGAGATCTTCCTGCGGGAGCTGATCTCCAACGCTTCGGACGCCATCGACAAGCTGTATTATAAGAGCCTGACCGACTCCTCCGTCGGCATGAACAAAGGCGATTTCCGCATCCTGCTCACCCGCGACAAGGACAGCCGCACCCTTACCATCTCCGATAACGGCATCGGCATGACGAAGGAGGAGCTGGAGCAGAACCTCGGCACCATCGCCCACTCCGGCTCCCTCGACTTCAAGAAGGACAACAAGGACGAGAACATCGACATCATCGGCCAGTTCGGCGTCGGCTTCTACTCCGCCTTCATGGTGGCCGACAAGGTGACGGTCATCTCCAAGGCCTACGGCTCCGACGAGGCATGGCAGTGGGAGTCCAGCGGTGCGGACGGCTATGAGCTGGAGCCTGCCCAGAAGGAGACGGCGGGCACCGACATCATCCTCCACATCAAGCCCGACACCGAGACCGACCACTACGACAACTTCCTCGACGAGTATGGCATCGTGGCCATCGTCAAGAAGTACAGCGACTATGTCCGCTACCCCATCCAGATGGAGCGGGAGAAGAGCCGTCAGAAGCCCGAACCCGACCCCAAGCCCGAGGACTACAAGCCCGAGTGGGAGACTTACACCGAGCTGGAGACCCTGAACAGCATGGTACCCATCTGGAAGAAGCAGAAGAGTGAAGTCACCGACGAGGAGTACGCCAGCTTCTATAAGGATAAGTTCAACGACTACGCCGACCCCGCCCGGGTCATCGTCAGCCGCACCGAGGGCACCGCGAACTACAACGCCCTGCTCTTCGTGCCCAGCCACCGCCCCTACGACTTCTACACCAAGGACTACGAGAAGGGTCTGGCCCTCTACGCCTCCGGCGTCCTCATCATGGAGAAGTGCGGCGACCTGCTGCCCGACTACTTCAGCTTCGTCAAGGGCATCGTGGACAGTCAGGACCTGAGCCTGAACATCAGCCGCGAGATGCTGCAGAAGGACAGCCAGCTCAAGCTCATCCACAACGCGCTGGAAAAGAAGATCAAGAACGAGCTGCACGCCATGCTGGCCAACGACCGCGAAAAATACGAGAGCTTCTGGAAGGAGTTTGGCCGTCAGCTGAAGTTCGGCGCTTACTCCGACTACGGGATGCACGCCGAGCTTCTGCGCGACCTGCTGCTGTTCTGGTCTGCCAAGGAGCAGAAGATGGTCACGCTGCAGGAGTACGTCGAGAAGATGCCCGCCGAGCAGAAGTACATCTACTTCGCCGCAGGCGACTCCACCGACCGTCTGGCCAAGCTGCCCGCCGCCGAGCTGGTCATGGACAAGGGCTATGATGTCCTGCTGCTGACCGAGGATGTGGACGAGTTCTGCCTGCAGATCATGCGCACCTATCCCCGCAAGGATGCCGAGGGCAAGGACGGCACCGTGGAGTTCAAGAATGTCAACAGCGGTGATCTGGGCCTTGAGACCGAGGAAGAGAAGAAGGCCGCCGAGGACGCTACCGCTGAGAACAAGAACCTGTTCGATGCCATGAAGGACGCACTGGACGGCAAGGTGAAAGAGGTCAAGGTCTCTACCCGCCTGAAGGATCACCCTGTGTGCCTGAGTGCTGACGGCCCGCTGTCCATTGAGATGGAAAAAGTGCTGTCCAAGCAGCCCGGCAGCGAAGGCGTAAAGAGCGATAAGGTTCTGGAACTGAATGTCAACCACCCCGTGTTTGCCGTGCTCAAGGCCGCACAGGAGGCCGGTGACACCGACAAGCTCAAGAAGTACAGTGCTCTGCTGTACGCACAGGCTCAGCTGATCGAAGGCCTGCCGGTGGATGATCCCGCCGCCTACGCCGAGGCCGTCTGCAGTCTGATGAAGTAACTTTTTCCGGCAGGCAGCAGACTTACTCCCCTGCTGCTTCCACGCACATCAATATTTCCCCCTTAACAAAAAGGCCGTGCTCCGCTATAATAGAGTGGAACGCGGTCTTTTTCTGTTCTTTTGCCGGACAGTCAGGATAAATTGAGAGGTTTTTGCTCATGCAGCCCAAAAAACATTATTTTGCCCACATTCCCACCATTGCCATCTTTATTGTGTTTGCCATGTCGGCACCGCTGGGCGTGCTGCTGTTCATCTTAAAAAGCATCGATAAAAACGCCGAAAAAGAGGAAAAGGCTGCTGCGCAGGCGCAGGCAGACTATCGTTCCGACCTCGGCCCCGCATCTGCGCAGATGGCCCCCCGGCAGGAGCAGGATCCCGAGGCCGCCTGCGGCACTGACCGCCCCACCGCAGAACAGAAGAGCGCTCAAAACTGGCACAAGACCATTGCCGTGATCTGCACCATTCTGGGTGCTGTCTTCCTGTTTACCGGTGCGGAGGAACTGATCGACTGCCTGTTCGACTTTCCGGACTTCGACGATCTGCTCCCTGCATTGGCCACGACCATTGGCGGAGCCGGCGCACTGTGGACCGGCCTGCGGATGGACCGCACCCGCAAGCTGGAACGCCTGTTGGACAAGATCGCAGGCGACCGCGACAACATCCCGCTGGACGAGCTGTTTGCCGCCGCAGGCATCGATGCCGCAAAGGGGCGTGCTGCAGTGGAAAGCGCCATTTCCCACGGTTACTTTGGTGCCGACGCCTACATCGACAACCGCACCGCTACCCTTGTGGTGCGCGGCGCGGCTCCCCAGCCGCCCCGGAAACCGAAGCCTGCGCCCGCCCCAGAACCTGCACCAGCGGACCAATATACCGCAATTCTGCAGCAGCTGCGGCAGGTCAACGATGCCATCCCGGACCCCGTGATGACCATCAAGATCAGCCGTCTGGAAGCGGTCAGTGCCCGCATCTTTGAGCTGGCAAAGCAGGACCCCGGCAAAAAGGCTCAGCTGCAGAAATTCATGGACTACTATCTGCCCACCGCCCTCAAGCTGCTGAACACCTACGCCAGCCTTCCTGCGCAGGATGTGCAGGGGGAAAACATCGCCGATGCCAAAAAGAACATCGAGCGCAGCATGGACCTGCTGGTGACCGCCTTTGAAAATCAGCTGGACAAGCTGTTCCAGTCCGACGCACTGGACGTTTCGGCAGATGTGGCCGCACTGGAAGGGATGCTGAACATGGACGGCCTGACCGGAAACGAGTTTACAAAATAATATTTTGGGAAACAGGGAAAAGGCCCATGAGCTTTTTCCCTGTTTTTTCAAAGCGCAAATCTCCATGTTGTGCAGCTCTTGTCCGTCCCGCGCAAAGCCGTGGATTTGCAGGCATTTTTGCCAATGGTTTTTCCGTTTTATATCTAATTTTATTTCAACCGTCAAATTCCACTCTGTGCGCCAATTTCAGTCTTTTTGCAACTTTTCATCCAGATGCAACAATAACACATGGTTTTTTCTGTCCGGATTTTATATGATAAGGACAGAAGTGTGCAGAGCATCCTGTATGCGGCCCTGCACTGCAGTTCCAACCCGCTCAAAAGGAGGATTATCCTATGATGAAATCTGTTTCCGCATGGAAGCAGGAGCTTTCCAGCGGCGCTCACGCTGCCCGGCTGGCAGCACTTTACTGCTGTGCGCCCGACGAAACTCCTGCACAGGCTGCCCGCTACGAAGCTGTTCTGAATGGTCTGGATGCCACCTTTGGCCCCCATGCTGAAGCTGGTCTTTACAGTGCCCCCGGCCGCACCGAGATCGGCGGCAACCACACCGACCACCAGCATGGCCGCGTGCTGGCCGGCAGCGTGAATATTGATATGATCGCTGCCGCCGCGCCCAACACCCTGAACCAGCTGCGCGTGCAGAGCGAAGGCTACGACCTGTGTGTGATCGGCCTTGATGACCTTGCTGCCCGCAAGGAAGAGGAAAACACTACCCTCTCTCTGCTGCGCGGCGAATGCGAAGCCTTCCGTCAGCGCGGCGCAAAGCTGGCCGGTCTGGATGTGTACATTTCCTCCAACGTGCCCAAGGGCAGCGGCGTCTCCTCTTCTGCCGCCTTCGAGGTCCTCATCGGCGTCATCCTGAACGACTGCTTCATGGCCGAAAAGGTCTCCCCCATCGCCATCGCCCAGATCGGCCAGTGGGCCGAGAACGTCTACTTCGGCAAGCCCTGCGGCCTGATGGACCAGATGGCCTCCAGCGTGGGCAACATCATCACCATCGACTTTGCCAGCCCCGCCAAGCCGGTCGTCGAGCCGGTGGCCGTGGACTTCTCCAAGGCGGGCCTTGCCCTCTGCATCCTCGACTCCGGCGCAGACCACGCCGACCTGACCGATGAGTACGCTGCCATCCCCGCCGAGTGCCGCGCCGTGGCCGCTGTCTGCGGCGGCGAGGTGCTGCGGGATGTACCCTTCGAGACCTTCCTCGCAAAGCTGCCCGAATGCCGCAGACAGTGCGGCGACCGGGCCGTCCTCCGCGCCTTCCATATCTACGCCGACAACGACCGGGTGGCAAAGCAGGTGGCTGCTCTCCGCGACGACGACTTCGACACCTTCCTCCGCCTTGTGAACGAGTCGGGCCGCAGCAGCTGGGAGTACCTGCAGAACGTCATCCCCGCAGGCTACAAGGAGCATCAGGAGGTGGGCGTCACCATCGCCGCCGCAAAGCATCTGCTGGGCGGCAAGGGTGCAGTCCGCGTCCACGGCGGCGGCTTTGCCGGTACGGTGCAGGCCTTTGTGCCCGTCGAGATGCTGGCCGAGTTCAAGGCCGGCATGGAAGCCATCCTCGGCGAGGGCCGCTGCCACGTCCTCTCCATCCGCCCGGAGGGAGGCGCTGTTCTGTGATCTCCACCGCCATCCAGCAGCTCGTCAACTATGGTCTGGACACCGGGCTTATCCTGCCCGACGACGAGATCTACATCCGCAACCAGCTCCTCATGACCATGCAGCTCGACAGCTTCACCGAGCCGGAGGGTGAGGTCTGCTACGCCGACCTCGAGAGCATCCTGAAAGCGCTGGTGGACGATGCCGTGGCCCGGGGCGTCTGCGACGACAGCCCCACGGCCCGCGACCTCTTCGACACCAAGCTCATGGGCGTGCTGACTCCCCGCCCCAGCATCGTGCGGGCCAACTTTGAGGAGCGGTATGAGACGGACGGCCCGCAGGCCGCCACCGACTGGTTCTACCAGTTCAGTCAGGACACCGACTACATCCGCCGCTACCGCATCAAGCGGGACCTCAAGTGGGTCACCAAGACCCCTTACGGCGACCTTGACATCACCATCAACCTCTCGAAGCCCGAAAAGGACCCCAAGGCCATCGCGGCGGCAAAGCTCGCCCCCCAGAGCGCCTACCCCAAGTGCCAGCTCTGCGTGGAGAACGAGGGCTATGCGGGCCGGCTGAACCATCCCGCCCGCGAGAACCACCGCATCATCCCGCTGACCATCAACGACAGCGCGTGGAATTTCCAGTACAGCCCCTACGTCTACTACAACGAGCACTGCATCGTCTTCAACAGCCAGCACACCCCCATGAAGATCGAGCGTGCCACCTTCCGCAAGCTGCTGGACTTCGTGGCCCTCTTCCCCCACTACTTCGTGGGCAGCAATGCCGACCTGCCCATCGTGGGCGGCAGCATCCTGAGCCATGACCACTTTCAGGGCGGCCACTACGAGTTCGCCATGGCCAAAGCCCCCATCGAGAAGGCATGGGTCTTCCCCGGCTTTGAGGACGTGGAGGCCGGCATCGTCCACTGGCCCATGAGCTGCATCCGGCTGACCTGCGCCGATGACGAGCGCCTCGTGGAGCTGGCCGACAAGATCCTGACCGCATGGCGGGGCTACACCGACGAGAGCTGCTTTGTCTACGCCGAGACCGACGGCGAGCCGCACAACACCATTACCCCCATCGCCCGGATGCGGGATGGCCGGTTCCAGCTCGATCTGGTGTTGCGCAACAACATCACCACGCCGGAGCATCCGCTGGGCGTCTACCACCCCCACGCAAAGCTCCACCATATCAAAAAAGAAAACATCGGCCTCATCGAGGTCATGGGTCTTGCCGTCCTGCCCAGCCGCCTGAAGGCAGAGATGGCTGATGTGGAGACCGCTCTCGCGGCCCGCACTCCCGCCGCCGAGTACGGCGAGAGCATCCAGAAGCACGCCGAGTGGGCGATGGACATCCTCGCCCGTCACCCGGAGCTGAACGCCGAGAACGTCCACAGCATCGTACAGGACGAGGTCGGCCACGTCTTCGAGCAGGTGCTCGAGGACGCCGGCGTCTACAAGATGGACGAGACTGGCCGTGCAGGCTTCGAGCGGTTCCTTTCTACGATTTGATCCAGCAAAAAAGGCTGTTGCTTTTGCCGCAACAGCCTTTTTCTTTATAACTTTTTACTGCCTGCCTAATTGCCAGAACGCCACGGCGCTGGCGGCGGCGACGTTCAGCGAATCGACGCCGTGGGACATGGGGATCTTCACGGTATAGTCGCAGGACGCGATGGTACTGGCGGCCAGACCGTCGCCCTCAGTGCCAAGCACGATGGCAAGCTTCGGCTCTTTTGCCAGCTGCGCGTCGTCGATGCTCACCGAGCGGTCGCTGAGGGCCATCGCCGCCGTCTTGAAGCCGAGGGCGTGGAGGACGTCCATCCCCTTCTCCGGCCAGTCTGCCGGGCTGTCGCCCAGCTGCCCCCAAGGCACCTGAAACACCGTGCCCATGCTGACCCGGACAGCGCGGCGGCAGAGCGGGTCGCAGCAGGAGGGATTGATGAGGACGGCGTCCATGTTCAGCGCCGCCGCCGAGCGGAAGATCGCCCCCACATTGGTGGAGTCCACGATGCCCTCCAGCACCGCCACCCGGCGGGCGTCCCGGCACAGCTCTTCCACCGGGCGGGGCGCGGGACGGCGGAATGCGCAGAGCACGCCCCGGGTCAGCTCAAAGCCGGTCAGCGCCGCCAGCAGCTCCCGGTCGGCGGTGTACACCGGCGCATCGCCGCAGCGGCTCAGGATGCCCGCCGCCGGGCCGGTGATCTGTCGGCGCTCCATCAGCAGGGACACCGGCTCATAGCCTGCGTCCAGCGCCCGGTCGATGACCTTCGGGCTTTCGGCGATGAAGATGCCTTTCTCCGGTTCGAGGCGATTGCGCAGCTGGTTCTGGGTCAGCCGGGCATAGGGGTCCAGCTCCGGCGCGTGGAAATCCGTGATCTCGATGATGTTGGGCATACAGACAGCCCCTCCTTCTCCTGCAAATGCTGTTTTCTGTGTATTATACCATGAACGCAGTGAAATGGTATAATTGCGCATCCAAAGCCGGTTGCCACGCAGCTCCGCAGGAGCAAGCGGCGAGGCGCTGCGCATAAAACTATAATATCGCGTTAGCGATATTATACCACAGTCTGCGCCGCATTGCAAAGCATCGTGCCTCCTGCGATACCCGCCCGGAATCGTCATTATTGATAAAAAATATCCCACAGTTTTTGACAAAACGCCAATTTTGCGTTATAGTATGGCATGGAGTTATTCTGGATATAAGGAGGAAGCTTTTATGCCATCTCTCAAACATCACGGACAGATGTCCGAAGCCTTCATCACCGCCCTTTTTCTCTCCGTCTCGGGCGGTCTGCAGGACGTTTATACTTATCTCTTCCGCGGCAAGGTCTTTGCCAACGCCCAGACCGGCAACATCGTGCTGATGTCGGTCCATGCCTTTGCGGGCGAGTGGGGCGAAGCCCTGCGGTATCTGGTCCCCCTGTGCGCCTTTGCGCTGGGCATCTTCGCTGCCGAGTTCATCCGCCTCAAGCTGAGGGAGATGCAGTGGCTCCACTGGCGTCAGCTGGTGGTGCTGTTCGAGATCCTGCTGCTCTTCGTCGTGGGCTTTCTGCCGCAGGAGCTGAACCTGCTGGCCAATTCCATCGTCTCCTTCTCCTGCGCGATGCAGGTGCAGGCCTTCCGCAAGGTGAACGGCTACGCCTTCGCCAGCACCATGTGCATCGGCAACCTGCGCAGCGGCATGGACTCTCTCTGTGCGTGGCTGGTGGGCGGCAACGCCAAGGCCTTCGGCAAGGCGGTGCACTACTTCGCCATCATCTTCCTGTTCGCGCTGGGTGCAGGCATCGGCAGCGTGGCCCTGCTCCCCATGGCAGGCCGGGCCATCTGGCTGTCCTGCCTGCTGCTGGGCGTGAGCTTCTGCCTCATGTTCCTCAAGGAGGACATCGAGGAGCTGGAGCAGCTGGAACAGATGGAAGTCCACAAAAAATAATTGCGCCGGGGCCCCTCGTATGCTATACTATAAAGTGTTTGTGTGACTCTCCGGCCTGCCGCACCACCGGGGTGCCGGAGTTGAAGTTGTAAAAACAGGAAGAGGAGCATTCCATGAAAATAGGCTTTGACAACGCGAAATATCTTCAGATGCAGTCCCAGCACATCCGGGAGCGCATCGCACAGTTCGACAACAAGCTCTACCTCGAGTTTGGCGGCAAGCTGTTCGACGACTACCACGCCTCCCGCGTGCTGCCGGGCTTTGAGCCGGACTCCAAGCTGCAGATGCTGCTGCAGCTCAAGGAGCAGGCCGAGATCGTCATCGTCATCAGCGCACAGGACATCATCAGCAGCAAGGTGCGCGGCGACTACGGCATCACCTACGACCTCGACGTCCTCCGCCTCATCGACGCTTTTCAGGGCATGGGTCTGTTCGTGGGCAGCGTCTGCGTGACCATGTACACCGCCGCCCCCGAAGTCGAAGCCTTTGAGCACAAGCTGAACAGCGTGGGCGTGCGCACCTTCCGCCACTACAAGATCCCGGGCTACCCCAACGATGTGGCCCGCATCGTCAGCGACGAGGGCTACGGCAAGAACGACTACATCGAGACCCAGCGCCCCCTCGTCGTCATCA
>OIAH01000361.1_pt1 | contig 20715 bp, 14 predicted proteins | sample 1580711 | NCBI WGS metagenome assembly OIAH01 (sample SAMEA3882556, study PRJEB24775) | human gut metagenome | biome: human-associated habitat; feature: intestine environment; material: feces | place: Netherlands | collected 2009/2010
CTCCAAAACCTTTGGTGGGAGTTCGATTCTCTCATCCCCTGCTTGGAAGAAGCCTTGAACGGAAGTTCAAGGCTTTTTTGATATATTTACAGTTTTGCATTTTTACTTATTTTGCCTGAAATTATAAAATCTTTCTTTTCTGGATAATATCTGATTGAAATTCTCTTAAACTAAGAATATAATGTCATTATATATTCTTAAATTCTAAGAAAAATACCTATATAAATTCTACTTATAAAGAAAGATACATGATAACATATATTTGCCACAATAGAAATGAAAAAACAACAGAAAAACAGCCATGTTTTGGAACCGTATGCGAGACAAGTACATGTCAGTGCTGTGGAGGCAGGGCGGACGTGCAGTCTACGATATACTGGTGCAGACAATGTAATGTTCCACTGTATGGTAACAGATGCAGCAGATGCGGGATGGAGGCAAAAAAGCTGACAACGGACGTCCGGCCTGTATTTCCAGAGGAAAGACTTTTAATCGAAATTATCTTGCAAAAGCCATTTGAATTTCTGAAAAAATCAGTCTGGAATGGAACGGGAAACCATTATTTTGTGGACGGAAAAAAGATTGCTTTTTCTGTAAAAGAACTGAAAAAGATCAATGCAGATGAAGTCCGCAGACAATATGAAAAATATAGTACACAGAATACCTATTGTTATTTTGATGAGATGACGGGACGCTTTATTGAGGCAAATAAAGAACGGTATGAGTATATCACGCAGGAGGCAGGAAATTATATACGAAAAGCAGTGGGTGAGTTTGGTGCAATGGATATGTTTGTTTCATTCAGTGGAGGCAAAGATTCTACAGTGACTTCGAATCTGGTATTACGTGCATTGAGCACACCTCAGATCATGCATATTTTCGGGGATACAACGTTGGAGTTTCCATTTACCTATACCTATGTGGAAAGATTTAAGAAAAATCATCCTAAAACACCTGTGATCTCTGCACGCAATAAGGAAAAAGATTTTGAGGAACTGTGCAAACTGATCGGTCCGCCGAGTCGTGTGATGCGTTGGTGCTGTACTGTTTTTAAAACGGGAACCATACAGAAAAAAATTCGTTCGTTATACAGGGACAAAAAGCAGATATTGACTTTTTATGGGATCCGGCGCAGTGAGTCAGTAAGCAGGAGCAAGTATGAGCGTGAGTCTGACAGTCCGAAGATCACAAAACAGAGGATCATATCACCCATTATCGACTGGATGGATTTTGACATCTGGTTATATATTCTTACAACAGGAATTGATTTTAACGATGCATACCGTCTTGGCTATGCGAGGGTTGGATGTTGGTGCTGTCCGAACAACAGTGGCTGGTCTGAATTTTTATCTAAGGTACATATGCATGAGCAGTCAAAGCATTTTAGAGAGATGCTGATTGATTTTGCAACAAGCATTGGAAAAGAAGATGCTGAGGTTTATGTGGATGATGGGTATTGGAAGGCAAGACAGGGGGGAAATGGTGTTGCGTATGCACAGAAATCCGTTGTGTCATTCACACCATGTGTCACGGAGGAAAATTCGTTCAATTATGAATTACAGCGTCCAATTTCAGAACAGTTGTATGAACTATTCCGTCCATTCGGGTATCTGAATTTTGATATGGGAAATACAAGGCTGGGAGAGGTTTTTGTACTTGATAAAAGAGAGCAGATCGTTTTGAAACTGCAGGGGCGGATTGGAACAACCAATTTGAGAGTTACCATTTTAAAAACAGAAATAGCCGGTGCGAAAGATTTGAAAACGGCAGAAGAAAGAATAAAATGTCAGATCACAAAATATCAGATGTGTATGGGATGTCTGGCCTGTGAGAGTGTGTGCAGATTTAATGCGCTTTCTATCAGGGAAAATAAAGATGGGGAGATTGAATACCATATTTCAGACGAAAAATGTAAACGCTGTGGCGAATGTGTGAACCATTTTACGGCTGGATGCTATATGAGAAAGGTTCTGGCAATCAAAAGACAGCGGACGGAGGATAAAGAATAATGGGAAAAAATAAATACCGTTTTAAAGGGCATGAAAGTTTTATCCTTCGTGAAGGATGGCTGAATAAGGGTTTATATGAAGTAGACCGTAATCCGAAAGTTTTTTCAGAAAATTATGGAGCAGATGCACTTGGAGTGGGACCGAATATGGCAAAGGCAATCCGGTACTGGCTCAGGGCAGCAGAGCTGGTTACAGATTCTCCGAAAACGGGTGTTATGCTCACTGCGATTGGTCAGTTGATTCTTGCACATGATCCATGCGTGGAAGATTATTTTACATTATGGCTGATACATTGCAAAATTGCAAAAAACCGGGAACTGGCAACGGCATGGAATTTATTTTTTAATGAAGTTTCTTATGAGGAATTTAAAAAACAGCAGCTATATGATGAGATGGAGACATTACTCAGTGATTTAGACGATGAAGTGCAGGTTGCGCAGAGTTCTGTCTATGCAGATTGTGATGCAATTTTACGGATGTATATGCCGGCAAAGGAGACAAATCCCGAAGAAAAAAACGCCAGTCCATTTGGAAAGTTAGGATTATTGAAAAATACAGAGGGGATTTACTACAGAAAACAGCCAGATCTGAACAAATTACCGGAGGATATTGTCTGGTTTTTATTGGTAGATAAGGGAAAAAACCGTACGTCTGTTTATCTGGATGATCTGTGGAAAGAAATGGACAGTCCAGGAAAGATACTGCAGTTGAAACGTACAGCATTGATAGAGATGTTAGAGCGTCTGGAGGAAAAAGATAAGATCGTAATGAACCGCACTGCAGGTCTTAATATGATTTATTGGGAAAAAGGATTGACCGGGGAAATGATCGTAAAAAATTATTACGAAAGATAAAGACATATAGGAGTTGCCGGAATGGAACAATGGAGAAATTTAATACATATCAACCGTAATTTCCAAAAAGCAGTCAATTTGCAGCTTGATATAGGAGATCATGGAAGAATTGAACATTATATACCGACACGGTCATCCATGTTGATATTGCGCAGATATTTAAAAGCTGTGACGGGAGAGGCAAAAGAACATGCAACTGTTTTAATCGGTCCGTATGGAAAGGGAAAATCCCATTTATTACTGGTATTGCTTTCAATTCTTTCCTGTGACCTGCCACAGAGTGTTTTTGAAAAAATAAAGATCACAGATCCGGAGACAGCGGATTTAGTCACGCAGATCCGGAAGGAGAATAAAAAATATTTACCGGTATTGGTTTCTTCTGTACCGGGGTTTTCCATGAATCAGATTTTATTATTCGCACTGCGCGAGGCATTAGAGAAAAATGGTTTGTCGGATATTGCACCGGAGACTGCATTCACAGAAGCACTTAGAATCCTTGAAAAGTGGGAAAAGGAATATTCGGATGTGTATGCCAGATTTTGTGAGTATCTGACGGAACATCAGACAGATGTGCAGGATTTGAAAAAGAATCTGAAAAGAAAACATAAACAGTCATTGGAATTATTTAAAGAATTATATCCGATGCTGACGGCAGGAAGCACTTTTATGCCATTGATGCAGTCTGAGACCATACGGTCATATCAGCAGATTATAAGAAGTCTGACAGAAGAATGTGGTTATGAGGGCATCTTTATTATTTTTGATGAATTCAGTAAATATATAGAAGGACATGAGAAATCCGGTTTTGCAGAGGATATGAAAACGCTGCAGGATATGTGCGAATTGGCGGAAAGTTCCGATCAGAAATTATTTTTTACAATGGTGGCACATAAAAGTATTCATGAGTATACCAAGAGTATAGACACTTCCATGAAAAATGCGTTTCGCGGAGTAGAAGGAAGAATTTCAGAGATATCTTTCGTCGTATCCGCACAAAATAATTATGAATTGATCGCCAATTCAATCCGGAAGGAAGAACCTGCGTTTTCGAAACAATATGAAAAAGAGATTGTGAAAAATGAGCAGGGGAAGCTCCAGAAGTTATCCTATCAGCTTCCATGTTTTCAGAAATTATTTTCAGAGCAGGACTTTGAACGGATCGTTGCCAAAGGATGTTTCCCGCTGACACCGCTTGCTGCGTATGCATTACTTCATATCAGTGAACGTGTTGCACAGAATGAGAGAACAATATTTACATTTTTAGCAGATGATGGACAGGGAAGTTTATCATGGCTGTTAGAGCGGAATGAAGAAAACTGGGTAGGCGTTGATAAAATTTATGATTATTTTAAATCAATGTTCCGTGAAACCGAAGATGTACCGATGATCCATTCAGAGTGGCTGAAGGCAGAGTATGCGCTGGGAAAAGCGGAAACGGAAGATGAGAAAGCTGTCATAAAAGCAATCGCAGTAATCCGTATGTTACATAGAGAGGATGAACTTCCTGCACAGGATCAGGCAATCTGTCTTGCATTAGGGATGGACCCGGAAAAGAAGTATCGTCCTGCAATGGAAAAATTAAAAAAAGATGGGATTTTAATGTTCCGCAGCAGTGTCGGAGTATATGCATTCCGCAGCAATGCAGGCGTTGATGTGGAAAAAGAAATCACGAAGAAGATGGATGAGCAAAAAGGGCACTGTAATTTTTGCCAGATTCTGTCAGAGGCTGCAGACACAGAGTATGAACTGCCAAAGCAGTATAATCAGGAATATGCGATGACACGCTATTTTCAGTATGAGTATATGTTTTCAGAAGAGTTTTTTGCCCTGGAAAATACAAGATATCTGTTTGATGAAAAGTTTTCAGACGGAAAAATTATAGTGATGCCGGAAAAAGAAAAACCCCAAACAGATGAGATACAAAAGCAGTTAGATAAACTGGCGGATAAAAGAATTCTTGTGTTAGTGTCCGACCAACGTTTTGACAAAGAGGAATTATTACTTCGCTATCAGGCGGTTATGACGTTAAAAGGGGACAAACGCTTTATTGAAGAAAATGAAGTGCTGCTGCAGGAACTTGAATTATGTGTTGAGGATATCCGGTTTGAAATTAATATCTATCTGGAAGAGCATTATCTGCCGGAGAGCGGAAAGGTAATAGTTCTCCAGACGCAAAAGAAAAAAGAAAAGTGTACAACGGCCGCAGAATTTAATCAGATATTAAGTGATGTCTGCAGAGAATATTATGGCTACGCGCCGCGTGTAAACCATGAACTGTTAAATATTGAACACATCGGCAAGCAGTATTTAAGAGCGCGCAATCAGGTGATCGATAAAATGTTAGGGCATGAGGATCTGTCTGTGTACCAAAAAGGAACCATGCCGGAGGCTATGGTATATCGTGCTGCATTTGTGCATACCAGAGGGGATAAGGGCTGTCAGAAAGTTAGTTTAGAGATAGATCGTTTTTTTGCGGAATGTGCAGGTGAAAAAAAGTCTTTTCAGATATTATACCAGCGATTGCAGGGAAAATGTTTTGGCGCAAGGCGAGGAGTGATTCCATTGTTTCTGGCAAAAAAATTATCTGAAATTGAAGGAACAGCGGTCATTTATATTGGGGAGAAAGAGCTGGAAATTACTTCGGATAACCTGAATCATGTGAATGATTTTCCAGAAAACTATGCATTGTATCTGGAGCTGGAAACCGTTGAAAAAGAAAAATATTTAAAAAAATTGGAAAAGATTTTTGAATGTGATACGGAGAAGTTTTCCGGACAGAGCAGATTCGCACAGATTGCTGCCTGCATGCAGAAATGGTATCGGTCACTTCCCCAGTACACGATGATAACACTAAATCTTCCGGAAAATCAAAGTGGATCGATAAAGAAACTTAGGAATCTGTTGAGAAGAGCAGAAATCAATCCAAGAGAATTGTTATTTGAAAAAATTCCGGCATGCTATGGAGAACCTGGTTTTGAGCAAACGGCACAGGATTTAAAAGAAAGTAAAAAAATATTAGATGATGTATTTATTACATTAAAAAAACAGGTCGCAGGAAACATAAAGCGCGAATTTGGAAAAACGCAGAATGTGAGTCTGAAAGCATGTTTACACGAATGGTATCTGGCACAGAATTATTCATCAAGAAATCATGTACTGGCAACGGCAGAGAGTGAATTTTTGAATTATTTAGAGAAACTTTCTACCAATGATGAGGGAGAAATTGTATCAGCGTTGTCTTATATTTTATCAGGGGTATATTTAGAGGACTGGAATGATACAAACTTTGTAGAATTTCAGGAGAAATTGCACGCGGTAAAAGCTGAAGTTGAAAAACTTGAGGAACATGGTAAAGATGCAGGTGGCAGCAGTCGTATCCTGTTGACAGACCAGAATGGAAATGCCATAGAAAAGTATTATAATGCGGATATTTCGGATACAACGAGCCTTTACTTAAAGAATATGTTAGAAGAGGCATTGGAGGACTTTGGGAATACGCTCGAAACAAATCAGAAGGTTGCAGTGCTGGTGCAGACTTTAGAGGGATTATTACAGTAAGAGAAGAGGAGATTGGTTATGGAAGAAATTTATCTTGATAATGCAGCGACGACATTTCCAAAACCAGAATGTGTATATCAGGCAATGGATGAAATTGCGCGGACCGGTGCTGTCAATGCAGGCAGGGGTTCTTATGCGCTGGCGCGGCAGGCATCCGGGTTGATTGAGAGTACAAGAAAACAGATCAAAGAACTTGCAGGAGCAGATGATGTAGCAGAGGTTGTGTTTACAGCCTCTGCTACGCTTGCATGTAACGTGATTTTAGGGGGACTCGAATGGAAACAGACGGATATCGTATATGTTTCACCTTTTGAGCATAATGCAATGATGAGAGTGTTGTATCATTACCAGAAACAATATGGATTTAAAATTATCGAACTTGCATTAAACAGGGAGTCGTTAGAATTAGATTTGTCACAGATCAGGTTTCAGTTCACCAGAGAACATCCAACAGTCATTGTTATGAGTCATGTCAGCAATGTGACAGGTTACATTCTGCCAATCAATGAGGTGGCAGAGTCAGCAAAACAATATGGAGCAGTTGTGGCGGTGGATGGTTCACAGGCGCTTGGGCTTGTGCCGGTAAAATTGAAAGAGAGTGGAATCGATTTTTATGTTTTTGCGGGGCATAAAACACTCTATGGTCCGTTTGGAGTTGGAGGATTTATCAGTGAGGGGGATATTTCTTTAAAACCGTTTCTTGTGGGTGGAACAGGCAGTGATTCCTTAAACCTTGATATGCCAGGACAAATGCCGGGAATCTTAGAACCGGGAAGCCCCAATATAGTTGCGATTGCAGGATTACATGCAGCCTTAGAAGCGTGCTGTGACATGGAAAGGCAACTTTCACAAGAAAGAAAATTTGCAGAATATCTGATTGAAAAGCTAAAAAGAATAGACGGAGTTTTACTGTATCTGCCTTGGGATGAAATGAAACGAACCGGAATTGTTTCTTTTTCCATAGAGGGTTACCGTGCGGATGAAGTGGGGATGCTGCTCGATGAAGATTATCATATAGCGGTCAGAACAGGGTATCAATGTGTACCGCTGATCCATAAATATTTAAAAGATGAAAAATATGGCGGCGTGATCCGGGTGGGGATCGGACGTTTTACAAAGCAGAGTGAGTTGGAAATATTAATCAATGCGATAGAAGAAATTGCAGAAGGGTGAAGGAAAAATGGAAAATCAACGTTTGGATTTTGGAGAGATTGTCAGAAAAATCGCAGAGGATAAAATGCTGCTGCCGGATTTTCAGAGAGGATTTGTCTGGAAGGATGAAGAACAGAGAAAGATCGTAGCATCAGTTCTGGCAAAAATGCCGATAGGGAGTATTTTACTGTTGAAATCAAAGCCGGATGAGTATGCATCGAAGTCAATCGGTATGAAAGAAAAAAATACATATCAAAGCCAGGATGGTGAGGTCGAATTTCTACTGGATGGACAGCAGCGTATGACAGCGCTTACGAATGTTTTTTCAAATGTGATTTATGAAAAATGTAAAATGTTTTCAAAATTGAGTTCACGGGCATTACAGCGAAGATTTTTTTTAAGAATTCCAAAGTGGGAGAACTGTAAAGAAGAGGCAGATCTGTTTGGAGTCCATAATTTGACTTTTCCCATATCAGATTCTGCGGAACCGGATTTTCTGACAGCGGATATTTTACCGTTTATTACATGTGCCGCATTTTTTAATCAGGATGGAGAGCCGTATAATCCACAGCAGTCTTTGTCGACCCGTCTGGATGATTTTTGCCTGACAAATGAGGATGGATATTTAGTACCGCTGTATTTGATGGTGGCACCGGAAAATATAAAAAAGGCGCAGATAATGCTGCGCTATAATACGATCACCTCTGATATTGCAGGTAAAATCGGAGATGAGATCAGACAGCATTTTACAGATTTGTCGGATGAAAATAAGAATGATTTTATAGCAGAGATTTTTGGAAATGATGAAAACTGTAATGAAATAAAAGAAGATCATTCTAAGTTCGGTGAAAAAGTGCAAGAAAAACAAATGGTGTGGAAAGTCTGTCTGACAAATTATCTGGATTCCTGTGTAAAGAATATGGCGTTGAATAAGATTGAGGTATCGGGGGAACAGCGTGACAGGGCGATCGATATCTATGAGAATTTAAATCGTGGAGGAATCAGTTTAAATACTTTTGATCTGGTTATGGCGAGAGTTGCAAAAGTAAGTACAGATAATTTTTATCGTCGTCTGGTCAGGTATATTCAGGAAGAAAAAAGTTATGACAAACAGGTCTTACCGGATCAGATTGTTCCCTTGATTGGGAAAAAAATACAAAATAATCAATACAATGCATCCATCAGTACGGGATGTTATAACGAGGAAAAGAATGACATAGCAGGAAAGTATATTGATGTTTTTTTAGATGTGCTGTGTCTGTATTGCAATAACAAGTTATTTGAACCGGATAAATTCAAATTAGATTATATAAAGAAGAAGCAGATTCTGATGTTAGCACCAACGGATATTAATGATAATGCGAAAAAGGTTTGTGATGCCATAGACAGGGTAATGTTTTTCTTTCAGAGCAGATGCGGAATTCGGAATATCCAGGAAATAAATTATTCTTTGATGATTGTCTTAGTGGCAGTTATATTTTTAAAGGATGAGTGGTTTAACGATAAAACTGTTCACGATATTTTAGAAGCGTGGTATTGGTCATCATTATTTTCCGGCGAGTATGATAAAGATCAGAATATAAAGATGATCGCGCATCTTCAGACCATGGTAAAGACAATGCAGGCATCCAGCCGAAAAGAGAATGTTGACTGGATTGCAAATATCAAAAATTATGTGTTGGAAGCACAGAATTTTTCGGATGAAAAGTTTTTACTGATGGAAAAGGCGGATGAAGACCGTATCCCGAAAAAAGTGATGCGCATGTTTATGTGTCAGTATCTGCTGTCAAAGACATATAAGGATATGTTTGACGAAAATAAAATTTTAAGTGCATATTCCGATGAAACAGAAAGATTTGAGGCACATCATATTATACCGCTTGGAACAGTAAAAAAGGTAGGGGAATCTACGAAAAAACTTCGTGATGATGAAAAAAATATCTGCAACTCGCCTTTAAATTTTGTGTACATAACGAAAAAAGCAAATAAGGAAATATCCGATGAATCCTTAAAAGATTATGTACAGAAGATCAACGCGGAAGCAAAAGCAAAACTGCATATTACGGCTTATACAAATTCGGATATACCACAAGATCAGGTAAAACAGATTTTAAGGGAACGGTATGATTTCCTGAAGGGGGATATCAGGGAGCGGATCAGTACTTTATTAAGTTAAATACGGCTTGGAAAGTGCAGATAAAGATATTGTTTTACGAAAGAACAATGCAGGATGGAGGTATTTTATGAAAGAGGTCAGTGAAAAAGTAATGCGGAATATGATTTTTGAGGTTCTTCATGTGGAGCGTAAAAATTTGCGGAGCAAGGCAAAAACAGATCAGAGGATGGCTGAGGAACTTGCAAAGATCATAGTTGATTATGCGAAGATGTCAGTGTAGCAGACTTAGGGGGAGAATAGCATGAAATTCCAGAGCATTACAATGAATAATTTTATGAGGTATAAGGGGCAGAATGTAATCGAGTTCAGCTGCGATGAAAAAAGAAATGTTACTGTCGTGCTGGGAGATAATACGGTTGGCAAGACAACAATTGCACAGGCATTTCGCTGGGTGCTTTATGGTGCGGTATTGACAGAACGCGGAAAGCAGCAGGAAGACTACCAGCTGTTAAACAATGATATTCTGGCAATGATGGATGCGAACAGTAAAGCGGATGTTACGGTGGAACTGGTTGCTGTTGATGATGAAAAAAGATACCGGATCAAGCGTGAAATCCATTATACGCGTGCATATCCACAGTTGATCGCAAAAGAATTTTATAAGAAAGTTTCACTGGAAATATCAGAAAAGGATGATCCAAATGCCGGTATTTCTGTGGAAACGGAAAAAATAGAAGAGGTAATCCGTGAATTATTTCCCAAAAATCTGTCACATTATTTTTTGTTTGATGGAGAGAGATGGAATGATGTAACTGTTAACGGTGTGCGTGAAAATATCAAAGAGTCTGTACATACACTGACCGGATTATCTGCGTATCAGGCTGCAATCTGGCATTTGAAGGATATGGGAAGTCATTCCGTTATTAAAAAGTTCAAAGGAAAGATATCAGGTTCTGGTAATATGTATGATAATCTGGAAAAAGACCGGAATCGCATGGAACATGAGATAGAGCAGTGTAAAGATAAGATAAAAAATATCGAAATCAATATACAAAACAATAATGAAAAAATAGAGGAGGTGCAGCAGTATCTTCTTGAAAATAAGAATACGGAAATTTTGCAGGCAAAATATAACCAGTTATTAGTAGTAAGAAGAACGCAGGCGGAAAGAGGAGTTGCTGCATATAAAAGTCTGGTAAATTTATTCAGTGATAAAGCTTATATGTTGTTTGCGAAACCGATGATAGAGGCATCTGTGAAAATGGTAAAATCTGTTGCAGGAGAGCGGCGTGACATACCGCATATGCATCAGGCAAGTATTGACTATATTATAAAAACAGGCAGATGTATCTGTGGAACTCCAATATTACCGGAGTCTAAGGAATTAGAAAGTCTGATGGAACAGAGAAATTTTCTTCCGCCGGCAGATATTGGTTCATTGCTGGGTGAGTTTGAACGGACAGGACAGCGCTGGAACCGGCAAAGCAATTCTGTTTATGATGATTTAAGAGAAGATGCGCAAAATGTGGATCAGAGCATCCGGGCTTACGAGGAAACCTGTAATCAGTTAGCCGGGATGGAACAGCAGATGGACAGGCAGACAGACTTTGCTGAAAAAAGAAAAATGCTGAAATATTATCAGAGTGAAAACAGTAAATTAGGGGTGGAAAAGGGAACATTGCAGGGACAGATCTTAAATTTTGAGCGGCAGATCGAACGAACAGAAGCTGAGATGAAGAGTCAGGAAGTCAGAAGCGAAGAAAATAAAAAATGGCGAGAGCGTGTAGATTTGGCAGAAGCATTATATACAAGATTAAAAAATGATTTTGAGGTAAAAAAGAATAAGACATTTCTGGAATTAAACGGACAGATCCAAAAAAATTTTGAGCGTATGTTCAATGCGAAAGATAAAAGAATACAGTTGACGGAAAATTATGAGATTCAGATGTTATATCCGACAGATGTGGGTTTCCGCGAAGAGAAGAATCTGTCAGAGGGCGAAAAGATAGCACGCAATTTTGCATTTATCGTTACGATCATGGAATACAGCAGAAATAAAAAGGCAGAGCAGATTGGAGTGGAGGGTGCTGGAGATACACTGCCGATTGTTTTAGACGGACCGTTCTCTAAACTGGGGGATAAAAATATCAGTCTGATTGCAAAAGTTTTGCCGGAAGTATCAGAACAGGTAATTATTTTTATGCTGGACAAGGACTGGAAGTACACAGGACTCGATGAATATGTCGGTGCGTCTTATTATATTGAAAAAGTAGCTGACGAGGCATATGCGTCCATACGGAAAGTAGAATCTGATCAGTAGCGGAAGGGGATACAAAAGATGGGGAATTATGAATTTTTTAAGAAGGAGTTTGAATTTCATGGAAAGCATGCCAGGATGGCAGGTGAATTGTGGGTAAAAGGTGACTATGAGCATACCTGTTTCCGGAGACTGATCGATCTGTATATGGTGGCAGCAGTGGTGGGATTTCGCGTAGACCGTAAAGCAAAGGAAGATTTCTCGCCGTTTGGGACAAAGAGCATTTTAGCCGAGCAGGTCATAAATGCAAAAGAAGAATTAGATTTTATTATGCAGATGATGATCATGCTGGATGCGAAAGAAAGCATGCCGGCTGAGGAAGCAGTAAAAAAAGCATTCCGGGGTGCGGAGACGGAGGAAGAATTTCAGGCTTATCAGTCCATGTTTCATGATTATGTCAGAGGCGGGGTAGAGGAACTGTATGAGAGACTGATCATTCAAAAAGCAGAACCGGACAGTGAATTTTATGATAATAAAACAGCAAATCTGATGTCTGTGTTAGAAAGATTTGGTTATGGTTTACAGGATATGGAGGAGTAATAATTTTACATGATTTTTGAAGGAAAAATGTAAAAAAATCAAAAACAGGTATTTACAATCGTCGAAAACATGGGTATAATTTAAGAGAATTATATCATACCAAGTGATAATTAGGTTATTACAATAAGGTAAGAAACCTAAAAGCTCTAATCCCATTCTTCGGAATGGGATTATCTTTTATACAGAAGTTTATTCATGACAATGACCGGTATGCGGATCATTGTTGAAGCGCGCAGAATAAAACAGTTGTCCCGTTTGCTGGTATGAGAGAGAACGGTTCAGATGAGAGGAGAAGGAACATGGACGAAAAAATGGATTATCGTATTGGGTTGGATATTGGTATTGCATCCGTCGGCTGGGCGGTATTACAGAACAACAGTGATGACGAGCCGGTTCGTATCGTAGACCTTGGGGTAAGGATATTTGATACAGCAGAAATCCCGAAAACAGGTGAATCTTTGGCGGGACCAAGGAGAGCTGCACGAACGACAAGAAGGCGGCTTAGAAGAAGAAAACATCGTTTAGACAGAATCAAATGGCTCTTTGAGAATCAGGGCCTGATAAATATTGATGACTTTCTGAAACGATATAACATGGCAGGGTTACCGGATGTTTATCAGCTTCGCTATGAGGCATTAGACCGGAAACTGACGGATGAAGAATTAGCACAGGTGCTGCTTCATATTGCAAAACATCGTGGATTCCGTTCAACCAGAAAGGCGGAGACGGCTGCAAAGGAAAATGGTGCAGTTTTAAAAGCGACGGATGAAAATCAAAAGCGGATGCAGGAAAAGGGATATCGTACGGTCGGGGAGATGATTTATTTAGATGAAGCATTTCGAACCGGATGTTCCTGGTCAGAAAAGGGATATATTCTCACCCCACGCAATAAAGCAGAAAATTATCAGCACACCATGTTAAGGGCAATGCTTGTGGAAGAAGTCAAAGAAATTTTCTCCAGCCAGAGACGTCTTGGAAATGAAAAAGCGACGGAAGAATTAGAAGAAAAATATTTGGAAATCATGACAAGTCAGAGATCTTTTGATTTAGGACCAGGCATGCAGCCGGATGGAAAGCCAAGTCCATATGCGATGGAAGGTTTTTCGGACAGAGTTGGAAAATGTACATTTCTTGGAGATCAGGGGGAGCTGCGCGGCGCAAAGGGAACTTATACGGCAGAATATTTTGTGGCACTGCAGAAAATAAATCATACAAAACTGGTTAACCAGGATGGAGAGACCAGAAACTTTACAGAAGAGGAACGACGGGCACTGACTTTGCTGTTATTCACACAGAAGGAAGTGAAGTACGCAGCAGTTCGCAAGAAGTTAGGTTTGCCGGAGGATATTCTTTTTTATAATTTAAATTATAAAAAAGCTGCCACGAAAGAAGAACAGCAAAAAGAAAATCAAAATACGGAAAAAGCAAAATTTATTGGGATGCCATACTACCATGATTACAAGAAATGTTTGGAAGAACGGGTGAAATATCTGACAGAAAATGAAGTCAGGGATCTGTTTGATGAGATTGGTATGATCCTGACCTGTTATAAGAATGATGACAGTCGTACGGAGCGGCTGGCTAAGCTGGGACTTGTACCGATAGAGATGGAAGGGTTATTGGCGTATACACCGACGAAGTTTCAGCATCTTTCGATGAAAGCGATGCGGAATATTATCCCGTTTTTGGAAAAAGGCATGACTTATGATAAAGCATGTGAGGAAGCCGGATATGATTTTAAGGCGGATTCTAAGGGGATTAAGCAGAAGTTATTAACAGGAGAAAAGGTAAATCAGACGATCAATGAGATTACAAATCCGGTAGTAAAGCGTTCTGTATCACAGACTGTCAAAGTGATCAATGCAATTATCCGTACCTATGGCAGTCCACAGGCAATCAATATTGAGCTTGCAAGAGAAATGTCAAAGACTTTTGAAGAACGCCGGAAAATAAAAGGTGATATGGAAAAACGCCAGAAGAATAACGAAGATGTGAAAAAGCAGATTCAGGAATTGGGAAAATTATCACCAACCGGACAGGATATTTTAAAATATCGCCTGTGGCAGGAACAGCAGGGAATCTGTATGTATTCCGGTAAGACTATTCCATTGGAAGAACTGTTTAAACCGGGGTATGATATTGATCATATTTTGCCATACAGTATTACATTTGATGACAGTTTTCGGAATAAGGTACTTGTCACTTCTCAGGAAAACCGCCAAAAGGGAAACAGGACACCTTATGAATACATGGGAAATGATGAGCAGCGTTGGAATGAGTTTGAAACTCGTGTGAAGACGACGATACGGGATTATAAAAAACAGCAGAAACTTTTGAAAAAACATTTTTCAGAGGAAGAGCGTAGTGAATTTAAAGAGCGTAACTTAACGGATACAAAATATATTACAACCGTTATTTATAATATGATCCGTCAGAATCTTGAAATGGCACCGTTAAACCGTCCGGAAAAGAAAAAACAGGTACGCGCGGTAAATGGAGCAATTACGGCGTACTTAAGAAAACGCTGGGGATTACCTCAGAAAAATCGTGAGACGGATACACATCATGCGATGGATGCGGTTGTCATCGCCTGCTGTACGGATGGCATGATCCAGAAAATATCGCGATATACGAAAGTAAGAGAGAGATGTTACTCAAAAGGTACAGAGTTTGTGGATGCGGAGACAGGAGAAATCTTTCGACCGGAAGATTACAGCCGGGCAGAATGGGATGAGATATTTGGTGTTCATATTCCAAAACCATGGGAGACATTCCGGGCAGAACTGGATGTGAGAATGGGAGATGATCCGAAGGGATTTTTGGATACCCATTCTGATGTTGCCTTAGAATTAGATTATCCAGAGTATATTTATGAGAATCTTCGTCCGATCTTTGTCTCAAGAATGCCAAATCATAAAGTGACAGGTGCTGCACATGCAGATACCATCCGCAGTCCGAGACATTTTAAGGATGAGGGGATCGTATTGACTAAGACAGCTTTGACAGATCTGAAGCTTGACAAACATGGTGAAATCGACGGCTACTATAATCCTCAAAGTGACCTTTTATTATACGAGGCATTGAAAAAACAGCTGTTGTTATATGGAAATGATGCAAAAAAGGCATTTGCACAGGATTTTCATAAACCGAAAGCGGACGGTACAGAAGGTCCGGTAGTACGGAAAGTCAAGATACAGAAAAAACAGACGATGGGTGTATTTGTGGATTCCGGAAATGGAATTGCAGAAAATGGCGGTATGGTCAGAATCGATGTGTATCGTGTGAATGGAAAGTATTATTTTGTACCGGTGTATACGGCGGATGTGGTGAAGAAGGTGCTGCCGGATAGGGCATCAACAGCAAATAAGCCATATAGTGAGTGGCGAACTATGGAAGATAAAGATTTTTTGTTCAGCTTGTATTCGAGAGATTTGGTGCATATAAAGAGTAAAAAAGGCATTCCGATAAAAAATGTGGATGGCAGCTTAGGAGAATCGAAAGAAGTATATGCATATTATATTGGAGCAGATATTTCTGGAGCGAAAATAGAAGGGAAAGCACATGATAGCCGATATACTTTTAGAGGAATTGGGGTACAAAAATTAGAATTAATAGAAAAGTGTCAGGTAGATATTTTAGGGCATATATCTACAGTAAAAAATGAAAAACGAATGGGTTTTTCTTGATAAAAACATGGAGGATAAATGGGGTTTCGAAATATTAAGATAGACAGTCATGTAAAACTGTCTATCAAAAATCAGCAGTTATATATTGAAACAGACATACTCAGACAGATTCCACTGGAGGATATCAACTGTATCATCATAGAAAATCAGACAGTAACAGTCTCTGCTTATTTGCTCCAGAAGATGGCAGATATGGGAATTACGGTCTATGTCTGTGATGAAAAGCATCTTCCGAATGCAGTACTGCTTCCAATGGTAAGGCACAGTCGTCATTTTAAAATTCTGAAATATCAGATAGAGGCAGGAAAACCCTTACAGAAAAGACTTTGGCAGCAGATCGTGGTTCGAAAGATCAGAAACCAGGCATTGTGTTTAGCCTATCTTGATTTAGACGGATCAGAAGAATTAATGAAAATGTGCAAAGAAGTACAGTCTGGTGATCGGACACATGTGGAGGCGAAAGCAGCAGCTTTTTATTTTAAAAGTCTGTATGGATTGGGATTTTCACGGGGCAATGATCATGTCATTAACTCGGCATTAAATTATGGTTATGCCATTGTAAGAGGTCTGATTGCCCGCTCCATTGTCTGTTATGGATTGGAGCCTTCGATTGGAGTGTTCCACCATAGTGAACTGAATAATTTTAATTTGGCTGATGATATGATTGAACCATTTCGTCCCTTAGTTGACCTGTATGTATCCCAGAATTATGATGTAGCAGAAATTGACAGTGATCTTACGCCACAAAGAAAACGTGATATTTTTGGTATTATAAATTATGATATGGATGTGAAAGGGGAAAAACGCATTATCAGTAATTGTATTGATATGCTGGTGGCAAGTTACAGTAGTGCTCTGCAGGGAAAAAGATCAGATTTGGAGTTGCCGGAACTGATGCAATTACAGGTACATAGCTATGAATAAGTTTATGAGAATGTTAGTGTTTTTTGATCTGCCGGTAGTAACTGCAAAAGAGAAAAAGGATGCCGCGAAATTTCGTAAGTTTTTGTTGAAAGATGGCTACAATATGGTGCAGTGGTCTGTATATTCCAGGATATGCAATGGTATGGATGCAGTTGCAATGCATAAACAGCGTTTAAAACAAAATCTGCCTATAAAAGGATCTGTACGTGCGCTGGTTTTAACAGAAAAGCAGTATGAGTCTATGGAAGTCATGTTGGGAACAAAAACATTTGAGGATACCCCTGAATCGATAGAATTAATGGATGTTTTTTGAAAAAAGAAGATTTTCGATAGAATTTAACTTCCAAATTAAAGATTTTTTTTTAGATGAAATCCCCACGAATCCCTGTAGTTCGTGGGGATTTGTGCTCCCTATTATACCATACCAAGTGATAACAGGGAATTACAACTGCAGCACTCCGTTGACGATAATCTCGTCTATTATACCATACCAAGTGATAACAGGGAATTACAACCGATCGCAACTGGCGGGCTGACTTCGACTGATTATACCATACCAAGTGATAACAGGGAATTACAACCAAGCGCACTCAATGGCGCGAAGCCGAACCATTATACCATACCAAGTGATAACAGGGAATTACAACAGAACGGAGAGCTGTATGAAGCAACTCTCAATTATACCATACCAAGTGATAACAGGGAATTACAACCCAAGGGAATTTTTACTTTACGCGTTCCGTATTATACCATACCAAGTGATAACAGGGAATTACAACTAGTAGGCATGATGTAAACTAGGGTTTTTATTATACCATACCAAGTGATAACAGGGAATTACAACCCGTTGTCTGCTTTATAAATGCTATGAGGATTATACCATACCAAGTGATAACAGGGAATTACAACGAACGCCTGCCGTGTACCGTGGAGAATATAATTATACCATACCAAGTGATAACAGGGAATTACAACCTACCATCTCTTCGGGTGTCTTATCGTAAAATTATACCATACCAAGTGATAACAGGGAATTACAACACCAATTCAAAGATCTGTCAAAACATTTTAATTATACCATACCAAGTGATAACAGGGAATTACAACGGATCCCAGCCGTTTGAGTTTGGCGAAGCATTATACCATACCAAGTGATAACAGGGAATTACAACCGACCGGACGAAGTGACCGGAAGAGTAGGAATTATACCATACCAAGTGATAACAGGGAATTACAACCAGCGCTTTCCCAACTTATTGGGAACTGCTATTATACCATACCAAGTGATAACAGGGAATTACAACAGTGGAAACGTACTCGGCATTCAAGGAATTATTATACCATACCAAGTGATAACAGGGAATTACAACGTATTGCTATCGGTGTGGGCTTTCTTATCATTATACCATACCAAGTGATAACAGGGAATTACAACGTGGACGCATTCAGAGCCGCGGATATATTAATTATACCATACCAAGTGATAACAGGGAATTACAACCAGCGATCACACCGCCTTTACTGTACCCGGATTATACCATACCAAGTGATAACAGGGAATTACAACATTATGTTATCAAATTCTTCTGCTGAAATAATTATACCATACCAAGTGATAACAGGGAATTACAACAGCGAACACGTATAAGCCATTTTAAGGCTTATTATACCATACCAAGTGATAACAGGGAATTACAACACATCGGAGTGAGCATCAAGACGGAGGGCAATTATACCATACCAAGTGATAACAGGGAATTACAACTGGATGCAAGAGAGTTCGGATTGCCACAGGATTATACCATACCAAGTGATAACAGGGAATTACAACAGATCAATGACAGAGCGTCTCTCAATCAAAATTATACCATACCAAGTGATAACAGGGAATTACAACGATAGACTTATAGCGATCGCATAGGCAAGAATTATACCATACCAAGTGATAACAGGGAATTACAACCCTGCATAGAGACAGCGGTGAAGCACTTTAATTATACCATACCAAGTGATAACAGGGAATTACAACACCGTCTGTTTTTTTCAGACTTGCAATAGAATTATACCATACCAAGTGATAACAGGGAATTACAACATTTAGCCAAATGACAAAATCGCTAATGCTATTATACCATACCAAGTGATAACAGGGAATTACAACACCCCTATCCGTGTTGCTTTTGGTGATATATTATACCATACCAAGTGATAACAGGGAATTACAACAGGTGAGGTAACAGTGCCGGAGAAATTAAAATTATACCATACCAAGTGATAACAGGGAATTACAACTAACTTTTGAAAATGTTGAAATAAAAAATAATTATACCATACCAAGTGATAACAGGGAATTACAACGTGCCTGATGTAGAAGGCTTTTGCAGTTTTATTATACCATACCAAGTGATAACAGGGAATTACAACAAAGATCCGGCAGACACGGACGGAGATATAATTATACCATACCAAGTGATAACAGGGAATTACAACATTGCCTTTCGGTAAAAAGGAACGCTCCTCATTATACCATACCAAGTGATAACAGGGAATTACAACAGGTTCACGACAGGGAACAAAACGCCGTTGATTATACCATACCAAGTGATAACAGGGAATTACAACTGAAACTGGAATGCACTCAAAAGGCTATGATTATACCATACCAAGTGATAACAGGGAATTACAACTAGTAGGCATGATGTAAACTAAGGTTTTTAATTATACCATACCAAGTGATAACAGGGAATTACAACAAATAGATAGAGCTTTTCGCCCTATCCCTATTATACCATACCAAGTGATAACAGGGAATTACAACAAGTGCCGTTGATAATAATGCCGAAACAGCATTATACCATACCAAGTGATAACAGGGAATTACAACACTACATGACAACATGACCGATTATCCGAGATTATACCATACCAAGTGATAACAGGGAATTACAACCGCAATTCTACCAATTAAAGATGAAATAAAATTATACCATACCAAGTGATAACAGGGAATTACAACTATTGAAACACGTTTAATAGATGATGATTTATTATACCATACCAAGTGATAACAGGGAATTACAACGCGGTACACGCTTTTCACTGCTTTTTCTTGATTATACCATACCAAGTGATAACAGGGAATTACAACCCGGAGTTTCTGTAAATGCAACATCTTCTCATTATACCATACCAAGTGATAACAGGGAATTACAACGTTACAGATATGATGAAAGACCTTGCAGAAATTATACCATACCAAGTGATAACAGGGAATTACAACGAGAAGATGGGAAATATACAGGTTATTTAGATTATACCATACCAAGTGATAACAGGGAATTACAACAATCACGGTATCAAGATCACATCCTAGCGATTATACCATACCAAGTGATAACAGGGAATTACAACAATCACGGTATCAAGATCACATCCTAGCGATTATACCATACCAAGTGATAACAGGGAATTACAACAATCACGGTATCAAGATCACATCCTAGCGATTATACCATACCAAGTGATAACAGGGAATTACAACAATCACGGTATCAAGATC
>OIAH01000401.1_pt1 | contig 19023 bp, 10 predicted proteins | sample 1580711 | NCBI WGS metagenome assembly OIAH01 (sample SAMEA3882556, study PRJEB24775) | human gut metagenome | biome: human-associated habitat; feature: intestine environment; material: feces | place: Netherlands | collected 2009/2010
CTTCTTTCTCCAAAGATTTGAGCACATAAAGCTGGCAGCGGGACAGGAGAGGGCGGATGACCTCAAACGACGGATTCTCCGTTGTTGCGCCAATCAGCGTGACTGTTCCGTTCTCTACCGCTCCCAACAGAGAATCCTGCTGCGACTTGCTGAACCGATGGATTTCATCGATAAACAGAATCGGGCTGGACTGTGAAAAGAAGCGGTTGCTCTTGGCACGCTCTATCACGTCGCGCACATCCTTCACGCCGCTGGTCACGGCACTAAGTGTATAGAAAGGGGTTTCCAGCTTGTTGGCGATAATCTGTGCCAGGGTTGTCTTTCCCACTCCTGGAGGGCCCCATAGGATAAACGAAGAGATACGTCCTGCATCAATCATCTTACGCAGCACTGCACCCGGTCCCACTAAATGTTTCTGACCGATATATTCATCTAATGTTCTTGGTCTAAGCCGTTCTGCTAATGGTTGCATAGTATGTAACTTCTAAAAAATCATCAGTATCATAAACCGTATACCGCCCTTCTTCACTCCCGGTATGTCCGTATAGGTCAGTCGGCGTACATATTCTATGTGGAGCAGCTTGAAGATATTGTAGATACCTACACTGGCTTCCACATAGGGAGTTTTGCCCATGACGTGGCTGGTGGGCACGCCGTCGCGCATGGGGAAGAGGAACAGGTCGGGATTGTTGCTCTTGTACGGGTTGTTCTTGTCCGTCAGCGTGCCCCACAGGCCACGGATGCGGAACATCTCACGCCACTTCAGCTTCTTGATGAGCGGGATGCGGTTGAAGAGTTTTCCGTTCATGTCGTAGCTTAGGTTGAGGGAGGCGTAACGGTCGTTCAGGAACTCCATGTTGTTGATGAGGTTGAAGGACTCGTTGTTCTGCGTGATGTACGAGAGGTTTGCCATCGGTAGGTTCAGCAGGGGGAAGGGAACGGTGTTCCATTGCGCACCGGCACGTGCCGTTACGTCCAGCTTGCCCCACGAGCCGAGCCAGAAGCGCTTCCGGATGCTGGCTTCCGTCAGGTTGAAGTTGTACTCTCCACCCAGCACGCCCTTGAATCCGGCGGTGTGGGAGAGGGTGAAGGTGGGCGCATCCAACGATACGGGCACGCGGCGCTGTTTGGTGTTGACGAAGGTTTCGCCGGGAGCGTAACGCAGGGTCACACCCAGCTCGGTAGTGGTGATGTCGTGCACCAGCGTATTCTTTTCATCCCACTGTCCGGGTGTTTCTCCGTTGTTCTTCCAGTATTGCAGTTGCCCCGCAGGCTGGTCGTTGCGGTGGCGTGCCATGGCCTGTACGGAGAAGCCGGTATTGGTTTCCAGCTCGTAGGTCAGCGTGGCATCGCGCATGTAGGACATCTGGTCTACCGTGGTCCATTTCCAGCCGACAAATAAGTTGTCCTTGTCCGTGGCGAGGTACTTGTCCATGGGAGACATCACGTCGTAGGTGTACTTGAAGGCGATGTAGTGCTTCGGGAACTCCCACAATACGTATTCGCGTTTGTTGAAGGAGTAGGCCACCTGCCCGGAGTAGAACCATTTCTTGTCCTTGGTTCCGTAGGCACCGTAACCGCTCAGGCTCCAATGCGGGTCGAGGTTACCGGTTGTCATACCGCTCAGACGGAAACGGGTGCCGTTGACGTAGTTGCTGGTTATCATTGTATTGATAGGACCGAAGTCGAACTTACTGGGATGTTTCTTGCTGCCCGTTTCCACGAAGTTCTCAATCAAGGCTTTCGCTCCGAAGATGACGTACTTGAAGCCGGGAATCTGTTCGATACGGTTCATGAATACGTCCATCGTGCTCTCCTTCTTGGTGAGAGGCACTTGGCGCACTTTCGCCCAATACTCGTCGCTCTTGGCAAGCATGTTCGCCTCCTTGATGACATTTCCTTTCAGGCGGAAGAGGCGGGGTTCTATCTCTGTGAACTGATAGTCGCTGTACTTGGTGGTCCGCTGTACTTCCAGGCCTTGGATGCCTTTCACAAAGTGCAGTTCCACGGTCATGTCGTCATCGGTCAGCACCCAGTTTCCGTCGGGCAGTTGTTCGAACTGCTGCACGATGTCGAGGTTTTCCACGAAGTTGACACCCGTCTTCTTGGGCAGGTTCATGGTACATTTCTTCACGGCATAGGTGGAGTCCTTCACCACGTAGAGGTGCCCCGTGAAACCGAAGTCCTGCGGGTTCTGGGGAACGAAAGTCAGATGCACGCACTCCTGCCTATCCACCATGAGCGTGTCCATCAAGTAGTATTTGTAGAAGCTGATGGCTCCGCGGCCGATGGGGCTGACGAAGCGGCGTTGCAGCAGGCGGATGTCGTCGTCGTAGATGTTGATGTCGGAGAATACGTCCGTAAGGATGGTCCCCAGCATGTCTCCGGTGTTGAAGAACTCTTCGATACCGGTGGAGTTCATACCTTCGATGATGGTCTTTTCGCTCTTGGGGTTTTTACGGAAAATGGTCTTGCTGGCCGTCTCCTTGATGGAGATGGGTAGAATCATTTTGTTGGTCTTGGGTGATACCTCCACCTGGTCTTTGAAGAAGGAGAATTTCTTGTAGATGCCTTTCTCCATTTTGTCAGGGGTGACGTCGTTGAGCGACATCTTCATCTTTTCGTACTTCTGGTACTGGTAGTAGTCGTTCTCTTCCAGTTTCAGTGCCTTCTTGTTCTCGATGACCTTCTTCATGAACTCCACGGCGGGGTTGTTCTTGCGGGAATATTTCTCCTTTTTGGGCTTCACCACGACCTCGGAGAGCATGATGTCATCCGATTGCAGTTTGACGTTCAGCACCCGGGTGCCGGGTTTCAGTTTTACTTTCTTGGTGATATAGCCTACGGCGGAGAACGTCAGCTCATCCCAGCCTTTGCGGGTTTCCACCTGGTATTCACCGTTTGCGTTGGAGATGCCGCCTACACCTTTCCCTTCATACTGTACGGTGATGTACATCAGCGGTTCGTTCGTGAGGGAGTCTGTGATGACACCCTTTATCTGGGCGGATGCGCTGATGGAGACGAACAGTGACAGCAGGAAAAGGGCGTAAATTGTATATCTTTGCTTCATAAGTTACAGATAATTCGGGCGCAAAGTTAACAAATTAAGGTTAATCAAGAAGCAAATATAGACTAAAGAAACGGGAGATATGGTTAAATGAACGTGAAAGTCGTATGTCTTGTTTGCCGGATACAGATAAAAAACGTACAGAATCCTTATAGAAAAGTTGCCGGATATAAAGGATAAAGTTGCACAACGTATGGAGAAAGTTCTATCCCAAGCCTTGGGATAGAAAGACCCAAGCTTGGGATAAGCGTCCGTAGGTTTGGGATAGACGTTTGCAAGCTTGGGATAGAATTTATGGAGGATTATGAATTGTTGCCGTTCAGTAGTGTCTGTACGATGCGTTCCGCCGTTCGTCCGTCCCAGCGGTCGGGCAGGGTGGTGTGCTTCCATTCTCCGTGCAGCAGCTTGTCGAGCGAGGCGGAGAGGGCGAAGGAATTTTCGCCTACCAGTTCGTTGGTACCGATGCGCCAGGTTTCGGGATGCTCGGCATAGGTATTGAGGGTGATGCAGGGGACGTCGAGGAAGGTAGCTTCTTCGGCGATGTTTCCCGAGTCGGTGACGATGCCCCGTGCCTGGTTGATGAGGAACCCGAAGTGCAGGTAACTCTGCGGAGGCAGGATGTGCAGGTTGGGAGCATTCACTTCCAGCGACTTCACCGCCTTTTGCACGTAGGGGTGTAGCGGGGCGACGATAGGCATGCCGCCGGCCTTCTCGATGACGGTCTGGAGCAGGGAGTGCAGTACGGCTTTCTTCTCCAGCAGGTCGCGGCGGTTGAGGGTGAGCAGCAGGTAGTTCCCTTTCCGCAGGCCGAGGCTGGAGAACCACATGGGCTGCACCAGGCGGTGGCGGTTGAAACGGATGGTGTCAATCAGTATGTTGCCCACGTAGTGGATATATTCGGGTATCATGCCCTCCTGGTTGAGGTTGCGGTTGGCCACCATGCCGGCGGTGAAGAGATAGTCGGAAATGGCGTCCACGATGGTGCGGTTCACTTCGCGGGGCATGTTCATGTCGAAAGAGCGTGTGCCGGCTATGACGTGCGCCACCTTCAGTCCGCGCTTCTTGGCGACGATGGAGCAGCTCATAGTGGCGGTCATGTCATCTACCACCAGTACGACTTGTGCCGGATGCCCGTCCAACTCCCGCTCGAAGGCGAGCATGATGGAGGCTGCCACCTGCGAGTGGTTGTGTCCGGTGACACCGAGGTAGGCATCCGGTTTCCTCATGGAAAGGTCGGAGAAGAGCGAGGCATCCAGGCTGGTGTCATCCTGCGGACCGGTGTAGACGATGCGGTAGGAGATGTTCTTTCCTGCCTCTCTGGCGGCGTCGATGGCGCGGCAGATGGGGGCTATTTTCATGAAGTTGGGGCGTGCGCCCGATACGATTGTTATTCTCATTGTCGTAGTTGGTGAAAAATGATACGACAAAAATACGTTTTCTTAGGGAAATTATTTGTTACTTTGCCTATTATTTTCAGAGTGTCTGTTGAAAATACACACTTATTCAATGTTTAATTTATAATTTTTAATTTTTAATTCTCAAAGTGATAATGCCAACATTTGTTCAGATACTCGATTTCATTGGCACATTTGCCTTTGCCATCAGTGGCATACGCCTGGCCTCGGCCAAGCGGTTCGACTGGTTTGGAGCGTATGTGGTGGGTTTTGTGACGGCCATTGGCGGCGGTACGATACGCGACCTGTTGCTGGACGTCACCCCGGGCTGGATGACGGATCCCATTTACTTGATTTGTACCGGACTGGCCTTGTTGTGGGTCATCCTCTTCGGTAAACATCTCATCCATCTGCACAATACGTTCTTCATATTCGACAGTATCGGCCTGGCACTGTTCACGGTGGTCGGCGTGGGCAAGAGCATCGCGCTGGGCTATCCCTTCTGGGTGGCCATCATTATGGGCAGCATCACCGGGGCTGCGGGAGGTGTGATACGTGACGTATTCATTAACGAAATTCCGCTGATATTCCGGAAGGAGATTTATGCGATGGCTTGTGTGGTGGGAGGAACCTTCTACTGGATGTGCCATCTTCTGGGGATGGAGTCTTTCGTGTGTCAGATTGTGGGCGGTGTGACGGTGTTCGTTACCCGCATACTGGCGGTGAAGTATAGGATTTGCCTGCCTATCCTTTCGGGCAATGAAGAGGAGCAGGAAGGGTAGTCCGTTATCTGCTATCTGAGAATCTCAGGGATTTTCCGGTGAAATTCCGGGCAATGTGCAAAAGAACTCCAGGTGTTAAAAATAAGATTCCCCGGCATTTGGAACCGAAATGTCGGGGAATCTTTCATATTCCTCGTTCCCCTGATAAGGGGGAAGGAGGATGGGATTGCTAAAGGGATAAAACAAGGTTAGAACAATGCATCCTTCGTGTTGAAAAGTTTGCGTTCGTTCAGTTTCACTACCTTGCCGAATTTTTCCAGTCGCTTCAGGTCAATGTTCTTTGGGTTGCCCATGATGGAAATGCAGTAAGGTTTGTCTTTGATGTTCTCTTCGTAGAATTTCACGATGTCGTCAAAGGTCAGTGCATCTACTTTCGGCAGGTTTTCCTTTGCTGGGTCGTCTGTGTAGCCTCTGTAGCCCAAGTCTACCAGTTCCATGGCTTTGTTGCGGAAGCTGGGGTGACTGGTCAGCATGGCTTGGCGGAGGTAGCTCTTGATGTTGTCGATACGTTCCGGATTTTTCGGCATGTCGTTGACGAGACCCATCAGTACGTCCAATGCATCGTTTGCCTTGTCGTTCTGGGTACCGATGTAGCCGCGCAGATAGCTTGCTTTTCCGGCTATGCCTTGCGTGCCGACGAATGCGTAGGCTGTATAGGCCATGGAGCGTTTTTCGCGGATTTCGTTCAGAACGATGCCGGTGAAGTCAAGACCGAAGTATTGGTTGAATGCGCTACGCAGCACGTCGTCCTTTTTGTCAGCCTTCTGCATCGGGATGTAGAGGTGGATTTGGGCTTGTTCTGCATCGTTGTTAGGCAGGAAGTAGACGGTGTTTTCGGTCACCGGCATCATGTCCTTTGCCTGTGGGGAGTTGGACGGGCGTTCGTTGGCCACCAATGGGAGGTTCTTGCTCAGGATATCGTATACTTGGTCGAAGGGGAGTGTTCCGGTGAAGAACACTTTTGCCTCGTAGTTGGAGGCGCGGTTGATGTCGCCCGTCAGTTCTGAAATCTGTAATTCGTAAATCTCCTTGTCGGTCAGTTCCTTGATGTAGTCTGATTTCTCTCCGTAGAGCATGTACTGCCGCAGTGCTTCGTTCAGGATGCTGACGTTGTCTTTGCGCTGCTGGCGCATACCCATTGCCGAACCTTTCAGACGTGCCAGTTGCTTTTCGTCCAGTTTTGGCATCAAAATCTGGCGTGAAAGTAGCTGGCAGGCTTGCGGCAGGGTGGCTTCGTAGCCCTCCATGATGATGTAGAGGTTGTCATCATCGGCTGTCACGTGGCAGGTTGCGTTCAGCTTGCTGAGTTCTTCTTTCAACTCTTGCGGTTCGTAGGCCCCCATGATGCCTGCGTTGTTCATCAACTGGGCGGCATAGCCAAGTTTTGGGAATTCGCGTTCACCGGCTCCGTATTGTACAACCAACTGGAATACGTTATTCTCCTTGTTGGGTGTGTAGTACATCTTTGAACGGTCGTTCAGTTGCTTGATTTGCACTTCGCCGTAGTCTGCGAATTTCTCCTCCATCTGTCCGATGGGCAGGTTTTTGAATTGTGTTGCATAGAGCGATTCTTTTCCTATCGGAGGTTCTACGGGTTTGTAACCCGGCTTCTCAATCTTGGCGTTCTTGTCAGGCTTTCCTTTTTCGATATATAGGGCCAGGTAATTGTCTGACAGATATTTCTTGGCTACTCGCTTGATGTCGTCAGTGGTGATGGCCATAATCTTGTCCTTGTAATTGAGTATGTCGCCCAAGTCCTGCTCGTTGTAGAAGGCGTTCATCAGTATCATGGCCTTGTCCTCGTTCGACTCCATTTCCAGGTCGAACTGGCGGCATTTCTCGGCTTTGATGGCATCAATTTTCCAGTCCTCGAATTCTCCGTTGGCGATTTGCTGGATGGCTTTCAAGGCTTTCTTTTCGGCGCTCTTGGTAGACTCGAAACGGCGCTGGTTTTCGTCGTAGAGGGGAATGGCCGCTACGATGGCGCGTCCTTGTTCGCGGAAAGTACGGGTGTAGGCTCCGGCGCTGGTCAGTTCACCGTCCAGTACCAGCTTGTCCATAGTTCCGGTCTGACTGTTGTTGTTCAGCAGTGCCAGGGCGATGTCCAGAGCGTCTTCGTCGGGATGTCCGGCAGGTACTCCATTGAATACCATTGCCACTTGCGGGTAGAATCCTACTTTAGCCGAATACTGTTTGCGGCCCTTTATTTCGAGGTTCTGGTAGACCTTGCGCTCGGGTGAGGGTTTAGCAGCCAGACGTCCGAAGGCGGCATTGATGCGTCCGCTGATTTGTTGGGCTTTGATGTTTCCTACGAGTACCAGTACCATGTTTTCGGGGACATACCATTGTTCGTAAAATTCAATCAGCTTGCTCAGGCGGGGATTCTTCAAATGTTCGGGCAGGCCGATGATGGAACGGGAGTAAGGATGTCCCTCAAAAGCTTTCTCCATCACGAACTGGTTCTGTGCACGTCCCTGGTCATCTTGTGAACGGTTATATTCTTCGTACACGTTTTCCAGCTCCGACTGGAAGGAACGGAATACGGGATGCAGGAAACGTTGTGAGGAGATTTCCAGCCATTTGTTTATCTGATAGGCAGGGAAGGAGCTGTGATAGAAGGTCCAGTCATAGTAGGTGCCTGCATTCACCCCTTTGGCACCCATGCTTTCCATCAGGTTGGAGTATTCGTTGGGAAGTCCCAATTTCCCAGCTTTGACGGTCAGCTCATTGATTTCCTTGCTGATGGCTTCTTTTTTTGCCGGGTCGGCTTCTTCGGCCATCTGGTCGTACTTGGCGATGATTTCCTTGTAGATCGGTTCTTCTTCCGTCCAGTTCAGCGCGCCTATCTTGTCTGTTCCTTTAAACATGACGTGCTCCAGGTAGTGTGCAAGTCCCGTGTACTCTTCGGGGTCGTTGATGGAACCGGCACGTACGCCTACCAGTCCGAACACGTCCGATTTGGATTCATCTTCCCATATATATACGGAAAGACCGTTCTTCAGCTTGAACGCCTTCAGTCCTTGTCCGAAGGAGGGCAGGGAAATGATAAGGGTAGTCAGCAGAAGAAGTGACTTAAATTGAAATGATTTCATAAAATAAAGTGTTTTTATGTAATAAAAGTGTTTTCCTATATGTAGGCAAAGCTATAAAAAAATCACGTAACATTTACGAAATCTTCGGAAAAATGATAGTTTTCAGTATATAATATCACCCGTAAACTATCAGAGAGGGGGGGTAAACTGTCAAATGATAGTTTTCACCCCTAATAAAAACCGTATTCCGTCCCCCGGGGCTTCAAATCTTCCTTATACTTGCAATCGTAAAACCTAAACCATTATTAACTATTTAAAAATTGAGCAAAGTATGAATACTTACAGTTTTAGAAAAGATTTGCTTGCAGTGCAAGAAGAACTGCTTCGCTTTGCATACAAGTTGACAGCCGACCGGGAAGAAGCGAATGATTTGTTGCAAGAGACATCTCTCAAGGCTTTGGATAACGAAGACAAATTTGAACCCGACACCAATTTCAGAGGTTGGATGTATACCATTATGCGCAACATCTTTATCAATAATTACCGGAAAATAGTTCGCGAACAGACTTTTGTGGACCAGACGGACAATCAGTATCACCTCAGCATGCCCCAGGACTCTGGTTTTGCCAGTACCGAGGGTGCCTACGACCTGAAAGAAATGCATCGCATCGTCAATGCCCTTCCACGCGACTATAAAGTCCCTTTCTCCATGCATGTTTCAAGTACCGCGAGATTGCCGAACGCCTCGGCCTTCCGCTCGGAACGGTGAAAAGCCGCATCTTCTTTACGCGCCAGAAGTTGCAGGATGAATTGAAAGATTTCATCTGATAATAATTTGATAGTAGCAATATGATATATAACATATTGTCAGTGATGAATTTTTAAGGGTTATTCTTGACTATATGTCAGAATAATCCTTTATATTTGTATATGTTAAGTTAACCGAAGGAAAAAATCTCTTATTACTGACTATGATGAAAAAGGAAATTAAATTCAGTCTTGTTTACCGGGACATGTGGCAGTCGTCCGGTAAGTATCAACCCCGGGTAGACCAGTTGGTACGCATTGCTCCGTTGATAGTTGAAATGGGCTGTTTTGCACGCGTTGAAACAAACGGAGGAGCTTTTGAGCAGGTAAACCTTCTGTACGGCGAAAATCCCAACAAGGCTGTACGCGCCTTTACCGCACTTTTCAGGGAAGCAGGCATACAGACGCATATGCTCGACCGCGGGCTGAATGCACTGCGCATGTATCCTGTTCCGGCGGATGTACGCCGATTGATGTACAAAGTGAAGCATGCCCAAGGCGTGGACATCACCCGTATCTTCTGCGGACTGAACGAGACGCGGAATATAATTCCCTCCATCAAGTATGCTCTGGAAGCCGGCATGATACCGCAGGCCACACTTTGTATCACCTATTCTCCCGTCCATACGGTAGAGTACTACGCCGGCATTGCCGACCAGCTGATTGAAGCCGGGGCACCCGAAATCTGTCTGAAGGATATGGCAGGTATCGGCCGTCCGGGGATGCTGGGAGAGCTGACGAAGGCTATCAAGGAGAAACATCCCGAGGTGCTGATACAGTATCACGGGCATAGTGGTCCCGGACTTTCCATGGCTTCCATTCTCGAAGTCTGCGAGAACGGTGCCGACATCATTGATGTGGCGATGGAGCCCATGTCGTGGGGCAAAGTCCATCCCGACGTTATTTCCGTACAGGCCATGCTGAAGGATAAAGGATTCCAAGTACCCGATATAAATATGAAGGCTTACATGAAGGCGCGTGCCATGACGCAGGAATTCATTGACGATTTCCTGGGTTACTTTATGGACCCCACCAACAAGCACATGTCTTCACTTTTGTTGAAGTGCGGCCTGCCAGGCGGTATGATGGGCTCCATGATGGCCGATTTGAAAGGCGTGCATTCCGGCATCAACATGATACTGCGAAGCAGGAACGAGCCGGAACTCAGTTTGGACGACCTGCTTGTGATGCTTTTCGACGAAGTGGAATATGTATGGCCCAAGCTGGGCTATCCTCCTTTGGTGACTCCTTTCAGCCAGTATGTGAAGAACGTGGCACTGATGAACGTTATGCAGCAGGTGAAGGGAGAAGAGCGCTGGACGATGATAGACAACCACACCTGGGATATGATTCTTGGCAAGAGTGGACGTCTCCCCGGTATTTTGGCACCCGAGATTGTGGAGCTTGCCAAGTCCAAAGGCTTTGAGTTTGTGGATACCGACCCGCAGTTGAACTATCCGGATGCCTTGGATACATATCGCAAAGAGATGGACGAAAACGGTTGGGAGTATGGTGACGATGACGAGGAACTCTTCGAACTCGCCATGCACGACCGACAGTATCGCGATTATAAGTCAGGCGTTGCCAAGAAACGTTTTGAAGATGACCTGCAGCGTGCCAAGGATGCCGCCATGGCCAAGAGCGGATATTCGGAAGAGGAAATCAAGAAGCTGAAGCGTGCCAAGGCAGACCCGATAATCGCGCCTTCCAAAGGGCAAGTGCTTTGGGAGGTTTCCGTCGAAGGTCCTTCTTCTGCTCCTTTCATCGGACGCAAGTACCAGCATGATGAGGTGTTCTGCTACCTCTCTACGCCGTGGGGCGAATACGAGAAGATATGGACCGGATTTACCGGACGTGTGGTGGAAGTTTGTGCCAAGCAAGGAGATGTGGTCAATAAAGGCGATGTGATAGCCTATATCCAGCGGAGTGACATTTTTGCATAAATGAGAACTTGAAAAAGTGGAATTTCACTGAAAAGTGATAATGTAGTAGGGTGATAATGCGGTAGTTATCACCCTACAGTCTTTTCAGTCATCCTTTATCGTCCAGCCATTTCTTGATGGTTTCCTTCAGCACTTCTTGGGTGAAGGGTTTGGTAAGGAAGTCGTTGCAACCTGCTTTTAGGGCAGCTTGCTTGTCGTGTTCGTAGGCATAGGCTGTAAGGGCGATGATGGGGATGTCCGGTGCCAGTTCACGGATGATGCGTGTGGCGTCGATTCCGTCAAGGTTGGGCATTTTCATGTCCATCAGGATGAGGTCGGGGTGGACTTCTTCGAACATAGTTACGGCTTCCATGCCGTCTTTGGCATGTTTCAGCCGATAGAGACGGCCTAAAATGGCGTTAATTAGGATAAAATTGCTTTCTGTATCTTCGGCAATCAGGAGGGTCTTGGAAGGAGGGGTAGGGAGTGCTCCGGCCTCTTCATTCTTCGGGGAAGCTCCGGGGGCTGTATTTCTGCTCCTCTGCTCTGTGGAGTGTGCCTCTGCTGTCGCCTCCCGGTTGTTCTCTTCTTTCTTTTCCGCCTCTGTTTTGCTGGCGGCTTCCAGTGGGAGGACAAAAGTAAATGTGGTGCCTTTACCCACCTCCGAAGTGACGGATATGTTACCCCCCAGGCGTTCGATGATAGTCTTGCAGATGGAAAGTCCCAATCCGGTGCCTTGGGCAAAGTTGTTCACCTTGACGAAACGTTCGAATACCCGGTCCACCTTATCCGGTGCAATGCCCATACCCGTATCGGTGACGTGGAATGCTACATACTTGCCTTCCTGGTGATACCCGTAACTGATGTGCCCGGCGGTGGTGAACTTGAAGGCATTGCCTATCAGATTGGAAATGACCTGGAAAATCCGGTTCTTGTCTCCGTCAATCACGATATTCTCGTCAGAGGGTTCGTATATCAGCTCCACTCCTTTGGGACAGCGGAAAATATGTGCGTCGTGTATCTCCTTGCAGAGTGGATGGAGACGTACGGGCGTGATGGTGAACTCCACGATACCCGATTCGATTTTTGATAAGTCGAGGATTTCGTTAATGAGCTGGAGCAGGCGTTCATTGTTCGATTCCACTATTTCGTAATAGCCTAGCCGTTCTTCCTCGTTGGTGCTTTCGGCAATGATGCGCGAGAAGCCTACAATGGCATTGAGCGGTGTGCGTATCTCGTGGCTCATGTTGGCGAGAAAGGCGGATTTGAGCCGGTCGGAGGTCTCGGCTTTCTCCTTGGCTACGAGCAGTTCCCGTTTCATCTGTTCCATTTCCGTGATGTCCCATTCGATGTTCAGCAGGATGGGGGAGAAGTCGTTGCTTTCAATCTTCATCTTCCGTTTGTCCAGATAGATGGGATTTCCGTTTCCGTCGCGTTCTTCCGCAATCCAGTGCATCTCTTTGCCGGTTCTGGCTATTTCGATGTCTTGCGCCCTCTTTTCCTGAGCAGTCTCCAGAGGATAAAAATCGAAGTCGTCCTTTCCCAATGCCTCTTGTATGGGGATTTCGCGGTTATACGATTCGCGGTTGCGGTAGAGGTACTTGAAGTTGTTGTTGATGTCCTTCACAACAATGCCTGCCGGGAGGTTTTCGATGATTTTGTCCAAAATCTGGTTGAACTGTTTGATTTGCTGCTCATGCCGGATGCGTGTCGATACGTCTCTTCCGAATGTCCAGATGGTTCCTTCCCCTTTGTCGCTTGTCACCCAATAAGCGTTTCCTTCAATGGCGAGTACTTCCGGACGCTTGGGCAGCGGATGGTAGACGATGTATCCGTGGTTCGTCTCTCCACGTTTGACACGGTTGGCAAACTCTTTCCAGGATGTTTCATCCCTGCCGTATGAGGGCAGGTCGTATATCTTCATCCGGGTGATGTCTTGGCCATTACCGATGCCATGCCGTTCCTTGAAGCAACGGTTGCAGAATATCAGCGTGCCGTCTTCGTGTGCCGAATAAATGTCCTCGGTGGAGTTGTTGATGGCATGTGTCAGCAGATTGATGTCGTTGCGCCGTTTCTGTATGTCGGTAATGTTCTGTATGTATCCTTCTATAGTGACATTCCCGTCTTTCTGCCGTTCGCGGGCAAACGCTTTGAGGCGGATATAGAAAATGTTTCCTTTGAGGAAGATGCGGTAGTCCACGCTGTTTTCCATCTTGCCTTTCAGATTCTCTTTCATCCAGCCGGTAAAGCTTTTCCGGTCTTCAGGAAGGATAAGTTCCAGATAATTGTCCATATTGATGTGCTGCACCTCTTCCGAACACATGATACCCGTATGGCCTGCATAACAGAATATGCGGGTCTGGGTATCGTATTGCCAGTTTCCGATGAGGGCGGCCTTTTGTATTTCGTTGAGCTCGTGGTTTTTCTTTTCGAGTTCCAGTTTGCGCTGGCTGCGTTCTGTGATGTCGCGGTACTGGCAGAGGACCATGCCGTCGTACGGGTACATGATGCATTTAAAGTAATAGGTAGTGTGACCCAGTGTCATTTCGTAATTATGGACTGAACGTACCTTTTGCGTCAGTACCTTCTTGAACTCCGGATATACTTGGTAGTAAGTGGACGGCGGTATCAGTTGGAACAGATTCTTGCCCAGCAGCTTTTCTTCCTTCATGAACCAAAGGTTTACATTGTGCACTGCGATGTCCATGCAAATACCGTCCCGGTTCAGAAGGAGCATGGTATCTGACGTCAGCTTCAACAGTCTCTCGGCGTTTTCAGCTTGTTTCAAAATGTTTTTCATTCTTACAGTATTAGTTTCATGCCCTTCTGGCCTTCTCCCATGCGCCGCTTGCATTGCCTGTGCGCTTGTGCAGGTAGTTGAATCCTCGTATGACGTTGACGTTCATGAAGAGGAAATAGTAGGGGATGAAAAGTATCTTGTTTTTTATATGCTTCATTGAAAGGTAGTACCCCCAACTTCCCATGAGGTAGAAAAGAGCTTGTAACAGCCAGATGATGGCATACAGTAATGGCGTGCTTGTCGTAAAGATGAGAATTGTGTTGAGGGGAAGCAATAGGAACAATAGGATAGGAGTGAGCGACCAGCGCAGCACCCGGTGGGAAATATATTGGAAACAGAATGTGCCGTAACGGAATGGGTTGAGCAGCGGACGCAGCCGCCAGATGGATTGCAAGCCCCCGGCAGCGATGCGCACCTTGCGCTTTTCTTCTTCGCGCATGTCTGCCGAGCCGCTTTCTACGGCATAGGCATTGGCACAATAGGCAATGGTGTGTCCCTGCATGACGATGCGCAGGGAGAGTATGAAGTCGTCGAGCAGCGTATCTGTCTGCATTTCCTCGAACAGCTCGCGGCGCACGGCAAACAGTTCACCCGCTGCGCCTACTGCCGAATAGAGGCGTGCGTCGAGCGCTTTGAGGGTGGATTCGTATTTCCAGTATAGCCCTTCTCCCCCCGAGGCAGCATTGTCCTTGCTTTGCACGGCGATACGTTTTTCGCCTGCCACGCATCCCACTTTAGGGTCGGTGAAGGCATGCACTATCTCCCGCAGGGCTTCGCGGTTGAGGTGAGTATTGGCATCGGTGAACACGACAAGGGGCGTTTCTACGAAATGTATACCGCGGTTCAGGGCGGCTGTCTTGCCTTGGCGTTGGGGTTGGTGGAGGACGATGGCTTGCGGCCAGTGGGAGAGGCGTTCGTTGGTATGGTCGTTGCTGCCGTCGGTCACCCAGAGGATGCGTAGCTTGTCGGCGGGATAATCCAGCTCCAGGCAGTTGCGCATTTTTTCATCCACTACATCTTCTTCGTTGTAGGCGGCGATAAATAGCGTCAATGGGGGTAAAGCATCGTCGGCAGGCATCGGACGGGGCGCAGGCTTACGGAAACATTCTTTTATCTTGACCAGGATATATAATAGTATACCATATCCTATATAAGTATAGAACACTATGAATAAACTTATCCAGAAGAGTACTTCAAAGGCTTTCATGTATCCGCTCGTTTGCTTTCTTTTTTGATAAAAAGAAATGTGATTGCCAAAAGTATGGATAATCTTTTACCGATGCAAGAAAAAGAAAAGAAAAATAAAATGTTTGTTTCTCAAGGGGTAATGTTTGTTTCTCAAGGTGTTTCGATGTTATAAGGAAGTGGGCTTCCTATAGAGGTGAGCTTGAATAACCTTTTGAGTGAGAGGAGATTAAAGGCTTTCAATCATCATTCTCCATAGGAAAGGGATGGGCAGGTAGGCAGGGCGTTACTCAAAACGCTTCTGTCATATTGAAGTAAAACAACATCTGGTTGTTTACCGTGTTTTTGCCTAAATCCAGGCGGACGTTCATGCGTGGCTGTACCTCAATGCGCAGACCTACACCATAGTTGGGCAGTACACCCTCTATCTTGCCGGGAGTGGGGCCCATGAAGCCGCAGCCGGTCCAGGCTACAAACCCTATGTGGTTGAGCATCCGCTTCAACCAAGTGCTGCGGTCGGTATTGAGCATCTGTCTGTACTCCGCCATGACCACATGCGAGGACTTGTCGCGATATTGCCCCATGTAGTAGCCGCGCAGGTCGAAAGGCGTTCCGGTGAGGGCATATTGCGTCAGAGGGACGTCGCCGAACACGTTCTTGGTCTGTGCCGTCCACGCAAGTACCCTGCGCTTGCCCAGTGATTTGTATTGGCGGTAGTCTATCTCCAGGCGGTAGAAGGTCTGGTCGCTGCCGATGAACTTGGCGTACATCATGCCGCGGAAATCCAGATACATGCCACGGTAGGCGTTGGCAGGGACGTCACGGCTGTCGTATGTCAGCAGGAAACCGAGGCCGGAGTTGAAGTTGTTATAGCCATTGACCGTACCGCCTGCCTCTTTGTACGAGGGTTCGTCCACCAGGAACTTGCCGGGCTCCGTCAAGTGGTCGTAATTGATGTCGATTTGAGGTCCGGCAAAGATATTGCTGTTACCCAGTCGGAAAAGGAACCAGGGGTTGATTTGCACGCCGCTGTACCGGTATTTGCTGGTACTGTCGCTTCGTACATAATCTTTATTGGTATTATAGCCGATGCCGTAAAAGTTTTCTTCCGTATTTTTATAGCTGAACTTTCCGAAGATACGGAAACGGTCGCCCTTAAAGAAGAGTTGCGGTTTGGAGAAGAGATTGATGCCACCGTTGAACATGAAGGCGATGGCCATGGGCACTACGGAGCGCAGCTGCGTGGTATCGCTGGGGTTCATGCGGAAGGTCATTAGGGCGCTTCCTCCCAGCACGGCACCGAAGTCGGGGGTGTAGCTGGGTCCGCCCAGAATATTGTAATGCAGATTCCGACGCGCTACCTTTTGCTTGCGTAGTTCTTTTTTGGTCAGTGCAGGAACGCTGTCGTTTGTGGCGGCCGCAGTCTGTTCCTGGGCATAAAAGGTGGTGGCGAACAGCACCAGTGCGATAATGCTTAGTATATATCTTTTCATGTCGTACGAAATGTGGGTGCAAAGGAAACTATTTTATCCCGAATAGTTTTCACTGTAATAGATAATAAATCTAAAGATGTCACTAAAATTATCAAAAAAGACATTACTTTTGTCTGCTTCACGAAGCAAGACATCAATAACTAAAAACACATAATCTGAATGAAGAAACGATTTTTATCTGTAATTGTTCTGGGTGCCGCACTGTTCTCTGTGCAGGCACAAGAGGGAAAAGGGGGTATCAGCCCCGAAATGCTTGGACAAATCAAGCAAAGTTATCAAGGCACGGCTGCCGACAAGGCGCTCCGCAATGCCATAGGCAATAATGACATCCGTAAACTGGCACTCAACCAGGAGAATATGCAGGGCATGGATACCCACTTCTCCATCAAGGTAGAATCCAAAGGCATCACTGACCAGAAGTCGTCCGGTCGTTGCTGGCTGTTTACGGGGCTGAATGTGATGCGTGCCAAGACCCTTGCCGAATACGGTTTCCAGTCTTTCGAGTTCTCCGAAGTCTATCCCTTCTTCTGGGACCAGTTGGAGAAGGCAAACCTCTTCTTGCAAGGCATCATCGACACCTCCAAGAGTCCCCTGACTGATAAGACCGTGGAATGGCTCTTCCAGCATCCGCTGAGCGATGGGGGTACCTTTACCGGTGTGGCCGACATTGTTTCCAAATACGGCCTTGTTCCCAAAGATGCCATGCCCGAAACAAACAGCAGTGAAAATACCTCCCGCATGGCCAACCTCATCTCTCTGAAGCTGAAAGAGTATGGTCTGCAACTGCGTGACATGGCTGCCGCCGGTGCCAAGCCCGAAGCTCTGGAGAAGGAGAAAACTACGATGCTCGGAACCATCTACCGCATGCTGGTGCTGAACCTCGGTGTACCTCCCACGGAGTTCGACTATGTCCGCCACGATGCCAAGGGTAATCCTGTGGAGACAGAGCATCACACTCCCATGTCTTTCCTTGAGAAATATGGAGACAAACAACTGCTGACCAACTACGTAATGCTGATGAACGACCCCAGTCGCGAGTATTACAAGTGCTATGAAATAGACTATGACCGCCATCGTTACGACGGCAAGAACTGGACTTATGTCAACCTGCCCGTAGAGGACATCAAAGAGATGGCCATTGCCTCCTTGAAGGACAGCACCATGATGTACTTCTCTTGCGATGTGGGCAAGTTCCTGAACTCCGAACGCGGTCTGCTTGATGTGAAAAACTATGACTACGAATCACTGATGGGCACCACCTTCGGGATGGACAAGAAGCAACGTATCCAGACTTTCTCCAGTGGCTCTTCCCACGCCATGACCTTGATGGCCGTTGACTTGAACAAAGACGGAAAGCCCGTAAAATGGATGGTAGAGAACAGTTGGGGAGCCGCTTCCGGTTATCAGGGACATCTCATCATGACCGACGAGTGGTTCAATGAATACATGTTCCGTCTGGTAGTGGAGACAAAGTATGTTCCCGCCAAAGTGATGGAACTGTTTAAACAAAAGCCCGTCTGCCTGCCGGCATGGGACCCGATGTTCGCTGAAGAAAAGTGATGATAAGGATTAGGGGTTAGGGATTAAGGATTAGTGGGCTGCACTATGATTCCGCAGGGTATTAATCCCTAATCCTTAACCCCTAATCCTTGTTCTCGTGTTCGTTAACGAAAGGGATTACGGAAATTTCTCCGTAATTCCTTTCTTTTTTACTCTTTATTCACGTTCTTTTTTGCTACTTTTGCGGCAAATTAATGAAACCATTATTTTAAATAAACGCATGGCAAATGTAATTAAGTTACGTAGAGGCCTTGACATCAACCTGAAAGGCGCTGCTGCCCAGGAACTTGTGTCTGTTAAGGAACCGGGATTCTATTCGCTGGTTCCCGATGACTATACAGGCATCACTCCGAAAGTGGTGGTCAAAGAGCAGGAATATGTGATGGCCGGGGGACCCTTGTTTATCGACAAGAATCATCCTGAATTGAAATTTGTTTCGCCCGTTAGCGGCGTAGTGACAAGCGTGGAGCGTGGTGCACGCCGCAAGGTGCTGAACATCGTCGTAGAGGCTGCCACTGAGCAAGACTATGAGGAATTCGGCAAGATGGACCCGTCCAAGATGAGCGGCCAGCAAGTAAAAGAAGCTCTTTTGCAAGCAGGTATGTTCGCTTTCATCCGCCAACGTCCGTACGACGTTATCGCTGATCCGACGGTAACTCCGAAAGCTATCTTCATTTCGGCTTTCGACAGCAATCCGCTGGCTCCCGATTTTGAATTCGCGCTGAAGGGAGAAGAAGCAAACTTCCAGACGGGACTCGACGCTTTGTCAAAGATGGCAAAGACGTATCTGGGTATTAGTGTAAAACAAAAGTCTGCTGCTCTTGTGCAGGCAAAGAACGTTACCGTAACAGCTTTCGACGGACCACATCCGGCAGGCAACGTGGGTGTACAGATTAACCACATCTCTCCGGTAGTGAAGGGTGAAACGGTCTGGACCATCAGTGCCGAAGCCGTACTCTTCATCGGACGTCTGATGAATAC
>OIAH01000403.1_pt1 | contig 18816 bp, 9 predicted proteins | sample 1580711 | NCBI WGS metagenome assembly OIAH01 (sample SAMEA3882556, study PRJEB24775) | human gut metagenome | biome: human-associated habitat; feature: intestine environment; material: feces | place: Netherlands | collected 2009/2010
CACAGCCATACGGGCGGCCAGCTCCTGATAGCCGTCGGGGGCCGGGGCTATTATCAGGAGAAGGGCCGTCCGGCCCGGGCGTTGCTTCCGGGCGACATCGTGGAGATAGCTCCCGATGTGGAGCATTGGCACGGGGCAGCACCGGACAGTTGGTTTGCCCACATCGCCATCACAACCAATCCGCAGGACAATGCTGCTGTGTGGCTCTCTCCGGTAAACGATGAACAATATCGTGAAGCCACAAGTGAAGCCGAAAGCTGCTATGCCAAAGCAAACAAGGTGCTTACCGCGAGGGAACAGGCTGTCGTTGCCGTGGCATCCTATACGGGAAAAGGAGATTTGGAGCACCTGAAACCAGCCCTTGTACAAGCATTGGAGGCAGGCATGACCATCAATGAGATTAACGAAGTGCTGATTCACGCCTACGCCTATTGCGGATTCCCACGCAGTCTGCGTGCCATCCAAACCTTCATGCAGGTAGTGGACGAGCGTAAGGCTGGCGGTATAAACGATACGGTCGGTCGGGAGACATCTGCCGTTACGGACAACAGAAGCCGCTATGAACGTGGTCGTGACATGCTTGCCGAAATATCGGGTGCACCTGCTGATGCACCGAAAGCAGGATATGCCGTATTCGCTCCAACCATCGAGCGATTCCTCAAAGAGCATCTGTTCGCTGACCTTTTCGAACGCGATTTGCTGACCTATCGGGAGCGTGAACTCGCTACAGTATCCATTCTTGCCGGAGTGGGTGGCGTAGAGCCGATGTTCGGAAGCCATGCCGCAATATGCCTGCATCTTGGGGTTACTCCGGAACAACTCTCGGCATTGCTGAATATCGTGGAGATGAACCTCGGCAAGAGCAATTCGGAACCGCTTCGCAAAGTGTTGAATCAATTAACGGAAAAGAAATGAAGAAGATAATCTTATCAGTATTGTTGCTGTCATTTACAACAATAACTGGAGCGCAAAATCCTATTGCAATACTCAAACAAGGCCACTTTTCTGTAGGAGGCATAACCATACAGCGGCCGGGAGCGTACGATAATAGTAAATTCATCGGATGGGCAGACCAGGAGGAAACCGGACAAAGCTATCGCGCCGACCATGCTTTCGTGGATTATCAGATCCCTGCCGACAGCAAGCCGCTTCCGCTGGTCTATGTACATGGTTATGGAGGTTCTGGTGTTTGTTGGCAGATGACACCTGATGGCAGGGATGGCTTTTCCACATTGATGTTGCGTCGTGGATGGAGCAGTTATGTAATGGACTTACCTGGCCGGGGACGTGCGGGAAGGACATCGCCAACCACGACGGTCAAGCCCGTAGCCGATGAAATGTTCTGGTTCGATATATGGCGGCTCGGCATTTGGCCGAACTATAATGAAGGAGTACAATTCCCGAAAGATTCCGTATCACTTTCGCAGTTCTTCCGTGCAATGACACCCGACATCAGCGACCACAAACAGGATGTGCCCGCCCTCGGTGCATTGGCAGAGCGTATCGGCAATCATATTCTTGTCACCCATTCGGCCGGAGGATTTCCCGGCTGGATGTCTGCCATGCAGAATACGGAGGTTAAAGCGGTAGTGTCCTATGAGCCGGGCGGTTTCGTATTCCCCGAAGGCGAAGTGCCGGAACGTATCGACGGACTGACCGGAGGAGTAGCCGGAATTCCTGTTTCAATGGAACTGTTCAAACGGCTTACAGCCATTCCCATCGTCCTCTATTTCGGCGACTATATCCCCGAAACACCTTCTGAAAACCTCGGTGATGAGAACTGGCGTGTGCGCCTTCAGATGGCACGCAAGTTTGTGGAAACGATCAATCGGCATGGAGGGAATGCCACTTTGGTAGAGTTGCCTAAAATCGGTATCTACGGTAATACGCATTTTCTGATGCAGGATTTGAATAATGACAAGTTGGCAGGATTGCTTGATGAATGGTTAATGAAAAATCAATTATCAAATAAATAGTTTTAGGTATAATGTCATTGTTGTTACAGCATAAGATATTGTCGGATATTTTATTTGATGGTGATCATCGGTAGTATGGTCACCATCGTTTTGCCATGAACGAGCCCAACTACTCGGAATAGAAACTGAAATGAAACACATTCATTATGTACAATACAATGTGAATACGCCCGTTGCGCAGTGCCCGGAACTTCATTCCATCACATTCCATAATCTTACAGCTTGACACGGGCAAAAGTCTTTTCTTCGATCATCACGATGCGGAAACTGCACGTATGTTCATGGGATAGAGGTAATGCGATGAAAAAGAATTTAGGAAATACACCCGTAGTCACTCTGTTACTCGTACTGATTGTGGCAACTTATGACGAACAAGGTACACCCAATGCCATGAATGTGGCTTGAGGTGGTCAGTAATCTCTCGCTTAATCACAAGAACACCGAGAACTTGAAGTATACCGAAGTTTTCACAGTAAACATTACCACCGTTGATACATTGGTCTTGCCCGAGTATTTCGGACTCGTGTCGGGGCGAAAGGAGAACAAAATCGAAAAAGCCGGAGTACACGTTACCCGTAGCGCATTTGTCAATGCTCCGGTCATTGACGAATATCCTCTAACACTTGAATGCAAGGTTGTAGAAATGCAGGAAGCATTGGGCGAGATGCACGTTGTGGGTGAGATTGTCAACATGTTGGCTGACGAGTCGATATTGGATGTACAAGGCAAGGTGGATTTAGGCAAATTGCAGCCGATTTCCTATGACTCAGCCTCTCATTCCTATCGTGTACTGGGCGATGTAGTCGGTAAGGCATTCAAGGACGGTGCTAAAATCAAATAATGTCCCTTTTTCATAAAAAGCAATCGGTGGAGAGTCACTTCATCGGTTGCTTTGTATTTGTAGATGTTTAGTTCAATCATAAACAAGTAAATATCCGATGGAAGAATTTAGAATAGATATGCGCAAGCCCGAAGAGGCTGATCCGGCAGAAGGAATACGCTGCGCACAGTTATGTTTCAAAATCAATCACACGATGCCTTATACCGAAGAATACGATGCGTTGGTGAAAGAGTTGTTCATGGGCAATATCGGCGAGAACAGTCGTGTGATGCCTCCTGTCACTGTAGTGCGTGGCAATAAAGTAAGGATTGGCAAGAATGTAGTAGTGATGAACAACTCCCTTTTTATGGCAGCCGGAGGAATTACCATTGAAGATGATGTGAAGGTTGCAGCCAATGCGCAACTTATCTCCAACAATCACGACCTCTATGACCATGCCGTCCTTACCTGCAAGCCCGTCCATCTGAAACGTAATTGTTGGATAGGCGCAGGAGCAACCATCCTGCCCGGTGTCACGATAGGAGAAAATGCAGTAGTCGCTGCAGGAGCGGTTGTCACCAAAGATGTGGAAGACAACACTATTGTAGGCGGTAATCCGGCAAAGCTCATCAAGCGGTTATAAAACTTAGGGAAGCGATTTCACTTCCCTAAATTCAATTCAAATCTTGAAGCCTCTGCTTTCATCCGCAGGTTTCGGTCTGAAAAATGCAAGTGTCATTGAATATAAATGACTACTCGTCTTCATTATTTTGGGGTAATTCCAATAGGAAAAGATATTTGTAAAAAATCGAATTATTATTCTATGATTTTTTGTACCTTTGCATTCAGATAAGGCGTTCTTTTGATTTAATGCAAAATGTAACAAGAGTGAGAACTTCGCTCGTTTCTAAATCGTTACCTATTAAAAAACAATTTCTTGTAAGTTGCACATTTTCAAAAAGAAAGAAGATTGAAAATGTCTTGCCACATGAAAGTAACGGTCCACTAGTGATTATCGATGGTGTTCCGGGTAATATGTCTTATCTTAATCCTGAAGATATTAAATCGATTTCCGTATTGAAAGATGCTGCTACTGCCGCTATCTATGGTTCACGTTCGGCAGCTGGTGTTATTTTGATTGAAACACATCGTGGTACGATGAATTCAGCTCCGAAGATTACTTTTTCCGGTTATTGGGGGTTGAGTGCCATGCCGAAGCGTCTGGAAGTTTGTAATTCAGCTGAGTTTATTAAAGTACGTAAGATGGCATTAATAAATGCAGGTACGGATGAAAGCCGCTGGCCTAAATATATCAGCGAGTACGAGAGAGACCCGAGTCAGTTTGCTGATACTGATTGGCAGAAAGAGTATTACCAACGTGGTTTTACACAAAAATATAACATTGGTTATACGGCAGGTAGTGCTAATTCCAATGTGTCTCTTTCTGCTTTCTATAGTAAGACGGACGGTGTGACTATTGCTACCGGAGATGAAAAGTTCGGTTTCCGTTTGAACTCTGATGTTACCCGTGGTAAGTTTAAAATGGGTGAATCGGTAAGTTATAGTCGTTGGTCGGCCGATTTGGAATCCAATTCGGGTTTCTCCTCCATTTATCAGGTGACGAATATGGAGCCGTTAGCGTTCCTTTATGATGAGAACAACGATGGTGGTTATGGTGGTGCCATCTCTGGTATGGGCATGTCTGACGCCGGTAATCAGGTTGCTTTCAATAAATTGATTGATAATACAAGCTCTAACGATTATATCGCAGCTTCCGGTTATTTGCAGTACGAGCCGATTAAAGGGCTTATCGTGAAATTCAATGCTAGCCGCAATATGTACTTTGGCAAATCTCGTCTTTTCAAACCTACCTACGAGATTGGAGCGGCCAAACGGAATACGATGGCTAGTTTGTCTGAATCACGTTCGCAGACTACCAACGATTTGTTGGAATTGACAGCTAATTATGACAAGACCATTGCTGAAAAACACAATCTTTCTCTTTTATTGGGACTTTCTCAGGAAGAAAATAAGTATGAAGATCTTAGTGCTTCCGGTTCTGATTTTGAGAATAATAGTATGAGCTTGATGGGACATGCTAAAAGTAACTATTCTGTAGGTGGTACTAAGACTCGCAGTGCTCTCCGCTCTCTCTTTGGCCGTGTGAACTACAACTATATGATGCGCTATATGATTATGGCTTCTTTCCGTTATGATGGCTCTTCACGTTTTGCTAAAGGTAACAAGTGGGGGTTCTTCCCTTCTGTATCATTGGGTTGGAACATTGCTAATGAACCATTTTGGGAAAATTTGAAAGAAACTGTTTCCATGTTTAAACTCCGTTTGAGCTACGGTGCTTTGGGTAATCAGAACATAGGTCTTTATCGATATATTCCTACTTTGAGCTACAATACCCATGCATTGAACTATCCTTTTGATGGTCGTGAAACTTCCATGGGATATGCCATTACAGCTTTTCCATCCAGTAACATCAAGTGGGAAACGACGGTGTATAAGAATATCGGTGTAGACATTAGTTTATGGAACAATAAACTGGAGCTTTCTGCGGAAGCTTATATTAAGAACACCAGGGATATGCTTTCTAGCCGTAACATCAGTTTAGCTACCGGCTATAATTCTTCTATCTTGGTGAACGATGGTAAGTTGCGCACAACCGGTTTTGAAATGCAAGCTATTTATCATGGCAAAGCCGGAGGTTTGAAGTACGATTTGGATTTGAATTTATCTCATTATAAAAGTGTGTTGAAATCTATGGCCAATCCTGACTATCTCTATGAATACGGTGCTTTGCGTACTTATGTAGGTGGTGAAATAGGTGAATTCTGGGTATATCAAACTGCCGGAATTTTCCAAAATCAAGCGGAAGTGGACGAATGGAACACAGCTCATGGCTATAAGGACCAAAACGGCAACTGGCAGCCTCTGCAACCTGTGGCTAAACCGGGTGATATCCGTTTCATAGATCAGAATGGAGATGGTATGCTTGATACAAACGACCGCGTGAAAGTGGGTAGTGGTACACCGAAGGTGTCATTGGGATTCAACATTAACTTGACTTATAAAGACTTTGACTTGGTAGCCAATTTCTACGGTGACTTTGGTGCTAAGCGTTATAACTATACTAAATATCAGTTGGAGCGTATGGACCATGTGTTCAACTATGGTAAGAATGCCTTGAATGCTTGGACACCTGAAAATCCTGATACTGATATTCCACGTGCCGTGTCTGGTGATCCTAATAAGAACTCTCGTACTTCTACTCGTTTTGTAGAGAATGGTGACTATCTGCGTCTGAATAATTTGCAGATAGGTTATAATCTGCCGGTTAAATATTGTAAGAAAATGGGCTTGAGTAACTTGCGTATTTATGTAGGCGCTACCCGTTTGTTCACTATTACCAACTACAAAGGCTATGATCCTTCAACCGGTTCTTCAGTCGGACAGATGGGATATGACTATGCAGCCATTCCTTTGAGTCGTGACTTTATGATGGGTCTTAAATTCGGTTTCTAATTAAATTTAATACGAAGATTATGAAATTCAAAAACATATTATTATATGCAGCTCTTCTGAGCGGAATGTCTTTTTCCTCTTGCACTGATTTCTTGGATGAAGACTCTAATCCCAATGCTTTATCACCTGGTATTTTCTGGAAAAGTGAAGGGGATATTATGAAAGGATTGACTAGTGTATACGGAGCTTTGCAGCCGAATGCATCTTGGGCGATACCGTTTGAACGCTACATAGTAATAGACGGATACAGAAGTGATGAGATTACCCACAGAGATGATGTGACGAGTTGGATGAATATTTCATCATTCAATGTGGAACCCACTAACTCCGTAGTCAAGACGGAGTGGACTAATTTGTATAAAGGTATTAACTATGCCAATCAATGTTTGACCAACATTCCCACTGTACCTGGTGACTCGGAATCACTCAATGCCTTGAAGAAGCAGTCCATAGCCGAAGCTCGTTTTTTGCGTGCTTACTTTTATTATCGTTTGTATGTGAACTTTGGTGAGAGAGTTCCTATTTATAAGGAGGCATTGGTAGGTACGGATGAAGAGTTCTATCCGCCACAGGCCAATCCGGGAGAATTGGTAAGTCTGATTGAGACCGAACTGAAAGAAGTACAGAGCGACCTTCCCGAAAGTTATGAGGAAAGTGAAAAAGGACGTGTCACGCGTTATACGGCAGCGGCTCTTTTGGGTAAGTTCTATATGTTCCGCAAAGAATTGAGTAAAGCCGAAGTTGAATTCAAGAAGATCATTGATAAAGAAGGAAGTCTTTTTGGCTTGATGGAGAATTGGGCTGATAATTTTGACGGTATGCACAAGAACAATAAAGAGTCTCTTTTTGAGATTCAGTTTACCGGAGACCGTTCAGGCGGACAGTATGAATATAACTTGTTTACCGTTCATTTGGGACCTATGGCTGGGCTGGATGCATATGAAGAAGCTTATCCTACGGACTGGATGTGTCAGACGTTATTGGCTGATAAGACTATAGACGGTAAGTCTAGCGACCGTGCACTTCATACGCTTATTTTTGACGATCCCGAGTGTCGTCCCTTTTATTATGAGAATGGAAAATCCTTTAAGGATTACCACAAAGAAGGAGAAATCTTCTGGCACAAATATGTTACTTATACCGAGGGTATGAGTGATTATTGGGACTATAGTTTCTTTAATGTTTCCGTTATCCGTTATGCCGATGTATTGCTGCTTTATGCAGAATGTCTAAATGACAAGGGTGAAACAACAGAGGCCATTAACATAATAAATAAGGTTCGTGCACGTGTCAATGTACCGGCATTGCCGCTTACCATGGGTAAAGCCGAAGTCTTGAAACATCTGCAAGACAAAGAACGTCCTTGCGAGCTGGCATTGGAAGGTTCGCGCTGGTATGACTTGGTTCGCTGGGGTATTGTAGAAGAAACGCTGAAAGCTCACAATAAACCATTTGTTGAGAATTATGTAGATACCAAGCACCAGTTGTTTCCTATTCCTCATAGTGAATTTCTGTTGAATCCTGATTGGGAGCAGAATCCGAACTATAGCAAGTAATCTTGTTTGTATAATTTTGGAAGAACCGTTTATGAAACATTTATTTCCTATATATGGAATGTGTAGCATTCTTTGGCTGGGGGCATGTACCCCGGTCGCTACACAGCCGGAAAAGTCCCTGTTTACGACACAGGAAGATTTTCCCAATTTGTTGAATGTGAAAAATGTACCGGAACAATCTGTAGATGGGGATCTCAATTTGTTCTCTGATCTGGGTGCATGGAGTGGCTATGCGTTGCCAGTAAATCAAAGCAGGGCATTTGCGGGTGCCTTCATCGGCCCTATGACGATGCATGGAAGAGGATGGATTGCCCAAACGTTGGCACAGCCTACGTTGGTGGTCAATGGTGAAAAGTACGACTTGGTTCGCAATATGCAGACTGCCAAGTATCTACCCGGAAAGTTGATACAACATTTTAAAGATGCGCAGTTGGAATTCACTACTGAGTTGTGTTTTGCCACTTCACGCACTGCTTTTGTACGTTCTGTTATTACGAATCTTAGTGACACACCTTTGAATGTGTCGCTGACTTGGAGTGGCGGTGTTTTCGAAGAGAATACTATTGCCTCTAAGGTGGATAAGGGCGTCCGGTTCCATTGTCCGTTCTACGGTCGCCGTTGGGGAACCAATCGCCAGATTATCACACTGCGTAACGAACCGCCGGTAGACGAAGTGACGGCTACCGTGCTTTTCCATACAGCCGATGAAGTGATGACTGTGGGGAACGACAGTTTGCGAGTTGTTGAGAAGAGTGACTATTTGCTGCAATCCGGCAAAAGTTATACTTCGGAATACAGCCAGACACTGACCTTGAAAGGCGAAGAAACAGACAAGGAATATGTTGCAATAAAGTCCATACCTTTTGATCAATGTTTTGCCGACAATGCGCAGCGTTGGAATCAGGGACTTCAACGGGTACTATCTGCCGACAGTCCTTATATGAAAGAAAACGCTTACAGGAACATTGCTGTGAAAGCATTGATGACGTTGAACTCCAATTGGCGTACTCCTGCCGGTGATATCTTCCATGGTTGTAGTTTCCCTTCTTATATAGGATTCATCGGTGGATGTTGGTCGTGGGATGCTTGGCAAATTGCATCGGGTAATGTGTACTACAATCCTGAGGGGGCCAAGAGTGAAATGCTTTCTTTGTTCGATTATCAAGCAGAGAATGGTATGGTTCCTGATTTTATCGGTTATAATAAGGTACGTAACAATTGGCGCGACTCCAAACCTCCTATAGCATCATGGGGAGCCATGAATGTCTATAAGGTTACAGGAGACAAAGCGTTCTTGGACGAAATATTTGATAAATTGTATAAGTTCCATCAATGGTGGTATGCTGAGCGTGACCACGATCACAATGGCATTTGCGAATATGGTTCTACTGATGGTACACTGATTGCGGCGGCTTGGGAGAGCGGCATGGATAACGGTGTGCGTTTTGATGACACCCGGATGCTAAAGAATGAGATGGAGAAAGCTTGGTCGATGGATCAGGAGAATATTTGTTTGAATTCCTTCCTTTATGTAGATAAACTGACACTTTCGGAAATGGCTTCTATCTTGGGAAAGCAAGAGCTTTCTGAACAGTTGGCTAAGGAGGCTGAGGTAATCAAGCTGTATGTACAGACTAAAATGTATGACAGCGAGAGTGGTTTCTTTTATGATATTCGTTTGAATGACCGTACACCTGTCAAGGTGATGGGGGCTGAGGGGTGGTTGCCTTTGTGGGCAGGTATTGCTACCCCGGAACAAGCCGAGAGTGTGAAGAACATCATGATGGATGAAAAACATTTCAACTCTTACCTGCCGCTAGGTACTCTTGATGTAAGTCATCCTGCATTGCGTCCTACTTTCGGTTATTGGCGTGGTCCGGTTTGGTTTAACCAGGTATATTTTGGTATAACCGGATTGAAGCGCTACGGATATGTGGAGGAAGCCGACTTGCTGACTCGCAAGTTCATGGCACATGCTCAAGGACTGATGACCGACGGACCGATTCATGAAAACTACAATCCACTGACAGGTGAAGTGTTGAATGCACCCAACTTTGGTTGGTCTTCTGCTTTGATTTTGCGATTGTTGTTGGATCAATGATAGTGGAAGTAAAAATCAGTATGCGGATACTCCGAATTTATTAAAAGATATATTTATGATGAAAATTCGTTCTATATTGACAGGGATTGCCATATCTTTGTCGTTGGCAGGTATGGCACAATCCCAATATGACGGTGCTCCGGTAAACAGGAGCGCTAATGAAACAAGCACAGACAATGTAGAAGTGCGTAGAAACAAATACCCCCGTTCGGATAATGATTGGGAGAATTTTGATGTGCTTCATATCAATCGTCTGCCTTCGGCGGCTAATTTTATGGGATACCCCACTAAAGAATTGGCATTGCAGGGTGATAAATCACAATCTCCTTACTTCCAATCCTTGAACGGAACATGGAAATTTCATTTTGTACCCCGTTCGGATGAACGACCGATGGACTTCTTCCAAAAAGGATATGATGTTTCAGGTTGGGATGATATTAAAGTTCCTTCCAATTGGGAGCTTCAAGGGTTCGGCTATCCTTTTTATGTAGGCAGTGGGTATGGTATAAAGAAGAATCCACCATTGATTGCAGTGGAAAACAGCCCGGTTGGCTCTTATAGACGTACTTTTACTATTCCTGCCCATTGGAATAAACGTCAGATTATTCTTTATTTCGGAGGAGTGGCTTCTGCTTTTTATGTGTGGGTGAATGGTGAAAAAGTAGGTTACTCTCAGGATTCCAAAACACCTTCGGAGTTTGATATTACGCCGTATGTAAAACAAGGGGAGAATGAAATAGCCGTACAGGTTTTCAAGTTCAGTGACGGATACTATCTGGAAGATCAGGATTACTGGCGTTTTGCCGGCATACAGCGTGATGTTTATGTGTATGCCCGGTCTGAAACTCATGTGCGCGACTATGAAGTGGTTACCGATCTTGACGGGGAATACAAGAATGCTGACTTTCATCTTTTTGTAGAGTTGGGCAAAGCAGGAGAAGGTAAAATAAAAGGGGCTGAAGTGGAAGTAAGCCTGTTGGACAAAGCAGGCAAAAGTATCTACAATGAGCGTAAGCGTTGGAATGCTGCCGATCGGGAACTTCATTTTAAAAAGGAAGTGAGAGAACCTTTGTTATGGAGTGCGGAGAAACCAAATCTGTATAGATTGCTGATTACTTTGCGTGTAAATGGCAAACCGGAACAATATATTTCCCAATACGTCGGTTTCCGTAAATCCGAAATCAAACATGCTCAATTGCTGATAAATGGCAAGCCGGTCTATATAAAAGGAGTAAACCGACACGAACACGATCCTTATAACGGTCATGTGGTAGATGAGGCATCCATGCTGCGTGATATTCAATTGATGAAAGAGAATAATATCAACAGTGTACGAACCTCTCATTATCCCAACGATCCCCGCTGGTATGAATTATGTGATATTTATGGTATGTATGTGGTTGATGAGGCCAATATCGAGAGCCATGGCATGGGATATAAGCCCGATCAATGCCTAGCTAACCAGCCCGAATGGGAGAAAGCTTTCATAGACCGCACGGAACGTATGTTCGAGCGTGACAAAAACCATCCTTGTGTCATTATCTGGTCATTGGGTAATGAAACCGGTGAGGGATGTAACTTCGCGGCTACCTATAAATGGGTACATGCCAATGACCGTTCACAGCGTCCCGTGCATTCGGAAGACGGAATAAAGGGACCTTATACCGATATTTTCTGTCCAATGTATAAAAAGATAGATGTATTGATCAATCATTCTCTCTATCTTCCGTCCAAACCGCTGATTCTATGTGAATATGCCCATGCTATGGGCAACAGTGAAGGAAATCTTCAGGATTATTGGGATGTGATAGAGAAATATCCCTCTTTACAGGGCGGACATATCTGGGACTGGGTAGATCAGGGCTTGTATGCAAAGACGCCGGATGGAAAATTCTATTGGGCATACGGAGGTGACCTGGCTCCGAAAGGTACTCCAAGTTCTGCCAATTTCTGTATGAACGGTCTGATTGCCGCCGACCGTACCTTGAAGCCGCATATCCATGAAGTGAAAAAAGTATATCAAAATATAGCATTCTCTTTATTGGATTATCATGAGGGATGGGTAGAGTTACGTAACAAGTACTTCTTTACGGATTTAAGTGATTTCAATTTTACTTGGAAGCTGGAGGGGAATGGTGAACTTTTGGCTACCGGAACTATTGATAATGTATCCCTGGCTCCTCGGCAGACGGGTAAGTTTAAGACTTCTTTTCCAGCCATACAGGTAAAACCCGGTGTGGAGTATTTCTTGAATTTCTATGCCAGTTTGAAAAATGAGGATGGTCTGCTGAAAGCCGGAACAAAACTGGCTGATGCCCAGGTGAGTCTTCCATTTTATCAGCCGTTTGTTGCTGAGGTTCAGTCTTCACCGGTGATAGCAGATGATGCGGCTTCGTTGTTGACACTTACAGCCGGTAATCTGAGCGTAGGTTTTGATAAGGAAACCGGTGCTTTGACTTCTTATAAAGAGGGAAGTACGGAACTGATAAAAGAAGCTTTACGTCCTAATTTCTGGCGTCCTGTGACGGATAATGATATGGGAAATGGCATGAATAAAACCTTGCGTCCGTGGCGTGATGCGGGGCGTCAGGCAAAACTGTTGTCCATGAAACAAAAGGCGTTGGGTAAAGAAGTTTATGAGGTTGTTTCTCATTATAAGTTGCCTGTAGGAGAGTCTGATTTTATCGTTGCCTATCATTTTTCGGGAAAAGGGTATTTGGATGTGAACTGTACTTTCATTCCGGGTAACGATACATTGCCTTTATTGCCTCGGATGGGGGTTAGTATTACACTGAACAGGCAGTTTAGTCAGATGGAATGGCTGGGACGTGGTCCTCATGAGAATTATATAGACCGGAATACTTCTTCTTATGTAGGTCTGTACAAGGGAAGTGTGGCCGATCAGTATTTCCCGTATGACCGTCCGCAGGAAAACGGTAATAAGACTGAAGTCCGTTGGATGAGCCTGACAGATACCGCCGGACAGGGATTGATGGTTGTCGGACAGCCTTATGTCAGCACCAGTGCTTATCTGTTCCCTACAGAAGATTTAGATGAGCCAGGTCTTCGTAAATCGCAGCGTCATTTATCTGATATCCAGTTCAAGGATATGGTGACATGGAACATTGACCTGAAACAGATGGGAGTGGGTGGTGACACCAGTTGGGGGGCTTATCCTCATCAGCCTTATTTGATTCCGGCTGAACGTATGTCGTTCTCCTTCCGTTTCTGTCCTGCAAAACAGAATGGGGTATCGGGAAACCGGCAATATTTGAATTTTAAGTAATATAGGTTCGTTCAAAAAGAAAGCTGATAATTATTGTTTGCTTATTTGCGGTAGTCCTTTTGTGAATAATTTAAGGTCAGAAGGGGGATGGTTCAGTGAGTGAAGTATCTCTCTTAAAAAAGCAGCTTGGATAGTGAATTCTATCCAAGCTGTCTTTTTATTTTTTATATTTGTCATACCGGTTAATATCCCGGATTCTGATATTCATTAGCATTATCAATCAGCAATAATTCGGCTGTGGGAATGGGGCGTAAATAGTGAATGTTCTTATCGAATTTTGTGATTTGCGGGTTAGCTTTTGTGATACGGCTCTCGAAAGCACGGAATCTTTTCAAGGTCATCCAACGGTTCCATTCACCTATCATTTCACGCGCATATTCATCCAACAAGAAATCTTGGGTAACTTCCGAAGCTGTGATATCCATACTATGGTCATGTCCTTTACAGGCACGGTTCCGAAGTATGTTCAGTCTTTCGGCAGCACTTTGGTTGTTGCCTAATCTCCAGTCAATTTCGGCTGATATCAGGTAGGTTTCTCCTAAACGGTAGACAATACAGTCTGCTGAGGAATAAGGTTTGGAGGCATTTGAACCGGCATATAGGCTAGGACAATCTGCTTTCTTCAGACTTGGGAAAAACTTCAGAGGACTTTTTGTATTGGCATAGTTGTCTTCCAAGTTGAAAATGGCATAGCGGCAAGCGTCTCTTTCGGCTTGTGTATAGGTCTTACGAGATAAATAGACAGCCGTATCTCCTAAAGTGATATCATAGGCAGAATTACCGACCCTGCTGGTGGATAGACCGTATCTTTGTGCATCGGCCTCGTTCCACGTATATCCGTTCTTGGTACTGTTCGTAGCGTTATTCACATAATAAGTGTCTTTGAAGAAAGCTTTATAGCGACCGTCTTTCTCTCCATATAGATCAAGCATATACTTGCTTGGTTCCATATAGCAGTTACCTTTAGCCAGTTTGGGAACTTCGTATCCGTTGATATTTGTGGCGTAACTGGGTGTCATGCCCGAAAGATAGATACCTGAGGTATTGTTATTGTATGCTTCGGAGTGTTTCCATACACGGTTGAAATAGTTTCCACGAGGATTATAAGCCGTAATGGTAGAGTGGCAGACAATAAACAGTGCTTCTTCATTATTTTTGTTATTGTTCTCATCAAATACAGCTTCTACGTTATCATAGAGCTTGACCCCCAGTGAGCCTGCATTTTGAATCAGATAATCTGCCGCTGTCTTCGCTTTTTCCAGATAGGCTTTACTTTCGCTTTCCGTCAAGGCAGTAGTATTGCCTAAACCATCTGTGTAGGTCGAGAAGGTGAGGCAGGCTTTGGCATATAAATGATAAGCGGCTGCACGTGTCACGTGCCCTTTTACTTCCTGTGTGATAGGAAGATTTTTCATGGCGAATTCCAGATCTTCCAGAATTACTTTATAAAAATCATTAACCGAACTGCAAGGAAGAACGGAAATAGGACTGTTCATAGGCTCCAATGGCAGGTATTTACCTCCCCATTGCTCTACAATATTATATAAGGCATGGGCACGGATAAACCTTGCTTCGCTGACCAACTCGTTGATTCTTGTTTCGCTTAGACCTTCCACTTTGTCGGCATAATGGACAGCTGCATTACATGCACTCAATATACCATAGAAACCCGCATATCCTTCATTCAACATACCGTTGGAAGCACCGTAATCTTCATAACGGAGTAGTTTGCTCCAGTTACCGTTGGTACCATCGGGATTCGTATCTTGCCAAATGTCTGTTCCACCTTCTGCAACCATTAGATAGGTGTCTTCTGCCTGACCATAAACTATGCGGACCAGGTCAAAGTAACAGTCGTTCACTTTCTTTTCATAGCCTGCCGGGGTAGACCATTCTTGTTCTGTAGAGATGCCGGAGGGATTAAATTCATCCAGGCTACAGCCGTAGACAGACAACATCATGATTACGGCTGATATAGAGAGTAATTTATGTTTTTTCATCAGTATAAGTTTTTAGAATGAGATATTAACGCCAAATACGTATTGTTTAGACAACGGTGCGTCGTCATCATTTCCTCCCTTTTCGGGATCATAGTTTTGTAAGTAGTCACACTTTGTAAAAATGAACGGATTGTTTGCGGTAAAATATATACGCATTTTGTTAATCTTTACGGCATCCAACCATTTTTTGGGAAATGTATAACCTAGTGAAATAGTTTTTACTTTCAAGTAGGAACCATCAAAATAATTAGCCCATTGTTGATACGGGTCCTGTCCGTTTGTAATACTTGCATCCGGACGGGGATAGCGGGCACTTTGATTTTCAGGAGTCCAGTAGTCACATACGGTAGGTGAAGGCGTCAGACCGTCTGTACGATACCATCCGGTCAGACCGTAAGGGATTGTCCAGTCCCACCGGGCAATCAACAAAATGCTCAGGTCGAAATTCTTATAATTAAAATTATTAAGTAAACTGCCCGACCATTTCGGTGTGGCGCTTCCTAGAACATAATAGTCATCCGCATTCAGTTTGTAATCGGGAGTACCATTTTCTGCGATATGGACTTGTCCGGGTTTCTGACTGTACTTGGCTGCTTCTTCTGCTTCGGCTGTACCCCATATTCCGGCATACTTGTATCCGTAATAAGTCTTGATTGCCTCACCGGGAATCAGGTAGTAGTCTCCGAACTGAAGCGGGCCTTCGCTGGTTGTTTTTATCACTTCTTCTTTGTTGGTTGAGAATGCCAGTGTGGTGCTCCATTGGAATTCAGGTCCGACAAAGTTACGGCTGGTAATGCTTAATTCCACACCTGTATTACGTGTTTCGCCTACATTAGACCATATTTTGAAAGGAGAGGAGCCGTAACCTCCCGTTGCATAGGGCAGGTTTTTCTCGAATAAAATATCTTTAGTATCTGTCCGGTACCAGTCGAACGCCACGTTCAGTCTGTCACTGAATAATCCTAGGTCGAATCCCAGATCTGTCATATAAGATTTTTCCCATCCCAGACTCTTGTTGGCGATGGATTGGGAATAACCGCTATAAGGGACTCCTACATCTTGAAATCCGATAATGCCTGTGCGGCTGTAATCTAATGTGGCGTATTCTGAAGCACCGGCATTACCGGTGACACCGTAACTGGCGCGTAATTTCAGATTGGAAACAGCTTTTACATTCTGCATGAAGGGTTCATCACTAATGCGCCAGGCAATAGCTCCTGCGGGGAACATATCCCACTTGTTTCCATCTGCCAAGATGGATGAACCGTCCCAGCGGCTGCTTAATGTCAATAGGTAACGTCCTTTATAGCTATAGTTAATGCGGGCGACATAGGACATTTTTTGGCTACCTACATAAGAAGAAGAAACTGTGGGTGTACCGGTTGCGGCACCTAAATTATGGTATAGATAAGAATCCGTATCAAATTTGTTGGCAGTGGCGGTCGCTTTTTCTTTTTGGTCTTTTGACCATTCAGTGACTCCGGTTATTGTGAAATCGTGATCCTCTTTTATTTTGAAGTTATATGTCAGGATATTCTGCCATTTATAATTATAAGTGAAGGTGTTTGGGATAGTGGCCTGAACTAGTCCGCTTTCTAGTCCCTGATATGATTTTGTGCCGGTATACTTACTTTCTTTCACATTCCGGAAATATCCGCCTAACAGACTTTTGAATGAAAGTCCTTTTAGTGGAGTCAATTCTACATAAATCTGTGGGGCTACGCTCAATGTCTTTACATTATTTACATATTGGTCTTCTCCCATATCGGCCAGCGGATTCATGTTGCCGTCTCCCAACGGGTAGTCTACCAGATTGCCGTCTTCATCATAAGGAGTACCCAATGGCGGCATACAGAGAATACGGTTCCATATACGGCTGTAACGCTTGTCATTTTCAGAATACATGGCATATAGGTTTAGTCCGTATTTTACCATTTCATTGGCTTTAAAATCTATTTTGGCACGTGCCGAGTAGCGTTCCAGTTCGTCTCCTTTCAATAATCCTTCCAAATTGTAATATCCTAAAGAAAAATAAGAGGTGACCCGGTCATTAGAATAAGATGTGCTTAGATTGTAGCTATTGGTGATACCGGTTTGTGAAGCTAAATCAAACCAGTCCACCCATTGATTGTTGTCTATATATTTTTGCATATAGCTGGGAAAAAGATTCCCGTCATCGGCCGGGCTGTTCCAGGCACCTACCGTTCTTTGTGCTTCTCTGCGGAAATTAATGTAATCCTCTCCACGATTTACTTCGGGGAAGCTGGAGATGACATTCCAACCATAGTAGGCATCCAGATCGATGGAGAATTTATCTTTTTTAGGAGTTTTGGTGGTGATGATGATAACTCCATTTGCTCCGGCAGCACCATAAACAGCTGTAGAGGAGGCATCTTTCAGTACTTCAATAGAAGCGATATCATTCGGATTCAATTCATCGTAAGAGCCTTCCATGCCGTCAATGATGAATAACGGGCTATTGTCACCATTGATGGAGCGTGTGCCACGTAGGGTCATGTTCACTCCGGAACCGGCTTCTCCACTACTGCGAGTGATATCCAAACCTGCCACCTGTCCTTGAATAGCCTCTAGTACATTGCTGGTTGGCATTCGGACAATATCCTCACTTTTTACGGAAGCAACAGCTCCAGTCAAATCTCTCTTTTTTACAGTGCCGTATCCTACCACTACCACTTCATCCAATGTTTGAGTATCAGGCTGCATTTTGATATTCAATTGTGTGTTTTTGCCAATGGTTATTTCTTGGGTTTTATATCCTATATAAGATATTTCAAGACTGTTTTTTCCTGCGGGTACATCCAATGTATAATTTCCGTCAAAGTCAGTGATGGTTCCTATAGTATTTGCGCCTTTTACAGTGACGGATACTCCAATTAAAGGTTCATTGTTCTCATCAATAATTTGACCTTTGATAGTACGTCCTTGCAGGATCGATTGAACCGATTCATTGTTCACTATGTTACTTGACTTTGCATGCGAATAGGCAACCGGTATGCATAGGACCATTGACAATCCTAAAATAAGGGGACTACGCATAAGGCTGCTTTCCCTGTTTTGTTTTGGATTTTTCTTCATGTTTTTCATTTTTGCTTCTTTATTAACTCACTATTTGTTTTTAAAGGTTGATGTTATATCAAATTATTGAATCTGTTTGGTTTCAATCGTAAACTTATTAGGTTAGATAAATCTTTTGTTTTCTTTCTTTTTTCGTATATCTGTCTTTTAAGGCCTTGATATCTTGCTTGTATTTTTGTTTTCTTTCTTTATTATTGCTATTTTATGATTTTGTATTTATAAATATTAAAATAGTTTCTTTATTTTATTTTTAACACACTGTTTGTGTTATAATTATCTTATCGGTGCAAAAATATACGAAAGAAATCGAAGATGAAAGGGAAAGTAGTATGTTGTTGAACATATCTATAGCAAATTCTATTTTATTGTTTTATTATATTATAGCTGAAATTTGGTGTTGGAAATATTAAGATAAAAAAGTCCCCGGATAAGAACGCCTTTCTTATC
>OIAH01000413.1_pt1 | contig 18553 bp, 26 predicted proteins | sample 1580711 | NCBI WGS metagenome assembly OIAH01 (sample SAMEA3882556, study PRJEB24775) | human gut metagenome | biome: human-associated habitat; feature: intestine environment; material: feces | place: Netherlands | collected 2009/2010
CGAGCGGCGAGCCGTCGTCGAACCTCGATTTACGCAGAACCCGCCAGAGGGCGGCATGGGCAATACATTCCAAGACGGTCTCACACAGCTGTTCTTCCGACCGGACGGTCTGTGCCGATGCCGTGTCGGAATGACTGTCCGGATAGATACGACTGTCCCGTCCGGCTATCTCCGTCAAGGTCTGGCGCATGATTTGTCCACATGATTTACCCACATCGAAAGAGGTTGCTTTGCCGATTATCCAGTCGTACAATGCTTCCTGTATTCTTGTGGCAAAGTCCGCTTCTTCCCGTCCGCTGTCCGGCATGGCAGGCGTGCCGGTCCGCAGGGGCATGGTAATGACGACGCTTTTTGCCAGCCGGATGCGTTCTAACTGTCCGAGCGCTTCGAGCGTGTCCAGAAACGAGCGGACAGTAGCCCGATGCCAATGCCACTCCGATGCAAGGTCGGAAACGGTTACATGGCACTGGCAGGGAGAGAGGTCGTAGTCCTGCCTTCTTAAAAACGGGGAGACGAAACCTGCCAGCGATTTATCCAACAGGTCGCAGTAGGCTTCTGTTCTTGTTTTCCGCTCGCCGACTTTTTCTTTCAGGTAGTCGAACACTTCCACGTTCGCCAGTATGGCGGCGGGCGCTTCATTTCTATTTCTCATTTTCATTCTGTTTTTGATGATTCATAATGTGCGGATAGTTTCAGGTTGCCATTATCCGCATTATCGTGGCAGCCTCGCGTGATGATACTATGATAACTGTCGGCTAATGCTCCGGGATATTCCAGCCATTCGAGGAATTTGCGCATGTCTGTCCTTTCGGACATGACCCTTGCCGACGGGTAGAACAGGGCAGCCAAAAGAACAAAGGCGATTGTTACGGCCATCGTGTACAGATGCGGCACGAAGCCGATGACCAATGCCAAGAGCGCAAACCAGACGAAACGTTTCGGCCGGTCGAGCAAGCCGCGCATCCATCGGTCCGCCCGCCGGAAAGAGGCCCATGCGGCACACACAATGGTGGATGGCACAACACCGAACTCGCCGGGGTGTCCACTCGTATAGACATAATGAAACAAGAGTAATACGATAAGCAGCACATGGGCGTACAGCCTGCGGGCCTTTTCGCTCCATATCATTTTATCGTAGAATTTTGCCATGAAGTAACGTCTGCTCCTGTACAACAGTGCCGGAAGGACGACAGGCATTGCAAGAAACACAAACTGTAATATAATCCAAGTCATAACAGGTAATAGGGTTTTGAAGGTATGTGAACGGGCCGTACCACGAGTTCCAATCGGACAATCCCGTGGGTGGCCAAGCGGATAATGTTCTCGGTGTCTTCAGCTGTCAGGGACGATGCGCCTTTCTTCATCCGGGACTTGAATATGCCGTTCTGCTTGCGGTATGTAGCCAGTGCCGCGTCCAGATCATGCTCCGGAATCGTCCACGTCATGCCCTTTTCGTATGGACCATGCGGTTTGTAGGCCCGCAGTACCAGCGTGCGGGTCACAAGGAAGTCGGTCCGGGTGTTTCTCGAAATGACGTGTTCCTTGTAGAGGTTGTCATCGGCCACTTCTATCCACGTGCGGTACGTGTCGATACAGAAAACCATTTGGCGGTATATCGTGTTTCGCATAGGGGTTGTTTTACATGAAATCCAACAACACGTCTTCCTGATTCTTTTTGTACTTGAAGCTGCCGTTCCCGGCGTGGAGTTTCAGATCGAGACACAGGTCGCCGTACATCAGCTCCAACGAATCGTAAATGGTCGCGATGATACGGTTTACCTTGCCGTCCGCGTCTGTCCGGGCGTTCATCTTGAACATTTGTCCGAAAGCGGGATTGGAGTAGGCACAGGTGCTATGACCGGATTTTTCCAATCCGACCGGCACATGGTGGTAGAGCGTGATCAGCTCCATGTCGTCCTCGAATATGTCCATGACCTCCTCCAAATCATAGGGGTCCCGCAACGGGAACGTGAGCAGAACGTAGTCGCCGTAAAACTGCGGTTCCTCCATTGTCGCCACATTGAGAAGCTGCGGCATTTGCAGGGGTACGAACGACATAAAGTCATCCAAAAAGTGTCGTAACATAATCATATATCGTTTATTTTGTGAACAGGCTTTTACAAAGAGGCGATGAATATCTCCATGAGCATACCGGGCAGTTCGTCCAACCGGTCGCCCTCCGACGGCAGGATTCTGCGCAGTTTCTCGAATGCGGCGGGTGTTTCTGCGGCCATCCTGTAAAGGGTTTCCTTATCTTCCGGGGACAATAGCGTCATGCAGAGGCCGTCCAAGGAAGCGTAGGGCTGGAGTATCATCCAAATGTAGGCGTGTGCCTGTTCGGGCGTTACGACCTTTCCACGGCGTATGTTGTCAAGACAGGCACGCACGTTCTGGATCAGCCGACGGTCGGTACGTAAGGCCATGTATATCGTGGCGTCCTTGTAAGTGATTTCCTTGCGCCCAGCGGCGAAAAACACCTCGGAGCAGCATTTCTCTGTGTCACGGGTGATGTCGGCCATATTCGCTTCGCCAAGCTCGTGCAACCCGGACAGGAAAGCTCGAAAAGCGGCATCCTCCCTTTCGATGAATTTTTTGAGGTCGCCGTTCCCATGTATTCCATTGTTCAGGGTTTCGGCAAGCACGTTACGATATGCTGACAGAATTTGCTCCTTGTTACCCCGACAGGCCGGACGTTTATCCAATTCTGCGAAAAACGGACGGATTTCTTCGGCGGAACGATGCAGTTCCACGTCTCCGGTATAGGAAGAGAAACGTTCTTTCAGAATCAGCACTTCTTTATAGGTGCGAGGTTTCGACATCGCCAGCCGAGAAAGTTCCGCACGGACGGAATCGTGCAGCAGAATGCACTCTTCACGTATGTCGGAATGTGCCCGATAGGTCGTGTCCCGGCGCATGGTTGCGGTCACGGAATCTTTCAAGGTCTGCCACTTCCCGATATACGCGGTCAAATCCTCAAAGGAAAGTTCTTTTTGCCCGCGTGTTTCGGACAGATACTCCCGATACAGACCGGCTGGAGTAGGTTGGGCTTCAACCAGTGATTTGACGTTCGAACCGTCGCACGATGTAAGTGTGAAAATGGCAATCGGAACGGCAGAAAGTCCAGCAATCGATAGTACAATTTTTAAGTATTGATTTTTACAATTCATAGTTCATTTTGTATTTTACAGCACAAATCTAAGTATTCTTTTCAAGATGACAAGCGCCGAAAATCGTTTTATAAACCATTTTTAACATTGCACTTAATAGTTTGATTTTCAATGAAAATAAGTGAAAGAAACGAAGGACACAGAAAGCCCTTCATATCATTTTCGTTCAAAGTATGGTTTAGTTTAAAATAAAACTCTTATATTTGTACTTATTCTTATAGAAGTGCACAATGATATGGCAAAAGTAGGTTACATATTCAAGGCGGATCGTTACGACGGATTCGAGGCTGATAAAGAGTGGATGCAGAAATACGGTTGTGTACAAGTGATAGAGGAACTTGTCGAAAACGAGGCTCTGCGCCCCAGATGGAAACAGCTTGTAGCGAATCTCGAAAGAGGTGACGAGATTGTCGTGGCCAAATTCAGCAACGCTCTCCGTGGGTCGCGCGAATTGTCCGCGTTTATTGAGTTGTGCCGAATCAAAGTGGTGCGTATCATTTCCATCCATGACCGGATCGACTCGCGGGGAAAACTGTTCCCCGAAACGACGGCAGCCGATGTACTGGATATGTTCGGGGCGCTACCCGAAGAGGTGGCGGTATTGCGGTATTCGTCCGCACATGTCATGAATCTGCAACAGAAAGCGAAGGTCCCGAGAAAAACGATGAAGGCGATGGATAAGGCCGACCGGGAGAATACCATCGTTGATATGTATGTCAACGGTCATTCTTTCGAGGACATCATGGCGGTAAGCGGGTACAACAGCCGGAGTTCGGTGTTCAGTGTGCTCAACCGGCACGGGGTAAAGCTCAATAGGGGAAAATTCAAAGGACCGTTGGGCAAGCGTAAGCCGAAAGATGGGCAATGAGCTTTCGTATTAGCCGGATTGAAATGGATTTTTTTGAGAATCAGGGCTATATGTTTTCTGTTCTCGTTGATTTTTAGTATCTTTATATTAACTTTAAGTAGTATAGAATATGGGAGAACTTATCGTTTTTATAGTGGTTTTCTATGTTATCGGAAAGATTCTGAAAGCTATATTCGGTGGTTTCAGCAAGAGTGATTACCATCATGACCGATAAATGGTGATCGGGTGTTTGCCTGCCTTGACTACAGGATACGGATTTGTATGTTTTTTATGTTTCTCTCCTTTTATCGGGGCTTTCCGATTGTCTGGTTCGTGCCGAAGGAACACCGTGAGATAAAGGTGGATTATCGTTTTCCGTAACATTATCAGGCTGGCAATCCAGACGACAAAGAGATATGTTATTATCTTTGCAACGGATTTTATAATAAAACAGTCTGACAAAAGCAGATATTATTGCCCGGATCGCACAGGAGACCGGAATAGAAAAGTCGGTAGCGACAACTGTAGTGGAGGCATTCATGGAGAGTGTCAGGGAGTCGATGATTGCCGGGAACGAGGTGTTCCTGCGAGGATTCGGAAGTTTCATCATCAAACAAAGGGCAGAGAAAAAGGCTCGTAACATTTCAAAGAATACGACCATCGTGATTCCGGCTCACTCTGTTCCTGCGTTCAAGCCTGCAAAGACATTCTTAGATGCGGTAAAAGAGGGAAAATAAAGAAAGTATAAACGGTTTTCTTCATAGTGTTTCGGGAGACCGTTGACAATGGTTATACAGGATAACACGATACCGCGACTGTCTTTTGCGGACGGTTGCGGTATTTGTTTTGCCGTATGCTATAAAAAAGGAAGTGGCACAAAGAGCCGCCGATGAAAGCCGACTCTTTGTGTTCCCTTGCTTAATCCGTCACCTCGTAATAATAACTTAACTCGTCATCTTTCAGGTTCTCTACCGCATATTGACCTGCCTGTTCCCAAAGGGTATTGTAAAGTGTCGCAAATTCCGGTTTCGTTTCATAATACTGCCAGATTTTATGATTGAGTACCAATATCAGTTCCGTGAGGTATTTATAGTTATTTTTCCATTCCTCGAAAGCACGTTTGAAAGTGTCTTGTATAGCTGACAGACCGAATCGGTCCGCTATTGAGAAGTCCTCCCAAAAAGTTGTCTGTAACTCGTAACCGTTTTCTCGCATAAATTCTCTAAATGTCATACGCTTTAAATTTTAAGTTTGAACTATTTTTTGTTTTTCCCTTTGGTACAATCTCGTACCGAGAGGCTGGTTATTTTTCTGCCACAGGATTGACGGTCAGTCCAGACAAGGAGGCAACGGGAAATACGCTCTCCAACGAAGTCGGAGAGGAAGATTTTCCGGTTGCAAGCGCCAGCGGTCCTTGCCGGGACTGGCAGCCGGCAATCGAACTTTGCAGAAAAAATAAGCGGGCTTTCGGCATGGAGTGTTGGGAAACGGCTGTAAGGAGGATAAAACGGGGGAAGCTAAAATGTTATAAAAGGATTACTTTCCGGCTGGATAGTCACGGTACAAAGGGGAACGGACCGCGTTTCGATAAAAGGGAAAGAGCCATGAAGATATAAAGGGGGAATTCCGGCAAAAGGATTCAGGACACATCCATTGTCAATGTATCCCGAACCTGCACCGGTCATTATCTGTACCGAATGTTTAGGAAACCCATTTGTAACCTTCGTCCGTCAGTTCAAAATATTCGTCCATTCCCGGTTTCACAAAAAACATGATTTCAAAGGCTTCGTTGCTTCTACCTTCGGGTATCGTCATGTTGATTTCTCCATTGCGGGCTGTTCCTCTTCCCGTATTGAAACCTAAGTCTTCGTCCGCATAGGCGTAATGGAATTCCACATCCGGAAATATCTCGGAAAGTTTTTGGATAAGCAGTGGCACTCCATTCCATGCCGTATCGAACCAAAGTATGTTCGGCTCTTCAAAGTCTTGGTGATAGGCATTCCATTTTGTACCCCATGTGGCGGTAGACCACTCGTACCAAGTGGGATAACCGTACTTTTTCCGATTTTCCAAATACGATGCTCCAAGTTGCAGCGCTTCTTTTCTGTCCTTTTCCGCCAATCCTTCTATCCATTGAATGGTTCTCAAAGCATCATCGTCCAATAAAAAATAGAATGGCTTCAACTGCATTGCTTCAAGGTATTTCATACCCAAATCTCCACTGCTGCTTTTTTCTATCAACAGTTCTTCAGGCATAGGAATGATGTTGTTGAAGTCGATGTAACAAGGCGTATTGTCATCATCGGTTTTACCTTTTAAGAAATTCATTACTTTTTGTACTGTTTCCCGGTCTGCGTTTATTTCTAAACGGTTTGTCACATGATTAGGCATAATCTTAGTTTTTTGAAATTGTTAATACTTATTTTCCCTTTTGTCGGTTCTTTCTTCCTGAACCGCTTTGGGGTTTTACGGATGCGGTACACGGCTGTCGGGAAAACTTCATACGGTGGCTTTCCTTGGAAAATTACTCTTACCCCGGTAAGGAAGAATTTTGCAAGAAATGCACTTCAAGCCACCGGATCAAGTGCGACGGCCTACCTTTGCATCTGGTAAAACCAAACCGGTGATGGAAAGAAGAAAAGACGGGAGATATACGAAAGACCGGGGTCGGTATAAAAGGCGGATATTGCTCCGTGAGTAGTGATAAAAAGGAATGGAGCTGATTATAAAAGGAGACGGTTCTGTGTTTCGCCCATTCGATAAAGGATACCGCAACCATCTCTGGCGGATGCGTTGCGGTATTTTGTGGACAGCATTTTATGCGGCCTTGTCCGGCTTGCGCTGCCTTGTTTTCCAGCCGTACACGGCGGCTACATACGGATAGAGGGAACGTGTTCTCCGGCGGAAGCCTTCTTCGTCGATTTCACGGTTGTAAATCTTATCGGCGATACGTTCCGCTTCGTCACGGCCTTTGGCGATACGGTATAAGGTATAGTTCGTACCGTCATGATGGCCCATCCGTCCGCGAATGTTATAGCCGTCGCCGTACCATTCTGCATCGTCGCACTGGGATTTCAAAATATCGGCAATGGTGCTGCCCAATATTTGATAGCCTTGTCTCCGGCCGTTCCATAATCCCAAGTTGCCGAACACGACAATAATGCCGTCCACTTCTTTATTCAGATTGCTTCGTTCGTCGTCCAGCCGGCAATATACTTCTTCTGCCCATTCTTCATCGCTGACCTCGTAACTGTCATCGTCCAATATTTCCCGCTGGGAATTTTGATATTCTTCTTTTGCCGTTTCGTCCAACAGGTCATAGCTTGACCAAATCATCTGTTTCATACATTTTGAATTTTAAGTTTGACTTTCGTTTTTATCCCTGCTTTCGGAGGGTTTCCCTCGTCCGGCGGGATTTGATTTACGTGCGGGCCACAAGGCGGACAGAAGGGAAATAAGGCAAGGAGGAAGCGGATAGTCCCGTGGACGATTTCATTTGTGTTGAACAAGTATTGACGAGCTTGCGAGTTGATGGTTGTTAACCTCAAATGAAGCCGCGCCTTGCCGGTTCCCGACCGCCTTAACTTTGCACGGGAAAATCAATGGACGGCGGCGGACTCTTCGTGTGGAGTATGAAGGAGTATAAAAGTGTGGACGTTCCGGAACGGTAACGAGTAAAACAAAAGCGGCTTTCAAGCCGCTTTGTCCGGATAAGGCAGGAATTACTTCTTGCCCTTCTTCGGTTTCTTTGCCGGTTCCGCAGGAACTTCCTCCTCTTTATCGACAGCCGGATAAAATTTGACTGCAACCGTCACGATGCGGTTGTGCAGCACGCCGTCTTTGTCGGTCCATTCTTCGGGTTTAAAATAGCCCTCCACGGTAAGCAGCGTGCCCTTGGTGAGCTGGTCGAACGACCCGGTATTCTCGTTCTTGCGCCACGCTTCAATGTTCATGAAAGCGGATATACGCTTGGTATCTTCGCCGTTCTTCTCCTGACGGGCCACTGCCAGCGGGAAACGTGCGACACTTGTGGTGGTGAACTGACGGACTTCGGCATCTTTTGCCACGAATCCGGTTACTGCGAAATTGTTCTCGATCTTTTTCATTGCGATTGCTTTTTGAAGTTAATAAATCAGTTTTACGGTGCATAAAAGTAGGTGCAGTAAAGGGCTGCACCAAGGATAGCGCATAAATACTCTTTATTTTGGAGGCGAAGCCCCAAACCGCAGGCCCGATAAAGGAAGATTTGTGCGATACGCCATTGGTCAAGACCACCAGGTCGCGCCCGTCTGCATACTAACTTTGCAACGAAAAACGATATGGCGACTTCAAATAGAAAGCGGTCGCGAAAAAGTCGAGGCGAAACAATCCGCAGCGGACTCGGAAACATGAAAGACCTGTCCGTCCACTGACACAAGACCGCTCCCGTTCCGGCAGGTGGGCGGGAAGAACATCTGGCAAGAAAGCGTATCGGTTGTTTGGGGTTGAAGCGGCAAGAACGATATACCGTTTAACAACCATATACGCTGCATCGTGGAAAATACTATCGGACGAAGATCCGGCAAAAGGCGTGTGCGACGTATCGATATCGCTGTCTCTATCCGGCAAGAGAAATGAGGGAAAGAAGAGGTAAAGGAAAAATGGCCGAAGTCTGCCTTGAAACAAAGCGGAGAAGCCGCCTTTGCATGAGTGGCCGTTCGATATAAAAGGATATGGCGCAGCCGAAATGTATAAAGGGGTATTTCCGAAGGAAACGGTATGAGTGTCTGTTCGGAAATAAAAGAGGGTATCGCACCCGCGTATCTGTTTTAGATTTTAGCCGGTGTAACCGGGCTGAAACTGGTACTCCAGCCCGTACTACATTTACCTTTTTTCTGTTTTGGTCTGTAATTCTACCGGCTCGTCATCCCATGTCAGTTCTTTGCCGAGAAGTTTGTAAACAGTCCCTTTGGGGAGTTCTATCTCGATTGGTACATTGTACACTTCTTCCAAATACTCCCAATGCCCACACCGGCCCCGAACGGGCTTTTCGGGCATAATCCATTCTGTTCCGTCTTTATTTACTGCTAACCATGCCATAAAATCACATTTTTAGTCTGTTCCTTAGTTGTAATTTTATTCTTCTTGAGCTATCATTTTCTTGCTGTATTCTAAAATCTCATCCATCGTAAGCCATTCTGGTTTTTCGTCCTCTTTGAAACTCTCATGCAGTTTTATCATAAATTCAATTTGCAATTTTTCGTCGCCAGCCCATAAGGTTTTGGGGTGTCTGTTACCGTAATTGAGGTAATACTCGCAGTCTGACCGTAAGCGGTCTAACAGTTGGTATCTGAAAACCGAATCCCTGTGTATTACTTCGTCTACCGTTACTCTTCCATTTGAATTTGTTACATCGTTTGTCATAACCTATAAAATTTTGAGTTTTCTTTTTCCCTCTTGTAGCACCTGCTACTTTCGGGCCTGATTTAATTATGTCGCCTCGAAAGGTGTCATAGCTCTTTATGCAAGGTTTCACGATTAAATACTACCCGTGCGGAACGGAGGGTGGAGATTTTGTCGTGAACCGTCAGGCTTTGACCTTGCATACAAGAACGGCATGACAAGTACCTTTGCGACACAATTTATATCAGGCAGCCCGAAAGCGATGTGCGAACACAGGGAAGAGAAGGTCTCGTGTAAAAGGTTGATGGGCGATAAAAAGGGTTTGCAGCGAAAAGAGAAATATAAACGGGTATTCCGGGGCAGTATAAAAATTGATCGTGAGGATAAAAGGGGGATTGTGCCAGCATGTCTATTGCGAGAAAGAGGAACGGGCTGAAGCTGGTAGTTCCGGTTCAGCCCGCAAAGCGCATTGGAGGTCTTTTGCCTGTTCCTGTCAGAAATGGGCTACCATAATCCGATGTTTGAAAATCCTGTTTTTATCGCTCGGTCGCCGTTGCTTTATCCAGATATGGTGTGCTCCGTATCCGAATATGAAATAGTCGTCGAGCGTGGTTTCGTTCTTCAAGCGTTCCATACTTGCCCGAAGTTCGGTTTCGTCAGTTGCAAAAAGAATCGTGTTCATGATTCGGAAATAGATTTCTTCCGCTTCATCGCTATAGCGGCAAAAGACGTGTTCGATTGTTACGTTCATGGTTCTATTGGTTTGATTGAGGTGTTTCGGGTACATTAGTCATTATTGATTCTCCGTCTTGATTGAAAATTTCTATTGTCGGGTTGCCGTCGTTTTCTTCGGGGAGCATAGATTCCGATGTATCGGTCAATGCTTGCCACTCTTCATAGCAAAGACGGTTGTCAATGATGTTCGACACGTCCTCACAGTTCCATGAGCGGACGATTGCCTCGGCTTCTTCGTAACTATTTGCTTTTACACTGAAATAATCCCGTTCCCAACTTGTAACCTTACGGTCTTGATAAAATTTGTATTCTCCCATATCCTTGTTGTTTTAACCGCTTACTTCTACAATATCCTCTATTCTGCCGTACAGTATCGAGCGTAACGCTGTTTTGTCAATCGCATAATACTCGTGAATACTTCCGTGCTGTTTGACGAAATACCGTTTGAGGATGTCGGAAAAGTCAAAGTGATAACCGCTCAAGGCAATTCCACGTTTGAAATAGATACTTTCCCATACGTTACGGGTAATCCAGTTCTTTTCTTCCCGGTTTAACTTGCCTCCGTTGTTCAGGTGTACCCGCAATTTGTAAACCTTGCTGTCCTGCAATGTCGCCAGTTCGGGAATGTCCCATTTGACGAATTTTGTTGCTATCTGTGTCATACGTTTGCTATCGTTTAATCATGGATAATCACTTCATCACGGTATTCTGAAATTTCCTTGCCGCTTTCAAGGCGGACAACTATGGTATTGCCATAGTCGCCCACGATTGTGCCTTCCATGTAACCTTTATATGGATTGAGCAACGTGCAGGACAAACCGATAATATCGCTATCTTCTTCGTATTCGTACATAGTGAATTGTGTTTAGGTTTAGGATAACTTAATGTTCCATTTACCTTGCGAGAATATCCGAAAGCTCACGTATTCGTCCTCTAACTCGTATGTCAGTATGCGGATATAGATTTTGTCTTTGGCTGCCAATAAGGCTATTAATTCGTTGATTGCTTTTTCCGGGTATTCCCAGCGGGAATCAAATTCGGCATCTACCGTGTCGCCATACCGGTTGACAAAGCCGTTGAAATTATCGTCCAGAAATGCCTCTATCTTATTGAGGTCTTGTTTGTTTTCCGTACTTGCGTGGAAAATGTTTGTTGCGTAGTTTGCCATAACTTTGAATTTTAAGTTTTCTTTTTTCCCTCTTGTAGCATCCAGCTACTTTCGGGCTTGATTTAATTATGTCGCTTCAAAAGGTGACATGGCTCTTTATGCAGGGTTTCACAACCAAATACTACCTCCGCAAAGCGGAGCGTGGAGATTTTGTCGTGAACCGTCAGGCTGTGACCTTGCATACAAGAAAGACATGTCAAGTACCTTTGCGACACAATTCATATCAGACAGCCCGAAAGCGGATGTGCGAATACAGGGAAGAGAAGATCTCGTGTAAAAGGTTGATGGTTTATAAAAAGGGAGTTGCAGCGAAAAGAAAAATATGCCGTGGAATCTTTTTTTCTTTTGGCTGCACAATGGGACCAGAGTGTTTTACGAAGTTCGGGAAAAGGTTTAGTTTAGTCCATTAGCCTATATATATGCTAAATCAAAGTAAACTATATTTAGGCAGCCAAATTTGCCTGCCTATAAGTTTTTCCTTATCTTTGTATGAATTAAAGAAGGCTTGCTTTTCTTTTGGCTGCAATGGTTCTTGGAAGTTCAAATACAACCGTCGGACGAGGAAAAAAATTCTGGTAGGAAGCTGGTTCAAGAAGTCCCGATTATAAGTAAGTGCAAGGAAAGAAACAGAGTGAAAACAAAAAATCGGGAAATGCCTTTAATTAGCAATTTTGTTTCTTATTTGTTCCTCAATTAAAACTATAAAATTTTCAACACACTGAATTTCAAATCATTATATATACTATTTTTGAGAGATTGGATTTATTCTCAAATAAAATGAAAGCAGACAAAGTACCAAGTACACCAGGCTCATCAAATACAGAATAAAATCGGAAAATATCCAAACCATCATAAGTTAAAAATAGAAAATGATTGTTCAAAATATATGCCGACCCTTTCATTTCAGATATATCTATGATACCATAAGAAGGTAATTCAAATACAAAAACATGTATTAACCAAAAGGGTAAAGAAAGCAAGACAATGAAGGCGACTATATTTGTCAATATCCTTAACGAATTACATAGGTCTATATTATTAATTCTAAATAATAAAATATAAGTGATAAAAATAAAAACAGAACTGTACCTAAAACCATATAATAATGGAGAAATAAACAAAAAGAAAAATGCAAAAAATAAAAACGGGAAACGCCTCTTTCCAATTCCTTCTAACAAATATTCACTTTTGCCCTGATAATATAAATAACATAATATAAAAAAAGGTAATACATACCCCAAAAGCAGTCCAATTCCCCATAATGGCCAAGGAGGATTTTGAAGTATAACAATTAAAGCCAAACTCCAAACAACCAAATTGTGATTAACTTCCCCTACCCTATTTTTCATCTAAAAGCATCTTAAATCAACAAACAATCCTTAAATACATGAATAGATTTCAATCTTTGCTGACTTAACAAAGAAAAGACTTCATCGTATTTTTCTACCACACCAAGAAGTTTATCTACATCAATTATATCACCTACTTCTTTATAGTGTTCTTCAATATTCAAAATCGACAATAAAGAAGTTACTCTACCCATTCTAGATTTCACTGAGGGTAAAACCAGAAATGGCTTCCGGTTTAATATAGCAAATACCATTGTATGAAAAGAATCAGTTAAAACAAAAGAAGAACTCCTTATAGCATCAAGCCATTCTTGAACTGATAGATGAACTGTATTAAGACCACCCATATTAGGAGCGCATTTAATCCTTTTTACAGGTAACGGGGTATATAGTTTTAATCCTAATTTATTAGCTATATCCTTCGATAAACTGCCCCAATCTTCTTGTTGTGAAACCCTATAACAAAATAGCGTTCCATTCTCCTCATTTATAGGAACTGAATACAGGTTCTCAAAATCGCCTAAAAGTAAAGTAGGATCTAAAACAATATCAGCATGAATTCCAAAAACATCTCTACAAATATTAGCACTACTTTGTTCACGAACTGTAACTGTTGAGAAACGACAAAGACACTCTTGAATTTTTTTCGTCATCTCCCCACCTAAATCCCAATCATTCATTCCAAAACTTGCCGCATAAGATATTCGTTTTGCGACTGGCGATAGAAATGAAAAATAATAATCTAAAGGTCTTAAAGGAAATGAAGGATTCCAAACCTGATCGCTTCCTACAATATACAAATCAAATTGTTCCCCAGAATTGGCTTCTGAGGGCAAAAAATGTTTTCTAAAATTTCTAAAACTGGAACATTTTGTATAAGAGTTCAACCAATACTTCCATGTATTTTCTCCGTGTAAATCACTTCGCAATAATTTTACTTCATGTCCTTGTTGATGTAAAAAGGTAGATAAAGCATAACATTGCAATAATGCACCATAACTAAAAGCTCTGTGATATGTTAAAATGGCTATTTTCATCTATCATTTTTTTTCATAATTTACAAATACTCAATTTAAGGCATCCCATTTGAAAAGGTACATAAATGTGTCCTAAACCGAGTTTGTTTTTTGAATTTAACCAGAATGATTGCTCAAAAGCCATATTACCATATGATGCCAACAGTTTATTTATTCGTACCTCAATAGGATGCCCCCCTCTTTCACGCAATCCACAACGCATACACTCTCATCATTAACAACAGAATAAGGAAAACCCAATATATCTGTCCGCATGGAAAATTGCTTTCCAGGACATATATTTGCACAAGCGACACAGCTGCAACATTCATCTTTGGCTTTATAAACAATGCTTCTCAACATTACCTTTTTCTAATTTTATGTAGTAACCCTATAAAATACGCCTTCCCCTGTTCACGTTCCTCATGCTTCATCACAAAATAATAAAAAGAAAAAATAAGCATCAGCCAAACAAAGCAGGTTGAAATAACTAAATATAAAAAACTATTCAACTGAAAATTATTTAACCCCAAAACAGGTAAAGGAACAATTAAACCAGTAAATGTCAAACGTAACACGATTTGATTTAAATAAGACCATACAGAAAATCCTAGTAATTTCTTCAAAATAAAAGCACGAACAACCACTGTAAGGTAAGTAAGGAAGATTACTACAAACATAGTTGAATATGGATCATACCCTAAAACAAGTAAAATATAAGAAACGGGTAAATTCAATAAAGTCAGCCCTCCGGATATTAATTCAAAAACACGGATATAACCTGTCGCCAAAGCACTTGCTATAGCCGGACCACTTACAGAATCAATAAGAGAATGAATTAACACCAACTGTGTAAAAAACAAAGCATATTCAGGAATTTCCCCTAACCATAATGCTAAAACAAATCTTGTGTTTACTAATAGAGGGTAAGCTATCAAAGCCACCAAAAAGAAGCACATCTTAGAACTACGTTCTACTAAAGAGTGCATATTTTTCAAATCATTTGCGCCATAAAGCTTATAAATTTGTGGTTTTGCAGCCGTAAAGAAACTATGGGTTAAACTAGAAACCCCCGTACTGACTTGAAATGCTATTGCCCGAGCAGCGTTCACTACAGGATTAAAAAACACATTCAATAAAATATTTACTCCTTGATCACGAATAATATTAGAAAACGTTCCTAAAAAATGCCAACCTGAATAGTTTGTAATTTCTTTTAACCTTTCCCCTTTCCATAAATAAGCATAACGACTCTCTGGGTAATTTTTCCGACAATACAAATAATAAGTAAAAGTTATGATACTTGTCGAAAGAAACAACAATCCTGCATATAATACAAGCCTGTCCATTCCAGCCAAATCTAACAAAAACACAATACCAAGTTTTAATAAAACCTCTATAATGGAAATATAAGCATACACAGACATCCGTTCATAGGATATAATCAAAGCATTGTACGGAATAGACAAGCTGGACACCACAAATGTAAAAATTGAAAACTGGTAAGCCCAATTCATAGCAATCATACGTTCTGGGGGAATCGTAAGTTTGGCGTTCACAAACCATACACCAAGCGTTTCAGCTAATACTAAAACGGCCAAAATAAAATACAGAAAAACGGTCATATTCAAACAAAACAATTCTGAAAGTTTGTTTGAGTTACCACGTCCCAATTCGTATGAAAAATAGCGTTGGCAAGTTGAAGACAATGTGCTATTCAAAAAAGCCAACATAGAAACAACGCCCCCAACAACGTTATATATCCCATAGTCTTGTACACCCAATTTCTGCAATATAACCCTACTAGTATAAAGTGAAACCAGCATAATCAATACCATGCGTACATAAAGCATCAAGGTATTTCTTACAATCCGTTTGTTATCAGCAGAAATATCCACCTCTTTGTTTTTAATATGATAAACTATCGTTTTTTAATCTATTATCATCTAAGATACTGTTGTATTCTATAACATGCTTTTCCGTCACCGTAAGGATTCACAGCCTTACTCATTTGTTCATAATACTCTTGATTATCCAATAAAACTGATACTTCATCAAGTATCCTGTTATAATCAGTACCTACCAGTTTCACTGTTCCTGCTTCCAAAGCCTCGGGACGTTCAGTAGTATCTCGCATCACCAACACAGGTTTACCCAAACCTGGGGCTTCTTCCTGAATACCTCCACTATCCGTCAACACAATCGTAGATTTCTCCATCAGATAAACAAAACTCAAATACTCCAAAGGTTCAATAAAGAACATATTGCCAAAATTAGATAAACCCTCACCAAACACCTTATGAATAGGCTTGCGAACATTGGGATTCAAGTGCATAGGATAAACAAAATCTACATCTGGATACTTCTGCGTCAAATCTTTAATAGCCGTACACATATTAATAAAACCATCCCCAAAGTTTTCGCGACGATGACCGGTAATCAACACTAGTTTCTTACCCTTTGCCAAACGATTGACATCATAACCAGCCTGTTTCAACAAACTTTCCAATTCTGTTTCCAAAGCCTTATCATTCTTTATTTTATCAACCACCATATACAGAGCGTCAATCACGGTATTTCCTGTTACATGAATCTGTTCTTCCTTTACCCCCTCAGCTAAAAGATTTTGTTTACTTAATGGAGTAGGTGAAAAATGACATGTAGCGATACGTCCCGTTATCAAACGATTCATCTCTTCCGGCCACGGGCTGTAAATATTGTGTGTACGAAGACCGGCTTCCACGTGCCCTACCGGTATCTGTTGGTAGAATGCCGCCAACGCAGCAGCAGTGGAGGTAGTGGTATCACCATGTACTAATACCACATCCGGCCGGACATTTTTCAACACATCACGCATACCCGTCAGCACACGGGCTGTCACGTCATACAAATCTTGCCCCTGCTTCATAATATTCAAATCATAGTCAGGAACTATTTCAAAAATATGTAATACTTGGTCCAACATTTCACGATGCTGGCCTGTCACACACACAATCGTTTTGAATTCCTCCGGATATTTCTGAAATTCTTTTACCAAAGGAGCCATTTTAATGGCTTCGGGACGAGTCCCGAAAACTAACATAATCTTTTTCATTATTTATGGAATCAATCTATTACCTTCTGGAGAATATTTAATAATTTTACTTGGTATTCCTACTACAACAGCATTTCTGGGAACATTCTTTATCACAACAGCATTGGCCCCAACAATTACGTTATCTTCAACTTTAATGTCACCTAAAACTTTCGCACCAGTAGAAATATATACATTATTTCCTACAACAGGAGGATTAGGTTTGCCACTTCTTCCTCCTATTGTTACATTCGTACCAATAATACAATTATCACCTATAATACAAGTAGCATGAATTACAACTCCCATTCCACCATAAGCAAAACGAGTACCTTTCCCAATAGTGCATGAAGCAGGAATGTGTGAATTAAACATTAGGAATATTATATTATGAATAACAGCAGGAAGAATTGGAACTTTCTTTTTCCAAAGCCAATGCTCCACTCGATAAAAACTGATGGCATTCATAATTTTTCCTTATTTTCTATAGATACCGCAAAAATCAAGGATTACTTTATCTTCACGGTAAGTCAGTGTTTTGAAAAGGTCGTGAGCAACCAACATAACAACAATATCCGCCTGTTCGTATGCTTCCTTGTAACCAGTGAGTTTGAATACATTATGAGATTGTACATTGGGCTCAACCACCAGAATATTTGCATTATTGCAGCTTTGCATCACCTTTGTTGTAATATATTTGGCAGGAGACTCACGTAAATCATCGATATTAGGCTTAAAAGCCAATCCCATCATAGCTACACAAGGTTTGCGATGATGCTCCAATTCAAATTTCAGCATGGCATTCTGAATTTTTTCCGCACACCAGAAAGGTTTATAATTATTTATTTCACGGGCAGTAGAGATTATTTTAGATTCCATCGGAAAATCTGCAGTAATAAAATAAGGATCGATTGCAATGCAATGGCCGCCTACTCCACAACCGGGCTGAAGTATATTGACACGCGGATGCTTATTAGCCAAATTAATCAATGCCCATACATTGATTCCCGCCTTCTCGCAAATCAAAGAAAGTTCGTTGGCGAATGCTATTTGTACATCACGTGAGGAATTTTCTGTCAGTTTACACATTTCAGCCGTCTTGCAGTTCGTCCGATGTAACTGGCCTTGAACAAACTGACCGTAAAACTCAATGGCCTTATCCGTAGAAGCTTCATTTATACCTCCTATAACACGGTCATTATGAACCAATTCATAAATCACATTACCGGGAAGAACACGCTCTGGGCAATAAGCAATATAAATCTTATCTTCCAACTCAGGACGAAGTTCAAAAATCAACTCACACATTTTATCTGTCGTTCCTACGGGAGAAGTTGACTCAATCACATATAAATCGCCCTCTTTCAAGAAAGGGATAACGGCACGTGTGGCAGCTTCCACATACGAAATGTCAGGTTCATGGTTACCTTTGAACGGAGTGGGAACAACCATAAAATAAGCATCGCATACTTCCGGCGTTGTAGAAGCTTTTAGCTGACCGCTATTTATCACTTCTTGTAAAAGTTCTTCCATACCCGGTTCAATGATGTGCAAACGACCTTGGTTGGTCAATTCCACCACTTTCGGATTAATATCTACACCAATAATTTGAACACCGTACTTAGCGGCAATAATAGCTGTGGGCAAGCCAATATAGCCTAGTCCCATAAAACATGCTTTCATATTTAATTATATTTCAACTTTTGAAAAAATTTCCGATGAAGTTCCATAGTAAGCGACCCATACAGCGTACCCACTATTTATTAAGCTGTTACACTGGTTAATACTCAATTTAGAGCGTACCCTTTTTATAAGG
>OIAH01000430.1_pt1 | contig 18055 bp, 12 predicted proteins | sample 1580711 | NCBI WGS metagenome assembly OIAH01 (sample SAMEA3882556, study PRJEB24775) | human gut metagenome | biome: human-associated habitat; feature: intestine environment; material: feces | place: Netherlands | collected 2009/2010
TGGACGGTTGCTTCGCTGTGGGAGCTATTTTCACCAGGACGTGCAGAACAATTTTTCTCTAAAAAATAAAGCATAAACATTATAAGCGAGTATGAATAAAATTATGATTATTTTAGCAGGATTTGTGCTATTAGCATCAGCCTGTACAAGTAAGCAGGTCACTGAAAAGACTGCTTCAGGGTTGAATCCGGCTGATTTCCGTATGGAAGTGGATGGTAAACAGACAGACCTGTTTGTACTAAAGAATAAAAATGGTATGGAAGTTTGTATTACAAACTTTGGTGGACGTATTGTATCAGTAATGGTACCGGATAAAGATGGAGTTATGCGTGATGTTGTATTAGGACTCGATTCTATTCAAGACTACGTGAAACTTCCTACGAATTTTGGTGCTACCATCGGACGTTATGGTAATCGCATTAACCAGGGTAAGATTACCATAGACGGTGTAGAATATCAATTGCCACGGAATAACTATGGCCACTGCCTACATGGTGGTTCTAAAGGCTTTGACTTCCGGGTTTTCAATGCACATCAGCTGAGTGATCAGGTTTTGGAATTGAGCTATTTATCAAAAGATGGGGAAGAGGGATTTCCGGGTAATTTGACCTGTAAGGTCACTTTCTCACTGACAGATGATAATGCCATCGATATTCGTTATAGTGCCGAAACGGATCGTACTACGGTTGTTAATCTGACTAATCATTCATATTTCAACCTGGATGGTGATCCTTCCAAAGACAACTCGGATTATCTACTGACCATTAATGCTGATGCATATACTCCTGTGGACAGTACTTTTATGACTACCGGTGAGATTGCTCCTGTAGAAAATACAGACATGGATTTCCGTCAACCTACGGCCATCGGAGCACGCATTAATAATGATTTTATTCAATTGAAGTATGGTAAAGGTTACGATCATAACTGGGTACTCAATACAAAAGGGGATATTTCTCAGAAATGTGCTACTCTCGAATCTCCTAAAACTGGTATCGTACTTGATGTTTACACGAACGAACCGGGAATTCAGATTTATGCCGGCAACTTCCTTGATGGTACGGTAAAGGGAAAGAAAGGCATCGTATATGGTCATCGTGCTTCCGTTTGTTTGGAAACTCAGAAATATCCCGATACTCCTAATAAACCGGAATGGCCGTCAGCATTATTGAAACCGGGAGAGAAATATGATAGCCATTGCATATATAAATTTTCCGTAAGAAAATGATAAGACAACTGAGCAAATTAATTATTCATTTAAAGACTATAAGAATTATGAAGAGAGATTATCGTTTCATTTATCTATTTGTTGTGGCTGTATTTGTAATGACAAGTACCATCACCGCACAAGATTATTTCAGTAATTTCCCTGTAAGAGCAAATCCAAAAATCGTAGGGAAAAAGGTAAGTAGCCGCCTGATGGAGACCAAACACCAACTTTATGGAGATAGAGGTATACATTATGCTGAAGTCTGCACCTGGTATGGAGCGCTCCGGTTCGCTGAAATGACGAATGACAAGGAACTTACCAAGAAACTGAGAGAGCGTTTTGAGCTGTTGTTCCATCTGGAGAAAGACTTGCTTCCTCCTCCGATTCATGTAGACCAGAATATGTTCGGTTGTCTGCCTCTGAAACTGTATCGCATGACGAAGGACGAGCGCTATAAAGAACTGGGATTACCGTATGCCGATACGCAGTGGATTCTTCCTGAGAAGGCAAACGATGAAGAACGTAAATGGCATAAGAAAGGATATTCCTGGCAGACCCGCCTTTGGATTGATGATATGTATATGATTACCATTGTGCAAGCCGAAGCCTATCACGTAACGGGAGATAAAAAATACATCAACCGCGCTGCCAAGGAAATGGTGCTTTATCTGGATGAGATTCAGCGTGAGAACGGCCTCTTTTATCATGCGCCCGATGTGCCCTTCTATTGGGGACGTGGCGATGGCTGGATGGCTGTTGGTATGACGGAATTGCTTTTCAACCTTCCTGAAAACGATCCTAACCGTCAACGCATCCTCAAAGGATATCGCTTGATGATGGAGAACCTGAAGAAATATGTGAATGAAGATGGACTCTGGAACCAGTTGATTGACGAAAAGGACTGCTGGACGGAAACTTCCGGTTCGGCAATGTTTACGTATGCCATGATTTTGGGTGTGAAGAACGGATGGCTGGACAAGGATGAATATGGACCGATTGCCCGCCGTGCATGGTTGGGACTTTGCAACTATCTTGATGATAACAATGACTTGATGGAAGTTTGCATCGGTACAGGCAAGAAGAACAGCCACCAGTATTATCTGGATCGTCCCCGCATTACAGGTGATTATCATGGGCAAGCTCCCATTATTTGGTGTGCTTATGCGTTGCTGAGCGAATAAAATATTCTATTCTTCATAGTTGGCTGAAAAAGCCACTTTAATTTATATACTTCATAATCTCTTTATTGGGATTATGAAGTATATGTGTTATTTTACCTGAGTACTAATAAAAGACTTATTTTCGCATACGTTTAAAGTGATGTGAAAGAGGAAATTATTCGTTTGTGGAACTTATACTTAAAATAGATAGTTATGGATTTAAGAAAGTATCTCTTTTCAGGAGTTATTCTCCAGGGGGTAGGCTTGTCCTTGTACGCTCAGACAGATAAGCCCAATATTGTGGTGATAATGACAGATCAGCAGCGCGCGGATTTGTGTGGGCGTGAAGGTTTTCCGATGGAAATCACTCCGTACGTCGATGAATTGGCGTACCAAAATGCCTGGTTTGATAAAGCGTATACGGTTATGCCTGCCAGCAGTCCAGCACGTTGTTCTATGTTTACAGGCCGTTTCCCCAGTGCTACTCATGTGCGTACGAATCACAATGTACGTGATGTACACTATGCAAAAGATTTGGTAACTGTTTTGAAGGAGAACCATTATAAGACTGCTTTAGTGGGTAAGAATCATGGCTATTTGAGTTCGAAAGATATGGATTTCTGGTCTGAATATTCTCACTGGGGAAAGAATAAGCCGGTGACGGAGGGAGAACGTGCCGTTTCCGAATTCTTTAAAGAGTCTGTCGGACAGTGTCTGGAACCTTCGCCTATACCTGTCAAGGACCAACAGCCCGCAAGAATAGTGGATGAAGCTATAGAATGGATCGACAGCCAGAAGGATAATCCGTTCTTTGTCTGGGTTTCATTTCCCGAACCACATAATCCCTATCAAGTCTGTGAACCTTATTACTCGATGTTTGCACCGGATAAGCTTCCGCCAGTGAAGACTTCACGTCAGGATGCATTGAGGAAAGGGGAGAAGTACCAGATACTGGCAGAACTGGAAGATGCTTCTTGTCCTGATCTAGAGAAAGATATACCTCGATTAAGGGGAAATTATATGGGAATGATTCGCCTTATAGATGATCAGATAAAGCGACTGATTGAGGACTTGAAAGAAAAAGGACTTTTTGAGAAAACAATCATTGTAGTTCTGTCTGACCATGGTGATTATTGCGGTGAATACGGCTTAATTCGCAAAGGAGCAGGCTTGTCCGAGTCCCTGACCCGTATACCAATGGTTTGGGCCGGTTATCAGATAAAGAAACAGGCTAAAGCGATAGATGCGCATGTTTCATTGGCAGATCTTTTCCCTACTTTTTGTACGGTGATAGGTGATTCTATACCTGTAGGTGTGCAGGGACGGAGTTTGTGGCCGATGCTGACAGGTAAGAAATACCCGAAAGAGGAGTTTTCAAGTATAGTTGTGCAGTTGGGCTTCGGTGGTGAGGATGTGCCTTTGGATGATAAACTGACTTTTGAGCAGGAAGGTGCGCTGGGACATGATAAAGTGGCTCGTTTTGACGAACTGAATACCTGGACTCAGAGCGGAACTTCCCGAATGGTGCGTATGGGCGACTGGAAACTGGTAATGAACAGTTATGGAAGGGGAGAACTGTATAATCTGAAGAAAGACCCGTATGAAATTAATAACCTGTTTGGAAACTCAAAGTTTGTAAATAAGCAGAATGAGTTGTTGACAAAACTGGTGGCTTGGGAATTGCGTTTGCAGGATCCATTGCCACTGCCCCGACATCGTTATCATTTCAAACGGAATCCTTATAATTATCATTTTTCCGAGTGATTCATGACTGCACGGTTATGAATTAAGCCGACTATTTTCTTCTATTATAGCAATAACTCTTACAGGCATCTTTTATTTCACCGCCTGCCTATTGGGATATAGCTTACTAGGCACTTTTTATTCGTTATACTATAGTATACTTTACGTTTTACTATAGTGGTTCGTAAGGAACGCTATAGTTATCCTTGCGTTCCACTATAGTAGAACGAATAAAAAATAGGCAATGAAGAGGGCCTTATTGGGCAATGAAAGAAGTTCAAACAGCATTGTGGCAGAGAACCTACTTCGATGAAATGGGCTATTTTCATCGAAGTCTTTTCATAAACGACGGTTTCCTACATTTTTAAAAGTATTAAAGAGACGAATTTTTTATTTATTGAAGTATTTCTGCTATCGTTTGTCATCAGATTGAGCTATATTTGACGTGCGAATCTATCAAAAAACACAAAAATGAGGAAGAGAATAATAGCCCTTATTAGTTTTCTTTGCTATATCGTTTGTTGGACACAAGCAGCAGACGAACATTACTATTTCAAAAATCTTAGCATAAAGGATGGATTATCCCAAACTACAGTCAATGCGATCATGCAGGATAAAAAGGGATTTATGTGGTTCGGTACTAAGGGGGGACTGAGTAGATATGACGGTATGTCGTTCCGAAACTTCAAGCGTGATATGAACGACAATCATAGTTTGGGGAACAATTTCGTAACTTGTCTTTATGAAGATAAAAAAGGGAATATCTGGGTTGGTACGGATGCCGGAGTGTATATTTATTATCCTGCCCGCGAGATCTTTGCTCCTTTTAACTTGCAAAGTAAGGAAAACATCCAAATCGACCGGACTGTTTCTGCAATTTCGGGAGATAAGGAAGGACGGGTTTGGATAGCTGTTGAAACACAAGGGCTATTCTGCTATGATCCGCAAAAAGAACAGCTTCACAACTATACATTGAACAGCTTCTCAGCCAATGTTCAGAGTGTAACTTCTGATAATAGTGGGACTATTTGGGTTGGATTCTACGGCAGTGGTTTGTTCTATTCTAAGGATAATTTAAAAACACTTCATCCTTATCTTTCCCCGAAGGATGGTGAAGAAGTTTTTAAAGATGACGTCATCATGAAGATTGTGCCGGGAGCCTATAATTGTATCTATATCAGTTCCATAAGAAAAGGGGTTCAGGAATTGAACCTTACCTCCGGTAATTTACGGAGTTTATTGTTGATGGATGAAACCGGTGAAATGGTATATAGCCGGGATTTGCTCGTCAATTCGGATAATGAATTGTGGATTGGTACAGAATCGGGAGTCTATATTTATAATCTTCGCACAAATAAGTATGTGCACTTGCATAGTTCTAAAGATGATCCTTATTCTTTGTCTGATAATGCTGTTTATTCGCTATGTGAGGATAGTGAAGGTGGTATCTGGGTAGGCTCATATTTTGGAGGAGTAGACTATTATCCAAAGTCTTACACCTACTTTGAGAAATATTATCCGAAAGATGGGGATAATAATTTGCATGGTAAGCGGGTACGTGAGTTCTGCGAGGATAATAAAGGGATATTATGGGTTGGTACTGAGGATGGTGGTTTGAATCGTTTTGATCCGAAGACAAAAACATTTTCTTTCTTTGCACCCAGTTCCGGATTTACCAATATTCATGGCTTATGTATGGTTGGCGATAAGTTGTGGGTTGGAACATTTTCTAAAGGATTGAAAATCGTAGATACCAATACCGGGAATATCTTGAAAACTTATCAGAAAAATGCTTCCCCCCGTTCGTTGATAGACAATAGTATCTTTGCTATTTGCAGAACAACAACAGGAGATATTTATCTGGGAACCATGTTCGGACTGTTGAGGTATAATGAACAGACAGATGATTTTGACAGAATAGAGGAGTTGGCCGGTAGGTTTGTATATGATATAAAAGAGGATTCGGGTGGCAATTTATGGTTAGCTACCTATGTGAATGGTGCCTATTGCTACAATGTCAATGAAAAAAAATGGAAGAACTACGTGCATAATGAAAGTAATAAAGAGAGTCTTCCTTATGACAAAGTTTTGAGTATTTTTGAAGATTCACATCGGCAAATCTGGTTGACTACACAAGGGGGAGGATTCTGCTTGTTCCATCCCGAAACGGAGACCTTTACCAGCTATAATTCATCCAATGGCCTGCCCAATGATGTGATTTATCAAATTGTAGAGGATGCAGAAGGATTATTCTGGCTGACAACGAATAGCGGGTTAGTACGCTTTAATCCCGAAACAAAACAGGTAAAGGGTTATACAACGGCCAATGGCTTGCTTGGTGATCAATTTAACTACCGTTCCAGTTATAAGGATGAAACGGGCGCTATTTATCTGGGTAGTATTGATGGTTTTGTAGTATTTAATCCCAAAACATTTACTGAGAATAAAAGCTTGCCACCGGTAGTGATTACAGATTTCATGCTGTTCAATAAAGAAGTCCGCGCAGATGAAGAAAATACTCCTCTTGAAAAGAGCATCACTTTCTCGGATAGTATCACTCTTCAGGCTAATCAAAACTCATTTTCTTTCCGTATTGCAGCCCTTGGATATCAGGTGCCGAAAATGAATAAGCTGATGTATAGGTTGGATGGCTTTGATAAAGACTGGATTACTGTGGGCGAAAGCCCTATTGTCACTTATTCCAATTTGTGGCATGGTGATTATGTGTTCCGTGTGAAAGCGTCTAATAGTGATGGTATTTGGGGGCCTGAAGAACATTTGCTATATATTCATATTCTTCCTCCTTTTTATCTTTCGTTCTGGGCATATTGCATTTATATATTGTTGTTTATTGTCGGTTCTGTATATGCCTTTTGCTATTTCAGGCAGCGCAGCAGCAGGCAGCATCGCCGTCAACTCGAGAAGTTTGAGCAGGAAAAAGAACGCGAGATTTATAACGCTAAAATAGATTTCTTTACCAATGTGGCACATGAAATCCGGACTCCGCTAACGTTGATTAAAGGGCCTTTGGAGAATATTCTTTTGAAAAAGCATTTGGACCCGGAGACTCACGAGGATCTGAATATTATGCAACATAATACGGAAAGATTACTGAACCTTACAAATCAGCTCCTGGACTTCAGGAAAGTAGAGAGTCAGGGTTATAGCTTGAACTTTACTAAATGTGATATTACCAATATCTTGAAAGAAACTTATATGCGTTTTAGTTCTCTTTCACGTCAGAAAGGTCTTGATTTTAATCTGGAGTTGCCTGAAGAAAATTTCTGCGCCCATGTGAATCGTGAAGCATTTACGAAGATTATCAGTAATCTTTTGAATAATGGGATGAAGTACGCCGATAGCTATATGCATATTAAGTTGGAAGTAGATATAGAGATACAGGCATTTTATGTAGTGACAAAGAATGATGGAGTTATTATTCCCGATGAAATGAAAGAGGAGATTTTTCAGCCTTTTGTTCGTTTCAGTCAGAAGGAGGAAGGAAAGCTTGCTACAGGTGCGGGTATTGGCTTAGCTCTTTCCCGTTCTCTGGCAGAACTCCATCGTGGGACCCTGGTTATGGCTCCGGGTGAAGATGCCAATGTCTTTGTCCTGACACTTCCTATTATTCAGGATACGGTGATTACTTTAGACTCTGATATGGAGAATATGGATGCAGAGTTACAAACAGAAGCATCTGGTGAGCAATATTCGGATGATAAATCGGAGGGAAAACAATCAAAAGAAAGCAAGCATATGGTTTTGGTTGTAGAAGATAACCCGGAAATGCTCGCTTTCATCGAACGTCAGTTGTCATCCCAATATGCTGTAGTTACGGCAACTAATGGTAGAGAGGCATTGGAAGCATTGGATGGTAATTTTGTGAATCTGGTGGTGAGTGATGTTGTCATGCCGTTAATGGATGGTTTTGAATTGTGCAAGACAATAAAGTCAAATGTGGGTTATAGTCATATTCCTGTTATACTCTTGACGGCTAAGACTAATATTCAGTCTAAGATTGAGGGTATGGAATTAGGGGCGGACTCGTATATTGAGAAACCTTTTTCACCGGAATATCTTTTGGCTGTGGTTTCTAATCTGATAAACAATCGGGAAAAGCTTCGCCGGGATTTTGCTAAATCTCCTTTTGTAGCAGTCAATACAATGGCACTGACCAAGGCTGATGAAGAATTCATCAAGAAATTGAATGAGATTATTCTTTCTAACTTGTCGAACCAGGAATTTAGTATGGATGATATGGCAGAAAGTCTGAATATGAGCCGTTCCAGTTTCTACCGTAAAATGAAAGGGGTATTGGATTTGAGCCCGAACGAATATTTGCGTATAGAACGTTTGAAACGTGCTGCCCAGTTATTAAAAGAAGGTGAAAGTCGTATTAATGAAATCTGTTATATGGTAGGGTTTAGTTCTTCTTCGTATTTCTCTAAATGTTTCCTGAAACAATTTGGAGTACTTCCGAAAGATTTTGCCGGATAAGGGGGATAGTGCTTTTATTGGGAATAAAATTGTGACTTTTATGCGATTTTGAGATGTTTTTTCTATTTATTGGAATGCTTCTTCTCTATTGAGAAGATGCTGCGTGCTATCTTTGTAACCATCTCGTAAGAGATATACCATGATAACAATTATGTATTTCTTAATGTCTAATAAATAAAAAATTAACCTTATGTGTAAGAAGTCGTTATTATTACTGTTTTTGCTTCCTTTTCAGTTGGTGTTTGCCCAGACAAGTTTGTTGACCGATTTTCCTGAAGGATATACTCCCAAAGAAGTAGGTAAACGTCTGGCATATCATTTTGTAGATGGAAAGCATATGCTTCATATCGGAAAATGGATTAGCTATCCGGAGACTTTTACCTGGAATGGTGGATTGAAATTTGCCGCACTCACCAATGATCAAGAGCTTGTGAAGCTTTTACAGAACAGGTTTGAACTTCTGTTTACGACGGAAAAAGCTCTGTTGCCTATCAAGAATCATGTGGATGTGAATATGTTTGGCAGTTTACCTCTGGAACTGTATAAGATAACAAAAGATCAACGTTATTTGGATTTGGGCCTTCCTTATGCCGATACTCAATGGCAACTTCCTGAAAATGCAAAACCCAAAGAAAAAGAATGGGATCAGAAAGGATATTCCTGGCAAACTCGTTTGTGGATTGACGATATGTATATGATTACGATTGTACAGACTCAGGCTTATAGAGTTACCGGTGATCGTAAATATATAGACCGTGCTGCCAGAGAAATGGTGATGTATCTGGATGAATTGCAGTGTCCGAATGGTCTTTTCTATCATGCACCGGATGTTCCTTTCTATTGGGGTAGAGGTAATGGCTGGATGGCTGCCGGTATGGCAGAGCTGTTGAGTAGTTTGCCCGAAGATAGTGAATACCGTCCACGCATCCTGCATGGCTATCGCACTATGATGAAAAGCCTGAAAAAGTATCAGTCTTCCAATGGCTTGTGGCATCAGTTGTTGGATCATCCTGATTGCTGGATTGAAACCTCAGGGTCTGCCATGTTCACTTTCGCTTTCATTAAGGGTGTGAAGAATGGCTGGCTGGATGCTAAAGAATATGCACCTGCTGCCCGCAAGGCATGGATGGCTATGGTGAAGTACATAGATGAGAACAACAATGTAAAATCAGTTTGCGAGGGCACCAACAAAAAGAACGATAAGCAATACTACTATGATCGTAAACAAAATGTAGGCGATTATCATGGACAAGCTCCTTACCTTTGGTGTGCTGTTGCGCTTTTAGAAGAATAATTTCTGTTATTTTAGTAATCTTATATCGAAACCTTATTTATACTTATAAAATGAATATAAGCAGTTGGGCCAAAGCCCTTACCTTTGTTTTACTGTTGTTTTCCTATTCGACAGTAGTAACCGGACAAACGCAAGTGAATGATGCCAGAGGCTCTGAACGCATCTGGCTTGACTCGGATATTACCCATAATGGGGGCTATCAGTGGAAAATGATGAAGGCGGGAGACGTAACAGATCCCGGAGAGAAAGTATCTTTGTCTGATTATCCGACAACAAATTGGTTGCCTGCCATTGTGCCCGGTACGGTTCTGAATTCATTGGTGTACAACCAAAAATATCCTGAGCCTTATTATGGTATCAATAATAAAATCGAATCTAAATTAATACCGGATATTTCTGAAACCGGACGTGATTTCTATACCTATTGGTTCAGGACTGAATTTACAGTTCCTAAATCATTTGAAGGCAAGCATGTCTGGTTACAACTGGATGGCATTAACTATCGTGCTGAGGTGTGGGTGAATGGAAACCTGCTAAGCACGATTAAGGGCATGTTTTTGCAGGATTATATTGATGTGACCAGCTTTGTAAAAACAGACAAGAGCAATGCGTTGGCTATAAAAGTATATCCGGTGGATGTTCCGGGCAGTGCTAAACCAAAATCCTGGGGAGCAGTAGGCGAATTCCATAATGGTGGAAACGGAAACATTGGATTGAATACTACCATGCTGATGACTGTGGGTTGGGACTTCACTTTTATGGATGGCATTCGCGACCGTAATACAGGAATCTGGAAGAATATTTCTCTCTATTCTACCGGTAAAGTGGCATTGCGTCATCCTTTCGTGAAATCGGAATTACGCAAACCCGGTTACGACCAGGCACGCGAATTTGTATCGGTGGAAGTTGTGAATCCGACAACAGGTTTTAACCCTATTAATTGCACGGTGAAGGGTGAGATTCTTGGTGAAAATATAACTTTCGAGAAAAAAGTTAAAGTTATGCGTGGAGAAGAGAAAGTTTTGTCTTTCTCTCCAGAAGAGTTCCCGCAATTGGTGATTAACGCTCCCCGCTTATGGTGGCCTGTGAATAAAGGGCCTCAGAACCTGTATGAGCTGAAAATGACCGTATCCATCGATGGAGTGGTGTGTGATTCGGTAAAAACGAAGTTTGGTATTCGTGAAATTACTTCTGATACGAATACACCTGATAAATCACGTGTCTTCTATGTAAATGGTAAACGTCTTTTTATCCGTGGAACAAACTGGATACCGGAGGCTATGTTGAGAACTTCCGATGAACGTACTTATGCTGAATTGAGATATAGCCTCCAGTCAGGAGTCAACCTTTTACGTATGTGGGGAGGGGGAATTGCTGAATCTGACTATTTCTTCCAGTTGTGTGACGAGATGGGATTATTGGTATGGCAGGAATTCTGGATGACAGGTGATACACGCCATCCGCACGATAAGGGCAACTATCTGAATAATGTGGAGTCTACCGTGAAGCGTATTAGTAATCATCCTTCCTTGGCTTATTATGTGGCTTCCAATGAGAGTACTGAGGTTACCGGTACCCCTGAATTATTGAATAAACTGGATGGTACGCGAGGTTATCAGATGCAGTCCGAATGTGCCGGAGTACATGACGGAAGTCCTTACAAGCAAGTGAATCCGATGCAGCACTATGAGAATACGGCATCTCCGCGTGGAAGCCGTGTCGATGGTTTCAATCCTGAATATGGTGCTCCTACACTTCCCACAGTGGAAATCCTTCGTGAGATGATGGATGAGAAAGACCTTTGGCCTATCAATAAGGAAGTGTGGGATTATCTGGATGGAAATGGTTTTCACCTGATGACTACCATGTATACTGATTTGGTAAATAACTATGGAAAGTCATCTTCCATTGATGAGTTTGCCCAAAAAGGACAACTGCTGGGTGCTATGAATTCTAAGAGTATCTGGGAAGTATGGAATTATAATAAATTGGATTACGGCGATCGTTTCTGTTCCGGACTTTTGTTCTGGTACCATAACTGTTCCATGCGTCAGGTTTCTTCCCGTATGTGGGATTGGTCTTTGGAACCCACAGCTTCGTTGTATCATACAGCTAATTCACTGGAACCGCTGCATGCTCAGTTTGACTATCTGAAAAATACAGTGTCCGTGGTGAACGATTACTATCGTGCCTTTACTGGTTATAAGGTGATAGCTCAGGTATATGATATAAATAGCAAGAAGGTTTTTGAAAAGTCTGCTTCTGTCGATTTGCCGGAAGATGGAGTTGCTAACGATGTGCTGACGATTCGTTTTCCTGAAAACATCTCTCAGGTTCACTTCATCAAATTAGTGTTGAAAGATGAAAAAGGCAAAGATGTTTCTTCCAACTTCTATTGGAGATCCAATGATAAGTATGAAGGCAGTAAGACCTTGACCGGGCCTACATCATCAGGCTTTGAGGATCTGAGTAAGTTGAAAGCAGCCAAAGTGAAGCTTTCCTACAAAACACGTCAGGCAGATGGACGCTATTTTGTGGACATTGTGATGAAGAATACGTCCAATGGTATTGCTTTTTTCAATCAGTTGCAATTTCTCAATTCCAAGATGAGCCCGATACGCCCGTCATTCTATTCAGATAACTTCTTCTCTTTGATTCCGGGTGAAAAGAAAACAGTCACCATTGAAACAGGGGAAGAGAAGTTGGCTGATGGGGCAGTCCTAGTGTTGAAAGGCTGGAATATAGATACTCAGAAGTATAAACTTCCGTGATAAAACGGTAACTTTACCATGTAAAACAAAGAAATAAAATGAAACTAAAATTAATAATGGGTCTGATAGGAGTGCTGTCGCTTAGTAGTTTTTCTACTCTGCCTTCTTCAGATGATACCGATAAGAAACCACAAGAGAGTTGGGTGATTGGCCCGTTCTTACGTCCTGAGGGGTTAACCCTGTATTGGTACCACAACCCACCTCTTTCCATTGCCCGATGCGAAAAGAACAGGTGAAGTGGGAGGAGAGTGATGTCTTCAATCCAGCTGCCACCGTGAAAGACGGAAAGATTGTTGTGCTTTACCGTGCCGAAGATAATTCAGCACAAGGTATAGGTAAAAGAACTTCCCGTATAGGTTATGCCGAGAGTGCGGATGGAGTGACTATGAAGAGACTGGACAGTCCGGTACTTTTTCCCGGTGGAGATGAATTTGAAAGCATCGAATGTCCGGGTGGTTGTGAAGACCCGCGGGTAGCAATGACCGAAGACGGACTGTATGTAATGCTTTATACAGCATGGAACCGGAAGACTCCCCGTCTTGCTGTGGCTACTTCCAAGGATCTGAAAAACTGGAAGTTTGAAGGAGATTTCTGGGCACCGGATCTCTATACTATGCATGAGATGCCGGACTTATTTAAGATTGGTGACTGGTGGTATCATATTGTGACAGAATACAGTGACAGAAGTAAAATGGTATACCGTATGAGCAAGAGTCTGGAAGGTCCATGGATCGCACCGAAAGATGATGCATTTGACGGCAGATCTTATTATGCAGGACGTACTTTTGAACTGAACGGACAGAGAATCCTCTTTGGCTGGGTTGCTACCAAGGATCAGGATGATGATGACAATAACTTCATCTGGGCAGGAACATTTATGGCACATGAGGTTTACCAGAGAGAAGATGGAACTCTTGGTGTAAGAATTCCGGAAACTGTATGGAATGCATTTGATAAAGAAGAAAAGACAGAAGATTTTGTAATTGATACTCCAACTAAGAGTACAGAAAAAGTAGTTGCAAAAGATACAGGAGATATCTTCAAATTCGAAGCAGATGTGGAATTTACAGAAGGAACTAGAACTTTCGGTGTGAGATTCTATGAAGATGAGGATAAAGCTGAGTCTTACCAGTTCGTATTTAATGTAACAGAAGACAGATATGTATTTGAGAAAAAACCAAACTGGCCATGGCCTGCAAACCAGAATATCGGACTGGAGAGACCGCTGGAACTGGTACCTGGTAAGAAATACAATATCAAAATGATCGTAGATGATACAATTGCTACAATCTATGTAGACGGTGTTGCATTAAATGCAAGAGCATATAAACGTCCGGGAGAAAGTCTGTCACTCTTTGCTTCTGAAGGAAGCCTGAAAGTAACTAACTGCAAGGTTACAACCGGATTAAAGAAATAGAGACAGACAGCAATTTAATCGATAAACCGCGGAGCAGTGATTCGGTGTAGAGTAACGTGACGAAGAAATTGCTGTAAATAAAAAAGTTGCTGTGCGTTTCAGTTATAGAAATGCACAGCAACTTTTTTGCGTTAAGTCGATTGGAAACAACAGATTTAGGGGTTGCTTAATCTTCTAATTTAATCTTCTCCTTAAGAACCACACATCCTGCCATGTCTCCGATAACATTAACGCAGGTTGCGCCCATGTCGCAGAGTGTATTGATGCTGATGTAAACGCCCATAACTCCTGCAGGCAGACCTGCCATGGTTGCCAGGGCTGCGAAGGATGCGATGGCACCGCCAGGGATTCCCGGGGTTCCTACTGACAGGAGTACGTTTGCCAGAAGGATTATGATCATCATGGAAATGCTTACGTTAATTCCGCATGCATTGGCGAAGAACATGATCATGAATGACATCAGGATGGATACGGCATCCATGTTTACAGTAGCACCAAGAGGAATGGCGATACTTGTGATCTTGTTGGATACGCCCATTTCATCTTCCATACGCTGTTTGCTGATGGGAATGGTCGCTGAACTGGAACAGGTTCCGAATGCGTTCAGAGCGGCAGGAAGCATTGCTTTGAAGAATTTCACAGGGCTTTCTTTGCCGATGAATTTCACGGAGCCGCCGTAAATGACCAGGGCAAATCCGAAGAATGCTACATACAGGATGATCAGCTGAGTTGCCAGTGAAATGATGGTTTCTGTACCGTTGGCTTCTACAACAGGAACGATAGTACAGAATACACCGATAGGTGTGAAGTACATAACTGTGCTGATGACTTTCAGACAGACTTCGTTACAGGAATCGATGACTTTCAGAAGTGCAGTACCCTTTTCGCCGATGGCGATAAGTGTGAAGCCTACGATGACTGCGAATACAAGTACCTGAAGCATATTTCCGTTTGCGAAAGCTGCAACCGGATTGGATGGGATCAGGTTTTTGATGGTGTCCAGAATACTGGTCATCTCAGTTGCCTGAATGTCGGAAGTTGCCATCTCGAATTTAACACCCTCACCGAGATGAATCAGCCGCGGGATGATCAGTCCTGCCAGGCTGGCAAGTGCTGTGGTGCACAGGAAAAAGATCATGGCACCGGCTGTAATCTTGCCGGTTGTGCGGGCATTTCCGATACTGGAGATACCCATGATAATGGAACAGAAGACCAGTGGAAAGATCATCATGTTCAGGGCATTCATGTAAATGCTTCCTATGAGACTTGTGACGGTAAGAACCGGTTCGAAACGGTTTGCCAGAAACAGTCCGGTAATGATACCCAGGATCAGTCCGGTAAAGATTGCTGCGGTAATATGTTTTTTATACCACGAATAGAATTTTTTCATTTGTTCCCTCCTCTTTATTTTCATTTCCTGATACCCGAAGGACTATATTGGCAGACGGATTGAGTGATGCGCAAATCTGGTAAAATTTCTGCGGCCTATAACTGTGATAAGATACCGGGTTCAGGAAAAATAGCACGACACTACTTTACCACAATAATGTGTGAATTACAATATTTCCCGCTGTTTTCTTATTTGAGTGGGAGTGTTTCCGAAATGCTCAAGGAACATCCTGCGAAATAGTTTGTAATTGATAAAGCCATGCCGCTCCAAATTGTAACACAGAAAAACAGGCATCGATGAAACAGATATCGAAGCCTGTTTTTCTGCGTTGCCGGAAATTATTTTGTAATATTCCTGTGACATAAAAAGTCCTATGCAGGCTATTATGATTGTCAGGTGCGGGTGAAGAGGGTATAATAGTTGTAATTATTTAACCAAATCAAGGAAGCCCCTGCTTCAATTGTAAAGAGCAATAAGTAGTGGGTGGGGATTTACTTGTATCAGAAGGAGTGTTTATATGAAACCAACTATTTTATTAATAAATTTTCAGGATCAGCAGAAGCTTCGCAAGTTAAAGATGGCGTTGCTGCCTTTTAAGCTTCGGATTAAAACCATAGAACCTCAGGACTATAGTCAGCCAATCGGATATCTGGCAGGAGTGAAAGAGGTTTCTCAGGTACAGATTCCATCAGCGCTGATCCCTCAGGAGCAGATGGAGAAGGAAATGCTGATTCTTGCAGGAATCACTGGGAATCTGTTTGACCAGGTGCTCTATACTTTGCGGAAAGCAGGTACACCTGTGGATTACAAGGCGGTTCTGACGGAGCATAATCAGAACTGGAACTGTATGCAGCTTTATAAAGAACTGGAGAAAGAACATAATATGTATCACCCGTCTTAAATAATAGAAATAGTTGGAGGTTTTGGCTATGAAGGTTGTAGTTGCAGTTGATTCATTTAAGGGAAGTATGACTTCCATGGAAGCAGGAATGGCTGTCAAAGCAGGTATTCTTGCAGCAAAAAAGGACGCAGAAGTGATCGTAAAACCTCTGGCTGACGGTGGAGAGGGAACTACGGATGCGCTGATCGAAGGTCTGAAGGGAGAACGTGTGGATGTGACAGTTACAGGTCCTTATCATGAGCCGGTTCAGGCATATTATGGATATCTCAGGGAAAGTAATACCGCAGTTATGGAAATGGCAACAGCAGCAGGTATCACACTTTCAGATAAGAAGGAGCCTATGACCGCTACCACCTATGGAGTGGGAGAACTGATCCTTCATGCAATCGGCAGAGGTATCCGCGACTTCATTATCGGTATTGGCGGAAGCGCCACTAATGACGGTGGAGTGGGAATGCTGAGAGCCTTTGGATATAAATTTCTGGATGAAAAGGGAGAAGATGTAGGGGAAGGTGGACAGGCACTTGCAAGGATTGCATCTGTAGAAATTTCAGACAAGAAGGAACTTCTTTCCCAGTGTAATTTCAGGATTGCCTGTGATGTGACCAATCCTCTCTGCGGTTCTCAGGGAGCTACATATATTTATGGACCGCAGAAGGGAGTTACCCCCGATATCCTTCCGGTTCTGGATGCAGGCATGAAAAACTATGCAGAGGTTACTGCCAAAGTGATTGGTAAAGATAACCAGAATGCAGCAGGTGCAGGTGCGGCAGGCGGACTTGGATTTGCATTTCTGAATTATCTGGATGGAGAGCTGACACCGGGAATACAGCTTATTCTGGATGCTGTCCATATAGAGGATGAGATGAAGGATGCAGATGTGGTTGTGACAGGGGAAGGTCGTCTGGATCATCAGACTGCCATGGGAAAAGCCCCGGTGGGCGTTGCGAAGCTTGGCAGGAAATATGGCGCAAAAACCATTGCATTTGCAGGAAGTGTTACGAAGGAGGCAGTTGCCTGCAATGAAGCAGGAATAGATGCTTTTTTTCCAATTGTACGCGGAATTTCCACGCTGGAAGAAGCAATGGATCCGGACACTGCAAAAGCAAATATGGCTGCAGCTGCAGAGCAGGTATTCAGACTGTTGTAATTATTTTTCATAAAAAATCTTCTGAAGCAGATAGGAAATCGATTTGATATGTCTGCACAGGAGATTTTTTGTTTGCAGAAATTGCAATGTTGAGAAACTTCAGATGATATAGTAAAATTATTACAGCCAGAGAAAATACTTTGAAAAAAGTTGATTAAAAGATCTAAGGATATGTAAGGGAGAGACAATATGACACTAACACAGATGAATTATATCATCACAATTTCCGGAGCCTTTTCGTTTTTCATAATCAATGTAAAATCTTCAAAAGGAGTTGTAACAAAAAAAGTTACAAAAAGTTTGATGTAACTATTGACATTACATTAAACGGATGATATTGTATAGCTACAAGATGTAATAATCATTGTTACAACATATCGAGGAGGTAATTTAAAATGCAGAAAGTAGTAGAATTTTTACAGAAAAATTCAGTTCAGTACTTAGCAACAGTCGGAAGAGATGGAAAGGCAAAATGCCGTCCATTCATGTTCTGTTTTGAGCAGGACGGAAAGCTTTGGTTCT
>OIAH01000431.1_pt1 | contig 18044 bp, 6 predicted proteins | sample 1580711 | NCBI WGS metagenome assembly OIAH01 (sample SAMEA3882556, study PRJEB24775) | human gut metagenome | biome: human-associated habitat; feature: intestine environment; material: feces | place: Netherlands | collected 2009/2010
CGTTCAGCGGTTCAGACATGAAGTCATCGTATGAGGCGGCTATTTCATTCATCATAACAGATGCAACTACCGCCCACTGCATAAGTTGGCGTGCGTAAATCAGATTGACAATACCTATACCTGTCATGACTGAAGTGCCGTTGGTCACTGAAAGCCCTTCGCGGATGTGCATTTGAAAAGGTTGCAATCCGTTTTCCGCCAGCACAGAGGCCGTATCTCTTTTCGTGCCTTGGTAAAAGACTTCTCCTTCTCCAATCAGAGTGAGGGCGATATGGGCGAGTTGTACCAGATCACCACTGGCCCCCACACTGCCGTGTTCGGGTACGTATGGAATAATCCCCCGATTGATAAACTCGGTAATGAGCAACGCCAGTTCTTTATGTACGCCGGATTTTCCTTGCAGAAAAGTATAGAGACGCGCTATCATGGCAGCTTTGACATAGAGTTCCGGAAGGGGTTGCCCTGCTCCGGTAGCATGGCTGCGGATGATATTATACTGTAATTGTGACAAGGATTCATCTTCAATACGGTATTGGGCCATCGGTCCAAAGCCGGTATTGATGCCATAGATGATCTTGTCGTTGGAGAATGTTTTTAGAAAATTGAAACTCTCTTCCAATTTTTGCATACATGGGTCGGAGAGTGTCAGTGGCTCTTCTTCAAACAAAATCTTATACAGGGACGCTAAAGTTATCTTATTCTCAGCTAGCATTGGATTGGTGTGATAAGCAGTTTTGTATAATTTCTGCAAAAATAGTTATTTAAAAATAAGTATTACCATCCGAAGGGAGATTTTTCAGTTTTGATGGTTATCTGAAAGGTTCACCACAGATTATACAAATAAACGCAGATGCTTCTTAAATCATTGATTGTTAGGTTGGATAATCTGTGTGAATCTGTATAGTCTGTGGTGAAAAAATATAGTACCGCTCTACGTATTCTATTTATTCAGTCTCCATGTGAAACCATCTTTGGTATCTTTCACTTCAAAGCCAAGAGCGGCTAGCTCATCACGGATTTTATCACTTGTAGCCCAGTCTTTATTGGCTTTGGCTTTCATACGTTGTTCCAGCAGCATATCTACTACTTTGCCGTATGCCTCTTCACGTGCCTCGTTATTGGCGGCTTCTTCTTTTATACCCAGGATTTCATACATAAAGAGATGGAACACACTTTTCAGCTCTTCCAGATCTTCGGCGGAAAGGGTCGCTTTTTTATCAAGCACTGTGTTGATCATACGGGCGCCGTCAAACAGATGGGCGATGACAATCGGTGAGTTCAGGTCATCGTTCATGGCTGTATAGCATTTTTCACGTAAGTCTTTTACGCCTTCTATGCCGGTGGTTTGTGCGCTTGGGGTGATGCGTTCAAGACCTTTTACAGCTTCTGTCAGTCGTTCCAATCCTTTTTCGGCTGCTTGTAATGCTTCGTTACTGAAGTCCACTGTACTGCGGTAATGTGCCTGAAGGATGAAGAAACGGATGGTCATGGGGCTGTAGGCTTGTGTCAGTAACTTGTGAGTACCGTGAAAGAACTCATCCAAGTTAATAAAGTTGCCGTATGATTTTCCCATCTTCTGCCCATTAATGGTAATCATGTTGTTGTGCATCCAATAGTGAACCATGTCATCTCCTTGTGAAGCCACGCTTTGTGCGATCTCACATTCGTGGTGTGGGAAAATTAAGTCCATTCCCCCTCCATGAATATCGAAATGCTCGCCCAAATATTTTTTGCCCATTGCGGTACATTCACAATGCCAACCGGGAAAACCGTTACTCCACGGGCTTGGCCAGCGCATGATATGTTCGGGTTGTGCACATTTCCACAGAGCGAAATCGGCAGGATTACGCTTCTCGCTTTGACCGTCCAGTTCGCGGGTGGTGTTCAGCACATCGTCCAGGTTACGGCCGGACAGTTTGCCGTAATGATGGTCTTTGTTGTATTTTGCTACATCGAAATAAACGGAACCTTCACTTTCATAAGCATAGCCGTTTTTCAGAATTTCTTCTACCAGCTCTATCTGTTCAATGATATGACCTGATGCATGTGGCTCGATACTGGGTGGAAGTACATTCAAGGCTTCCATTGCCTTGTGGTAGCGATTGAGGTAATATTGTACTACTTCCATGGGTTCCAATTGTTCCAAACGGGCCTTTTTGGCGATTTTATCTTCACCTTCGTCTGCATCGTGTTCCAGATGACCGACATCGGTAATGTTACGGACATAACGTACCTTGTATCCCAGATGGGTAAGATAACGGAACAGGATATCGAACGTGATGGCGGGGCGTGCGTGTCCTAAATGGGCATCGCCATATACGGTAGGACCGCATACATACATACCTACATGAGGGGCATGCAAGGGAACGAAAAGTTCCTTTTGACGGCTTAATGTATTGTAAATGGTTAGTTTATTTTCCATAATTCATTCTATTAGAATTGCAAAGTTATAAATTAAAGTGTGTATTTGGCTAATAATTAACAAAAAATCTGATGCTGGTGTCCTCTGCTTGTCTACAAATGATGTTTGTTGGTTTAAGGAATAGAGATTTATGGTGATAAATAAAAGTAAGAATTAGGATAAAAGGTTGTCTTTGAACGTAAAAGAACAAAATAATGATTTTTTGTATGGAGATTAGGGAACCTAACTCTTTTTCCTTTTCATGAAATAGGTTTCTCTTGTATCTGTTTAATGATCTTTAATTTCTGCTATTGACTTGTAAAACAGGACCACTGCCCCATAAACATTGGTGTTGTTTTGAGGGGCAGTGGTCCTGTTTCTATATGAAGTTTGCGTGCGGGAGCGGGAATGTTATTTGGATTTCTTTCCCCAATACGTCTTGTTGTTGGCATAGCCGGCATAGACGATGGTATGGGTACGTGGATTGGCTTCCCAATCGGTTTCACGTTGCAGATAAAGTTCCACTCCGTTAACAGTCAGAATCTGTTGGCCGGCGTCATAGCTCCACATACTGCCTTTCCAGGTACCTTCGGTGATAGTGTGGTCGGCGGCGAGGGTCATTGTTGCTGAAGTTCTCTGCTCTCCATATTTGTATGTAAGGTCGATGTGTTCCCAATTGCCGGGCAATTCTTCTTCGGTGATGGCTACTTTGGGAACGGCTCCGTAACGTTCGGGCATTACGAGAGGCCAACCGTTTTTCGTCCAGCGGATGCTGCGTAGATGTCCCATCATGATGGCGTTACTGGCGTTGATGCCCGGAACATCCTTAGGCATGCGACCTTGTGAGACGTAGAACCAGTTGTCTTTGCCATCATCGAAGATAGCACAGTGGGCGATGCCTACCCAGCCGTAGCCTTTGCTGAATTTATAGGGATGGGTTACTATGGGCAGTGCATCGGCACCGGCGGTCACATCTTTGCCGTCAATGCCTACGTAGGGACCAGTGATGCTCTTCGAACGGACTACACGGGTGTTGTAGGGCACGTCAAGGGCGTCGTAGGCCAGGAAGAGGTAGTAGTAGCCATCACGGTAAATAATTTCTGGACCTTCACTGGCTTGCCAGCGGTTACCTGTCTGGCGGGTGGCGATCAACTGACCATACTCGGCAGGTGCTTGGCCTGTAGCCCAAGGTTGGCCCAAAGTTTCGGCAGGCTTGCCTGTTTCGCTATTGAGCTTGAGAGCGGCTATGCCGCTATGCCATGAACCGTAGACCAACCAGTGCTCGCCTTCGGGCGTGATGACATAAGAGGGGTCGATGGCATTCCATTTATAATAGCAATTGGCCCAATCATCCGGCTTCACGTTGAAGTTAAGTCCTTTGTCAGAAGCATTGGTGATGACGTAGCCTTTGTCCACCCAGCCGTTGTTGTTGGCGGGGTCGTTGTTTTCCATCAGGCCGATGAAGGCGCGCTCCGACCAGGTGTTGGCACCGTTGAGTGTGCCGGGGCAGACAATGGAATAGTACATGCGATAGAGGCCGTTCTTTACCTTGCGTACTACGGGAGCCCAATAGCCGAAGTCATTAATATTAGGGTTAACTTCGGCAAGTCCCATTTCTTTGCGTATTTCATTGAGCTTAGGTACTACCCATTCGGGCAGGTTCTTCATTGTACCGCCGAGGTATTCCCAGTTGACAAGGTCCTTGGAGCGACGACCGTGGAAGTGGCCGCCTGCGGTGTGGACGTTGCCGTATGAAGCATCCGTCTGATACATGTAATAATAACCATCTTCGGCCAATACAACCGAGGGGTCGTGTACGTTGGCAAGATTCCATTGAGAGCGTTTGCTCCAGTCACTTATCGAGGTATAGTCATCGGAGTAGGTGGGGGCCACGTAATTCTTGAGTTCATCGTCTAAGCTTAAGCTTTCTGTGGTGGCCGTGATCACCTCAGAATAGACATAGCGGCTGTCACAGTAGACGTATGCACGGATATAGTAGGAGGTACCGGAGGTCAAGGTTGAGAGGGAAGCACTGAAATTCTCATCGGCATCCACCACGTGGTCTTTGATAGTCGGTACGGAAGCTGCTGCACTGTAACAGAAGCCTTTCTTGACTATTTGGTTCAGATCACCTGTAACCGATGCGGTGACGGTCAACGAGGTGGGTGTGGTTGTAGTTACTTTCGGAGTACTTACAGTTGCATAATAGCGGTCTATATCTTCGCTGTTGTCAGAACAAGCGGCTAAAACAAGGAATATTGGTAAGAACATCCACAGGGATAATAGTTTTTTCATCTGTTGATAGTTTAAAGACCATGCCGCTTCTTCCTGAGGAAAACGGCATGGTTTGTGTGATTACTGATTCGGCTTAGAAGACGAGATGTCCGCCTTCAATCGTTAAAGCGAAGTTCAAGTCGTTCATATCTACTTTGTTGATCCCTAAATAGTATTGGGCATAGGAGGTACCTGAAGTGCCTTCCATTACCGCCTGAATGTCGGTTGTACCATTGCCGCAATTGGTCACGTAGACGGTGACTTTGGCTCCGTTCATATCGGCAAGCCAAGCAGCCCAGTCGCCTTGTGTACCGTTGTGAACGAGGCTGGCATTTCCATCGTATCCTGCACCCCATCCATAGTTGTCGGCGCGTACCACTGCATATTCGGCAAGATCGGCTTTGCGGAGAACGATAGCGAAGTTGCTCCAGTTATTAGCTTGGCTGGTGTAATTGGTGAAGCTGATGGATCTGGTTTCACCTGCCGGCACGTTGAAATTGTCAGAAAAGACAGTCCACCACTCCGTTGTATTGTCTTCGGTTCCCAGAATGTCTGCAGAGTTGCTGACAGTGGAAACTGTTGATTCGGCCACTTTAACTGCTACGGTAGCGGTAGCTTCATCGGCAGTAATGGTTACGGTCTGTGTACCGGCTTTGGCGACAATGGCAGAGAAACTGAGTTTTGTGTTGTCAATAATTTGGGTGCTTCCGTCGGCATAAGTAGCCGTTACTTTCAATCCTTCCGGAAGGAATGCCAGCGTACGATCCGTCATCGCTTCGGTTGCAGCCGAAGTATAATAGTAATATTGTGTATGTGTAGGTTGAGCCGTCACTTGGATGGATACAATCTTTTCCACTACTTCAAACGTAGCATTGGCTACCACCGGCAAGTTGCAATTCTCACCCTTGAAGGTCTTGTTATAGATGGCTACCAGTGTCTTCGTACCCAGTTCTTCCATATTGGGGATGGCGGTGAACTGGAGTTCTTCGGCGGTTACGGTCTTAGTCACCCCTTCTTCGAAGCTGACGACGGCAGTAATACCGACCACGGCTTCTTCGAGTGAAGTGCCGGCATTGACCTGATCGGGTACATTTTGCAGTACCATCGAGAGCGGATTCTTGTCCTCGGCAGAAGTAAGGCCACCGATAGGAATGATGTTTGATTGTAAGAAGTTGATATAAGAGCCTTCAGGTACTAGGAAACAGCGGATGTTGGTATTGCTCTTGTCTATATTCAGATTGGGTAACTTGTACGGCTGTTTGTAGGTTTTGGTTGCCGAGGCGTTCTGGATTTTGATAGAGAAGGCATTTTCACTGGTTCGGTCTACGGTGAGTGTCACTTTGCCGCCCAATTTCTGTACAGTTTCGTCCAGATTATCAACGGGTGACAGCATCAGCGTGCTGGATGTGTATTTGAAAAAAAGATGGGAACCCCATTGGGAGTTATAGGCCAAAGTATCGTTTGTAGTGTCAAAACGATAAGCACCATATTCCGTATATCCTTCTCCTCCACGGTCTGTATCGTTGGTAATGACGAGGGCGAAGTTTTTATAATAGGTATTGTCGGCAGGGTTGATGTTGAGGTTGAACACTCCATGCCACTTCTGACCATCGGGCACGACGTAATACTTGGAGAAAGCTGTCCAGAAACCGGAGGTGTAGTCCGCATTACCGAAGGAGTAGACATCTTCCTGCATACCTTCCAGTACTTCTTCTTCCGGCTCTTTCTTTGAATCTGCTATAGAGTCCACTTTCTCGGAGATCCAGTCAGGGGCGTTTACATCATATAACTCGCCACCCTCGCAGCTTGACAATGCCATCAACCCCAAGGTGATGGAACAGCAAACGTATACTAATTTTCTGAGTATTCTCATTGTCTTAAATTTTAATAGGTTTGTTTATTTGCTTAAGTCAACAACCGGACGAACTGTCCATCCATTTTCACTGAAATAAGTAGAGTTGTCTGTGCTGAAGTTCGCGGAGTTACCACTCAAATTGGGGTTCTTGTTCAACAACTGCTGTACGATGGGCAGGAATTCGTGTCCGGGTAAGTAAGTGTCGAAAGAACTTTTCAGTTCGGGATCGGTTGCGATATCGTTGTAGTTTACAGGGTCCTTGGTTCCGATTAAAGAACGGCGTACGACGCTGTGTTCCTTGAGTTGTTGCAAACGGTCATTTTTATAGAAGAATCCCCAGCGGATAAGGTCGAATCCGCGTCCGAACTCGCACCCGAATTCCTTCGGACGCTCCACATTGGCAATCTGCTCGAAGAGTTTGTCGGCTGTAGGGAAGTCAGCCAGTTCAAGGTCGGGCAAGTCAGCACGGTTGCGCACTTCGTTAATCCAGTCGATGGCCTGTTGTGTGGGGCCGTTGACTTCGTTTTCACATTCGGCGGCGCGGAGCAGCACATCGGAGTAACGCATCAGACGCAAGTTGATTCCATCGTGCAAACCTGTAATAACCGTGCTATAGAGACCGGTACGAAGGTTTGTGAACTTGGCGATGGGCAGACCACCGTATGTGTTGTTGGTTACGATGTTGTCAGTGGCTGTAAGCTTGTTCGTATAAGCTACATTACCGAACTCGAAATCTTCCCAGTCGGATTCATAAGTACCGATGGTCCAGTACAGACGTGGGTCGAGTTTCCCGTCAGTTGTACGTTCAGCTTTGAAGAGATGGTAGAGCCACGGGGAAGCCGAGATGTCTGCCCAACCACCATAATTGCCGGGAGCGAAGTTACTCTCGATGGCCGAACCTTGGGTGGCATTCGGACTGGTGTTCACCGGAGTCCACTCGTCATCGGTTCCTTGTGATTCCAAGTCGAGGAATTGCACTTCGAAAAGGCTTTCCTTGTTGTTCTCATAGGCAGGACCTTCACGAAAGTTGTCGCCATAGTTATCCATCAGTTCATAAGTACCATATTTCTTGCCGATAATGTCTTTCAGCACAGTAAGGGCATCTTTGAATTTATGGCGTGTCATGAGCGCACGGGCATAGTAGCCGGCTGCAGCACCGCAGGTGGCACGTCCTTTTTCCCATTCACCACCTTGATCTCGTGAGGGTAACAATTCCATGGCTTCTTTGAAATCACTTTCCACTTGGTCGAGTACGGCATCGTATGTGCTGTTGCCGGTATAAAGTCCATCCAATGAAGAATAGGTAGCATAATCTGTGATGAGGGGTGGGTTCTGGTAATAACCAACCAGATTGTAGTATGACAGGCCACGCAGGAAGAGTACTTGTCCTTTGATGCGTTTCATTTTCTCGGAAAGCTGGCTGTTGTCTTCATCGCAACGGGAAATGGCAAAATTACATACATTAATGGTATAGTACCATTCGCGCCAGGGCCACCACGTGATGTCCGAGGTTACTTCCGCATTCAGGTCATCGAAAGGCAGATACCATACTTGTGATGAGTTCCATGCTTCATCACCACGACACACGTCGATGGTGTAGCCTACACGGGCGTAAGAACCTTCCATACGGATATGGTTATAGGCGGCAATAACGCTCTCTTCCAAATCATCGGCATTGAAACCGAATGTGTTTGAGGTTTGCTGGTTGGGATTCAACAGCTCCAAATTATCATTGCAAGAAGCCAATGTGCCTAATCCCAAAATGAGAGCCAATGCATATTTATTGAGTTTCATATTGTTATGTTTTTAGTGATTAGAAAGTGAAATGAACACCACACATGAAGGTACGTGCGGTAGGATAAGAACAGAAGTTATATCCCGGTGTGAAGGTGCCTCCTGCATAGTCTACATTATAACCTTTGTACCCGGTGAATGTGTGTAAATTCTGTGCTGACACATAGAGACGTACGTCGGATATGTATTTGCCAAACCATTCGTTGGGGAAGTTGTAGCCCAATTCTATATTGGCAATTTTCCAATAAGCTGCGTTCTGAATTTTGCGGTCGCTGAAGAGATCATTCCAGGCCAAGCTGGCACTGTTGGTAACATAGGTACGTGGCACGTTGGAAAGATAGGTACTGCCGTCTTCACTGAAACGGTTCGCGTCAAGCATGGCTACATCTTTGTTGCCCCAGCCGTAGCAGGAGTTCAGAGAGTTGTGGATATCATCGCTTACGTGATAGTTGAGTGCACCGAACGTAGCGATGCTCAGATCGAAACGTTTGTATTCAAAGCGGGCGTTCAAACCGAAGTTGATCTTAGGCATACCGCTGCCCAGTACTACTTGGTCATAGGCATCCACCTTTCCATCGGGCTTTCCGTCGGGACCGCTTACGTCCTTATAGAGGCAGTCACCAATTTGGGCGCCTTCTTGTGTGGCATGGTTGTCCAAGTCAGCTTGTGTGCGGGCGATGCCATCATAAACCCATCCGTAGAATTTGCCGATCTCTTCACCTACGTTGGTGATGTAGGCACCGGATATATATGAATCGGTACCGAAGCCCAATGAGGTTACGCGGTTACGGATGGTGCTCAAGTTGGCTGACACTTCATATTTGAAGTCGTGGTCGCGGTTGCGGTAGGTAGTCGTAAATTCAAAACCTGAGTTATTCATCGAGGCGGCGTTCATCGTTACAGTGGTGTTGGATACGCCGGCTTGCTCAGGAACTGGAACGGCATACAGCAGGTCTTCACTGGTATTTTTGTACCATTCAGCGGTGAATTCCAAACGGTTGTTGAAGAAGGCGAGGTCGATACCTACGTTGTAGCTTTTCTTCTTTTCCCAAGAAAGGTTATTGTCTACGAAAGTAGAAATGGCAGAACCGGTGATGGGTGTGTTACCAAAGCTATAAGTCATGTTGTTACGTGCCATTACAGCCTGATACATGTATTCACCGATGTTTTCGTTACCGAGTTCACCATAGCTGGCGCGTACCTTGAACATGTTGACAATGTTTCTGTTGAAGGGGAAAAAAGTTTCCTTGTCAAAACGCCATCCTAAAGATACGGAGGGGAAAGTACCCCAACGGATATTCTTGGACAAGCGGGAACTGCCGTCGCGGCGCACGGTTGCCGAGAACAGGTAACGGTCATCGTAGTTGTAGTTGATACGCCCGATGTAAGAGAGGATGGTGTGTTTGTATTCGAAGCTTTCGGCATAAGTGTTGGCGGCATTCTGGAGTTGCAGGAAGTAAGGCTCGGTGAAGTTGACGCCCCAGCCTGTCAGCAAGTCGGTGTTTTCTTCTTCGTAAGTCTGGCCGGCTACCAGGTTAAAATGGTGTTTGCCGACGGTGGCATCATAAGTCAGCACGTTTTCAATCAAAGCATCGGCATAAGAACGGCTAGCCTTGGTGAGGCGTTCGTTGCTCTTGGCCAGATAGACACGATTGCTCTGTACCCATGCGGGAATCCAGGTGAAGTCCTTGCAATGGGTTTTGCTGTAAGAGAGATTGACTTTATAGTTGAGCTTGTGGTTTTTGCTGTCAATACCGATCATTTTCAGGAGATCCACATCGGCAGAGGCTGTTCCTACAAAGCGGTCTACACGGGTATTGCGCTTTAACAGGTTATTGACCAGCAAGGGGTTGGAAGCCGAAATGTCACCATGTACAGTATCGTAGTAAACACCATAGCCGTAAGAGTCATAGTTGAAGTTATTGGCGATACCTACCAGATTGTCAAGTACCCAAGTAGAGTTGTCATAGGCTTTGATGGTGGGCTGCATCAGCAAAGTACCACGCAGCACATTGGTTACGTCGCCATACAGACCTTGAACGTATTCGGAAGCGTTTGACAACCCCATGTTGTCTTGATCGGAGTGAGAGTAGACAAGGCTGGTATGGAACTTGATGAATTTGGTGTCCATCGTGTTGTTGACACGTGCCGTGTAACGTTCGTAATTAGGACCGGCGCCTTCCAGTGTTCCTTTCTGGTTGTAGTAGTCTAATGAAACATTATAGGTGTTGTGGGCGCCACCACCGGAGAGATTCACATTGTGATTCTGACGGATACCTGTTTTGAATACTTCTTTAAACCAGTTGGTATTGGTGTTGTCCTGGAAATGATATTTTCCGGTGGTACTGTCCAGCTTGTAACCGCCGGGCAGCGGAGTGTTGGAGTTGGTACATGCCTGACCGATGTATTGGCTGTATTGGTCGGCATCCATTACATCATAGACATTACTGGGGATATAGTCCATACCCACGTAGCCATTGTAGTCTACTTTCAGCGGTTGGTCTTTCTGACCGCGTTTGGTAGTGATGATGACCACACCGTTGGCGGCGCGCGAACCGTAGATGGCAGCGGCTGATGCGTCCTTTAGGATCTGGATGGTTTCAATATCGTTTGAAGAAAAATCGCGGATGGAAGTACCCATAGGAACACCATCGATAACATAAAGAGGAGAAGTGTCACCAAAAGATCCGACGCCACGGATACGGACGGTAGGGTCGGCACCGGGCTGCCCGTCGGAAGTGACTTGTACGCCTGATACTTTACCTTCGAGCATGGTGGAGATATTGGAATGGGATGTCTGTTTCAGGGCTTCCGCATCTACTACGGCTACGGAACCAGTCAAGTCGGATTTCTTCTGTGTACCATAACCGATGACAACTACCTGCTCAAGCATCTGATTGTCGGGTTGCAATTGGATGGATTCAATGATGGCGCGATTGCGAACAGCTACTTCACGATCCTTGTAGCCTACATAGCTTATCGAAAGGATAGCGTTACCGGCAACCTCCAATTGGAAGTTTCCGTCCACATCGGTAATGGTTCCACCTTGTCCTCCTTTAATTCTGACAGTAGCTCCTGTCAAGGGCTCACCTTGTTCATCGATAACTTGACCGCGAACCTTGATAGCCGGAGATTGTGCCACGGTAGCTATAGCAGGTGTGGGATACACCATCATGCCACCCATAGCACACAGACTAAGCATTACGGAAAATAATAAATGTTTCCTCATTTTTTTAAGTATTAAATTAGTAGATTAAATTGTTGCTGATATATTGAATTGAGATGTTGGATTATTGTACAATCCAATGTTGAATACTCTAGGTAGACAAACCACAGAGTTTATAAATATGCTGGAGCTATTCTTCATAATATTTAAGATTAGGATTAAATTTTAAAAGCAGGGGTCTCTTCCGAAAGTTGAGTACCGATTGCATGACAAAAGTAAAATTTATGCCGTAAACAGGGGTGGACAAACGGTTTTATAGGGTGGACGAATGAATAATGGGAAAAAATGTATTTATTTCGCTTATAGTTTATGTCTTTTGGAGGCGGTGAGATAGGCTCAGGAGAAGGCTTTTTTATAAAAAATCATGTAGCCGGACAACCTGATGAAGGACTGTCCGGCTACATGAGGGATAAAATACAATTCTCTGAAAGGAATTATTTCACAAGTAAAAATCCTCCTTCCGCCTGCATCGTAATGCTGACTTCATCATTCTTTTTTAATGTTATCTCTTCAGCATGAGGATTTAGTTTTTTATCGTCCTGATAAAGCATCACTTTATCTCCTTTAGTACACATGGGAAGGTTCAACTTTAATTTCAGCGGTTCTTTTTGTGCATTGATTCCGGCTATGTACCATTTATCGGCATGCCGACGTGCCAGTACTACGTATTTGCCCGGATAGCCGTCAATGAATCTTGTTTCGTCCCATGTGGTGGGAACTTGCTTCATGAAATCCAAACAAACTTGAGGGGCATCGGTCAGGTTATTAGGCGCCAACGCAAAATTCTGAATAGGATTTTGGAATAAAACGGCTGTTGCCAGTTGGAATACATCAGTGGTCTTGCGTATGCTTCCGCCGTCATTGTTGCGGTTGAGGCGTTTGTTGAGGAATGTGCCACCAAACTCCATGCAACCGATGGTGTTGCGGATAAATGGATGCAGACAGGCATTAAATGCTTCTTCATCGCAAAAATGTTGTTGGAAAATCAGGTTTTCCGATGCGAGCACGGCTTCACTTCCTACATAATTAGGATACATACGCTCCCATCCCCGAGGAAGGGTACAGCCGTGGAAAATGACCATCAGTCCATTATCATCCGCATCGCTCAGGATGGCTTCGTACAGACGCATGGTTTCCTGCTTGTCACCTCCGAAGAAGTCTACTTTGATTCCTTTTACTCCTATATTATGCAGCCATTTCATTTCCTTTTTACGGATAATGGGATTGTCCATATAATTGGTAGGACCTTGCACTATATCATTCCAGTAGCCGCTGGAACTATACCATAAAAATACATCAACCTTCTTGCTGTGTGCATAGTCTATGAAGTCTTTCATACGTTCACGGCCGATGTTGGTATCCCACCAGTTGTCTATCAATACATATTCATATCCCATGGCGGCGGCGAGGTCTACATATTTTTTCTGGTCATCGAAATTGATGCTTCCATCTTGCCAAAGTATCCAGCTCCAGGTTCCGCGTCCCATTTTGTATGTATGCTCCGTTGGGTAAAGAGGTTCCACGACATCCCATGGAATCGTTGTTTCTACAATGGGCTTCAGGTTTTCGCCTACAGTAATAGTACGCCAAGGAGTGGAACCGGGCAATGCAAGACCGGGAGATGCCGTACCGTTACCGTTGTTTTCTTCGGGCATGGGGAAAGCGATGGTATAAAGTCCGTCGGCAGTAGCATCGCTTAAGTGTGAGCCACAGTATTTGCTGTCTACTCCGGTTTCACTGATAAGTGCCCAGCCATTTTCTCCTACATGGAACAGACAAGGAAATGTGTAACCGTGCCCATATTGTGAACGTACATTCATAGGAGCGTCAGCCTTATATTCTTCCTCATAGCTGGGCTTGGTACGTTTCCAACCTATCATGGCGTCGCTTTGCGGGCACAGGAAAGTAGTGGTGAAGGAGGGGAAGTCAAAACCGGTAGTTTCTTTTTCTATCACGATGCTTCCCGTATCGCCATATTTGGGCATTTCGTAGCGGAAAGCAATATCGTTGTTGCTTACGCGGAATATTATATTTATATTTTTCTTTTCTTTATTGGTAAAGGTGCATGTAAGTTCATTGGCTTGATAATGAATTTGTGATTGTTTGATACGGTCTTGTGTATAGGTCTTATCTATTTTATTCTCTTTTTGTCCGGTGAAAGTCATATCCCGGCTGAAGTCCCCCACATTGGCAATGAAACCTAAAGGTGAATCTTCCAGGATGGTCTTGTCCTTATAGGTGACGGAATAAACGGGGATGCCTTGTTTTACGGATACATTTACTTTCAAAAAGGAATCGGGTCCTGTAACTGTAGCTTGTTGGGCAAAAGCTGACATTGTAGTGATGGCAAGCAGCCAAGTCATAAATTGTTTTTTCATGGGTATTAAATATGCTATTATAATGTAGAGCAAAGATAATTTATTTAGCGAGACGAGAGCGTAGAAAAACGGAGCATTTATGGTATACAATCCGTTCATTTTACGCTCTGGAATAAGTCAGTCGGTTCCATTCTCCATCATCGAACTGGGTGTTGTTCCGAAATGTTTTGTAAAGCAGCGTGTGAAGTATTTGGGATCATTGAATCCTACTTCGTATGCTATCTCAGATATATTCATATTGTGCGTCAGCCGGTTACGGATAATAAGTTCCCGCGCAAGATTCAGCCGGTAGTTACGCATGAATTGTCCGGCAGACTGTCCCGTCAGATTTTGCATTTTTTTGTTCATCAAACTTTTGCTTACCCCCATTGCTTCGATGAAATCGCTTATTTCGTAATAGGAGTTCTTATAGTTTTCTTTCACAATCTGCATCGCCTTGTCCAGGAATTTCTTGTCACTGGATTCTTTTTCGATATTCAGTGCATCCACGTCCATACTGTATGAGAACTTTTGTTGGAAACGTTTGCGGTTTTCCAGTATATTGGATATCCGGGCCAGCAGCAAAGTATCATCAAATGGTTTCAGCAGGTATTCGTCTACACCTATACGGAAGCTTTCGATGCGCGATTCGTTGGATGTTTTGGCTGTGAGCATCAGGAAGGGGATATGTGAGATGGCGAAATTGGATTTTACCCAGCGGGACAGTTCCATACCATCCATGACAGGCATCATCAAGTCACTGACTATGAAATCCACGTTCTGGGATTGGAGCACAGTCAATGCTTCTTCACCTTGGGATGCTTCAAGTACGTTATAATACTCGGTCAGGATGGAACGGATATAGTCGCGCATATCTTTGTTGTCTTCTACTACCAGAATCGTCAGTTTTCCATTGGTGGCAGGTTGCAATGTCATCGGAGAGTCGACCGGTTCTTTAACTTGCTCTGTTGGTGTGGGCAGACTGTCCGCATCGGCATATTGCAAAGGAAGTAAAATACGGAAAGAACATCCTTTGCTCTGATTATTCTTGGCACAAATTGAACCTCCATGCAACTGGACAATTCGTTTGCATAGATAGAGACCGATTCCAGTCCCGCTTTGTCCGTTGATAGAGGAATGCGTCTTATTTTGTGATTGGTAGAAGCGGTTGAATACTTTGTCTATCTCTTCTTCGGGAAGTCCTGGTCCTGTATCCCGAATACAGATGAATAACTTTTCCTGCTCTTCCTGGCGGAGGGGGGTGGCATAGATGGTAATTTGTCCTCCTTTGGGGGTAAATTTCAAAGCATTTCCTATTAAATTGACAATCACTTTATGCATGGCATCCTCATCGTACATTATTTCACATGAAGGAAGGCGGAAGCGACGTTCGATGGTTATTCCTCTTTCGGAAGCATATGCGTCGAAGGGTACTAGTAGTTCATTGAGTAATTTGGCAAAATTGCCCGGGTTGCGGACAATTTCCATTTTCCCTGATTCTACTTTGCGGAAGTCCATTAATTGGTTGACCAGTGAGAGCAAGTATTTTGAGTTGCGCTCCACAAAATGTAATTGTTCAATGACTTGAGGATTGTAGCTTAGTTTCAATGCTCTTTCTATAGGTCCTACGATTAATGTCAACGGAGTACGGAATTCATGGGTGATATTGGTGAAGAAGGCGAGTTTGTCAACCGTCAATTCCTGCACCTTTTTTGACATTTGGATCAGTTGCCCTTTTTGTTTGGTTATTTTTTCGTTTTGCTGTTTTAATAGTTGGTTTTGACGATAGAGCTCGCTTGCCTGAGTGGAAAGCAGTTTTTTTTGTTCTTCCAGTTCACGGGTACGTTCCTCTACTTTGATGTGGAGTATTTCTTGTTGTTCTTTTAACGAACGAAGCCTCCATGATAATACCTTATATATAAGGAAAGATAGAAGAACCAATATGGACAGAATGAACCAGATGGTTTTATAGAAATAAGGTGATACGGCAATGTGGAGTTCTGCCATTTCTTCCAGCCATTGTTTGCCGTCGGGTGCATAACGCAGTTCGAAAGTATAGTTGCCGGGACGCAGATTGGTATAGGCGGCTTGTCGTCTGTTGGCCGGTACTTTTATCCATTTGTCGTCAAATCCTTTCAAGCGGTAATAATAATTGGCGAATGTCGATGCATCATAATCCAGTGCGGCAAATTCAATATAGAGAGATTTGTCGCGTTCGTGTAACTGTAAGGTACCGTTTGTGTACAATCGCTCTTTATTTGCCACACGGACATGGGTAAACGCCAAGGGAACAGCTTCCTTCGGGTTTATATCTATGACCGGCTTGACCACAGACAGTCCTTTGGTACTTCCTATATATAAATCTCCATTGGCGGCACGGCATATTGCGTTCCAATAGAACTGGTTGGATAATAGTCCGTCTTTCCGGGTATAGTTGAAGAAGCTGTTGTTGTTAGGATTGAAGCGGGAGAGTCCGTTGGTGGTGGTAATCCAAAGATACCCTTCTTTATCTTCCGATATGCAGCGGACACTGTTGTTTATCAGTCCGTCTTCGGTGGTGAAGGAGCGGAAGGTATATTCTCCGTTTTTTGTTGGTGAGGATTTGTAGAAACCATATCCGTTGCTGCCTATCCAAAGGGTTCCGTCTTTAGACTGGGTGATGTAGGTTACCCTTTCCTTTAACTTTGACTCCGGTTCGTCTAGCTTGATCCTCCAGAGTTGATAAATCAGTCTAGGGGTTTTCAAACTGCTTAAATCTATTCGGCAAAGTCCTTCTGTAAGTCCCAGCCACAGGTGGTTATCCTTATCTATGTAGTATCCTGTACAACCTTCAATTCCACCTAGGTTCATGCCCTTGAATGGTTCGGTGAGCGTTTGTGTTTTCAAATCGTAAACATAGATATTGATACTGGTTCCTACCCAGATGGCATTATTCAAGTGGTCATAGCAGATACTTCCGGCCCATCCCCATGAGAAGTCTCCGTATTCGGGTATTTCTATGTGGTGGAATTGTTTGTTCTGCGGATTTTTCATATCTATCCATCCTATGCCTCCTCCCCAAGTTCCCATCCAAAGTCTTCCATCGTTATCGCTGGTAAAACAACTGACGGTATTATGGCTTAGGTGGGCGGGTGCATCAGTGGTATAGTGTTCAAAAGTGTTGCTGCCGGGAGCCCGCCGGTTTAAACCTCCTTCTACGGTTCCTACCCATAAAACACCCGACGGGTCTTCATAAATGGCATTGACGGGATTTTGGGAAAGACTTCCGGGAATGGCGGGAGTATGATAATAGTTTTGTACGAACAGCATCCGGCGGCTCATCTTGTTCAGCCCTCCCACTTCGGTTCCTACCCAGATAATGTCACCATCGGTCAGCAGACAGTTTACGAAGTCACAGTTTAATGTGTTTTGTACGATTTCTCCTTCTCCGGTATCTTTATTTATCCGCTCAAAATTGTCTGTCAACGCATTATAAAGGTTTATACCTTTTAGGGTGGCAACCAGCATGGTATGTTCTCCTGTTTCTGCTATGTCTGTGATAAAGTTTTGGGAAAGCGAACTATTGTCATTCGGATCATACATATAATGCTTCATCAGTTCCGTATCCATATTGTATCGGAAAAGGCCTTGTGCGCTGCCAATCCAAATTTCATTTTCTTTCCGGCAGATTACTTGTATGGACACACCGGGTAATTGAAGGGCAGATGAAATGAATGTGGGTTCCTGTACTTCCATAGCCGATTCTTTGATGCGGTAGATACCGTCTTTGTAGTTTATCCAAAGATAGTCTTCCACCTCACAAATAGTCCGGATGGATTCTCCTGCCGGTACTTCGCATGTTTTAATGATTTGTTTTATATCTCCTTGTTTGTCAAAGGTAATTTTGAATAAATTGTTTTCCGAACAAACCCAAATATTTCCCGCTTTGCTATGGAGAATAAGATGAGAGGGGCGGTTACACAGTGAAATAAGTTTGTCTTTCATATCAGTGACTTGTACTGTCTGCATGGTTTGTATATCCAGTATGTCAATACCCATTTCACTGACAGCCCAAATACGCTTGAAGTTATCCTCACACAGTTTGTTTATAAAGTTACTTCGTAGCTTGATACGGGTGTTTCCCATATGGAAGGCGGT
>OIAH01000436.1_pt1 | contig 17887 bp, 19 predicted proteins | sample 1580711 | NCBI WGS metagenome assembly OIAH01 (sample SAMEA3882556, study PRJEB24775) | human gut metagenome | biome: human-associated habitat; feature: intestine environment; material: feces | place: Netherlands | collected 2009/2010
AGCTCTATTTTTTTCGCGCTGCTTTTCAAGTTTCAACACCTCCTTCGTCAGATTTCGATACCCCTCTGCCACCTTACCGCCAGGGTCATGGACGAAAATGCTTTTTCCCTCTGCGCTAATTTCCTTTGCACGGACAGAGTGTGGAATCTCCGTTCCAAAGACTTTGATTTTACTTCCATAGGTGTCCCGCAGCAAAGCAGCAATCTCTTTGGCAAAGTTGGTGCGGTTATCCACCATCGTCAGCAGTATACCGTCAATCTGGAGCTTTGGATTGATCTGCCGTTTTACCTTGCTGACCGTAGATAAAAGCTGTTCCAGTCCTTTGGCGGGCAGATACTCTGCCTGAACGGGAATTATGATCCTGTTCGCAGCCGCCAGCGCATTGACCGTAAGCATCCCCAACGAGGGCTGACAGTCAATCAGGATATGGGAATATTGTCCCTTCAGTGTGTCCAGATATTGCCGTAAAACCGTTTCACGGCTCATGGCGTTTACCAGAGAAACCTCCATACCGGAAAGCTGAATATCCGCAGGCATCAGGTCAACGCCTTCTGCATGATGCAGAATACCTTCTCCGGGGCGTATAGGCTGATCCATCAGAATTTTGCCCATTGCATCCGACAGTGTAAATGGCAGCTTGTCCGGTTGCGGATTTCCCAAGCTGATTGTCAGGCTTCCTTGCGGGTCCCCGTCGATCAGAAGCACTTTCTTTCCGGCCTGTGCCAGACCTATTCCCAAGTTCGCACAGGTTGTTGTTTTGCCAACGCCGCCTTTCTGGTTGGCGATGGCGATGATTTGTGTGTTCATGACTTCACCTCATTTCTGATTGTTGCTGTTGTTTCTGGAAATAGAAAAAGCCGCCACTTCAAAATCATAAAGTGACGGCCCTTTCTAATGCCGGAATCTCTGAAACAAAAAAAGCACCCAGTTATTTGTTACTGAGTGCCTGCATTAGAATCGTATTTAATTGTTCAGATTTGGTCAGATTATGCCAAACCCTCCAGCGAAAAATCCGGTGTCTGAGAGTGCCAAATCACCCTCAAAAATACCCCCGAAATTGCTCTCTGGTTGTCCTATTTTTTAACCACTAAGGCCGTTTTTTGACCCCATTTTTGCCGGTTGTCCTATATTTAACCACTAAAAATTGGGTGAAATCGGCTCTCGTTTTGCCAAATTTGGTCAAACCATATCAGCCCGTTTAGATATAGCAAAAGCCCGGAAAACCTTGATTTTCCGGGCTTTTTGAACCATTTTGATATAGTCTGAGCAGTCGATTATCGCTTGCTGAACTGCGGAGCGCGACGAGCTGCTTTGAGACCGTACTTCTTACGCTCTTTCATACGAGGATCACGTGTTAAGTATCCTGCTTTCTTTAATACTGGTCTGTAGTCAGCATCTACATTTAATAATGCACGAGCGATACCATGACGGATAGCTCCTGCCTGTCCTGTGTATCCACCACCGCGAACGTTTACTAAAACGTCGAATTTATCAGCTGTCTCGGTAGCAGTTAAAGGCTGACGAACAACAACCTTTAATGTCTCTAATCCGAAATACTCATCCATATCTCTTTTATTGATGGTAATTTTACCTGTACCTGGTACTAAATATACTCTGGCAACAGATGATTTTCTTCTTCCTGTTCCGTAATACTTTGTATTAGCCACTGTTTTTCCCTCCTAATTAAAATGTTAAAGCTTCAGGTTTCTGAGCTGCATGCTTGTGATCCGGTCCAACGTATACGAATAATTTTGTATACATCTCTCTTCCTAAAGGTCCCTTTGGAAGCATGCCTTTTACTGCGTGCTCGATAACTCTTTCCGGATGTTTTGCTAACATTTCTTTTAAGGTAGTCTCTTTCATACCACCTACATAATCAGAGTGATTGTAGTAGATCTTCTGCTCTAATTTCTTACCGGTTACTTTGATCTTCTCAGCGTTAACAACGATTACATAATCACCTGTGTCGATGTGCGGTGTAAAGATTGGTTTATTCTTTCCTCTTAATACTTTAGCAACTTCAGATGCTAAACGTCCTAATGTCATACCTTCAGCGTCAACTACATACCATTTTCTATCAATGGTAGCTGGGCTAGCCATAAAAGTTTTCATTGATCTTCCTCCTAGAAATAATGTTACGGAACACCTCTGCAATGTGAATGTCCAGGACACACCGCTTGGTATTCAATAAATTGTTTATAGTTTAAATGTCGCTCCGGGGCTTTGGATTGACATTACTTCACTATCACAGACTTAAATAGTATAGTACACGACGCCTTGTGTGTCAAGGATTTTTTTACTTTAGATCAAACTTTTTACAAATAAAACTATCTTCCAAATTAACTCTGAAAGAGGCGGATATCCTTTATCAGATGTCCGCCTCTAATCTGCCTATTTCGTTATCTCAAACTTAAATTTATTACTGCTCCATACATTGTCCTTAAAATGAATTTCGATTGTTTTCCAGTCCGCCGGGACCTCATACCCAATCACACCATTCATTTTTTTCCCTGCTGCAATGGTTCCATCTAACTGATTTTGATCATTTTTCTCCAAAAGAGCACTCACTGAATAATTCAGTGCATAATCGTCCGCATATGCTTCAAAACTCGCCATACTGCTTATATTTATCTCAGAATCAGAATTATTTGCGATTTCAAACTCTACCAGAACAAACTCATTTCCATCTGCCGGTTTATTATACTCTGACCCGCTGCTCTGCGTATAATTGACCATTGTAACCTGCACATCATTCATTTCTGCAGTTTCACCAATACCAAATATATCCTTCTCACTATCTTCTTGTTTGACAGAGGTATCTTCTGTAGTATCATTCACCACATCAGCCTTGTTATCTGTATTATTCTGCGTCGAGGCATTCTCTACCTTTTTCGGTTTATCCGCTCCACCGCCCGACATTGCTGCAATAATAATAACCACCACCACAACGATCACGATCCATTTCCCGATACCGCCCTGTTTCTTTCTGCAGTTTGGGCAGACCTTCGCGCCTTTCGGTATCTCACTCTTACAGTGTTTGCACAACTTTGTTTCATTTTCCATTTCATAATCCTCCTTGTTTTGCGGAGCAAAATGCGAGTCCTTTGGTGAGCAGAGGATTTTACTCCTTGTTTTGCGGAGCAAAATGCGAGCCCTTTGGTGAGCAATGCCCAGCACTCTTTGCACGGATTTTACTCCTTTGTTTTACTACTTTTTATTTCATCCTACTTTATGCTACTTTATCCTACTTAGTGGTATATGTCAACCATTTATCGTATATATAAAAATAGAGTTATTTAATCGAAAACGAAATGAGGCTGTCTATGAAACCATTAAAAAATAAAGTAAGCATCACACTTGATTCAGACATCATTGAACAGTTAAAGCTCCTCGCCGAGCAGGACGACCGTTCTTTTTCCCAATATATCAATATGATATTGAAAGAATATCTGACCCAGGCGGACAAAAAGAAAGAAGCGTAAAACATCTCTGTCTTATGCTTCTCTCATCTTAGCCGTATTTCATTTATTTTTGGTATGCACCGTGCATACATTTTCACATTATATAATGTTGAGTTCAAATAGTAAGTTCAATTTTTGACTGTCAAATTACATTTAAAATAATATTGCTTCTAAGATCGCGCAGATGGCAGCTGCAGCAAAAAGAAATATAAATTCCGCTGCAGCATAACCGATCAGTCTTACGAACCGGTTCTTACTGTTTACAACCGGTATGTTTCTCCGCATTCCCATATAATCACAGACAAAAAATATAAATACGATCTGCGACAGCCAGACCACCAGCCGTTCCAGTGTCAATTTTGACTGCGGGAGCAGTTTTCCATTCGCATCATGCGCTTCTAACGACCACGCGGTAACTGTGGTCAGTGCATATCCTATGACTGCGACGATCATTTTCCATACTTTTCCTGTCCGAAATCCCGGTATTTTATAAAAAGGGATTTCACCGGCCTGATCTTTTTTACAGCTCTGCGCACAATAAAACTTATTTTTATCACTATCCATACTACTGCAGGGGATTTCCGCTGCATTGCAGATATCCGCCTTAAGTTCATCCACATTCTGATACCGGTCCTCAGGGTTTATCTTAATGCATTTTAACACAATCGTCCTGAATTTTCCTTCGGTCAGCTTTTCCATCGGGAACTCTCTCACAAGCATATAATTAAGCAGCACACCCATCGCATAAATATCGGTTCTCGCATCCGTCTGTCCGAACCCAAACTGTTCCGGCGCTGCATAGCCTTGCGTTCCCATCATAACAGTATCCTTTGACTTGCCAGGCTGGTAGATTCTCGCAATGTCAAAATCGACCAGCTTCACTTCCCCCTCATTGGTCAGAATCACATTCTCTGCTTTCAAGTCTCTGCATATGACTGGCATTTTTGCATGGTGCAAAGGGTAAAGCGCATTGCACAGACAGATTATGATATCAGCAGCGTCTTTCTCCGAAAAATTCTTTTCTTTTAACATTTCTTCCAGATTTTTTCCGCTCAAGTACTCCTCGATCACGATCAGATTCGTATCGGTCTGAATACACTCATAGATCTTTGGTATATACGCATTCGGATTTTCCTTTAAAAAAAGATAAATCTCCTCCAGGTCCAATGCAACATACTTTCGCACACCAATCACACCATTCACTTGGTTTCTTACGATATGTACTTTTTCATTGTCACCCAGTCTGCCAAGATCCACATATTCTGACAAACAGTACTCCTCATCTAACCGCATATAATTTCCCACCATTTTCTTGCATTCATCTGTACAACACGATATTATAAATGTCAGGGCAGTTCATGCGCCCAAACCAGCATTTACAATTTGTAGTATAAAAATATTTTATTATTTTTTACAGTACAATTCAAGGAGACTTTATGGATCAGAAAACGACCGGCGAACTGATGCAGCTTCTCTCTTCCGCCAAAAATATTTCCGATTTAAAACAATACACTGACGCACTTGCAGACATGACATCTTCCGTGACCTTTCCGGAATATTTAAATGAACTGATGCATGCCCGCGGCGTGACCGCCTCAAAACTGATCTCTGCAGCCCAGATTCAGCGCAATTACGGCTATCAGATCTTAGACGGCAGGCGAAGTCCCTCCCGTGATAAAGTCATTTCTCTCTGCCTTGCACTAAAGCTTGAGCTCCCGGAAACACAGCGTGCTCTCACGCTCACAAAAAACGGACAGCTCTATTCCAAAAACAAACGGGATTCCATCCTCATTTTTGCTTTTGGGAAAAAGCTGTCCGTGATTGACACAAACGTGCTTTTAGAAGAAATGAATGAGCCTGTTTTAAACTGACTTCTGCATCATTCAAAAACATCCTGCCCTGTTGTAACATCTTTTCAAAGTGCACTTCTTTCTCATTCTACGTTTTCAAACTCGATCCCCATCATCGTAAGCCCGTGTGCCGGCGCCGTAGGCCCTGCCGCGCTGCGGTCTTTCTTTGCAAGAATTTCTTTTACCGCCTCCGGTTCGAGCGCACCACCGCCAACCTGCACTAATGTTCCTGCAATGATCCGTACCATATTGTAAAGGAAACCGTTTCCCGTCACGCGGATCGTGATGATATCTCCTTCTTTTTCCACATCACAGGCATAGATCGTGCGCACCGTCGTCTTTACCTGTGCACCGATCGCACAAAAACTCTTAAAATCATGCTCTCCCTCAAGATAAGATGCCGCTTTTTTCATTTTCTCCACATCCAGTGGATAATGATAAAAATAGGTATCCAGCCGTCTTGTCGGCATACGGAATGTCCGGTTTAAAATACGGTATTCATAAGTTTTTCTGCTGTTCTGATAGCGCGGATGCCAGCCATCCTCCACCTCACAGGATCCCTGCACCACAATATCTTCCGGCAGTCTCTGATTGAGTGCAAATGCAATTTTATCTGCCGGCATCCTCGTGTTCGTATCAAATACTGCAATATTTCCAAGGGAATGTACACCCGAATCCGTCCGGCTCGCACCGCTCACCACGATCTGCTCGCCCAGAAGATTCGAAAGATTCTTATTTAGCACTTCTTCTATCGTGATACCGTTCGGCTGCACCTGCCATCCTTTGTAATTCGTGCCGTCATACGCCACGATCATTTTTACACGCATAGTAATCTCCTGTTCTGAGCCGCATGCTGCGATAAAGCGGCAACAATCTGACCTTCCCGCAGACATATTTTTATATATTGCCGTAAAAGCCGCTTGTTTTTCCAACAGACAAATATCCCTGGAATCAAGCTTATTTTTCACGCTGACTTTCTGTTTTGTTTAAAAAATCCGTAGAACAGAATAGTCCGTGCACTTCAATATCCAATGGGTGAAAACCTAATCTCTCAGCATCATTTCGCCCATTCCTTCTTTCTTTTCAACATCTTTTTCACTGTTTTGGGCGAAATCTTCTTCTATTTTCCCGTTTCACCCTGGATTTTTCATTTTTGCGGGCTATTTACGCTGGTTCATGTCATTTTCGCCCATTTTCCTGTATTTTGACTGATTTTCTATCAACAAATGGGTGAATTACTTCTATTTTTCATCTGTTTCGCCCATGTTCAAACTTTGTATGGATGGAACTTCTTCTTAGCCAGGTGAATATTCCTCCTGTGAGATTTTTTCATTCATAAGATTCGGGTGGCAAAGGGTGGCACACAACTTAGTGGTTGTCAAATTGCACAAAGCCGCTCCTATTTTCCAGCTTTGTGCAATACCCTTCCAAAATGACAAACTACCCTGCCGGCATTCCATCATGAACCTCAGCCTGCCGGCACTGCAAAAATTTCCCGCGTCATAACTTACCTTACTGCGGAAACGGTAAAAAGAACCTGCACAGCAAAATAACCACAAAATACCCGATCACAAGCACATATGCTTTATGATCCACGCCTGCGTAACGCAGAGGTTTCATCTTGGTTCTGCCCTCGCCGCCATTGTAGCAGCGCGCCTCCATCGCCATCGCAAGGTCGTCTGCTCGACGGAACGCAGAGACGAATAACGGTACCAAAAGAGGAATCATGTTTTTCACTCTCAGTAACAGATTTCCGCTCTCAAAGTCAGCACCTCTCGCCATCTGTGCCTTCATGATCTTGTCTGTCTCCTCGATGAGGATCGGGATAAAACGAAGTGCAATCGACATCATCATCGCGATCGCATGAACCGGAACACCGATCTTTGATAACGGCATCAGTGATTTTTCCAGACCGTCCGTGAGCTGGTTTGGTGTCGTCGTAAGTGTCATGATCGAGGTTCCAAGGATCAGGTAGGTCAGACGGATCGCCATCAGAATCGCATTCTGCGCCCCCTCTGCCGTGATCTTAAAGATCCAGAATTTCACGATCGGCGTACCAGGTGTCAGAAAAAGGTTGAATGCCGCCGTGATCAGCATCAGCACCACGATCGCCTTCAAGCCCTTTACCATAAACTTAAATGGAACTTTGGACGTTCTGATGCAGAAGATCAAAAATACAGTCGCAACCAGAAGTGCCGCAATCCCTTTAAAACAAAACAATGATATAATATAAATAAATGTAGCAAACAGTTTTACGCGCGGGTCCAGTTTATGAATGACGGAATCCGCTGGATAATACTGGCCCAGTGTAATATCTCTTAACATCTTCTTCCTCCGAACCGTTACATATGAAAGTCTGTTTTTCCAGAATCAATTCCGGTCAGCGCCTCGAGCAGACAAGCTCTTGCCTCCGCCACCGTGGTTGCATCTGTATCCACATTCAGACCTTTTTCCTTCAGTTCATGCATCAGGTAAGTCACCTGCGGTGCTGCAAGTCCAACCGCCTCAAGTTCTTTGTAGTGGCGGAATACTTCTTTTGGCGCACCGTCTAACATCACACTGCCGTGATTCATCACGATAATACGCTCCACATATTTTGCGACGTCCTCCATGCTGTGCGATACTAAAATAACCGTAATACCGCGTTCCCTGTGCATCCGCTCCACAAGATCTAAGATCTCATCACGTCCTGCCGGATCAAGTCCCGCCGTCGGCTCATCTAAGATCAATACCTCCGGCTTCATGGCAAGCACGCCCGCAATCGCAACACGGCGTTTCTGTCCACCGGAAAGATCAAACGGAGACTGGTAATAAAGCTCCTCCGGCAGTCCGACACTCCGCAGCGCCTCAAATGCCCGAAGACCTGCCTCCTCTTTCGACAATCCCTGATTTTTCGGTCCGAAACACACGTCGTCAAAGATCGTTGTCTCAAACAACTGATGCTCCGGATACTGAAATACCAGCCCGACGCGGTTTCTCAATTCACGCAGGTCAAAATCATCTTCATAAATATCCTGACCATGAAAATAGATCGTCCCGGATGTTGCCTTCATCAGACCGTTCAAGTGCTGGATCAAGGTGGACTTTCCGGAACCGGTATGCCCGATCACGCCAATAAACTGTCCATCCTCGATCGTTAAGTTTACATCCTTTAACGCCTGGATCTGGTACGCAGTCCCTTCGCTGTATACATAATTCACTTTATCTAAAATAATTGACATGTTCATCCTCATTTCTGGGGCACCCACTGCAGAGCAGCACCCCAAAAGCCTTCCATTTTACTCAAAATCAGATGATCTTTTAAAAACATATAACCATAAAATGCCTGCTCTACTGATATTCCATCTCTGCGCTCCACATCATACACATTCCACAATCATGCTATCATCGTGCTCCACATCATACACATTCCATGATCATGAATCGATCTGTGCGATTCGCAGAATATGCCCCACAAGTTCTTCCCGCGTCAGCACGCCAAGCGGAATATCAAGTCCTGACTGTCTGAGCAGGTCAGCAAGGATCGTAACCTGCGGTACATCCAGCCGGTATTCCTTTAACTTTCCGACCTGGGAAAAAATTTCGCGCGGTGTCCCCTGCATGACAACTTTCCCCTTGTCCATCACAATCACCTTATCTGCACCGACGACTTCTTCCATATAATGTGTGATCAGAATGATCGTGACACCCTTTTTCTGATTGAGTTCATGCGCAGTGCGGATGACATCCGCTCTTCCGTTTGGGTCAAGCATTGCGGTCGGCTCATCTAACACGATGCACTTTGGCTCCATCGCTACGACACCCGCGATCGCAACGCGCTGTTTCTGACCTCCGGAAAGTTTGTTTGGCGAATGATGACGGTATTTTAACATACCGACTGCCTTTAAACTCTCCTCCACACGCTGCCAGATCTCATCGGTCGGCACACCGATATTTTCCGGTCCGAATCCGACATCCTCCTCCACCACACTGGCAATGATCTGATTGTCTGGATTCTGGAAAACCATTCCGGCGGTCTTTCGCACCGGAATGACATTCTCCTCTTTAGAAACATCCATGCCGTCCACAAAAAGACTACCCTCGGACGGGGCTAACAGTGCATTGATATGCTTTGCAAGCGTAGATTTACCGGAACCGTTATGTCCTAAAATTGCGATAAAATCTCCCTGCTTCACATCGAGATCCACATGATCTAAGGCAGTCTGGATCGACTCTACGTTTCCCTCTTCATCACGTCTGATATATTCATGCACAAGCTGTTTTGCCTTAATAATTCCCATCTGTTTTTATTCCTTCCCGTATCAGTCATCCCAGCGCAGTCTGTGCAGTTCTCCCTGCAGCTTCATATGGTCAAACTGATTCTGTCTGAGTGCCTCATAGAGCACGATCGCAACGGAATTTGACAGGTTCAGTGAACGTGTCTCCCCGATCATCGGGATCCGCACACAGGTATCCGGATTGGCTTTTAAGATCTCCTCCGGGATTCCTGCACTCTCTTTTCCAAACATAATATAGCAGTCCGGCTCGTAGGAAACCTCTGTGTATACATGGCGTCCCTTTGTCGTTGCCATATAGATCTTTGCACCCGGATTTTTCTCACAGAAATCATCCCAGTTCACATAGGTCGTCACGTCAAGCTCACTCCAGTAATCCATCCCGGCACGCTTGATCGATTTTTCATCAAGATGAAATCCAAGCGGTTCGATCAGATGGAGCCTTGTCCCTGTTGCGACACAGGTTCTTCCGATATTTCCGGTATTTGCCGGGATCTCCGGCTCATATAAAACAATATTTAACTTTGCCATAATAATCCTCATTTCCAGGCAGTCTGCCAAACAGACCACAATATGAAAAATAAGCTGTCATGCCTGTTTTTCACCCTGTTTTCTCAGCCCTGTAATAAATGCCTCCATGCGGTTCATCGCCTCTTTTAAATTCTCCAGCGAATACGCATAGGAAATACGGATAAATCCTTCCCCGCAGTCTCCGAATGCCGTTCCCGGAACGACTGCAAGCTTCTCTGTATTTAAAAGCTCCGTGGCGAACTGCTCGGATGTCATACCGAATTCGCTGATGCACGGGAACACATAAAATGCTCCAAACGGCTCGAAACAGGATAATCCCATCTCCTTAAAACGGTGCAGCAGATAGCGGCGTCTTCCGTTGTATTCCTCACGCATCTGTGCCACATCCTCATCACCGTTTTTTAATGCCTCCACGCCTGCGTACTGGCTGGTGGACGGTGCACACATGATCGCAAACTGGTGGATCTTTAACATCTGCTCAATGATCACACGCGGTCCACATGCATAGCCGAGACGCCATCCTGTCATGGCATGTGATTTGGAAAAACCGTTGATCACGATCGTTCTCTCCCACATTCCCGGCAGAGACGCAATCGTCACATGTTTCTCAAGGTAGGTAAGCTCTGAATAGATCTCGTCACTCAATACAAAAATATCATGTTTTTTGATCACTTCCGCGATTTTTTCAAGATCTGATTTTTCCATGATTGCCCCGGTTGGATTGTTCGGGAACGGAAGTACCAAAAGCTTTGTCTTTGGCGTGATCGCAGCCTCTAACTCTTCTGCAGTCAGACGAAATTCGTTTTCTGCCTTTAACTCGATCACGACCGGTACTCCGCCTGCTAAAACAGCACACGGCACATAGGACACATAACTCGGCTGTGGGATCAAAACCTCATCCCCCGGATCTAACATAGCACGCATTGCCGCATCGATTGCCTCACTGCCTCCGATCGTCACCATGATCTCATGATCCACGTCATAAGATATCCCGTAATGACGGTTCAGATAACGGTCGATCTCTGTCTTTAACTCTTTTAAACCTGCATTTGAGGTATAATGTGTTTTTCCTTTTTCCAGGGAATAAATACCCTCGTCGCGGATATGCCACGGCGTATCAAAATCCGGCTCGCCGACACCAAGGGAGATTGCGTCCTTCATCTCATGTACCACATCGAAGAACTTACGGATCCCGGACGGCTGGATCGTTGTAATTGTTTTATTTAATGGATCTCTCATATTACATCTCTATCCTTTCATCTTTTGCCGGTTCTGCCATAACGGTTCCGTGATCTTTGTATTTTTTCAGAATAAAATTCGTCTTTGTACTTAAAACAGAATCAAGCGGTGAAAGTTTATTGGAAACAAACTGGGAAACCTCACGCAGTGTCTTTCCCTCGATCGTTACCATAAAATCAAATCCGCCGGAGATCAGATAAACGGAATTTACTTCCGGATAGTTGTAAATGCGCTCTGCCACCTTGTCAAATCCCATTCCGCGCTGTGGTGTGACACGCACTTCGATTAAAGCTGTCACCTTTTCAATTCCCGCCTTATCCCAGTCGATCAGGGTATGGTATCCGCAGATAATATGCTCCTCTTCCATTTTCTGAAGCTCATTTACCACGGCTGCCTCATCTACACCTAAAATAATTGCCAGTTCCTTTAAATCAATTCTGCTGTTCTTCTCTATAAAAGTTAAAATCTTTTCACGCATGATAATCCTATCCTCCATAATTTGTACTCTTTTGAGCACTGCTTTAATCCATAACAACAGATCTGCCCGCTAAACGAAACTTGCAGTCTGTTTTTGTGTGAAAAATCTGATTTTCACACATTATACAACTTTATATAATTCGTCCGTCTTCGGCGGCTCTAAAAACCGTCTCTCATCCTCATTTAATAAAACTCTGTCATTTCCGGCTGTTGCTTTTCCGATAATTGTTGCCGGTATTCCTGCTTTTTTCAGTTCATTTACCAGCAGATTGCCATCGGCTGCCGCCATCAGCATAGAACCGCTTGAGATCAGTTCATATGGGTTGATTCCGAAAAATTCACAGATCTCGATTGTTTCCTGACGAACGGGAATCTTTTTTAAATCGATTTCAAGTCCGACGCCAGATGCTTCTGCCATTTCCCAGAGTGCACCAAAGATACCGCCCTCTGTGACGTCATGCATAGCACTAACGCCAGACCGAACGGCGACTGCGGCCTCTGAAAGCACGGATAAATATACATCCAGTTTTTTCGCATTTTCGATAAATGGTGCAGAAAATCTTGTTAAAAGATCTTTTTCTTTTTCCTTTGCAATGATGGAAGTTCCCTCGATCCCGATCCACTTTGTCACAAGAATATCCATGCCCGGCTTTGCCCCTCCGGTAGAGATCAGGCATCCGTCTTTTACTTTGCCGACACCACAAACGGAAATAACCGGCTGGTTGACAACTGCCGTGATCTCCGTATGACCGCCCATGACCTGCACGCCTGCCTTTGCACATGCAGCTTCTACCTGCTGCATCATCTCTCTTAGATCAGGCTCTTCAATCTCCGGTGGAAGCAAGACAGTAAGCAGAACGCCGACCGGCTCTGCCCCGGCACTGGCAAGATCATTTGCCGTAATCTGGATTGCAAGTGTACCGATATCCTGTGCCGTTCCTGTGATCGGATCTGTTGACATCACAAGTGTCTCATCCTCTGCCAGCTTGACCGCCGCGCAGTCCTCTCCCACACCGGCGCCTAAGACAACCTCTGGTCTTTTGGTATGTATCTGTTTAAATACGGAGCGTTTGAGCACATTCTCCGGTACTTTTCCAATCTTCATCGCAAACTCCATTCCTGTTTATAGTTATAGGCTGTCTCTTACGAGGCAGCCTCTTTTTGTTTCTTATAATAAATTACTGACCATTTCCACCGTTATCTCCGCTGACGTCCACCTGTCCGTCTCCGACAATTGCCTGTTCCTCTGCAGACTGGTTCTCTGCCGGCTGTTCCGGTGTGGCTGCTGCCGCTGCAGTAAACTGGGCAACTGCGGCATAGATCGTTCCTTCATCACCGGTCGCCAACGCCGCACCGATTGTCGCTGATGCATTCGGATCTTCCGATGCCGTTCCAACGTTTACGATCTTTGGTGATGCCTTATAAGTACTCTTATTAAATACTTCGCGGCTCTCTTCGACACCATCTACCGTAACGACTTTCCAGAGCTGTGCCACATATCCGACATGTTTTCCCTGGGATACACTCATAGTTCCCACCGGATCTCCGGTTGCAACAAACTGTGTGCCCGGATCCTGTTCTGATACAACTTCACTCTCATATGTCACCTTACGGTTTGCAGGTCTTGTCTCTTCCCCGTAAATATTGAAGTAAACATTTTTTCCTGAAGTATATCCTTCAATATAGATCGGTACGTCCTGATTATTGACAAATTTTAAATCCTTGTAATCGCCTGCGATCGCAGCATCCATGGATGGTTTGACATAGGTAACGATCATAGAATGGTTCGAACGCTCGGTAACTTCAAGTTCCGCTAAAATAACTGCATTATATAATGTTGTGGAAACCTGGCAGACGCCACCGCCATAGGACTGTACGGTCTGTCCATTTTCATAGGCTCCGGCCAGTTCATACCCATTGGCTGCATCTAACGGTCCGATCGTCTCATAAACAGAAAACTCTTCTCCCGGATATAAAACAGTTCCATTGATCTTGCCTGCTGCCGTTGCAATATTGTCACAGCGGTTCTGGGTAGAAGAACTGTAATTCGTATTGAATCCACCGAGCAGATCTTTTACCTTAGAAAGCTCTTCCTCGCTTCCCTTCGGCTCCACGATCTCTGCTGTAAGTTCAATATTTCCACCCTGTCCGTCCCAGTCGTTACTGACGTAATTTTCGATCGCTGCAATCGACTTTTCTACGTTGACTTCAACACCCTGCGACCCTTTGATGATCTTAAATGTTCCATTTTCACGCACCAGACCATTGTCCACTGCCTTCTGATCGAGCTCATCCGCTTTCTCGGCAAGCAGTTCTGATACTGTATCATGATCTACGTTCAACACCATATCAATGACAACACTGCCATTTTCAAGGTCTTTCTTATCTTTGTATTTTTTAATCAGATTGCCGCTTTTTCCGACATCCATCGCCTCTGAAACAACATTCATATCGGTAAACTCAAGTGCCAGATCCGATGCCTTTACCTGCGTACTATGCTCTCCTGCAGTCAGTGTAAATACAGCTTCCCCTGCATTATTTACATAATCAGTCACTGCATTCAAAGCTTCCTGCTCTGTCATACCGCCGACATCAATATTGCCAATATAAACTCCCTGCGCAATACGGTCTGTGTCTTCCGCTTTTGCCTGCGTCGGATTTAAAATAGTGCCAAATGCCACGGCTAACCCCAGAGCTGCTAATATTTTACCTGTTTTTTTCATCTTTTCCCTCTGAAACTATTACTTTTGCTGAATCTTTGCTGTTCATTTTATCACAACTGCCCTCTTTTTCAAGGTGCATTACCACGAATATATTTGACTGTTTGCCCTGTTTTTAGTATATTTTACATGAACAGATTTATTACAACAGTGCCGCAAGTACAGTCGTAAGCAGCATCGTTCCAACCAGAATGATCACAACTGCTGCAAGTACTTTTTTATTTTTCTTTTTACTGAAATCATACATATAAATGTACCTCCATTTCAAAAAACACGGCACGGAAAGGATTTCACATGCCATTTTTAGGTTTATTCATTGCAGTTGTCTGCCTGTTCACATTTTTCCGTAAACGTTCAAACCGCTCCCAGGAGAACGTAACTGACCGCTTCTGGAAAAGGGAATCCATCGCAAACAACACCCGCTTACAGGATTTAAGCGGACTCCCCTATATTACCATACCTTTTGACAAATTTCCAATAGGTATGTACGAAAATGATTTATTAAAAAATTATGAAAATACCCTGCAGACGCTTTCCGGGCAAAAGATCGTCAATTTCGGCACACAGACCAATACTGATCTGAAGATCACTTACGGTACTGCCAGTCTCCCTGCCCTGACGGAATACGAACAAAATTTTACCACACTCTGTCAGACGCTTACCGCCTATGCCGGACAGCTTTTCGAACTCGGTCATACCGATGATGCCCGTACAATTTTAGAATATGGTATCAGTATCGGCTCCGACTTAAGCCAGAATTATCTGCTTTTAGCTAAGATCTATCAGTCTTCCGGCGAAACCGAACGGATCCGGGAACTCCTTGCATCCGCGGAACAGCTTGATTCTCTGATGAAACGTTCGATCGTAGAAAAACTGACCGCCATGCTCCCGGAAGATACCGCAAATACGCCGGTACAATGATCCGTATCATGCTTCATAGACATCCGGCTCGTTCCACACATAATATTTTATGGCATTTTCCCATAGGTGGCGATCAGCCGGTCCGTCAGTCTTGACGCCTCGCTCCTTGTCATCTCCGGGAAATTTTCCGGCAGTTTGATCTGATAATGCGCCGCATATTCTCTTAAGTATTTTATCTGCCGTGCCGTTGCCGGCGTCTGTTTTTTCGCCTTATAAAGAAGCGGCTTTGGCATGAAATCTCCGGCAGATTCCTCCTCGTATCGTTCCCTGAGTGCCTCGTAAACCTGCCATGTTTCATATGCATCGTCAAATGCACGATGGGCATTTTCTCTTTTTACCCCAAAGCAGGCACACAGGCTTTCCAGATCCTTTTTCTGCTCTTTCGGCAAAAATTTCCTTGCAAGTTTTAAGGTATCAACCGCATTCCGTTCCAATGGCATATTATGATTTACCGCCCACTGCTTTAAAAATCCATAATCAAAAATCACATTCTGCCCAACGATGATATCCTCTCCGATAAATTCAAAGAACTGCCGCATTGCCTCTTCTTTTTCCATGCCGCCCTGCACCATCGCCTCCGTGATCCCGGTAAGTTCAGTTACTTTTTCCGGTATCTTTACGTTCTGGCATAAAATTGCACCAAATTTATCGACCGCCTGATGGTTCCGGACTCTGACTGCCCCTACTTCTAAAATATGATCGGTCTTTGCATTCAGACCTGTCATTTCAAGATCAATGACTACATAATCCTGCATCCTCATCCTCCATGATCCACGTCACCTTCGCCTGATGGTCTAATGGATCCCTGTCCGTATAATCGAACAGCGCATACAATGGTTTTCCTGCCCGTTTGGGCAGTTCTTTTAATACCCGTTCCCCTTTATCCGGAAAACGATAGGAAAAACACTCCACATGCGACTGCTTTCCATTTTTGCAGTATGCCCGCGTCACCTGTTTCCATACACTTAAATCTTTTGCCCAGGCAGGCCTGCTCTTGCAGTTTTCACGGTAATAAAGATCAAAGATCAGGCTTTCTTTTATGATATCCAGGATTTCCAGATGATCAGCTTTTTTCCCTGCCTCCGTAATATTCCGCTGTTCTCCGGCAGTGATATCTCCGGCAAATGTTTCTTTGATAAATTCCAGCAAGATCTCCGAGCGCCGGATCCTCGCGTGGCTCATGCCAAAATAGCCGTTTCTCTCATAATATTTTCCAAGCTCCTGAAACATGAAAAATGCGCTCTTAAATAAAACTCCGAGCACCTTCATCGTAATTTCAAACTGCCCGCTGTTATAATACACTTCCAGCATCTCTTCCACCTGACGTATCTTTAAGACATCCTCATAGGGAAGCCACTTTGTCTTCAGCACTTCATAGGGCGGTCTGCTGTGGTATTCGATCTCATATTCTTTCGCATGCTCATACATATAAGAGGTTATTTCCTGTTTCTTATAGTGGCGGCGTAAGTAGTCGTTCACCAGGTTGCGGGCTATGGTGTGAATGAAATATTTCACGGTGTCCGGACGAAGCATTTTCTTGTAGTCCATCAGACGCAGAAATACGTCTTGAGATAAATCTTCGGCTTCCTCTTTACTATTTATTCTATAATAGATATAGAGATAAACAGAGCGATGATAACTCGCGTAAGAGTCAGCTACTAATTGAGTGGATGTCATCGTTGGGTTTTCCATGTTTCAGACTTTGATTACGTTTTACATTAGCGTTACGATTGCAAATATAAAAGGTAAAAAATGGAAAACATTTCCTTAGAGTGCTTAACAAATCTCACTTCATTAAGTTGGACTAAAAATGAATTAAGTCACTAATAAATAGCGACTTAATAATTTGAGACTCATAGTATCAACTAATAATTTGAGACTCTTTGAAGAGTATAAACTGAAAACTTTCACATTATTATTCTATTATCAAACTTTTAATGATTCTTTTTCTATATTCCTTCCATTTACTGTAATAAAAACCGCAATAATCTTTCAATATACAGTAAGATTATTGCGGAAAATAATAGAATATGCTTTAATACTATATAGATTACTCGTTATTCTTTCCGATGTTCCGGATATATTCATTGGGAGTGATACCGGTAGCTTTCTTGAAGTAGCGGAAGAAAGAGGCGCGTGAACTGAAACCGCAAAGTTCGGCAAGCGCTCCCAGCGTATATTTGGAATACTCATCTTCATTGATAAGACGTTTGAATTCTTCAATGCGGTAATCATTGATATAATCGTAATAATTACGATTCAAATGTTGATTGAATAGATAAGATAGGGTATGGGCCGATCTGCCGAGCATAGTTGCCAGGTCAGCTATTTTCAAATCGGGGTTGGTGTAGGGCTTATCACGGTGCATCAGGGCCTCTAGTTTCTCTGTCAGGTGCTGACATTCCTCTACACTT
>OIAH01000443.1_pt1 | contig 17741 bp, 20 predicted proteins | sample 1580711 | NCBI WGS metagenome assembly OIAH01 (sample SAMEA3882556, study PRJEB24775) | human gut metagenome | biome: human-associated habitat; feature: intestine environment; material: feces | place: Netherlands | collected 2009/2010
CGTCAAGCAGGGACGTACCGGCAGCGACCGCTACACCCCGCAGGACAGCCTTGCCCTGACCCGTCTGATGTATGATATCCGCATGAGTTGGGGCATGAAGTTTGCGGGCGAGGTGTAAGCGCACACCTTGCCGCGGGTCTTTTGCGTGCGAAAACCATGGTATACAGAGAGCGACAACAAAATTAGAATTTAGAGGAGACAATGCAATGGATATTTCCTATAATTGTGAAAATCAAAAATTTAATTATAGAGTATGTGCCATGATAATCGCGGAAAATAAAATTTTAGCGATGCACGATGAACATTCACCCTATTTTTATCTTCCGGGTGGAAGAGTTAAGATGGGTGAAACTGCTGAGCAAGCAATGGTTCGGGAAGTTCAGGAAGAACTTGGTGTAACTCCAAAGATTACACGTCCACTGTGGCTCAATCAGGCTTTTTTTACCGAAGATGTGGATAATCTACATTATCATGAACTGTGTATTTATTTTCTGGTGGATATTTCAGAGACAACTCTACTGGAAAGAGGAAACGTCTTTACTCTGACAGAAGGAAAGCATATCCATACTTTTGAATGGCTGGAGTTTGATAGATTGAAAGATGAATATTTTTATCCACTTTTCCTGAAAAAAGCGATTTACGATCTTCCCGATGAATTCACCCTTCGCACGGAATTAGAGTAACAAATTCCGGTTTGCCGAGCAGACAGGCATCTGAATAACACAAAATGAGGGAGCAGCCATGGTACTTTATTTTACGGGAACCGGCAACAGCCGGTATCTGGCGCGGCGCATTGCCGAAGGGCTGGAGATGCCGCTTTACGACCTGAACGCTTACATCAAGGCAGGGGATACCGCCCCGGTGCAGACCGGGCGTGACGTGGTGCTGGTAACGCCTACCTACGCATGGCGCATCCCCCGGGTGGTGTCGGAGTGGCTGGGCAAGACCGCGCTGACCGGGGCAGAGCGTATCTGGTTTGTGATGGACTGCGGCAGCGAAATTGGCAATGCGGCAGGCTATAACCGGCAGCTTGCGGCGCAAAAGCAGCTGCGGTACATGGGCACAGCCCAGATCATCATGCCGGAAAACTATATTGCCATGTTCAATGCGCCCCAAAAGGAGCAGGCCCGGAGCATCGTGGAGCAGGCAGAGCCTGCGCTTCAGAAGGTGCTGGCGCAGCTCAAGGCCGGGCAGGAATTTCCTCCGCCGAGAGAGAACCTTTACGACCGCTTTATGAGCGGCCCGGTGAACCCGGTGTTCTATCGCTTCTTTGTAAAAGCCGATGCCTTCCGGGCAACGGATGCCTGCATCGGCTGCGGTAAGTGCGTGGAGCTGTGCCCTCTGAACAACATCCATCTGGAAAACGGAAAGCCGGTCTGGGGCAAAAACTGCACCCACTGCATGGCGTGTATCTGCTATTGCCCCAAAGAGGCCATCGAGTACGGCAAAAAGAGCAGGGAAAAGCCCCGGTATCACTTTGAAGCACTGAAAGAGAAGCGGGACGTATGAAGGAAAAACGATGATGGTAAAAAGCAGATGAAGTATTTATACTTACATGGATTAGGACAAAAACCAGACAGTTGGGACAGAGTAATAAAAGAAACGAAGGTCTCGGGTAGCAGCGTCAGCTTGAGTCTGGCAGAGATGCTGGAAGGAAAAGCGGCCACCTATAGGGAGCTGTATACTGCATTCTCAGAAGAGTGCAACAAGGAAAATGACGAAATCGTCTTATGTGGGCTCTCTCTGGGTGCTGTTTTGGCACTTAATTATGCAATAGACCATCCGGATAAAGTAAAGGCGCTTGTGTTAATTGCGGCACAATACAAAATGCCTAAAAAATTATTGAAATTCCAGAATATGCTGTTCCGCTTTATGCCAAATGCAACATTCAAGCAATTTGGATTCAAAAAAGCAGATGTGATCAGTTTGTGCGGCGCGATGGCAGAATTGGATTTCAGAGATTCATTGTGTAAGGTGTCTTGTCCTGTATTGATCGTTTGTGGCGAAAAGGACAACGCAAATAAAAAATCCTCAAAGGAACTTGCCAGTTATTTGAGCGATTCCCACTTCCATGAACTTCTGAAAGCAGGTCATGAAGCAAACATAGAAGCTCCGGAGGGATTAGCGGCAGTGTTACAGGAATTTTATGATAATGTCGAATAAACTACGATTCATCAAAGAAAGAGGACTTTAAAATGAACATCGAAGAACGGGCGGCACAGGCTGCCGCATGGAAAGCTACTGGACAGTGCAACTGTGCACAGGCGGTGCTGAAGGCATTTGAGGACAAGCTGCCGGTGGATGCCGACACCCTGATGAAGCTGGGCGCAGGCTATGCCGCCGGCATGGGCTGCATGGAGAGCACCTGCGGCGCACTGATCGGCGCTGTGATGGTGGCGGGCATCGTCACCGACGGCAAGGGCACACCCCGCATTTCCAAGGAACTGCTGCAAAACTTTCAGGAAAAGTGCGGTGCTACCATCTGCAAAGATCTGAAGGGGATAGAGAACGGCGCACCGCTGTGCCCGTGCCCGGAGTGCGTCCGCAACGCTGTTCTGGCACTGGGCGAGGTGCTGGGAGAGTAAGATGAAGAAGATCTTGTTTGTTTGCCACGGCATTATGTGATACATACTGTGGGACCGATATGGAATGGTGGAAGGAATAGAGAAGGGGCAGTTTGATTTAGTGGAATGGGTGCTATTTGATTCTCATACAGAATCGGTGTATGAAGCAGAAGTTACGCTCTATTATAATATACGAATTTAGTTTATTTGAATCAAAGCAAAAAGCTCAAAAAGGAGAGATTATTCATGGTTTTATTGGTTGTAGATGCACAGAATGGTATCGTGGATGAACGCTTATATGAGTTCAGAAAGTTTGTTGGTAATATCAAAAAGCTGATTGGAGCAGCTCGAGAACAAGGCATAGAAGTTATTTATGTACAGCATGATGATGGACCTGATACCGGATTCTCTATCGGGGATGATGAGTTTGAGGTTTATTCCGAGTTTCAACCGATGCCTGATGAAAAACGGTTTATCAAGTCCGTATGCAGTGCGTTCAAAAAAGAGAGTGGTCTGCTTGAGTATCTGACTGCAAAGGAAGAAAAAGACGTGATGATTTGTGGCATTATGACTGATTTCTGTATCAATGCCACGGTAGAGGCTGGTTTTGAGCATGGCTTACACATGATTGTTCCTGCCTATGCAAATTCTACGCAGGACAATGAGTACATGACTAGGGAACAGGCTTACCATTACTATAATGAATTTCTCTGGCCTGAACGATATGCAGACTGCGTACCAATGGACAGGGCATTGGAATTACTCAAAAAATGATATAGCGTAAACGGTCTTTGCTGAATACCTTTCGCCCCGGCGATGTGGCAGACCCGTGGTACACTGGGGATTTTGAAGCCACATGGCAGGATGTGCTGGAGGGCTGCACCGCCCTGCTGGAAGAGCTGCGATAAAAGGGAAAGGGGATGACGGAACATTATTGCGAGGGCGAACGGTTTGCTGACCTGTCGTTTGCCGGGGAAGTCTTTGATAGCATAAACCTATTGACATTGTAAGAAAATGGGTTTATACTATCCCCAACACAAGGAAGGGAGCACAGGCAGATGAAACATACAGCAGATGCCCGGCACAGGCTGCCTGGGCGAATGCGCTGCTCCCAGACAAATTCCCGGCAGACAGACTGAGAAAAAACAGGAAGATGCCGTTGTCTGGGAGAAGTGCCCGAACACACATCGTCACAATAAAAGGAGAACCGACAATGGCTGATTATAAACTGTGGAACGCACTGAAGAATGCTAAAAAATATCGCAGGGTGGAGCTTTCTCACTCGCTGAACAACGAAAGCCCCTACTGGTCCGGCATCCCGGAAGGCTCTGTGGAGCTGGCAAAGACCGTGTGGGACTGGGGCAAGCCGGAACTGGAATGCCTGATCCAGACCTTCAAATTCCCCGGACAGTTTGGTACCCATATCGACTTCCCGGGTCACTTCATCAAGGGCAAAGCACTGTCCGAAAAGTATGATGTGAACGACCTGATTTTCCCGCTGGTGGTCATTGATATTTCTGAGCAGGCCAAGAAAGACCCTCGCTACGCTGTGACAGTGGAGGACATCAAGGCCTATGAAGCAAAGTACGGTCCTATCCCGGATGGTGCGCTGGTGGCTCTGCGCAGCGACTGGTATAAGAAGTGGCCGGATATGGATGCGCTGTCCGGCATCGACGCAGAGGGCAAAGAAAATGCTCCCGGCTGGTCGCTGGAAGCATTGGAGTATATCTACAAGGTGCGCAATGCCGCCGCCAACGGCCACGAAACGCTGGATACCGATTCCTCTGCGGTGGCGGAGGAAAAGGGCGACCTTGCCTGCGAGCGCTATGTTCTGGACAACGACAAGCTGCAGGTGGAGGTGCTTGCAAATCTGGATAAAGTTCAGCCTGCCGGTGCGGTGGTCATCGTTTCTTATCCCCGCATTGAAGGTGCAACTGGTCTGCCCGCACGGGTCTGGGCTATTACCGAATAAGAGCGGAGAAGTGGGAAAATGTCCTTGCGGCGGGCAACGGTCACACCGCCGTCAAGCTGACCTTGCAGGAGCTGGAAGCAGCCGCCGGAGCCGAGGGCTGGATGGATGTCTGCAAGGAGCCGGACGCAGAGCAAAAACAAAAAGGGGGAGGCCCCTCTGCCGGGTGGACCGGACAGAGAAGCCTCTCCCTTTGCGATGGTCTGGATTCAGGACACTGCCGCTTCCAGCCGCCTGGCGGCAGCTTCCGGCGTTTCGTGGAACGCCACGGCCAGCTCCTCCCGCAGGGTGCGCTCGGCCATCTGGTAGAAGTAGGCGTCCATGGCGTTCACCTTGCGGCCCTTGCTGCGCTGGGTGCTCTGCTTGTGGGCGAGCTCCCGGTACAGCTTCAGGTACTCGTAAAAATCATTGGTGTGGATCACGGCCTGATAATGCTCCGCCAGCACGGTCTGGTTGGCAGACGCCGGGGCCGCGTCCGGTTCGCTGCGCACCTGCTCCAGACAGGCAGCGGCCTGTTCCGGGGTGCTCACCGGGCGCAGAACGCCCTCCTTGGCCGTGGGGATATAGCTCCGGTCGTGAGAGTCGGAAAAATAAGGGCGGAGGGTATAATATTCCCGGGCCGGTTCGCCGCAGAAGCTCTGCGGGCCAACGGCTTCGATCTCGTGGACACCGAGGTTTCCATAAACGACCAGCGTTCCTGCTTGATACTGTGACATCGTGCACCTCTTTCGCTTGTATGGAAAGCAACTGCAAAAACGGACTTTCCAGCGCAGTTTTCGTTCCTTATTATTGTACCACAAACCGGCGGGGGGCTTCAAAGGCGCTTTTCCACAAAGTTTGCACTGTGCAGGATGCGCAGAATGACCAGCACAATTCTTGTGCAAAACTACCTTTGCAAACCGGGCGGCAAAACCGTATAATGATTCCGTACAACGAGTGGCTCTCATGCGTAAAACCAGTTGCATGAGCGTGGCTCGTTGTTTTCTTTTGCCCTGAAACAGGAAAGGTAAGGTGAATCCCATGGAACATTCCAATCAATTTCTCGGCACGGAGCGCATCGGCAAGCTGATGCGGAGCTATGCGATCCCGTGCATTATTTCGCTGCTGGTCGGCGCGCTGTATAACATCGTAGACCAGATCTTTATTGCAAACGCCAGCTATCTGGGCTCCTACGGCAATGCCGCAAATACGGTCGTTTTCCCCCTGACGGTGGTAGCGCTGGCAATCGCAGTCATGATCGGTGATGGCTGCTGCGCCTTCGTCAGCATCAGCCTTGGGCAGAACGAGGTCCCCAAGGCAAAGCGGAGCGTCGGCAATGCGGTGGTGATGTGTCTGGTCAGCAGCATTGTGCTGGCCGCGCTCTATCTGATTTTTGCGGACACCATTCTTGCCATGTTCGGCGGAACGGTCAACGCCGAGACCTACCACCACTCCCAGGAGTATTTCTTTTATATCACGCTGGGCGTGCCGTTCTATATGTTCGGGCAGGCCATGAACCCCATCATCCGTGCCGACGGCAGCCCCCGGTTTGCCATGGTGTCCACCCTTGCGGGTGCGGTGCTGAACATCATTCTGGACCCCATCTTCATTTTCGGCTTCCGCTGGGGCATGATGGGCGCAGCGGTGGCTACCGTCATCGGTCAGCTGGTCACCGCAGCGCTGGCAGTGTGGTATCTGCTGCACATGAAGATCATTCACCCTGAAAAGGGTGACTACCGGCTGAAGGGCTCCATCTGCGGCCGTACCCTGACCCTTGGCATGACCAGCTTTCTGTCCCAGATCAGCCTTGTGGCGGCAATGGCAGCCATCAACAACATGATCCGCAAATACGGCGCACTGGATGCCGTGTTCGGGCAGGAGCAGTACGCCCAGATCCCTATGGCAGTGGTGGGCATCGTGATGAAGTTTTTCCAGATCGTCATTTCCATCGTGGTGGGCATGGCGGCTGGCTGCATCCCCGTGGTGGGCTTCAACATGGGCGCCAAAAAGCCCACCCGTGTGAAGGAGCTGTTCACGAAACTGCTGCTGGCAGAGGCCGCAGTGGGCGCTGTTGCACTGGTGCTGGTGGAGCTGCTTCCCCGGCAGCTCATCGCCCTGTTTGGTGCTGCCAACGAGAGCGTCTACTACACGGATTTTGCCGTGAAGTCCTTCCGCATCTACCTGTGCATGATCATTCTGGCCTGTGTCAACAAGGCGTGCTTCATCTTTTTGCAGGCCATGGGCAAGGCGGCGGAATCCACCGCCCTGTCCATGGTGCGTGAGGTGGTGTTCGGCGTGGGCTTTGCCCTGCTGCTGCCCCGGTTCTTCGGGCTGGACGGCGTGCTGTACTCTATGCCCCTGTCGGATATCCTCACCTTCCTGATCGCAGGCTATCTGATTTTCAAGACCTACCGCGAATTGAATGAGAAAGGAGAACTCTAATGGAAAAACGCATCATCACCATCAGCCGGGAATTTGGCAGCGGCGGCAGAACCATCGGCAAACTGGTGGCAGAGCATCTGGGCATCCGGTGCTACGACGCCGAACTGATCCAGAAACTGGCTGTCGAAAGCGGCTTTGACGAAAACTACGTCAAGGAGGCCGGAGAGTACACTCCCGGCGGCTTCCTCGCCTCTGCCTTCACTGACCGCAGCTTCGGTCCCACTAACGAGGACCTGCTCTGGAAGCTGCAATACCGGATCATCCGGGAGCTAGCAGAAAAAGAGCCCTGCGTCATCGTAGGACGCTGCGCCGATTTTATCCTGCAGGACCGCACCGACTGCCTGAAGGTCTTTGTCCACGCAGACATGAAGTTCCGGGCTGACCGCATCGTGCGGGTCTATGGGGAACGGGAGAAATCGCCCGAAGCCCGTCTGAAGGAGAAGGATAAGCGCCGCGCTGCTTATTACCGCTTTTATACCGATATGAAGTGGGGCGATGCCGCCAACTATCATGTCGCGCTGGACAGCGGGGTAATTGGAATTGAAAAATGTGCCAAAGTCATTGAAAGCCTGGCATAAGCTGTAAATTCCGACACCGTCCCTGAGACAATAGAGCAAAACACCGCCCACCTGAGTTCCGTTACGCAGATGGGCGGTGTTTTTTGTTAATGGCAGTTCTATGGGAAGATCAATCTTCTAACCCATGGCTCCCGGCCACATTTTCCAAGTATTCCTCTGGATTACCATTCAGAATCAAATCTGCATAGCCCAGTGGGTCATTGTAGATAAGGTAGCCCAACTCTGACCGCTGTGCCATGGTCACATCCAGTTCATCCTCGACCACGATGCAGTCACTGAAGACTTTTCTCCCATCCCGGAGCAGCAATTTCACGCACCCAGTGTCCATGTTAAAATGGCAGGCTCTTTCATCGTACTTCATGTTCGTGGCCTTTCTACCTTACGGCACCTATACAGTTGTGACGTTACCACGGATAAACCGTGTTCCTTGCACAGCCGGTCGCTGGTGCGACGGATATAGGCATACGACCCAGCCGCCGGGACGTTTGCAAACTGGTTGATACAGACCCAGCGGCGGCAGATACAGCGCGCCTTGACCAACGGCCATGAACGCAACGTGACCGGCAAGGACGGCAGGCAGCACAAGGCCAGCGCCGACCCGCTGAACCACTGCACAAACCTTGATCTGCCCCTTGATGTGGAGGACAGCGGCAGTACAACCATGGGCGAACAGCAGGAAGACCCGGCAGCGGCTATGCCGCCTGGAAGCACGGCGGCAGCGTAGAAGAATGCCTAATTGAGTATCTGGACGCGAAAGGCGCGTACCTGCACGGGGGTGCGGTAAACGCTGCGGTACAGCAAAAAGAAAGCACCTAAAAACTTACGTTTCTAGGTGCTTTCTTTGGTGCGGATGAAGGGATTTGAACCCACACTCTTTTAAGGGAACTAGAACCTGAATCTAGCGCGTCTGCCAGTTCCGCCACATCCGCTTATTTTGTTTGGCCGCCTCACCGGCGACGAGTATTATTATAACCAGCAGTACCACTTTTGTCAACAGATATTTTCATATTTTTTTTAATTTTTTCAAATTTGTTTCGCAAAGCAAGAAACAAACGGTAGAACGTCGCTTCCCGCTTGCCTATCTTTTGCTTTTGCCTTTTCTTTCACACAAAAGTGTTTCCTTTACTTCGTGTGCGGCTCCGGGCTGCTGTCAATCAGAGCTTGGCGCAGCGGAAGGAAGCTGAAATGAAAGTCATCATACCCGCTCTTGCACTCCTGCAGATAGCGGCGGGAAGGAACACCCAAGGGATGGCTGGCGGGCAGGGTGTAAAGGATTGCTTCAATATTATGCAGAACTTCCCGTCGCGTAGTGACGTCCCAGACACACTGTACCTGCATTGTCTGCTTCTGGTAGAAATAAGGAACCCCCGCATAGACATCCAGAGCCTGCTCGTCTTTATCAGAAATCTCATAAACCCCGCAGCCCACCATAGACGGGCACCAGGGCTGCTGAAAATCCGTGGTCAAAAAGCAGCCGTTCTTGGAACCACGGAAGACCAGGCGTGCACCGAATAAATATGTATACCCGACCACACGGGCATTGGGGCAACGCTGGCGCATCTGCACCAGGTTGAGGTTGGGACCGTAAGCCAAGTAATACTTCATTTTCAGTTTGCCTCCATTTTACAATTCCGTAATAATTATATTGTAATTCTGATATGTCGATAATGCAAGGCACCAAGTTACACAAACTTATTACCTTGGGATTGTTGGGGTTTCTGTTGTTCCGCTGTTTTTATGGGCAATTACGGTATAAATAGTTTAGATTGTGAGATTTCACCTCAAAATCGGACGGCAACGGCATGACTGGATGGTTCTAAGATCATATCGTTTTTTCATGTGTTTACAGCTTTTCAGGCTGGTGAAAATATGCTATGATAAAGTTGTTCATTTTGGATTGCGGCGTTGGAAAAATCGGGGCTCTGTCCCCTGCCGAATCCGCAGCAGGCCGTGGTAGTGGCGGCTGAACATCATGATGGCCAGGGCCAAAGTTAGAATGCCGCTTTCTGGGCCATAGGAAAGCCACGCGGGCAGGATGGCCAGCGCTGGGATCACCACAGCCCCCAACGGCAGGTAGCCGAGCCACAGGACCAGTGCCCCGCCAGCGATGCAGCAAAGCGTGCCCCAAAACGGAAGATACAAAACGAGCCAAGTGCAGGTTACCGCAACCCCCTTGCCGCCGCGGAACCTTGCCCATGCGGGATAGTTATGGCCCAGCACTGCGCCAAGCCCGGCATATAAAATCGACGCCTGCCCGATCAGTGGTGCCGTAGCATAATACGCCGCACCGCAGGCAGCAACCGTTTTTAACGTATCACCTGCCAGGGTTAGCAGCCCGGCCCCCTTGCCCAGTTGGGCCATGATATTAGCCATGCCGGGGTTGCCGGTGCCAAGCTGCCGCGCGCTTTTGCCGGAAACAACGCGGGCGACAACTTCTGCCGTAAGAAAACTGCCGAACAGATACCCCAGCAGGATACAGGCCAGCCGGGCGGCCAAGGCGTCTGGATGCATAAATGATAGCTCCTTTTTACCACTGTTTGGGCAGCGGTTGTCTTTTATTATATTATAGTCTCCTGTGCAAGGGGGCAATACGAGGGATATTCATGAATTTTGATGAGCTGAAACAGCAATGCCTGGCGTGCCAGCGCTGCGGATTGTGTGAGACCCGCACCCATGTGGTGTTTGGGCAGGGTGTGCCGGACGCCGAGGTTCTTTTTGTGGGCGAAGGCCCCGGCGCCAACGAGGACGCACAAGGCTTGCCGTTTGTGGGACGCAGCGGCCAGCTGCTGGACCATTACCTGGAAGCGATTGACCTTGACCGCAGCAAAAATATTTATATTGCCAATATTGTTAAGTGCCGCCCGCCAGAAAACCGCGACCCTGCCCCGGAAGAATCCGCCGCCTGCCTCCCGTGGCTGCGCATGCAGTTCCGGCTGCTGCGCCCAAAAATTGTGGTGTGCTTGGGCCGCATTGCCGCCCAGCAGATGATTGGAAAAGACTTTTCCGTTACGCGGGACCACGGTAAGTTTTTTGATAAGCAGGGCACATTGTTTATGGCAACTCTGCACCCGGCAGCGCTGCTGCGCAACCCAAAAAGCAAAATATCTGCGTTTGAAGATTTTGTAGCCCTGCGCGAGAAAATTGAGCAGGTGTGTGACCATACCTATAACCGCAGCTGACTGCCCCTGACAGGAGGACGAGCCCTTGCAGGAACCTGTATCCCCAATACAAATCACGCTGCCGGTGCGCCAGCTGGTGGAATTCTTGCGCCGGGCTGGCAGCATTGACAACCGCTTTACCGGCTTTGACCGCGCCAATGAGGGCGCACGCATCCACCGCAAATTGCAGCGCGCCGCTGTAAAAGAACATGCCGATTACGCCGCGGAGGTATTTCTTCGCGGTATTTTTGCGTATGAAGAAATTGAATTTACGCTGGAAGGCCGCGCCGATGGCATTTTTACCGCAGCGGACGGTGTTACCGTGGTGGATGAGATCAAGACCACTGCATGCCCGGCGGCAGATATTACCCCGGATTTTGCACCGGAGCACTGGGCACAGGCTATTGTGTATGCAGCAATTTATGCGGCACAGCATGAGTTGGAAGAGATGCGGGTTCAGCTGACCTATTTCCAAGTAGATGAAGAGCTGATTCTGCGGTTTGAGCGGCATTACACCGCGCAGCAGCTGCAGGAGGAAGTGGAAGCCCTGCTGGCGGAATATGCCCCCTGGGCGCGGCGGGCGGTTGAGTGGAAAAAGGCCCGGAACTCGGATTTGCAGGCCATGCAGTTCCCTTTCCCTGCGTATCGCCCCGGGCAGCGCGCGATGGCGGGCGAGGTATACAAAGTGTGCCGGGACGGCGGCCGGCTTTTGTGCCAGGCACCAACCGGGATTGGTAAATCCATGAGCGTGCTGTTCCCTGCCCTGAAATCTATGGGCAATGAGAGTGTGGGACCGATTTTTTATTTAACGGCCCGCGGCACAACCCGTACGGCAGCGGAAAACGCACTGGCTATCCTGCGCGATACCGAGCCGGAACTGCACCTGCGCAGTGTAACGCTGACAGCGAAAGACAAGATCTGCCTGTGTGAGACGCGGGAGTGTACCCCGGAAGCCTGCCCCTATGCCAACGGGTATTATGCCCGCATCAAAGGCGCTCTCTGGGATGTGCTGGATGTCCCCTGCCTGACGGCGGAAACCTTGCAGGAATATGCAGAACGCCACACGGTATGCCCCTTTGAGCTGGGGCTGGACAGCAGCCTGTGGAGCGATGTGATTATTGGGGATTACAATTATCTGTTTGATCCGGTTGTACATCTGGTGCGATTTTTTGAATCTGCCGGGGATTATATCTTCCTGGTGGACGAAGCGCACAACCTGCCGGGGCGTGCGCGGGAAATGCACAGTGCTGCCCTGACCAAAACCAGCTTTTATGAAGCGAAGAAGCTGTTGGGCAAAGGCAAAAGCAGCCTGAAAAACGCTCTGACCAAAGTAAATGATGTATTCATTGAATGGCGCCACCGTGCCGAGGAAGAAACTGCCGCCAGAGATGGACGGTTTGGCAAAACATTCTTTCTAAAAGAGCGCAGCGAGGAGTTTGATCACCTGCTGAACCGCCTGTGTGAACCGTTGGAAGCATGGCTGGACGACCACCGAGAACCGGATGAAACCCACACGGCACTGCTGCAGTTGTATTTTGATGTGCGGGCCTGGCTGCGCGTAGCGGATACCTTTGACGATCATTTTGTGCTGCAAATCACGGCATCCGGCAGCGAGGTGCGTGCAGCGCAGCTCTGCCTTGACCCCAGCGCCTTTTTGGCGGATAGTTTTGCCCTGGGGCGCGCTGCGGTGCTGTTCAGTGCAACGCTGGCCCCGGCCAGTTATTATAAGGACCTGTGCGGCGTGCCGGAAGCACGGGCCGTTGCCCTGCGCAGCCCCTTCCCCGCGGGCAATCAGGGACTGTTCTGCATCGGCAATGTCAGCACCCGGTATAAGGACAGGGATGCAAGCCTTGCCATTGTGGCGGAAAGCCTGGCGACGATGGTGCGGGCGCGCTGCGGGAATTATCTGGCGTTTTTCCCCAGTTATGCGTATATGGAGCAGGCTTATGCACAGTTCAAGGAGCACTGTCCGGAAATCAACTGCATCAAGCAGGAAAACGCGATGGATGAACAGCAGAAAGCGGCCTTTTTGGCCCAGTTTGTGCCGGGCCCCAGCCAACCCCTGCTTGGCTTTGCCGTGATGGGCGGCGTATTTGGGGAGGGCGTTGACCTGACCGGCGACCGGCTGATTGGTGTAGGCATCGTGGGCCCAGGGCTGCCGCAGGTTGGACCCCGGCAGGAGCAGCTGCGGGACTATTTTGAGCAGACACGCGGTTCCGGCTTTGACTACGCCTACCGTTACCCCGGCATGAACAAGGTGCTGCAAGCCGCCGGGCGTGTGATCCGCACCCCGCAGGACAAAGGCGTGGTGCTGCTGATCGATAGCCGCTTTGCCATGCCGGACTACCGCCGCCTGATGCCCCCGCATTGGAGCCACCTGAAAATGATTTATGATACAGAAAAGCTGGAACGGGAACTCTGGCGGTTTTGGGAAGAATAAAAACAAAACAGCACCGCAATCTTTGCCGTGCACATCGTCTTACTTGACTGTGTGTGCAACAAACTGCGGTGCTGTTTTTGCTTTGCTATTTAGAAGGTGGATTATTTCAGGGTGCTGGCCCACTCGTCAGGCTTGAATCCGACAAGGACAAAATCATCCCCGACCACCAAAGGCCGCTTGACAAGCATGCCATCTGTGGCAAGCAGGTGCAGCTGCTCATCCTCGGTCATGGTGGGCAGTTTGTCTTTCAGGGCAAGCGATTTATATTTCAGGCCGCTTGTATTAAAAAAGCGGCGCAGGGGCAGCCCGCTGCGAGCGTGCCATTCTTTCAGCTCTTCATAGGTGGGGGGCTGCTCCAGAATATGGCGGTCGGTGTAAGCAACGCCGTTTTCATCCAGCCAGCATTTGGCCTTTTGGCAGGTAGAGCATTTGGGATATTCAATAAACAGCATGATAAGCTCCTTTGGGTTATTCAACCGGGATTTTGGCTAGCTGGGCATCCAGCTGATTCAATGCGCTTTCTGGCAATGCCGCCTGCAGGAAGCCGGAAATTTCGCGCAGGCTGATTCCCTGGGAAAGTGGGTTAGACACAATGGCCTGCCACATATCCCCCAGCACAGCCTGCAGCAGAGCGCTGGCCTGCGGGTTCTTCATCAACCTGCGCACCGGCATATTCAGGCTGAGCGGCCCGGCGGCAAGCTGGGCGGCAAGCTCGGTATCCGGTGCGGTAACGCCCAGGCAGCCCCACAGCTTTTGCAAAAAGTCAACGCTCATCGGCAGCCATTGGGCGGTTGCCGGATTGACACGGGAAGATTCCGGCCCGGAGGTACAGGCAGTGGCAAGGGAAATGCCGTGTGCCCCGGTCGGGAAGATGTGCAGCGCAAACGGGATGTTGTGGTCAGCCAAAGCATCTGCAAAAACAAGGCTGTTCTTAACAGGAACCAGCGCGTCCCCCTGGGTAGCAAACAGGAATGTGGGCGGGGTGTCATCATCAACCAGCGCGTGCAGGTCGGGCTCCTGGCGGCCAGCAACGGTCCACATTGCGCCCAGCGTTGCGGCATAGCCCAACACAAGGGCGTTGGGGCGCTGTGCCTTGGGCAGCAGTGTGCCCAGCGAAGCAACCAAATGCCCACCGGCAGAAAAGCCAACGGCGGCGATCTGCTGCGGGTCAATTTCCAGCTCCGCGGCGTTGGCGCGCAGGTAATCCATTGCGGCAGCACCATCCTGTAATGCTTTGTCAATCGGGGTGGTTGCATCTGCCGTATAGCGCAGAACAAACGCATTGAACCCCTGTGCCATATAAGCCAGGGCAATCGGTTCGCCCTCACGGTCAGAGCAATACTGGTAGCCGCCGCCGGGCACGACCAGCATAGCCGGGCGGATGGCGGCATTTGGCATTTTGGGGCTTTGGTCCTGCAGATAGCAGGTCAGAACAGCCTGGTTAGGAGCAAGTGTAACGGTGATGATTTTCACGGAAATCCCTCGCTTTCGCGCACATATTTAACATTTGACTGTATTGTAGCATTTGTGCCGGAAAACGACAAGCGAGATTGCGAAAGTTTTGTTCAAATTTTATATATTGTCCATATCACTTGTGATTTAAGGGGTGCAGTTCTTCCTGCTGCTCCTGCAAGGTTTTGCCGATGGTGTGCTCCATGGCTTTTACATCCTGGTGCAAAGCGGCGGCTTCCCGCTGCAGTTCAGGGTTCTCTTCAATGTCTTCACGGATAAACATGAAGCTAAGGCTGACCAGCAACGAAGCACAGCAGAACCAGATCACACGGTTGCCAAAATGGATGGTCAGCAGACTGCCGGCAGCGGCTCCCACAGCAAACAGTGCAATTACAGCAAAATACTGCATGGCGCGGCGCAATACAGCGCGGTCTTTTGTGTGCAGGCCGGTGTACAGGTACTGCATACCGCTGCGCATGTTGCCAATGCACATGGTGCTGGCATATGCATTGCCGTGCACCTTGCGGAAAGATTGTACCTGCATGGCGCAGACAAAGCTGACCAGCATATTGGCCAGCCAGTCCAGATTGTTGGGGATAAAGCCAACAACAAACAACAGTGCAATCTCAATCAGCAAAATCAGCTGGCGCCAGTGGAATTTCTCCATCAGGTGGTAGCGGTTGCGGATGCCCTCGGCAAAATAGACACCGGCGGCAAAGGCCAGCAGCGGCAAAAGATACCGCAGCGCTTTGGCAAAATCACCCTCGCAAAAATTGGTGGCCATCAGCACGATATTGCCGGTTTGAGCGTTGGCAAAAACCTTGCCGCGGCCCATGTAGGTGTAAGCGTCCTGAAATCCGCCGGACAGGGTTAGAAATACTGTCGTACGGAATGCATCGGACATTTGGCGGCTATGTGTAGCCATGATGATACCCCTCCCCGCCTGCTGTTTGGGCAGGCTGTTTTTCTCTTTTTCTGGTTGTCCTAAATACTTTTAATTTCTTATTGCCTGGTGCGCTTCCCTGTATGGAACTGCGCTGCGGCAAACTTAAAATTCAACGCCTTTTCTTGCCGGAATGCCTTTTTCGTATGGGTGGCGGCGGCAGCACATTTCAGTAATGTAATCTGCGGCATCCAGCATCCAAGGGGCCGGGTCGCGGCCGGTCATTGCCAGTTCCTGCTCGGCAGGCTTGTGCAGTACGGCATTTTGCAGCAAATCTCGGTCCACCATGTTCAGATTCCAGGCGGCGCAGGCTTCGTCCAGAATCAAAAGGTCCGCCGGTTCAGCAAGCGCCCGGCGCAGGTTTTCAGTTTGCAGGGCACGGGTGGCGGCCTTTTCTTCCTCATTCATCTGGAATACAAACTTCTGCCCGGCTTTGCCGCGGTAGAAGGTAGCACCAAGGGTTTGCAGCGGTTCCAGTTCCCCGGTTGCACCGCCTTTCAAAAATTGCACGATCACCACGCGCCGCCCGCAGCCCAGCGCCCGCACAGCCAGGCCCATGGCAGCTGTGGTTTTGCCCTTGCCGTCACCGTGGTATAAATGAATCAAACCATTGCTCATAAGGCTGCCTCGCTTTGTGTGGCTTTGGTATACTGCACGGTTTCCAACAGCTGCAAGGTGTGGTCTGTTTGCCAGTTGGCGGCATCCAGGCGGTAGCCGCCCGCGTTGGGACCGCACCAGTCGTGATAATCCCGACGCGGCAGACCGTAACGGGACATAACCGCCATCTGGATGCCGCCGTGCGCTACAATCACCAGCTGCTGTTTGTGCTGCGCAAGGCTTTCTTCCACCAGTTTGGCAAAGGCGGCACAGCTACGGTTACAAAAATCCTGAATGCGCTCCCCATCCGGGCGGGCAGCAGTCTTGTTGGCTTCCAGCCAGGCAAGGTAGTCAGGGTCGTGCTCAATGTGGATATAATGCCGCCCCTCAAAACTGCCAAAGCACATTTCCCGCAAGTCCTGTACAATGATCTGCGGGCAGCCGGGGAAAAAGATTTCCGCCGTCTGCCGTGCGCGGATGAGCGGGCTGACATAGGCAACATCCGGCATAAACCCGGCCGGGCGCAGCTGGGCGCGGCCCGCGGCGGAAAGCGGGATATCCTGTTGACCCTGGTACCGGTGTTGGGCGTTATATTCTGTCTGCCCATGCCGCAAAAGGTAAATCTGCATGATTTCACATCCTGATATCAATTCTTTATCAAGCTGGCAGTTGCTGCCAATCCCTGCCTAGCTCCGGCGCAGCGGGCCCAAAGCCGCCGGAAGTCGAAGCATACAGAAACAATTTTATTATAACATTTTCCCCTTCCTGTGCAAGCCCCGTTGGTACATTGTGCGTATAATGCACCGCTGGTGGGGCCACAATAAGGTTACCATGCGGGTTGCATGGCAAATGATAAGGGAGCGGATGGGAAAGATGCAGGCAGTGCAGGAAATTGTCAATGTGTTTGTTGCCAGTGTGGTTTCGCTGGCGGTACTGTTTATTTTAACGCGGCTGGGCGGCAAACGGCAGATTGCCCAGATGAACTTGTTTGATTATGTCAACAGCATTACCATTGGTTCCATTGCGGCAGAGATGGCCACCAACCTGGAACAATGGTACCGCCCGCTTACCGCCATGATCGTGTATGGTATCGCAGCTTTTGCGGTGCATTACGGCACCTGCAAAAGCCGGAACGTCCGCCTTTGGTTGAGCGGACAGGCCATTCCACTGATGGAGAACGGAACGATTTATAAAGCGGAGCTGGACCGCGCAAAAATAGACCTGAATGAATTTTTAGCACAAGCCAGAGTAGCCGGATATTTTGATTTGAATGAAGTGCAGTGTGCCATACTGGAAACCAGCGGCCAGATCAGCTTTTTACCCAAAAGTTTCAACCGCCCGGTCACCCCGCAGGACCTTGCCATCCAGACAGATCCGGCCAGCAAGTGGTATGACCTGGTGTTGGATGGCAAGCTGATTGAAGAAAACTTGCACACCAGCGGAAAGGACCGCACCTGGTTGAACACCCAGCTTTCTCGCGCGGGCATCGGCCAGTTGAGCGAAACGTTTTATGCTGCCTGTGATAATCAGGACAACTTTTTTGCCTGCCGCGGAGAATAAATACAGGGCAACACCGCACAATTCCCGCCTTGCGGCTTAAGCACCGCTCCGGCAGCTGC
>OIAH01000450.1_pt1 | contig 17584 bp, 16 predicted proteins | sample 1580711 | NCBI WGS metagenome assembly OIAH01 (sample SAMEA3882556, study PRJEB24775) | human gut metagenome | biome: human-associated habitat; feature: intestine environment; material: feces | place: Netherlands | collected 2009/2010
ACCGGTGTTGTGGTCGCCTTGAGCGACGAGGAAACTCTGACCGATGCCATTGCTACTGATGAGGAAGCAAAGGACGGCGTGCTGGTGGTTCTGGATAAGACTCCCTTCTACGCTGAGATGGGCGGTCAGGCTGCGGACCACGGCATGCTGAACAGCGCCGACTGCAGCCTGCGCGTGCTGGATGTGAAGAAGACCCCCAAGGGATACTACGTCCACACCTGCGTGCTGGAGAGCGGCATCGTGAAGGTGGGCGACCACCTGACCGCTCAGGTGGATAAGGAATACCGCATGGCCATTGCCCGCAACCACACCGCCACCCATCTGCTGCAGGCAGCTCTGCGTGAAGTGCTGGGCGACCACGTCCATCAGGCAGGCTCCTATCAGGATGCAGAGATCACTCACTTCGACTTTACCCACTTCAGCGCTGTCACTCCCGAGGAGCTGGCCCGCGTGCAGAAGATCGTGAACGATAAAATCTACGAGTCCATGAACGTCACCGTCCGGGAAATGCCCATTGAGGAAGCCAAGAAGCTGGGTGCAATGGCTCTGTTCGGCGAAAAGTACGGCAAGGTCGTGCGTGTTGTGGACATCGAGGGTTGGTCTACCGAGTTCTGCGGCGGCACCCACGTGAAGAACACCGCCCAGATCGGCGGCTTCAAGATCGTCGGCGAGTCCTCCGTCGCCGCCGGCATCCGCCGCATCGAGGCCGTCACCGGCCGCAACCTGCTCATCCGTGCAAACCTGCAGGAGGCAATGCTGCACACCGTGGCCAACACCCTGAAGGCCAACAACATCACCTCTCTGCCCATCCGTGCCGAGGCCGTCATGGCCGAGAACAAGGCCATGAGCAAGGAGCTGGAGGAGATCAAGGCCAAGGTCGCCGCCTCCAAGGTGGACAGCCTGTTCGACAATGTCGAGGAAGTCGGCGGCGTGAAGATCGCTTCTGCATACTTCACCGGCACCTCCGGCGACACCCTGCGCGGTATGTGCGACTCCATCCGCGACAAGGCCGTGAACCCCTGCGTGGCGGTTCTGGTCGGCAAGACGGACGATAAGATCACCATGGCTGTCACCGTCAATAAGCTGGCACAGGAAAAGGGCCTGAAGGCCGGTGTGCTGGTGAAAGAGCTGGCTGCTATCGCCGGCGGCAAGGGCGGCGGCAAGCCGGACTTTGCAATGGCCGGCCTGAAGGATGAGACCAAGATCGACGAAGCTCTGGCTGCTGTCGGCACCATCGTCAAGAAGGCTCTGGGCGAATAAGAAAACGGGTTCGCCCTCTCCGTCAGCGCTGACGCGCTGCCAAAGTTTATGGTTTTGCCAAGGGCTCTCTCTTTGGGAGAGCTGGACGCAAAGCGGCCTGAGAGGGCGGGGACGTTTATAAAATATCAGGAAGGAGTTGTTTCCCATGGAAGATTGTCTGTTCTGTATGATCGCGGAGGGGAAAATCCCCTCCAAGAAGCTGTACGAGGACGAGCAGGTGGTGGCGTTTTACGACATCAACCCGCAGGCCAAGGTGCACTTTCTGGTGGTGCCCAAAAAGCACATTGTCTCTGCCGCTGCGCTGACCGAAGAGGACGGCGCACTGCTGGGCCATATCTTTGCAGTGATCGCAAAGCTGGCTGCGGAGCAGGGCCTGAACAACGGCTACCGCGTCATCTCCAATGTTGGCGAGGACGCAGGCCAGACCGTGAAACATCTGCATTTCCATGTTCTGGGCGGCGAAAAGCTGCCTGTCTGATTCCAATAAAAAGGGAGCGTTGAATTATGGCTGAGACCTATACTCTGCACGTTGCAGGCCTGACCCGTGAGCTGACCATCTGCAAGGTGAATGACCACATGGACATTGCTGCTTTTATCATGCTGGGTGATGCCGAGCTGACCGTGGCTGCTGCCGCTGAACTGCTGAAGAAGTGCCCGGATTTTGATATCCTGCTGACCGCCGAGGCCAAGGGCATCCCTCTGGCACACGAGATGAGCCGCCAGAGCGGCAAGCCCTACGTCTGCGCACGCAAGGGCGAAAAGCTGTATATGACCGACCCCGTGGTGGTGGAGGATCAGTCCATCACCACCGCAGGCAAGCAGAAGCTGGTCATCGACCGCAAGGAGCTGGACAAGATGAGCGGCAAGCGCGTTCTGGTGGTGGACGATGTCATTTCCACTGGCGGTTCGCTCAAGGCTCTGGACGCGCTGGCTGAGCAGACCCAGTGCACCATTGTGGGCCAGGCCGCTGTTCTGGCCGAGGGCGATGCAGCTGAGCGCAAGGATATCATCTTCCTGGAGCCGCTGCCCCTGTTCTTCCACTAAGCTGCAATGCGACGCCCGCTCTGCGTTTTCTGCGCTGGAATGCTGGGTGTGGAGTTAGTGTGCGTTTTTTTGCCGCAAACGGAACTTTTTGTGCCGTTTGCGGCATTTTTTGTTGCCGTTTGTCTGGTGCTGTGCATCTTTGATGCTGCCCGCAAAGCAGCGCTCTGCATCCTGCTGGGTACTGCTGTGGGTATGGCATCGGTGCTGCACACGGCAAACCGGCTGGAGCGCATCCGTGTGCAATATGCAGGCCGTCCGCTGATGCTGACCGCAGAGGTGGAAAGCACGGCGGATTCCTACGATCCCGGTATCGTGGATGCGGTTTTGCATGTAGAGAAAGTGAACGGCAGCGCGGAATCCTTCCGGGTGGAGTGCAGTGCTTTGCCGGAGTGCAAAGCCGGGGAAAGGGTGCAGGGAAGATTTATACTGTCGGCCCCGGCATCCGGAAGCCGGGTCAGCCTGTATGCGGACGGCATCGCTCTGCAGGCGGAAATGGACGAGGACGGGCCGGAGCTTACAGTTCTGGGCGAAAGCGGCAGCTTCCGCGCCCGAACCCACCGCCTGCAGCAAAGGCTCAGTGCGTCGCTGCGCCGCCGTATGGACGGCAAGACCGGCGGTGTGCTGGCTGCCATGACTACCGGCGACCGGAGTTATCTGTCTTCGGCCATGCGCAGCGCCTACCGGGGCGCGGGTCTTGTCCATGTGCTGGTGGTAAGCGGAATGCATGTGTCCATTTTGTGCGGTGATATCCTCAGCACACTCCTGCCCTACGAGTGGGAGCAGAGTTACCGCAGGCGCAGACGCCGGGCGGTATTCCGAAGTCTGCTGGCCTTTTTGCTGATGGGCGTGACCGGCTTCACACCCTCGGTATGCCGCGCCGCAGTGGCGGTCTGGGTCGGTGCACTGGGTGTGTGGCTGTACGGCCCGCCGGATACCCTTACCTCTCTGGCGGTGGCAGGTATCGTTATGACCGCAGGCAACAGCTATGCAGTGTGCGATATCGGCTTTGAACTTTCGTTTGCGGCGGTGGTGGGCACGGTGGCAGGCGGTGTGTGCATCCGCCGCGCCCGGGATGCATGGTACCGCCGCTTCTGGAAGAAAGCAAAGAACCCGGTAAAACGGCCGTGGTATTTCAAACTGCCGGAACGTCTTTGGAGCCTTGCGGAAAGCATTTGCATCTCGTTTTGTGCTTCGGTGGCCACATTCCCGGTGTTGGTGCTGCGCGGGCTGAGTGTGAGCATTTATGCGGTGGCATCCAGTGTGGCGGTGCTGTGGCTCATCCAGCCCATGATGCTGCTGGGCCTTGGCACGGCCTTTGCCGGCCTGGTACCCGCTCTTGCTCCGCTGTATGGGGTGCTGTCCGCAGCGTCTGCGGCGTTGACCGGCCTGCTCGACCGCTGGGCCGTCTGGATCTCTGCAAAACCGGGCGCGGGAATCTACTTCGATACGGCCTATGCAGCCATCGTGTGTCTGGTGCTGATCCTGTTGTGCTGGCTGGCGTTCCACTGGCGGGTACGGCTGCGGGTGGCAGGGCCATGCATCCTGCTGGCGGCAGCTGTTTCCATCGGGCTGGGCAATGCTCTCAGCCGGGATGTGGTGCACATCGACCTTGTAGGCAGCGCCAACGCGCCAGCAGTGGTCGTCACCCAGAACGATACCGCCGTGGTGCTGTTCCGGGGCGGAGCTTCTGCCCAGAACGCAGTGGAAAACCAGCTTGCCCGGCGGGGCGTGCAGACTGTGGAGCTTGTGGCAGACCTGCGCACAAACCCTAAAACGGCCTGTACACTGGAAGCAGAGCGGACACTTCCGGCAGCAGAAATGGCGGTGAACACAGCACAAAAGCTGCGGTGCACACCGGCTCTGGTGGAAATGCTGCGTACCCGGAATGGCTGTCTTGTGCGGCTGACTGTGGGCAACCGGCAGTTTGCCGTGGTCAATGGAACTGTAGAACTGGCAAAACAGGTCACAGTGCAGTGGTTGCTGGCATCCCCTGCAAAGCCGGATGCTGTGCAGTATAAAAATGTTCTGGCCCTGCGCAGCTATGACTGGATGGACAACAGAAAAGAACTGGCGGCATCCATCAGCCTGCGGCGGCACGGCGGGCTGAAAACGGAGTGATGCTTTGCAATCCGGGCAGAGTGTGGTACAATAGAACAACACCATAAGAGAAGGGAGGTGCCTGCATGGCGACCGAGACAAAACTCCGGCAGTTGGCGGACAAGGGCTGCCCGGTTTACTATTTTTATTCCAGTGAGCGGTATCTGGTGCGGCAGGCCGTGGCAGCGGCCACCCGCATCCTGACCGCAGACAGCGACGAGGATGCCACGGTTCTGGATGGAGCTGCGCCGGAGATCGAACAGCTCATCATGGCGGCGGGCACCATCTCATTTTTTGGCACCCGGCGTGTGGTGGTGCTGCCGGAGATCGACCCTGCAGCTTACAGTGACAAGGATCTGGAAGAGTTGAACAGCACCCTTTCCAGTCTGGAAAATGCTGTGGTGGTGCTGGGCAGCGTGTTTGAACTGGAGCGCAGCAAGCTCAAAACAGGCAAGCGCGCACAAAAGCTGATCGCGCAGTGCAAGGCGCTTGGCTACACCGAAGAATTGGCTAAGCCCAAGCCCTTTGAACTGAAAATGATGATGATCGATCGCGCAAAGGAGCAGAAAACCACCCTGCCGGACGGCGCAGCGGCGGCGCTGCTGGAGCGCTGCGGCGAGGATCCGTTCCTTTTGGAAAATGAGGTGGACAAGCTCTGTGCATTGTCCGGGTATCAGACGGTCACGGCAGCGATGGTGGCGGAAATGGGCACGGTCAGTCTGGAAGCAGACGTGTTCGAGATGATCCGCATGATCACGGCCAAAAACGCCACAGGTGCCTGCAAAAAGCTGCAGACTTTGCTGCGCCTGCAGCAGGAGCCCATTGCCATTACAGCGGCCATGATCGGCAGCTATGTGGATCTGTACCGGGTCAAGCTGGGGGCAGCAAAACGGAAAAATTACAGCACGGTATTCAAGGATTTTGGCTATAAGGGCAGTGATTACCGGCTCAAGCGGTCGGCCGAAACAGCCTCGCATTACACGCTGGGCCAGATCGAAAACTGTATGCAGGTGCTGCTGGAACTGGACCAGAGCCTGAAAAGCCAGCCTACCGATGACCAGATCCTGCTGGAAACAGCGCTGTGCCGGTTGGCAATGGCGGGGAGCGGACGATGAAGGAAAACGAAATGATCCATACCAGCCGGGTGCTCATTGTGGAAGGCAAATACGATGCGGCCCGGCTTTCCCATCTGACCGATGCCATGATCCTGCTGACGGATGGATTTGGCATTTACAAAGACAAAAAGCGCCAGCAGCTGTTCAAAGCGCTGGCGCAGAAAAACGGCCTGATCCTGCTGACGGATTCGGACGCGGCAGGCTTCCGCATCCGCACCTACATCACCAATCTGGTGGGAGAAAAGAATGTGGTTCAGGCTTACGTGCCCGCGATCCACGGCAAGGAAAAGCGCAAGGAGCAGCCCGGCAAGGAGGGCCTGCTGGGGGTCGAGGGTGTGGACGATGCCATCGTTCTGCAGGCGCTGCGGGATGCCCTTGGCGCTGAGGCGGGTGCCGCAGCGGCCCGCCCGGAAGGACGGCAGATCACCTATACCGACCTCTACGAGTGGGGGCTTTCCGGCAGGCCGGGCAGCGCCGAGCGCAAGGCAAAGCTTCTGAACGCGCTGGGCCTGCCGCCGCGTCTTTCCAAAAAGGAGCTGGTGGAAGCGCTGAATCGACTGTATACTTTTGAACAATTGGACGAACTGCAGTTGAAAATTCTGGATAGCTGACTGCATGGCGCAGGGGTGAGCACACCGTTCACCTCTGCGCTGTTTTTGTACCCGGAACATCCCACCGCTGGCGCAGAAGTTCCAGCGCATGAGTTTCCAGACGGGAAACATAGCTGCGGCTGATGTCCAGCAGTTTTGCAGTTTCCAGCTGGGTCAGCGGCGGCTGGCCGGAAAGACCATACCGCAGCAGAATGATCTGTCGCTCCCTGGCGGGCAGGCCGTCCAGCAGCTGCCGCATCCGGCGAATATCGTCCTGCGTTTCGCAGGTGTCCTCCATGCAGAAGCTGTCCTGCAGCACATCGGCCAGCGTCAGCGCAGAGTCACCATCTGATTCCAGCGCTTCCTGCAGCGAGACGGTCCCGCCGGTTTTGCGGTTCCGGCGGAACTGCATCCGGATCTCATTTTCAATGCACCGGCTGGCGTAGGTGGAAAAGCGTGCCCGACGGGCAGAGTCGAAAGTATCCACTGCTTTCATCAGGCCGATGGTGCCGATGGAAATAAGGTCGTCCTGATCGCCGGGCAGGGCGTAGTATTTTTTTACGATGTGTGCCACCAGACGCAGATTGTGCCGGATCAGTTTTTCCCGTGCGGCAGGGTCACCGGCACGCAGTGCGGAAAAGGCTTCGGTTTCCTCCCGGGCAGAGAGGGGCCGCGGAAAGCTGCCGCTTTCCAGATGAAGCGCCAGAACCAGAAACTTTGTGGCAAAAAATTGCAGAAGAGATAAAAACATGCCGACCCCTCCCCATAGTATCATAAACGGTTACTGTAATTTATGAAGGAGGGCTTGCCTTTTTTCCGGACTCCGGGGCGAACAGTTCTGCCTCATTGTCCACAAAATACTGATAGGCGTCCTTGTCTGCAATCAGGTAGACAGGATTCTGCAAAATCGACTTGATGGAAAACCGGGTGAACGAACGCCCGGTTTTTGTTTTGATGCCCAGCCGTCCCAGTTCTTCAATCAGGCTGGAAAAGTCGCTGATGTTGCGGCTGATGCGGTCCAGACGGTAGACCACAATGGCCTTGAATTTCCGGTCCTTGGCCGCAGTCATCATCTTTTTGAAATCCGGGCGGTTCAGGTTGCCGCCGGAAAAGCCCTCGTCCTCAAAGACAACGGCATGTTCCGCGGCGGCATCGCCGTAGTGAGTGCGGATATATTCGCGGCAGAGGTCGATCTGATTTCCGATACTTTCGCCCTTGCCGGTGTAGCGGGATTTGCGGGAATAGATGGCAATGGTGTCGGCAGTTTTGGCCATAAGATACTCCTTTCCTGTTGTCCGGTGGCCGTAGATGCGGCTATTGTAGCATGGCAGGCCATCTCTGTAAAGAAAAATAACGATAGTCATACATATTTCATCATACTACGAACGGAGGTGTCAAGGATGTGACAAGGCAGGATAAGCGAGGAAACCAGAATGTTTGACTATTTCTATGGGCAGTCGGGCGAGATGTTCTCGTATTTCCGGGTGCCCAAAATTTTATTCCGGGACATAAAATTCAAGGATCTGTCCACCGATGCCAAAACGCTGTACGGCATCCTGCTGGACCGCATGGGGCTGTCGGTGAAAAACGGATGGCTGGATGAGCAGGGAAGGGTGTATATCATTTTTCCTGTGCAGGAAGTGATGGATGCACTGGGCTGCGCAGACAACAAGGCAACCAAACTGTTCCGGGAATTGGAAAAGTTTGGTCTGATTGAGCGCAAACGGCGCGGGCTGGGAAAACCCAATCTGATTTACGTCAAAAACTTTGCAGACCCACGATGCCGCAATCGTGAAAAGAACGGTTCCGGTGCCGCGGATTCAGCGCAGCAGGAAACGGCAAAATCACGAGGAAATAAGACTGAGTGGAATAAAACCGAGGGGAGTGAACCTGATCCTTTCTCTTCCGACGCGGAGAGCGAACCGGATGAGCGCACACGGCTGGAAGCGTATTTTATGCAATCGTTGGAAGTGGACTTGCTGCTCCGGGTCTGCCCGGATGAGGAAGACACCATTCAGATAATCCAAATCGGAACGATATAGTTATCTCGATCTATGATGCCGACTTTTGGCTTCATGCAGACGATAGCACCTTTCCCGCGTGGGACAGAGGCTTTATCCAGCAAAGAAAATACCTTCGTCAGTTCGGTGCCGGGATTCGAGGTCTTTTTGATTTCAATGGGATTCAGAACACCATCCTGCTCCAGAACAATGTCAATCTCTTTTGCATCTTTGTCGCGGTAGTAGTACAAAAACGTCTCTCTGCCGGTATTCAGATAGGTTTTCGCAATTTCGGAAACAACATAGTTTTCGAGGATTGCACCGTTCATTGCACCATACTCCAGAACTTCTGCGCTACTCCACTTGGTCAGATAGCAGACCAATCCCGTATCATAAAAATAGAGCTTGGGGGTTTTTACCAAACGCTTCAGAAGGTTATTGGAGTAGGGGTGCAGATAGAAGATGATACCCAGTGTTTCCAGAATGTGCAACCAATCTTTTGCCTGCTTCTGATTGATGTCCGCATCCTGTGCAATTTCGGCAACATTCAGCATCTGGGAGCAGCGCGCCGCAACCGCCGTCATGAAACGCAGAAATTTCAGTGCATCGATGGCATCTGAAAGCTCTTTTACGTCACGTTCAATATAGGTGGAAAGGTAGCTGCTGTAAAAAATCTGGCTGTTGGTATTTTTTCCGCTTGCAATAGCGGGCATGGAGCCCCGATAGATACGCCCAAAGATATCTTTGGTATCTGCGGGCACAGCTTTTTCCTCGCGGTTCAGCAGAGAGTCCAAATCCACACGGAAGGGCTCGGTATCTGCACCGTTTATTTCTGACTGCGAAAGAGAAGTCATTGACAGCACTGCAACACGCCCGGCAACACGCCCGGCAAGTGATTCCTGTACCCCGTGCATCAGCTTGAACACCTGTGACCCGGTCAGCCAAAAGGCACCCGGCTCATGGTGAGTATCTGCATAGACTTTGATATAGGTGAATAGTTCCGGTGCATATTGAACCTCATCAATCAGAACCGGCGGCTTATGCAGCTGCAAAAACAATTCCGGATCATTTTTTGCGAGTGCCCGCTCGTTCAAATCGTCCAGTGAAACATATCCACGGGGAGTTCCTTCCATGAGTTTTTGCAGCATGGTCGTTTTTCCTACCTGCCGGGGGCCGGTCACAAGCACAACCGGATATTCCTGCGTGACCTGCTGCACAACTTTCTCAAGACTTCTTGTAATGTAACTCATATTGATCACCTGCTTCTAATTTCGGCTGATTTTTCTTATAATTCCATTTTAGCCGAAAACTTTGTCTTTTTCAAGTACATCTGGATGTTTTAATCGCATTATAAAAAGTTAGGAGTTGATGCTTATTGTCTTATCGCTTAGTAATCGCAGAAAAGACCTCAGTCGGGGCTGCTTATGCAAAAGTTCTCGGTGCAACCAACCGTCAGGATGGCTACTGGGAGGGTACAGTGATGAAAACACTTGCTATAATATCGCCATGGCGCAAGTTTCAATTGCGCAAGAGGGAAAATTGCCTGAAATGCATTAAAGGCTGATAATACTCCGTGAGCTGCTCACAAGAGCAGCTCCATCGAGTCGCGGTCATTGTGCATTTTCAAGCTGAAAACAGGCCGGGACTCGGAAAAGGAGTCTCGGCCTGTTTGTGTTTTCGGCGCAAAGGAAAGGATTGAACAATGCGATTTGATTCAAAAGAATTCGGCGGACCTCCCGGTATGGGGATAGGAAAAAGCAGAATCCTCTTTTTCAATGCCCAAAAGCGTGGTAGAATAGGGAAAAGATTCAGTATCTGAAAAACGGAGCGCGCAACAATGAAGATTCTGGTCAGCGCCTGCCTGCTGGGCGAAAACTGCAAATACAGCGGCGGAAACAATTACAATCAGGCGGTCTGTGATTTTGCGCGGGGGCATCAGGTGGTTCCGGTCTGCCCGGAGGTGCTGGGCGGAAATCGTGCAGGGCGTTGTCACGAACAAAGAGGGCATCAATGTGGACCGGGAGTTCCGGGCAGGTGCAGCGAAAGCCCTTGCCATTGCAAAAGAAAATGGGGTGGAGCTTGCCATCCTGCAATCCCGCAGTCCCAGCTGCGGCGTGAAGGAAATCTACGACGGAATGTTTTCCGGGACAAAGATTCCCGGACAGGGTGTTTTTGCCAAGATGCTGATGGACGAAGGCATCCGTGTTCTGGATGCCGGGGAATTGCCTAAAATTATCTTGAAAAATGAGGACGGAAAATGTCAATCAAACTGATTTGCAGCGATATTGACGGTACGCTGCTGCAATACGGCAAAAAGGAACTGGAAGACGAGATCTTTGAGCAGATACGGGAGCTGCATCGGCGCGGCATTCTGTTTTGCCCGGCATCCGGTCGGCAGTATACCAGCCTGCGCAAGCTCTTTGCACCGGTGGCAGACTGCTGTGTGTTTCTTTGTGAGAACGGCGGCGTGATCTATAAAGACGAACAGTGCATCGCCAAGAACCCGATGCCGCGTGCATTGGCCGAAGAAATCGCCAACGACCTGTGGACCCGCAGCGACGGGCAGGGCGAAGTGATGCTTTCCGGCCAGAATACTGCATACCTGATGGAGCGGGGTCTGGGAATGCTCAAGCGTATTCAGTTCATCGGGAACAACTATCAAATCATCCATGACCCTTCCGAGGTGCCGGAGGAGATCACAAAAGTATCGGTGTATCTGCACGAAGGCGTAGAATCTTACACGGAACGGTTTGTCCCACGATGGAAAGAGGCGAACTGCGCTGTGGCAGGGCCGTACTGGATCGACACCACCTTTGCCAACAAGGGCATCGGTGTGCGCAGCATCTGCAAGACTCTGGACATCGCCCTTGCCGATGTGATGGCTTTTGGCGACAATTATAACGATGTGTCGATGCTGGACATTGTGGGTGTGCCCTACATTATGGATGGTGCCGCCGCACCGCTGCGGGAAAAGTACCCGAACCATACACCCCGCCCAGAGGATGTGCTGCGGGAGTTCTTGAAGCAGAACTGAATTTTGCACGCATGTGTGCAAAAATCAAAATGATACGATATAAGGAAATATTTTGACATGACGAAAGTGCTTTTCATCTGCCATGGGAACATTTGCCGCAGCCCAATGGCCGAATTTGTAATGAAAGACTTGGTGGCCAAAGCCGGGCTTTCTGATAAATTTGAAATCGCATCCGCCGCCGCCAGCACCGAGGAGATCGGCAACCCGATCTATCCGCCTGCCCGGCGCAAGCTGGCAGAGTACGGCATCTCCTGCGGGAGCAAGACCGCCCGGCAGATGACCCGGAGGGATTACGAAACCTACGATTACCTGATCGCCATGGATCAAAACAACCTGCGCAATATGGCGCGCTTTGTGGGCGGCGACCCGGAGCATAAAGTGTCTCTGCTGATGGATCATACCCGCCGCCCCGGCGATGTGGCCGACCCATGGTATACCGGGGACTTTGAAGCTACCTGGCAGGATGTGCTGGAAGGCTGCACGGCTCTGCTGGAAGAACTGCGCTGACAGGAGAATTTTATGACAGAGCGTTATTGTGAGGGTGAACGGTTTGCTGACCTGTCGTTCACCGAGGAGGCTTTTGAGGATTGCGACTTTACCGATTGCGTATTTGCGGATTGCTCTTTTACCAGGTGCGAACTGGATCATACCACGCTGAACGAGTGCAAATTCGTGCGGTGTGAGATCACAGGTCTGCGCAGTACCCATTCCTCGGTGCAGTCGCTGGATTTTGAGGACTGCCGCCTGAATGAAATTGAGTGGGCACCGCTGATGTCCAACGGTGCCTTCCCGGACCCTATCCACACGCTGAAAGAGTGCAGTCTGAAATATAACACCTTCACCGAAATGAACTTTAACCGCTTCGACTTTTCGGACAGCAACGAAATTGTCGGCTCCATGTTTGCCAAATGCGAGATGCAGCTGGCGAATTTCAAGGGCGTGGAACTTCACGAAACGGAGCTCTACCAGTGTGATCTGCGCAAGGCGGATTTCCGGGATGCTACAGGCTATAAGGTGGACATTCTGGGCAGCCGCCTGAAGGATGCGAAATTTTCCCTGCCGGAAGCGGTGAATCTGCTGGCAGATTTGAAGATCAAGCTGTCGTAAGAAGGAGAAAAAATGCGTCAACTCATCATTGCACGAAAAGATCTGCAGATGTCTCCCGGTAAGCTGGCGGCGCAGTGCTGCCACGCTTCGCTGGCGTTCCTCACCGACCCCATCGGCATGGGACAGGGCGTGGAACCCATCGAGAAAGACGGAGAAATTACCGGCTATCGGGCAGAAATCATGTTGGAGAAAGCAACCTATGAAGAGTGGTTCGATGGCTCTTTTACCAAAACTATCTGCGGGGCAAAGAACCGCAATCAACTGCTGAAAGCAAAGACAATTGCCGAGGAATTGGGACTGGTGGAAAACAAAGACTTCTTCCTTATCCGGGATGCCTGCCACACCGAGCTGGAGCCGGAAGAATTTGATGAAAACGGAGAAGGCATGACCCTGACCTGCATCGGTTTCCGCCCGCTGCCGGATGAAATTGCACACCAGATCAGCCATAAGTTCCATTTGTATTGAGTGCTGGTTCGCGGAATAATAAAAATAGTCCCGGCCATTCTCCTGTGACATACAGGAAAATGGTCGGGATATTTTGCTTTTTATTGAAGATTCATCCACGCCGCCAGTGCGTCCGCCGTCTGCCGCTGTTGTTCCTCGGCAGAGATGGCGGGTGTGCCATCGCCCTTCTGCGCACCGTAACTGCCGAACCCGGCATGACAGCCGCCGTCAATGATAGTTTCGGTGGTGTCCTGTGGGAGGTTCGTGCGGTCGGCTTCGTATTTCTCGCGGTTCAGTACGCCGTCCTCGGCAAGGTCGTGCAGGAGAGGAGCATAGGCGGTGTTTTCCACCTTGCTGCCCGGATAGAAGATCAGCCCGACGGTGGGAGATTCCGGTGCAAAGACCCAGTTGCCGTTCTGCTCGGTGACGCTCACCACGTCATCCGACACCAGCGCATCCTCGGCGGCGGGGTCGGCGTGGTAGTAATCGTTGACGTAAATGCCGAATGCGATGCAGACGGCCAGCAAAACAGCCAGCAGGCAGAGGAACACTCTGAGGGAAAACGATTTTTTCTTCTGGTTCTTCATAGAACTCCTTTATTTTATAAGCATTTTCCGCAATCGCTGCAGCCGTTGCAGATCAACTTGCTGCCGCAGGTCTCGCAGTTTGCGCGGAAATGGGGCACATAGAGATCTTCCTGCGGGATGGGGTAACCCCAGTCGTCCACGAGGTCAAAATGAATGGGCCTGCCCTGATAGTTCATGCCGGATTTATAAGCCATCCGGCTTTGCAGCTGCTTGTTTGGCAGGTGGTAGCGCCTGCCGTCCTTGATGAACACGGTGCCGGTCTCGATAAAGCAGAAGGTCACGTTGGCATCCACGCATTCCTGCCGGAGAGACTTGACCCAATCAAAATTGCAGGGGCGGGCACCATCGTAGTTTTCGCCGCCGCAGATGACCTGCTCGATCTGCCCGGCGGTAAGGTACTGCCGGATGCTTACTGGTCCGATGAAGGGCGCGCACATAATGCCCTTGTGCTTGAAGGGCAGGTCAAACAGGATGGGAATGCGCTCATCGGCGCGGCGCTGATTTTCACAGGTGACGTTGAAAAAGATGTTGTCCCAACCGCTGCCCCAGTCCGGCGGCAGGCACTCCCGTACCCGCTGCGGCCGTTTGGTGAGCAGAAAAAACACCACATCGCTGCGCTGGCGCATGATGTCCCACGCCTCAACCCGCCACGGGTCGGCTTCTTCCAAGAAGAAATCCGAGGTCATGCAGACCCGGATCTGCTCACCACTCTGGATTTTGTAGTGTCCGGTGCGGTCTTTCTGGAGCGGATAGGAAAAGCCGCTTTTCGTTTTGTAGATCTCGGCTCCGTTCTGGTCCCGCATCCGGTCGAGAAAATACATGTAGCAGTTCTGGCAGCCCTCGCTGCACTTGACGCAGCCGTGCCATGGATTCCAGATGTCGTGCAGGAAGCTCACCTTCTTTCTGTACCTATTATAATAGCTGCGCGGACAGGAAACAAGAGCGGCACTTGCGCCGCCCCATCGGATGTGATAAGATTTGACCACAACAATTACAAGCACAAGGAGTTTCCACTGCTGAGCGAGAAATCGCACTTCACCGATGATACCGTCATGACCGCTGCGGTGGCAGTTGGTCTGATTGACGGAAAGGGTCTGCCGGAGAGAACATTTTGTGCAGTGCAGCATGAAATGCGGTTCTGGGGCCGTGAATATCCCCATGCCGGTTACGGCGGGATGTTCCGCCGGTGGCTGCACGCAGAAAATCCGAATCCCTATGGCAGTTTCGGTAATGGCTCGGCTATGCGGGTGTCGGCAGCGGGCTGGCTGTTCGATACGCTGGACAAAACGCTGGAAATGGCAAAAGTGACCGCTGAAGTCACCCACAACCACCCGGAGGGCATCAAAGGTGCGCAGGCCACGGCGGCAGTGATTTTTCTGGCCCGTACCGGCCACAGCAAGCCGGAAATCAAACAATATGTGGAGCAGACCTTCGGTTATGACCTGAACCGTACCTGCGATGAAATTCGGCCGACCTATCATCATGTGGAGACCTGTCAGGAAACTGTGCCGGAAGCAATCATTGCTTTTCTGGAAAGCGTCAGTTTTGAGGATGCACTTCGCAATGCGGTCTCTCTGGGCGGCGACAGCGACACCCTTGCCTGCATCACCGGCGGCATTGCCGAAGCTTTTTACGGGATGCCGCAGGAACTGCGGGACGAGACTTTGAAACGTCTGCCGGAGGATATCCGGGAAGGATATGAGCTGTTTCGGTGGAACATCGGCCAGAGATAAGACATTCGGAGAACCAAGGAGCAGATACAACACACTCGTGATGTGAAGTATCTGCTCCTTGGTTTTTAATAAGACTCGATGAAGGGCGTCTTGCATCGGCCTGAAAAATCCGATATACTGAACCCAGAGAGTATATCGAATTTTTTGGGAAAAGGAGAGAACGGTATGGAACATCTTTATGAAAAGGCACTGGAAAGTGCGGAATATATCAAGACGCACACGAAAAAGCGCCCGAAGATCGCGGTGGTGCTGGGCTCCGGCCTTGGCAAGCTGACCGCGGACTTTACGGACACGGAAGAACTGTCCTACAAGGATATCCCCAACTTCCCGGTATCCACGGTGGCAGGACACAAAGGCGCATTGTTGGCTGGCAAGCTGGGGGACACGGAAGTCTACGCCATGGAAGGCCGCTTCCATTTCTATGAGGGCTACTCCATGAAGGAAGTCTGCTACCCATTCTATGTGTTCAAGCTGTTGGGCGTGGAAAAGGTGGTGTTGACCAACGCCTGCGGCGGCATCAACCGGGAGTTTGCGCCGGGCACCCTGATGCTCATTACCGACTTCATCAACATGATGGGCACGAACCCCCTCATTGGCCCCAACGATGAGCGCTTCGGCCCCCGCTTCCCGGACATGACCGAACCTTACAGTCTGGAACTGCGGAACCTTGCCAAGCAGACCGCCGATGAACTGGGCATTGCCTACAAGGAGGGCGTTTACATGGGCTTTATGGGCCCTTGCTATGAAACGGCGGCTGAAATTCGCGCCTTTGCGGGGATGGGAGCCGATGCCGTGGGCATGAGCACCGTGCCGGAAACCATGGTCTGCAACTACATGGGCATGAAGGTGCTGGCCGTCAGCTGCATCACCAACATGGCCACCGGCATCCAGACGGTCAAGCATAGCCACGCCCGCGTGCTGGAGATCGCAAATCAGGCAGGCGATACCCTGTGCCGATGGCTGGGTGCGGTGATTCAGAGAATGGAGTAAAAAAGATATACCATGAAAATCCTTTCGTTTGGTTCCCTCAACTACGATTATACTTATGAGGTCGAGCACTTTCTCGCGCCCAAAGAGACCCTTGCAGCCAAGTCCATGCAGCGGGGCTTTGGAGGGAAAGGTGCAAACCAGTCTATCGCCTTTGCACGAGCTGGATTGTCAGTATACCATGCGGGTCGTGTCGGCGCAGATGGACAACCATTTGTGGATTACCTGAAACAAAATGGTATTCATACAGATTATCTGATAAAGGACGATGCTGCTGCCACCGGCCACGCCATCATTGAGGTATGCCGCGGCGAAAACTGTATCCTGATCTACGGCGGTGCCAATCAGGAGATCACCACAGAGCAGATCGACCACACGCTGAAAGCCTTTTCGCCAGGCGACTGGCTGGTGCTGCAAAATGAGATCTCCAATCTGCCGTATCTGATGCAGGCCGCACAGAAAAAGGGGCTTTCCATTTTCTTCAATGCCGCACCCTACGATGTCGGCATCTTGACCTACCCGATGGAACTGGTGGATGTGCTCTGTGTCAACGAGGTGGAAGCCTGCGCCCTTGCCGGAACCGAGACCTTTGAAGCGGACGCTGTTTTGACCCTGCTGCACGAAAAATACCCGCAGACCCGTCTGCTTCTGACAGCCGGGAGTGCGGGCAGCTATTATCTGGATGCGGAGCGGCGGCTGTTTGTCCCCTGCGAAAAGGTGCAGGCCGTGGACACTACAGCTGCCGGGGACACTTACAGCGGCTATTTTCTGGCGGGCCTTTGCAGCGGCAGTTCAGTAGAGGACGCCATGCGGCTTGCTACCAAAGCAGCCGGAATTGCCGTGCAGCGCAAAGGTGCAGCGGCATCCATCCCGGAAATCAAAGAGTTGAAATGAATGATACAGAAGGCCATGTGGATATTCTGGTCTGCATGGCGGGCACCGGCGGTACGGGTTTTGGCACAGCAAGTTATCTGCGCAGCCGCAACCCGAATCTGCAAGTGGTTCTGGTGCAGCCCCATCCGGACTCCCGCCTGACCCCGGAGCACCCGGATGCGCAGATCATAGATGGCGTTTTGCCGGCGTATGATGTGCCGGAAAGCGCACTTTCCGACTATCTGCGGCCAGACTGGAGCGATGCGTACATCAATGTCCGCACCGAGGAAGCCTACGAAACGGCCCATGAGGTGCTGCGGGCGGAAGGACTGTTTCTGGGCACATCGGCAGCAGCGGCTTTGCACGCAGCGGTGCAGGTGGGCCGCAGACCGGAGAATCAGGAAAAGAATATCGTGGTCATCGTCCCGGACAACGGCATGAAATATCTGTCTACGCCGATGTACCGGCAGAAATGATAAAAACACGATGATGCGACTGAATTTTGAAAAGATTGCATGGGATTTTATGAAAGTATTATTCTTTTATGAATTTTAGCACTCTTCTATTGACACTGCTAATGAACGGTGCTATAACAGTGGCGTGCTCAGGAGGAAGGGCAAAAGGAGAGCCGCTAGGCTCCCCGGAAAGCCCTTCTGAATGGACGCTTCAGATTTTTTGCCCCGACCCGAACGCCGGGATTGGAGGAATGATTT
>OIAH01000459.1_pt1 | contig 17344 bp, 13 predicted proteins | sample 1580711 | NCBI WGS metagenome assembly OIAH01 (sample SAMEA3882556, study PRJEB24775) | human gut metagenome | biome: human-associated habitat; feature: intestine environment; material: feces | place: Netherlands | collected 2009/2010
CCCGGGTTGCGGCTCCCAGCGTCTGCTTCGCTACCGCTCGCATCCTGCTGGCCGCGGCCCCAACAACTCCTCCCTGTTTCCGCCACTGGCGGCGGTCGTCGTCGTTGCAAGTGGCTTGGCGGATGGTTCAAGGCCGGTAAGCACTGATCCCCGCAAAACAGAAGCCCCGCGGTACTGCAATACCGTGGGGCTTCTGTTTGCTGAGTTTTAGGTGAGCACATGGAATACTCATCCGTTCCTTTATGGTTTTATTATATGCTCTCTCTGCAAAAAAGTCAAGTGCTTCGCATTTTTGTCAGTTCAGATCGTGCTTTTTGCAGAGCTTCTTGCTCACCCAGTACATCCCGGCCCAGATGGCGATGGCGAGGATAAGGTACACCGGGTTCCGCAGCGAGCTGACCAGCGACTGGCCGAAGAGGGCCATCATTGCCACCATCACGGCCTTGCCGACCAGAAGGGTGAGCAGATAGCGCTTCTCGTCAAAATCCGAGATTCCGAAAGCCAGATGCAGAAACGCTGTGGGCGTGAAGGGCAGGACCGCCAGCATGAAGAGGGTGGCGGTGTCCACATGGCTGACCCACTGCTGGGCCTTTTTCAGCTTTTCGGAGCGGGAGGCCAGCTTCCAGAAAAAGCGCTTGACCACCCGCCGCCAGAACAGGAACACCACCGTGCCTCCGGCAGCGACGCCGACCCAGCTGTAGACAAAGCCCAGCAGCCCGCCGTGGGCTGCGACGTTGAGGGCCACGATGGCGATAAGAGGCAGCGGCGGGAAGATGGACTCCACCATTGCCAGAAGGATGGGTGCCACCGGCCCCAGCCCCTCAAAGCTGTCCAGCAATGTCTTCCAGAATTCCAGCGTACCCAGCTGATGTATCCCGTCGATGAACATCGTTCCCATCGTGCCCGTACCCTTCCTTTCGCTTCCGCCCATTATTGAGTCATAGTATATCCATCATCTATGACCGGGAGATGAACAAAATCTGAGCAATTTTGCCATTTTACAGCCTCATCTCTCCTATAACAACGGAACAGGCCCTCGTTTTCCTGCACGATTTTCTATTCTTAAGTATTCTGGGCCGCTTCGGCGGCCTGCTTTTCGGCCTTGATGCGCTGGCGTTCCAGATACTGGGCGCGCTGCCTTTTCCAGTTGGCCAGAGAGGCATCGTCCGGCATCTGGATGCAGCGGGCGAAGGCCCAGTGCAGGCCGTCCCGGCGGGACATCCGGTATTTCTGGAACACGCCCCGGCCTGCCTCGCCGCCCTTGCCCGCACAGACGGGGCACTGGGACAGGGTATACCAGCCGCTGCTCCCCTTTTTCAGCCAGACGTCGTCCGGCTGCAGGGCCGTGCCGCAGACCGGGCAGGCCATCGTGCCGATGACCGGGTCCAGCTTCCATGTGGACTGTTCCAGATAGCCCCGGAACACCTTGAAATCCCGGTAGTCGCCCGGTGTCGGGCAGAGGTTCTGGTGCAGCGTCTCGTCCTCGGTAGGGTAAGCGGCCAGCCCGGCCCGCAGGTCCAGCCTGCGGCAGATGTCGGCGGTGTAGAGGGTGTCAGACAGAGCATCGTGGAAGGGTCGCTCCATCGGGATGCCCATCCGGGTGACGACGCTCTCCAGCTTCATCCCCTCGCCCTCTTTGCGGGGATGCTCCCGCAGGAAGATCTGCTGCAGGTCGTACCAGACCGTCGGGCGGCTCTCGTCGAGGTTGCACAGGAAGAGGTTCTGCTTGAGCACCGGCACATCGTCCAGCCCCCACTCGGCAAACTCGGCATCGGGGCCGCACCACTTCATGAAGCGGCGGAGGCCCTGAAGGATGGGTTCGCCCTTGTCGAGGTCCTCCTGCGTCAGACCGGTGACTTTGGCGATGTGGTGCTGCAGGCTGCGGAAGATGCGGGGACGGAGGTGGATGGAGAAGGTATCCAGTACATTGGCGTCCTCGTCGATCTTGACAGCGCCGATCTCGATGATCTCGCCCCGGAGCGTCTGCTGGACGCCATGGTAATTGAAGGTAAAAGGCTTATAGCCGATATTCCACTCCAGATCGAACAAAACTAAGTTGCGCGGCATTTGCGTTTGGTATCCTTTCACAAAATGAACTTCTCGATGGCCTCAGCCACACCGTCGTGGTTGTTGTCGGCCTCCGTCACATAGTCAGCGGCCTCCTTGACGGGCGGCTCGGCGTTCTGCATGGCCACGCCCACACCGGCGTACTCGATCATGGAGCGGTCGTTCAGGCCGTCGCCGCAGGCCATCAGGTTTTCGCGGGTCAGGCCCATCTCTTCCAGCAGGCCCGCAAGGCTCACGTCCTTGGCGACGCCCAGCGGCACGGCCTCGATGAAGAAGGGGCTGGACGGGTAAAGGTCGATCCGGCCTTCAAACACCTTCCGGCCTGCCGCCAGCACCTCGTCGCGGCGGGCGGGGTCGAGGGTGATGAGCATTTTGCAGATGGGGTAGTCCACATAGGCGGCGAGATCCTCCACCCTTTGCATGGGCAGCCCGCAGGTGAAGCACTCCTTCAGCGCCCACGGGTCCTCGGGGCTTTCGGAAACGACGCCCTGCTCATTGTATGTGACGATGGCCACCTTCTGCTCCTTGGCAAAGGCACAGAGGGCCGGCACATATTTTGAATCCAGCCACTGGCTGTAGAGCGTCCTGCCGGTAGCGCAGTCGGTGATGGAGCCGCCGTTGTAGGAGAGGATGCAGCCGCCCTTCTTGTCCAGCTCCAGCTCCCGTGCCAGCGGCATCACGCCCGCCGTGGGACGGCCCGAAGCCAGCACGATGGTCACACCCTTGGCGGCGGCAGCGTCCAGCGCCGTCCGGGTGGCGGGGGTAACGACCTTCTGGTCGTTGGTCAGGGTACCGTCGAGGTCGAGCGCCAGCACACGGATCTCTTTCTTTTCCATTTCCTGCCTCACTTATCTGGAACAGGCCGGAACGCGCCGCCCTGTCGCTGTTTTTGGTCATACATTGTTTATTGTACAACGGATGCAGCGTCCTGCGCAAGACTCTGGCCGAGATTTCTCTGAAATTCCCGGTTTGTTTGAAAATACAAACTGTAGTTTGCCACAAAAAACGCGAAGGGACAGCCATCTCCAACTACTTCTCGTAAAAAGTTAATACATCTTAACATCGCCAAAAAACCTTGCAAATTTCAAAATCCGCGCTATAATATCCGCAGAAACACTTGTACGGTGTCTTTCCCGACACCTCTGTGAAGTACGATAAAAGGAAGGTATATAAATTATGGTCGATATGAAGAAGATCGCTCTGTTCGCTGCCGGCACCCTGTTCGGCTCCGCCGGCTTCAAGCTGCTGTCCAGCAGCGATGCCAAGAAGGTCTACACCCAGACCACCGCTGCTGTCCTGCGCATGAAGGACTGCACCATGGAGACCGTCAGCAAGGTACAGGAGCAGGCCGGTGACATCCTCGAGGATGCAAAGGCCATCAACGAGGCCCGCGCTGCCAAGGCTGAGGCCGAGGTCATCGAGGACACGGCTGAGGCTGCTGCCGCCGAGACCAACGAGTGATCTTACAGCCTCTGAGCCGCCTGCGGGCGGCTCTTTTTCGTGGCTGTTTTTGCAATACGCAGAGGATATTCAGATATGAAATGTACTATTCTTCATGAAAGCCGCGGCCGTCTGCGGGTACACGTCTGCAACGTGCGGATGACGCTGCACCGGGCCGACGTGTTGGAAGCCTACCTGAACCACCACGACGCTGTCAGCAAGGCCAAGGTCTACGAGCGGACGGGCGACGTGGTCGTCTGCTACACCGGTTCCCGCAAGGCGGCCGTCGCCGCCCTGAGCGGCTACCGCTTCGACGACCCCGAGCTGGACGCTCTGGTCACCAGCGCCGACAGCCGCCGCATCAATCAGGAATATCAGGAAAAGATGTACGACCTCGTGGCGGGCCGGGTGCTGCGCAAGCTCTTCCTGCCTGCCCCCCTCGACGCCGCCTATACGGTGCTGCGCTCCCTCCACTTCCTCTGGAAGGGTGTGCGCTGCGTGCTGAGCCGCTGTGGCGGCGCAGGCTGGAAGTTGAGGTGCTGGACGCCCTGAGCATCGGCGTGTCCATCCTACGGAGGGATTTTGCCACCGCAGGCTCGGTCATGTTCCTGCTCAACGTCGGCTCCCTGCTGGAAGAGTGGACCCGCAAGAAGAGCCTTGACGATCTTGCCCGCAGCATGGCCCTGAACGTCGATAAGGTCTGGGTGCGCGCACAGGGCACCGAGGTGTTGATGCCCTTGACCAAGGTACATCCCGGCGACGAGATCGTCGTCCGCTCCGGCAACATGATCCCGCTGGACGGCACCGTCATCGAGGGCGAGGCCATGGTCAATCAGGCCGCGCTGACCGGCGAATCCATGCCGGTGCGGAAGATCACCGGTGCCACCGTCTACGCCGGCACGGTGGTGGAGGAGGGCGAATGCGTCCTGACCACCAAGGCCGAGGGCGGCACCAACCGCTACGACAAGATCGTGGCCATGATCGAGGAGTCCGAGAAGCTCAAGTCCAGCACCGAGAACCGTGCACTGGCTCTGGCCGACCGTCTGGTGCCTTGGTGCCTCGGCGCGACCATCGTCACCTATGCCCTGACCCGGAACGCCACCCGTGCCATCTCCTGCCTGATGGTGGATTTCTCCTGCGCCCTCAAGCTCTCGATGCCGCTGGCTGTCCTGTCCGCCATGCGGGAGTGCGGCGCAAGCCACATCACCGTCAAGGGCGGCAAATACCTTGAGGCCCTGTCCAAGGCCGACACCATCGTCTTCGACAAGACCGGCACCCTGACCCGCGCCACCCCCAAGGTGGTCAAGGTCGTGCCCTTCTCCGGCCGTACCGAGGCCGAAGTCCTTCAGCTGGCCGCCTGCCTCGAAGAGCATTTCCCCCACTCGATGGCCAACGCCGTCGTCCGGGAAGCCAAGGAGCGCGGCATCTCCCACGAGGAGATGCACTCCGAGGTGGAATATATCGTGGCCCACGGCATCGCCAGCCGGGTCAGCGGCGACCGGGTCGTCATCGGCAGCCATCACTTCGTCTTTGAGGACGAGCACTGCATCATCCCCGAGGAGGAGCGCCAGAAGTTCGACGACCTCGAGCCGGAATACTCCCACCTCTATCTGGCTGCCTCGGGTCGTCTGGCCGGCGTCATCTGCATCGCCGACCCGCTCCGCCCGGAAGCCGCCCGTGTGCTGCGCGCCCTGCGCAGCCTCGGCATCACCAGCACGGTCATGATGACCGGCGACAGCGAGCGCACCGCCGCCGCCATCGCAAAGCAGGTGGGCGTGGACCGCTTCTTCGCCGAGGTGCTGCCCGAGGACAAGGCCGCCTTCGTTCAGAAGGCCAAGTCCGAGGGCCACACCGTCGTGATGATCGGTGACGGCATCAACGACTCCCCCGCCCTCTCCGCCGCCGATGTCGGCATCGCCATCAACTCCGGCGCTGCCATCGCCCGCGAGATCGCGGATGTGACCATCAAGGCCGACAGCCTCGAGGAGCTGGTCATCCTCAAGACCATCGCCAACTCCCTGCAGCGCCGCGTCAGCGCCAACTACCGCTTTGTGCTGACCTTCAACTCTGCCCTCATCGCACTGGGTGCTCTGGGCATCCTGCAGCCTGCCTCTTCGGCCATGCTGCACAACCTCTCCACCATCGGCATCAGCCTCAAGAGCATGACCAACCTCATCCCCGAGGAAAAGGCGCAGAAGGCGCTGGCCGAGAAGAATTAACTCCCTCCGGAATCCAAAAAAATACCGGCTGTGCAGCTGCACAGCCGGTATTTTTATGTCCAAATATTACAGTTTACTCAAGGCCGATCTGCTGGGCATACTCTTCCAGCAGCTCCCGCTCGAGGAAGGGGGTCTTGACGCCCTCGCGGTCGCGGTAGGTCTCGTGGCCCTTGCCGATGACGGCGATGAGGTCGCCCTCCTGTGCATGGTCCACGGCATAGTGCAGCGCATCGAGGCGGTCGGGGATCTCCACGAATTTGGCGTCGGGGTTGCCCTTGTTCATGCCCACGCGGATGTCGGCGAGGATGTCCTCCACCTTCTCAAAGCGGTTGTTGTCCTCGGTGAGGATGGAGAAGTCAGCCATCTTGGCGCAGATTTCACCCATGCCGTAGCGGCGCAGCTTGGAGCGATTGCCGCCACAGCCGAACACCACCACGAGGCGGTGGGGCTTGTAGGCCCGCAGGGTGGTCAGCAGGCTCTCGGTGGAGACCTCGTTGTGGGCGTAGTCCAGCAGGATGGTGAACTTCCTGCTGATGGGCACCAGCTCGACGCGGCCCTTGACCACGCAGCGGCTCAGGCCCTCGTGGATGGCCTCATCCGGCAGGCCCAGCACCTTGCCCACGGTGAGGGCAGCCAGCGCGTTGTAGACGCTGAACTCGCCGGGCATATTGACCCTGACGTCCATATCGTCCTTGCCGGAGACATGGAACTGGACGCCGAGGAAGTCGTGGGTGCGCAGCAGCTGGTACGTACCGGCGCGGTAGTCGGCCTTTTCATCGCAGCCGTAAGTCACCAGCTTGCAGGTGTGGCCTTCCAGCAGGGCCTCGGTGTTCTCGTCGTCGATGTTCACGACGCCGGTGGTGCAGCGTCGGAAGAGCTGTCCCTTCCAGCTGCGGTACTCCTCGAAGGTCTTGTGCTCGCCGGGGCCGATGTGGTCGGGCGAGAGATTCGTAAAGACGCCGATGTCGTAGTGGATGCCCGCCACGCGGTCCATCATGAGGCCCTGACTGGACACCTCCATCAGAGCCGTGTCGCAGCCCGCGTCCAGAAACTCCCGGAAGGTCTTCTGCAGCTCATAGCTCTCGGGGGTGGTGTTGGCCGTCTCCTGATGATGGCCGAGGAAGTAGATGCCATTGGTGCCGATCATGCCCACCTTGCGGCCTGCGGCCTCCAGCACGCTCTTGATCATATGGGTGGTGGTGGTCTTGCCCTTGGTGCCGGTGACGCCGATCATGGTCATCCGGCGGGAGGGATTGCCGAAGAGATTGCCGCTCATGAGGGCCAGCGCATAGCGGCTGCTCTCCACCTTCAGCACAGTGACGCCGGGGACGGCAGAGAGGTCGATGTCGTGCTGGACGACCAGCGCCGTGACCCCCTCGGCCGCACACTGGGCGGCATAGTCATGGCTGTCCCGCTGGGTGCCCACGATGCAGACGAAGAGCCGCCCCGGGGCCGCCTTGCGGCTGTCGTAGATGATGTCCTCGATGTCAAGCTCAAGGCTGCCCTGCACCAGCGTATAGGGCACGCCCTCCAACAGTTGTTCCAGTTTCATGGTTCAGATGCTCCTTATTGCTGTTCTGCCGCTGCGGCAGTGGGTTCATCGGCAGGCGCGGCGTCCGCGCCCTCCGTGTCAGGTTCGGGGTCGGAGGCTTCCTCCGGCTGAGGCTCTGTCTGTGCCGGGGCCTCGGCCTGCACCGGGGCGATATAGCCCGAGGGCAGAGTCGGCTCTCCCTGTGCGAAGCGGAATTTGCGGGTGGACGAGGCGCTCAGGTGGCTCAGGTCCAGCATCCCGGTGTCGGTGGGCGAGCAGCCCTTGCCGTCCTCGTCCAGCAGGACGTATTTTGCCAGCCGGAGCTTATAGTCCAGCTCGTTCAGGGTACCCAGAAGCACGCTGATGCGGCCCTGATACAGGAACGCCATCTGCTCAGGGTCTTCGAACTCGATGCGGGTGACGTCCGCCCCCAGACCGCTGCTGTCCAGCGCGGTCAGCAGGGTATTCAGGGAGTCGAGGCGCTTATCGGCGGGGGCTGCGGCCTCACTGGACGCGGCGCTGTCCGACGCTGCCGGCGTATCCGCTGCAAATTCCAGCTGGACGCCCGGCGTCGCAGACTCCGGCTCGCCGCCGTAGAGGACGGGCAGCTCCGGCTGGGCGGCGGTCTTATCCAGAATTTTCAGGCCGGCGGAGAGGCTCAGCCAGCCGCCGGAGGTCTGCATGGCGTAGGCGGCGGTGGCCGCATCGGCCCGCACCACCACCGTGTTGGGATAATCCCGCTCCACATGGATGTTCTCCAGCAGCGGGAACTGCCGTTCCAGCGCGGCGGACTTTTCTGCCGGGTCGAAGCTGAAGATGTTCTCCTCGGCGTGGACTCCCAGCGCTTCCAGAATTTCGGCGCTGGAATAGCCGCCCACCTCGCTCACCACTGCTCCGTCGGACACCACCTGCAGGGTGTTGATCTTGAAAAGCATGGTCACAGTGAGGTAGACGCCCACCCCGATGACGCAGAGCAGCAGCGCCAGCGCAGTCAGGCGGCGGATGGCCCTGCGGCGGCGGATGGCGGCCCGGGTCAGGCGGCGCTTCTTTTTGCCCTCCCGCCGGGCCGGGCTGCGGAGGTTCGCTTCGGTGGGGCGGTAGCGGCCATTGCTCTGTGCGCTGCCGGGCCGCTGGCCGCTGCGGGGATATGGCTGTGTGTTCTGGCGGCGAGGCCTCTGGCCCTGCGGCCGGGCCGGACGGCGGGCCTGTCCTGCCCGGCTCTGGCCGTTGGGGCGGCGGGCCGTCTGCTGAGGGAACTGGATGCTGTTGTCCCCGTAGTGCTCGAAGCTCCCATCCCCGCCGGAGAAGTCCAGCGTCTGTTCCTGATAGCCCTGCGGCCGGGTGCGGCGCTGCGGGGCGGAGGCTCGCCGGTCCTGTGTCCAGTCGTAGGCTCTGTGGGAGCCGTTCTGGGTCTGCGGCCTGCGGGGCCGGGCGCTGCTCTGCGGCCCGGCACGGCGGTCATTTCGGTTCTGGGTCATGGTGCGGCGCTGCCTCCTTTCCGTCTGATTTTATCACAAGAGGGCCGTTGAATCAATCACGGGGTTTTGACCAGCTTGAGCAGGGCGTCCACGATGCGGTCGAGGCTGTCGTCCACCGAGAGGCTGCGGGCATTCCGGCCCATCGCCGCCAGCTTGCCCGGCTCAGACAACAGACCGGAGACGGTGGAGATGAGCTTCTCACCGGTCAGGTCCTTTTCCTCGATGACCACAGCGGCCCCGGCCTTCTGCAGCTCCATGGCGTTGTAATACTGGTGGTTCTCGGCCACATTGGGGCTTGGGATGAGGACGGCGGCACGGCCCTCGGCTTCCAGCTCGGCCAGCGTCAGAGCACCGGCACGGCTGATGACGAGGTCGGCAGCGGCCAGCAGCTCGGGCATATTGTTGATGTACTCCTTCACCTCAAGGCTCTCGCCGGGGGCGAAGCCCTTTTCCTTCTCAAGGTTTTTGAACAGCTCCACGCCGTACTGTCCGGTGGCGTGGATGTGGAGCACAGGCTTATTTTCCTTCTGCTCCCATGCGCAGAGGTCGGCCACCACCTCGTTGACCCGGCGCGCGCCCAGACTGCCGCCGAAGGAGAGGATGACGGTGCGGTCGCCTGCGCCCAGCTGGGCGCGGATGGCGTCCCGCTCCCCGGCCTTCTCGAACACTTCGGGCCGGACCGGGTTGCCCACCACCTTTGTCTTTTCGGGAGCGCCCAGCTTCTCGACAGCGGCGGGCACGGCGGCAAAGACGATGTCCACATCGGGGGCCAGCAGCTTGTTGGTCACACCGGGGAAGGCGTTCTGCTCGTGGATGGCGGTCTTGATGCCCTTCTTGGCGGCGCAGCGCACCACCGGGCCGGAGACATAGCCGCCGCAGCCGATGACAAGATCAGGCTGGACCTCCTTCATCATCGCCTTGGCCTTCGGGCCGGAAAGGGCCAGATTCCAGAGGGTGATGAGGTTCCGTCTGATGTTGTTGAGGGAGAGTTTCCGCTGGAAGCCGGTGATCTCGATGTGGTGGAAGGGATAGCCCGCCTGCGTCACGAGGCGGTACTCCATCCCCTCCTTCCGGCCTGCAAAATGGATCTCTGCGGCGGGGTCGGCTTTTTTGATGGCTCCCGCGATGGCCAGAGCCGGGTTGATGTGTCCGGCCGTACCGCCGGCTGCGATGAGTACACGCATGATGATTTCCTCCTTGAACGGTCAGAGACCCATATCGGGTCTGAGTACAATGGTGTTATCCGGTCTCTTTTCCTGCTGTTCCCGCAGGGCGCGGCGGTTTTCCCGCTCGAGGCGGGCGCGCTCGCCGCCCCGGCCAATGTTGATCATCACGCCCATCTCGGCCAGCAGCAGGATGAGGCTGGTGCCGCCGGAAGAGAAGAAGGGCAGTGAGATGCCAGTGTTGGGCAGGGTGTTGGTGACGACCGCGATGTTGCAGAACACCTGCCACGCGATCTGGGCCATGATGCCGATGCCCACCAGCGAGCAGTAGCGGTTCTCGGCGTGGAACGCCATCCACAGCCCCTGCACGAGGAAGAGGACGAAGAGCAGGATGACCACCACAGCCCCCACGAAGCCCAGCTCCTCGCAGACGACGCTGAAGATGAAGTCGTTGGTGCTTTCGGGGAGCCAGAGCTGCTTTTCGATGCTGTTGCCGAGGCCGAGGCCCGTCACGCCGCCGGAGCCGATGGCGTAAAGGCTCTGCAGAGTCTGGTCGGTCATCTTGGCAAGGTCATGCGTCCAGCCGTCGAGGCGGCTCTGCAGGTAGGGGATGGAGTCGATATGCCCCAGCAGCGTCTGCAGCAGGCTTGCGCCGAGGCCGGCACACGCCCATGTGATGACGCCGCCGCTGCCGCCCAGCATGAGGATGGTGCCCACGATGGCCGTCGTCAGGACGATGCCCGACATATGCGGCTCCAGCACCAGCAGGCCCACCACCGGGACGAGGGGCAGCAGCGGGATGACCAGCTCCCGCACGATGCGCTGGTAGAGCCATTTCCGCACCGGGACCCGGCGGGGCGAGGAGGGGTCGAGCTTTTCCAGATGGGGCGCTTTCGCGGCCAGATGGGCCGTGAGCAGGATCATCTCGAACTTGGCGATCTCCGACACCTGAACCGTGACACCGGCCACACGCAGCCAGCGGCGGCAGCCGTTCAGGGGCGCACTGAAGAGCACCGCGATGAGCATGAGGATGCAGATGAAATAGCCCGGCCAGACCAGCCTGCGCAGGAAGCGGTGGTCGATGCGGGAGAAGAGCAGCATCGCCCCCAGCCCCAGCCCCAGACAGAACATCTGGGACTTGATGTAGTAGAAGCTGTCCCCCATCCGCAGATAGCCCGTGGTGTAGCTGGCACTGAACAGCATGATCAGCCCGAACACGATGATGACCGCCAGCGTCGCCAGCCAGTTGATGAGCACCTGCGGCCATGGGCCGGGGTCTTTCTGGACGATGGCAAACGGCTCAGACTTTTTTCTTCGGATGGTCGCCATCCGCACTCCCTCCTTATGGGCCGCTCAGCTGGCCCGCGCCGCCTGCAAGGTCAGCGCGAGGCCCAGCAGGGCCAGAACTCCAAAGATATAAAAGATATTCACCGGGTCAAAGCCCCGCTTCTCGAGCCAGCGGTGGAGCGGCGCAGTGCCAAACAGCTGCCGCCGCCCGCCGGAGGCCTTCCATACGACGATCTGCAACGCCACCATGCCGCCCTCCAGCCAGTAGGGCAGAGCCAGCGGCAGGGTCAGCCCGGGCCAGCCGATGCTCAGGGGCACACAGCCCAGCGCACCGGCCAGGAACTGGCATCCCACCGCGCCGGGGCGGAGCTTTGCGGGATAAAAGTTCCAGAGCAGAAAGGCCATCAAGGCCCCGGCCAGCGCCGCCGGGAAGACGCCCAGCGGGAACCAGCCCAGAAGCGTCATGGCCGTCATGAGGCCCAGCATGGCGATGAAGGCGCAGCCGCAGACTGTGCCATCCATCCCGTCGGCGGTGCGGACGCTCTCGGCCAGCGCCACGAGGAGCACCAGCCAGACCGCCGTGGCCAGCGGCCCGAGGGTGCAGTAGCCAAGGCCCGGAACGGCCAGCCCGTCGGGCAGGCAGTCGTTCAGCCCCAGCAGGGCCAGCACCAGCGCGCCGGAGGCCGCTTCCAGCCCCAGCCGCACCGGACGGCGCAGCCCCAGCGGCGAGCGGTGCCGCAGCCGGGCCAGATCGTCCGCGAGGCCCACGCCCCCGAAGCAGAGCGCCCCGAAGAGGGCGATGAGCAGCCGGGTGGTCAGCAGGTTCTCGCTGCCCAGCAGCTCAGGCTGGGCGACGCAGGCCGCCGTCCAGCCGACGCCCACCGCCGCCATCGTGCCCGTCATGAGGCACAGCCCGCCCATCGTGGGCGGCTCGGCTTCCTTCTGAGGCTGCTGCCGGTCGTGGAACGCCCGGAGCAGCGGGGTCATTAAATTCCCGAGCGCCGCCGTGAGGAAAAATCCCAGCGTCGAGGCGACGATCAAGGCAAAACGAATCATAATAATACTCCAAGTATTTCTTTACTTCCCGCAGACGGGATAGAACAGGGCCAGCGCCTTTTCCAGCGCCATGCCGCGGCTGGCCTTGACCAGCAAAGCGTCTCCGGCCTTCATCCGGGCCAGCAGGGCGTCGGCCGCCTGCTGGTAGTCCCCGGCGTGGACCACGTCAGCAAGGCCCGCCGCTCTTGCGGCCTCCGCCGTCCGTGCAGCCTCGGGCCCGTAGGTGACGAGGGCGGTCAGCCCGGCCCCGGCCGCCTGACGGCCCAGCTCCTCGTGGGCAGAGGCGCTCATCTCCCCCAGCTCCAGCATATCGCCCAGCAGGGCAAAGCGGCGCTTGCAGGGGTACTCCCTGAACATGGCCAATGCGGCCTTCATGCTGTCGGGGTTGGCGTTGTAGCAGTCCTCAATGACGTCCATGCCGCCTGCGTGGACCACCCTCTGGCGCATACCGGTCTGCTCGAAATCGGCCAGACCCGCGATAACGCCCTCGGGCGCGAGGCCCAGACGGGTGGCGGCGGCATACGCGGCCAGCGCATTCGCCACGTTGTGACGGCCCATGGCGGGGATGGTCACTTCATAGCGGCCTGCGGCCCTGTCGCAGAGGGTGAAGGCCATGCCGTCCCCCTCCTGCCGGACGTTGAGGGCACAGACGTCGGCGCTCTCGTCGCCGAGGCTGAACCACACCGGACGGACGTGGCCGGGCAGAGCAGCTTTGCGGAGGAAGGGGTCGTCGCCGTTCAGCACGAGGGGCGAACCCTCCGCAAGGCCCGCGCAGATCTCCAGCTTCGCCTTGCAGATGTTCTCCTGACTGCCCAGATTGCCGATGTGGGACACGCCGATGCAGGTGATGATGCCCACATCGGGCCGGGCACAGCGGGCCAGACGCTCGATCTCGCCTGCGTGGCTCATGCCCATCTCCACCACGGCGTATTCGGTCTCCTTCCCGATGCGGAACAGGGTGCGGGGCAGGCCCAGCTCGTTGTTCTGGTTGCCCTCGGTCTTGATGGTATCCCCAAAGCCCGCAATGGCGGCATAGGTCATCTGCTTGGTGGTGGTCTTGCCCACGCTGCCGGTGACGCCCACCACCTTGGGGTGGAACTGGCTGCGGTAGTTCGCCCCCATGACCATCATGGCGTGGTAGCTGTCGGGGCTGATGACCGCCTTTTCTGCCGGGACTCCCTCCACCGGGTGGTTCAGCACGACATAGGCCGCCCCCTCTTCCAGCGCCTTGGCCGCGAAATCGTGGCCGTCGAACCGCTCGCCCGGAAAAGCCACGAAGATGCAGCCGGGACAGACCTCGCGGCTGTCGGTGGTCACAAGGCCGATGGGCTGGCCGTCGGCGAAGCCCTCGGGGGCAAGGCCCTTCAAAAGCAGGTCTGCTGCGATATGTTCCATAGATCATTCTCCCCTTATTAAGATGATGTAACGACTTCCGAAAGCCTCTCCCTTCGGGAGAGCCTCCCTCCATTATCCGCAGGTGATGGTAACGACGGTGCCCTTCTGGACACTGGCGCCTGCGGCCTCGCTCTGGCTCTGCACCGTGCCGGTGCTTTCCCCTGCCACCTGACAGTTCAGTCCGGCGGCGGTCAGCATCTGGCGGGCAAAGTCGGCGCTCTTGCCGCTGACGTCCGGCACCTCGGTGTGACTGCCGGAATAGGTATCGGTATACAGATAGATGGTGGTGCCGCTGGCCACCTCTGCCCCCGCATGAGGGTACTGGTAGGTGACGACGGCGGCGGTCTGGCTGCTCTCGCTCTCCACCAGCTGGTGCTTGAGGCCCTTGTTGTTCAGGGCGACCTGCGCGTTGCTCCACTCCTTGCTCACGAGGTTGGGCACCTTCACGGTGGTCTGGCTGCGGTCGATGCCGTCGGTGGCGATGCCCAGATAGGGGGCGATCTCACTGATGATGTTGCCGACCACAGGCGCGGCCAGAATGGAGGAGTAGTCGGTGCGGGCGTTGTTGGGGTCGTCCAGCATGACATAGACCAGAATTTCCGGGTCGTTGGCGGGCAGGACCGCCGCGAAGGAGGCGACCTTCTTGTAGTCGCCGTCGGCGCGGCGCTCCATGTTCAGCTGCTCGGAGGTGCCGGATTTGCCGCCGATGCGGTAGCCTGCGACGTAGGCATTGGAACCGCCGCCGCTGGTGGAGCCGTCGCCCACCTCGTACTCCATGATCTGGCGGATGGTCTCGCTGGCGCTCTCGCTGATGACCTGACGGCGGACGTTCGCGCCGACCTCCTCGACCACATTGCCGTTCTGGTCGGTGATCTTATCCACCACATGGGGGGTGACGAGGTAGCCGCCGTTGACCGCCGCCGAGATGGCGGTGCAGACCTGCAGCGGGGTCACGGCCATGGCCTGACCGAAGGCGGAGGACGCAAGCTGGACCTCCCCCAGCTGGTTCTTGGTGTAATACTTCATCATGCCCGTCTCATTGGGCAGGTCCACGCCGGTGCGCTCGGTAAAGCCAAAGGCATCAAAGTAATCATAGAACAGGCTGGAGCCCACACGCTGGCCCAGCTGGATGAAGTAGATGTTGCAGCTGTTGCGCAGGGCCTCAGCCAGATTCTGGGCCCCGTGCGCCTTTCTGCCGGCGCAGTGGTAGGTCTGCTTTGCCACGCTGTAAGCACCGGAGCAGTTCAGGGTGGTGTAATAGGTCGCCTTGCCGCTGTCCACACCCATGGCGGCGGTGATGACCTTGAACACACTGCCGGGGTAGTACAGCTCGGTGATGGTCTTGTTCTTCCACTGGATATCCCGGTAGGTGCCGGTGTAGTCGGCTTCCTCATCCGCGATCTTCTGGCCGTTCTCGTCCCGCAGGTAGTTGCCGTTCTCGTCTTTTTTGTAGATGGTGTACAGCTCCGGCTCAGCCTGCACCTGCTCCGTCAGATAGGCCAGATTGGCGCTGAAATCCTGTGGGTCATTGGGGTCAAAGTCCGGCTTGGAGGCCATGGCAAGGATGGCACCGGTCTTGACATTCATCACAATGGCACAGCCGCGGTTCTCAACGGTGTTGGCCGCCACGGCCTCGTTCAGGTAGCGCTCCACCACTTCCTGAATGTTCACATCCAGTGAGAGCACCAGATTGGAACCGTCCTTGGCGGCGTAGGTGGTGGCGTTTTCATCGGCAATGGCGTTGCCGTAGGCGTTGCGCAGGGTGATGGTGCGGCCATTCACACCGGCCAGCGTGGACTCATAGGAGTTTTCCAGACCGTACACGCCCTGACCATCCGCATTGCAGAAGCCCAGCACGGCAGCGGCAAAGCGGCCGTAGGGGTAATCCCGCTGGAAGCCCTTGGAGGCCGACACCGACACCCGTCCCTTGCGGACAGTGGGGGTGCCGTCGTCGCTCTCCTGCTGGCCCAGGCCCAGCTTGGCCAGGATCTTTTCCAGCGCACCGGCGGATTTTCCGCTTTTGCTGTGGGCCTTGTTGTAGGTCTTGACGTACTCCTCAATGGAGAGCTTGATGGCGTTGTTGACCTTGGTGGCCAGCACCTGATAGGAGCTTTCGTTTTGGGAGAGGGCATCGCAGACCGCCTGATACTGGGTCTGGTACTCTGCCGAAGTGGTGTCCACGCTGTCCAGACTCTCGCCATCGCCCGAAAGCAGGCGCAGGGTGATCTGGGTGCAGACCTCCTTCATGGCGGCCTCATCGATGGTGCGGGTCTCCGCCTTGGTGTCCTGATCGGTGGTGGTGGTATACAGGGCCGTGCTGTAGGAGGGGTCGGCCCAGATGGTCCAGACCACGCTGGTGGATGCCAGCGTGATACCGCTGGTGTCGTAGATCTCACCGCGGGTGGCCTGAATGGTGCTGTCCAGCAGCTGCTGCTCGGCGGCGTACTGGCGGTAGGTGGCACCGTCGCGGATCTGGATCTTGTACAGGCTGTAGATCACGGTCAGCGCGGCGACCACCACAAGAAGCACGGCGGCACCAAAGCTGATATGGCGCAGCCGGGCACTGAGCCGTGCGTGCGGGTCCGCACTGCGGCGGCGGGTACTGTTCTTTTTGGGATTGGAGGATGGTGTTTGCATTGCGTACTCCCGAAGAAAACCGAAAAAGCGTGCGCTGCCGCACGCTTTTCGTTGTTTGGTTTATTTTGCCGTTCTGACCGAGGCAAGAATGGTCATTGCCCCATCGTGGAGCAGATCCGACCACTGCCGCACAGCGGATGCCTTGCGCACCAGAACACTGCCCTCATCCAGCCGGATGTAGGTGATCTGGCTCTGGTCGATCTTCATCAGCCCCAGGCGGGTGGCGGTCTCCTCAACACTTGTGATGTTGGTGCGGCTGTTCAGGGCACTGTTGTAGTATGTATACTGGCTCTGCTCGCTCACAAGCTCTGCCTTGGCGCTCTGGATCTGAGAATTCAGCTCCACCAGCTGCGCCTCGCTCCACAGCAGGCTCACCGCAAAGCCCACCAGCAAAGCCGCGCCCACCAGCTGCAGCGCGTGCTGCATGGCGGCCCGCACGGGGTTCAGCCGCTTTTTGCCGCCCTTTTCTACCCGCAGCGGGACTTTGGGCTGTGCCTGCGGCGCTCTTCTGCGCCGGACCTCTGTCATATCGTATGCTGCCTGACCCATGGTGATCTCCTCCGTGTTGGCTTCAATGGGTTTGCGTGTGATCAGCTTTGCCTTGGCTTTGCCGCCGCAGACGCACACCGGGAACTCCGGCGGGCAGGTGCAGGCGGTGGACCAGCGGCGGAACTTGTTCTTGACCAGCCGGTCCTCCAGCGAGTGGAAGGTGATCACGCAAAGTCTTCCACCCGGTGCGAGATGCGCAAAAATGGTATCCAGCCCCTCTTCCAGTGCGTCCAGCTCATGGTTTACCGCAATGCGCAGTGCCTGGAAGGTGCGGCGGGAGGGGTTTTTGTTCTTCCGGCGCTCCGCCGGGGGCATGGCGCTGGCCACGATATCCGCCAGCTGCAATGTCGCTTCAATGGGGGCAGTTTCCCGGGCTTCCACGATCCTGCCCGCGATCTGCCAGGCGAAGGGCTCCTCGCCGTAATCCCGCAGGATGCGGGCCAGCTCCTCCCGGCTCTCGCTGTTCACGAGATCGGCGGCCGTCTCCCCCTCCTGGCTCATCCGCATGTCCAGCGGGGCATC
>OIAH01000471.1_pt1 | contig 16793 bp, 10 predicted proteins | sample 1580711 | NCBI WGS metagenome assembly OIAH01 (sample SAMEA3882556, study PRJEB24775) | human gut metagenome | biome: human-associated habitat; feature: intestine environment; material: feces | place: Netherlands | collected 2009/2010
GTTGCATCCGAAGTAGTTGTTCACCGCATTACTCAGGTAGGTCGTATTCGTGCCGACTATTGAACTAAACTTTTCTAAAGAGAGTTTTGAATCCAAATATACTTTTCTGATTTCTAGGTTATACAAAATGCTTTTATAGATCTCAAAATCAACTTTTCTTCCGGGCGCTCCTTTCTCGGTAGACAGTGTATTCCACTGCCGTTCTGCATCTTTAAACAGCTTTTCTTTCTGCGTTGTAGTAGAAAGCTCATTGCTTTGCGTTTGAAATAGAGCATCCATATTTTAGTCAGTTTCTATAATAGCCATAATTTCATCGGACAAAAGTACCCATTTTACTCTATTCTGCAAGACTTTCCACTAAAAATCTTTATAAAATACAGGAATATTTTAAGAAATAGGAATATCTATATATTCTTTACCTCACAAACAACTATAGAAAGCCTTAAAAGCCTATTAAAGTCAGTAATTACTTTCATTATATATCTTATATATAATAGTATAAATAACATCGACAAAGCAAGGTTTATAACAGATGAAACGCACTTTATTCTCTATAAAAAGAAAAACAAAAATCTAACATTCTCCTTTTATATAACATCTCAAGTCAGTAAGGATTAACAATCATCACATAAAATCATGTCACTTATTTTCCGGTTAAAAAATCTTTTAATCGTCCTAAACAGGGGCTTTTTATTGTTCACAACTAAGTATAATTTAACCTGTATAATCTATTATATCACTTCTATTAACCAAAGGTATAGAATACCATTTTACCAATCATATTTTACACCCATGTTACAATAATCTTCGATATCCTTGTACATCTTATCTATATATTTGGTTACCTTTGGACAAAAGTCACTATATTTGCGTTTATGAAAACATATACAAGCAATCACATCATATTTTTTTCGCCTACACATACGTCCGCGAAAATAGCCCGTGCCATCGGAGGAAGTATAGGTATGGGCAAAAGAATAGAAATAGATCTCACTACAGATGAGAATAGTAGTCCGATAGAAATCAAAGATTCTATCACGATCATTGCAGTTCCTGTGTATGCAGGAAGGGTAGCCCCAATAGCATTGCAACGGCTACGAAGATTAAAAGGCAACAATGCTCCGGCTATCTTAGTCGCTGTATATGGTAACCGCGATTACGAAGATGCACTAGTCGAATTGAGAGATGAAACTATTCAATTAGGGTTCACTCCACTGGCTGCCGGTGCCTTTATTGGTGAACACAGTTATAGCCGTCCTAACATGCCCATTGCGGAAGGTCGTCCGGATATTACCGATTTACAGACTGCGGAACAATTTGGGAAAGACTGTCTGACAAAACTGGAGAAAGATGAAATATTATCCGATTTTTACATAAAAGGAAATATACCTTATCGCTTTGTAGGCCCCTCTACTCCTGCCGCTCCAGTTTGCACAGAAGAATGTTTTGCCTGTGGCGAATGTATCGAAGTATGTCCTACTCATGCCATTGCTTTAAGCGATGAAGGAAAAATAGAAACAGAGATTACCAAATGCATCAAGTGCTGCGCTTGCGTAAAAGAATGCCCTAATGGTGCACGAGTTTTTGATACTCCTTACACTCCCATGCTGCACCAAAAATGTGCGGCACGCCGTGAACCTGAACTATTTATATAATGAATAACAGAGATAAAAGAGTCCTGGTAGGAATGAGTGGCGGAATAGACAGCTCCGCCACGTGCATCATGCTGCAAGAACAAGGATATGAAGTGGTAGGAGTTACCATGAGAACGTGGGATGTCCCTTCCCGCTTTTCCACCCCCGGTCAAGATGAACCTGATGATGTACTGGAAGCAAGGGCCTTGGCAGAACGGTTGGGAATAGAACACCATGTAGCTGATGTGAGGAAAGAGTTCAAACAGATTATTGTAAAACACTTCATAGATGAGTATATGCAAGGAAGAACTCCCAATCCTTGTGTCCTTTGCAATCCGCTATTCAAAGAGCGAATTCTCTGTGAATGGGCAGACCAAACGAATTGCGCCCATATCTCTACCGGGCATTATTGCAGACTGGAAGAACGGAAGGGAAAACTGTATATCGTAGCGGGAGATGATCAGACAAAAGACCAATCCTATTTTCTATGGAAACTTCCTCAGGAGATACTTCAACGTTTTCTCTTTCCATTGGGAACTTATACCAAGCAGGAAGTACGGGAATATCTCCGACAAAAGGGATTCGAAGCGAAGGCTCGTGGAGGTGAAAGTATGGAAATCTGCTTTATAGAAGGGGATTACCGAAACTTTCTGCGTTCGCAATGCCCGGATATTGACACCCAAGTAGGACCGGGATGGTTTGTAAATAGTAAAGGAGTCAAGATAGGTCAGCACAAAGGCTTTCCTTATTATACAATAGGCCAACGGAAAGGATTGGAAATCGCTTTGGGGCATCCAGCATACGTACTACGCATCAATGCAGAAAAGAATACAGTCATGTTAGGGGACGCCGAGGAACTTAAAGCAGAATATATGTTGGTAGAAGACTATCATATCACAGAAATGCAGGATTTACTACAATGCAAGGACTTGTCAGTACGTATCCGCTATCGCAGCAAGCCTATTCCATGTCAAGTGCTCGTATTAGATGAAAAACAACTATTGGTCCGTTTCCTTTCCGAAGCATCCGCCATCGCTCCCGGACAATCAGCCGTTTTTTACGAGGGGAAACGAGTATTAGGAGGTGCATTCATAGCTTCACAGCGCGGCATCCGAAAAATTGCAGCAGATAACCAAGATAAATTTTAGATGATGAAAACATATATCGGATATCTTATTGTCATGTGCAACTTATTATTATGCAGTTGCCAACAGACAACAAGCAATCCTCGTTTCTACGACGAGGGCGTATCGCAAGAACTGGCAATACTGCGCAAACAGGAGATTAAAGAGTTGAAATATAAGCTATATTTCTCCATTCCTGAACAAAAATCAGTTCCGGTAAATGGAGAGATTGCCATTGAATTTAATCTGGATGCACCGCAAGAAATTATTCTCGACTTCAGAGAAAAGCCTGAAAAAATAAAATCGGTATCCGTCAATGGACAAACTGCCCGTTATGAATTCCATAACGAGCACATCATCCTACCTGAAAAAAACATAGTAGAAGGAAAAAATAATATCACGATCAAATTTATTGCCGGAAACCAGTCGCTAAACAGAAATGATGAATTTCTGTATACGCTATTAGTGCCCGACCGTGCCCGTACCTTATTCCCTTGTTTCGAACAGCCGAATCTGAAAGCCACATTTTCCTTACGACTGGATATACCAACAGAATGGAAAGCTGTTTCCAATACCTATATTACTAAAGAAGAAACAAAAGGCAACTGCAAAACAGTAACTTTTGCCCCAACTGAACCATTAAGCACTTATCTTTTTTCCTTTGTCACCGGTAAATTAGAACATCAAGAATATATAGAAGGTAACCGGAAAATCTCAGCATATTACCGCGAAACAGATTCTAAAAAAGTAGCTCAATTAGATACCATCTTCAAACAAGTGACCGCTTCGCTGAACTGGCTGGAAGAATACACCAATGTCCCCTACCCTTTTGCCAAATACGATTTTATTATCTTGCCGGGATTCCAATATGGAGGTATGGAGCACACAGGCGCCACCTTATATAATGACACGCAAATGTTCCTAAGCGAAAATCCCACTCCTGATGAAGAACTTCGCCGAACCCAATTAATCGCCCACGAAACCGCCCACATGTGGTTCGGAGATTTAGTAACGATGAACTGGTTTGATGATGTCTGGACTAAAGAGGTATTTGCCAATTATTTTGCAGCTCTGATTACCGAACCATTATTCCCACAAGTCAATCACCAGCTGAATTGGATGAAGACTTATACAGCCGCATCCTTGTCAGAAGACCGTACACCCGGAACCACTGCAATCCGGCAACCGCTAGATAACCTTCAAAATGCAGGATTAATTTATGGACAGATCATTTATAACAAAGCTCCTGTCATGATGGTAAAACTGGTGGAATCAATGGGAAAAGAAGCATTTCGGGAAAGGATTCAAGAATATTTAAAAACTTACGCTTACGCCAACGCTACTTGGGATGACTTGATACAAATTCTAGACAGTAAAACAGAGCAAGATCTAGCCGCTTTCAGCGATGTATGGGTAAACCAAAAAGGAATGCCGATAATCAAATTCGAAATATCAGACAAACAGTTGACCATACATCAGCAAGATCCATATCAAAGAGGATTAAACTGGCCTCAAAAATTCAATATCACCCTTTGCGGAACAAGAGACACAACGATAGAAGCTAGCCTGACAGACAGCTTATGCCGTATTACGTTACCCTTTACCCCCACCCGTATTCTGCCCAATACGGACGGGAGAGGATATGGTTTGTTTGTTCCTGACAACAACAGTCTCCACTGGCTGCTGGAACATTGGCAAGAAATAGACAATGAAACAACCCGACAGGCAGTTTTAATGATGATGCATGAAAATTATCAAGCAAAAAGAATTCCGAATACTACATGGATGAATGCATTACTCAACGGAATACATTGTGAAAAGAACCCGTTGATAGCTTCGACATTAACCAATTACTTGTCCTCTCCTCTGCAAGAGACATCTTCGGTAGAACGTGATAAAATAGAAAATGAGCTTTATAGACTCAGCTATTCTCATCCGATTCCTTCTTGTCGCATCCAGTTATTACGCCTTCTAATTACAGAAACAGCAAGTCCGGCTATGATTCAGTGCCTTTATTCCTTATGGGAAACCGAAAGAGTCCAACAATTAAATGAAAAAGATTACACTACATTGGCCTACGAACTGGCCTTGCGCATACCTGAGCAAGGAAAAGAAATACTTCAGACACAACGCCAACGCATCCACAATCCGGACCGTCTACGCCAATTCGATTTCATATCACGTGCGATGACTGCCGATACTTTAAAATTGGACAGTTTATTCCGATCTTTATTGCAAGCGGAAAACAGAAGGATTGAGCCTTGGGCAGCTACAACCTTAAGCTATCTGAATCATCCTACAAGACAAGATTATGCGGTGAAATATATCCGTCCGGCATTGGAAAAACTGACAGAAGTTCAACGCACCGGAGATATCTTTTTCCCTCGCAATTGGGTCGGGGCTTTATTAAGGAATCACGATAGCGAAGCGGCCTACAAAGAAGTAGAAGCTTTTTTATCGGTTTATCCCGACTATCCGCCTTTATTAAAAAACAAAATACTGCAAGCGGCTTATCCTCTTTACAGAAAATATGCAGATAAGAAAAAATAAACTGAAAGAATCAAGGATTCATTACACCTTGATAGACAGCATGGCGTAATGTACCCTTTTCATCATCGCTATCATAGTCCCAGTACATAGCCCCCAGCATCCCTTTCTGATGCAGGAACTGGCACTTGAATGCGATGGACTGGGCATTCTCATAATTAACGACCACATGTCCTTGCGAATTTATCATATAAGGAACTTGTGCCGCACTATCCCAACAACTCTGTAAAGAATCCAAAGCGATAATATGACGATAATCCAATAATTCCGGAGCTTCATTAGTCCCATGCCCATAGAACGGAATACCCAATACCAAGCGTCCGACAGGAAAACCTGCGGCAACATGGGCGGCAACCGCATCCTCGCAAGACCATTCCTCAGCCATTTCTGAACGGTACAAGGCCGAATGGTGATTAGGAGATTCCTCCATATCGTATGTCATGATATTGACATAATCCACATAAGGTTCGACAGCCTTTAAGTTGTAATATTTGGCACCTGCCTGTGTAGCAATGGTCAGCAGTTTGTCTTTACCGATAGCATGGCGTATATCCTTCATCAACAAAGAAAAGTTATCAGTATCTTCCGGCGAAAAAGATACACCGGCAGTTCCTATACCGGGATATTCCCAATCTATATCAATTCCGTCCAAATCAAACTGGTCTATCACCCGTTTACAATCTGCAGCAAACGCCATACGTGTACTATCTGTCTGTGCCATCTCACTAAACCTACTGCTTCCCCATCCGCCTACAGACAGCAAAACTTTCAAAGACGTTTTCTTTTCACGCAGCCCCACCACCATTTGCAAACGTGGTTCATTATCTATACGTATTCCTTTGAAATTATCTGTAACATGCCCAAATGCATAATTAATATGGGTCAAACATGCCGGATCGGGCGTACTTTCTCCCCATGAAGTGACATATGCCAGAACCACATATTTCGACTCATTCTCCGCTACCTTAATCTGCGAAGACCGCTTTTTGTCCTGACAAGCAACCACCAGTAGCAAAAAGAAAAGACCTGCTATTAATTTAAAGGTTCTCATACATAATAAAAGAGTTTAAAACAATGAGAGCTATCCGATTTATCTGTAACCGGCAGCAAACTCTTTTGAAATCGAATTATTCAAACTCATACAAACATCGGCACTGAAATCCTTTCCACAACGAATCACATGGTCCCAGTCATCTTCCGACAGTTCATCCAAATCATCCCGGCGGATACGATATTTTAGCAATCCGAAAACTACTCCGGCGTTAAAATTATCTCCGGCTCCCACCGTACTGACAGTCTGCAAAGGATCCACTTCATAATGCTTTTTTATATTCTTTGTATACAGGCGAATTCCTCTTCCACCGTGCGTGCAAATAAAATGCGGACAATAAAATTCAATCTTACTTTTATAAACCTTATCCGCATCTGTCAAACCAAACATATTCTCAAAATCCTCAACGGAGCCACGAATAATATCAGCATATTCAAAATTCTCAAGAATAACAGGAAGCAGCTTTATCGCCTCGTTCTTGTGAGTACTGCGGAAATTCACGTCATAATAAATGATAGCCCCTTTTTCACGAGCTTTATCCAACAGTTCTTTCACCTTATCACGCAATTGAGGCGTTACAGCATAATAAGAGCCGATCATCACAATGTCATCCCGATGTATTTCAGGCATTGTCACATCCAGCCTCAACCGTGGATAATCTTTATAAAAAAGATATTCAGCATCATTCTGTTCATTCAGAAAAGCTAAAGACACAGGTGACTTTCCTTCAGGAAACACGTTCACATGATCTGTGCTTACTCCATTCTCTCGCATAAACTTCAGAATGATATCGCCCACTTTGTCATTTCCCGTTTCACTGATAAAAGTTACATTGACTCCCAAACGCCCCAATGAAATAATTCCATTGAAAACCGAGCCACCGGGAACTGCTGCCGTAGGTTGGCTATCTTTAAAAAGAATATCCAGAATGGTTTCACCTATACCTATTACTTTTCTCATTTTTATATTTACAATTTATATACATAGAACCGGAACACAAATGACACAAATCCTTTAATAAAATTCTATTTGCATTATTTGTGTTCTTTGCCTTCCAGTTGGTTCTATTTTATTTTACTTACTTAACTCGCGTGAACGCTCACCTAAGTACCCTCCATGATGGCGTTTGCTATACTCTTCGATGGTAAAACCGGTCTTTTTCATGGTTTCCACTACCAAAATATCACCTATCACAGTCATAACCGTAGTTGAAGTTGTGGGGGTCATACCCAAAGCACACACTTCATCTGGATGCCCGGTGCATAAACAAATATCAGACTCCCGGGCCAATGGACTATCCGCATTTCCGGTAATAACAATATATTTCAAATTTGGGTTCAAATTATGTGCAAGTTGTGTCAGTTCCACAATTTCACGGGTTTTTCCTGAATTAGAAATCAGAAGCAGCAAATCATTCTCCTGCAAAATCCCCAAATCCCCATGTTGGGCTTCACTGGGATGTAAAAACACTGCCGGAATACCTGTAGAGCAAAAAGTCGTAGCTATATTCATAGCTATCTGTCCAGCCTTACCCATACCGGTAGTCACCAGCTTTCCTTTTTTACGGTGTATTTGCTCAACAATCAATTCCACTGCTTTCTCATAAGCATCAGTTATAGGAATATTCAAAACAGCCTGAGCCTCTTTCTGCAACAATTCGTGTATAGATGTCATCATAATAGGTTACATGAATATTATTTAAGTAGTTCGGTTAGTTCTCTCAAGTCATTGGCAACAGCAAAATAACTGTTCAACGGATGATGGGCAAAATGCTGCCTCTCCAATCCGGCCAAAAAGTCGATAATGCCATTCCAAAAGCCATTTATATTATAAAAAATTACTTTTTTACGATGATAGTCCAGCGTAGCGGCCGCCATTACATGAAAAACCTCATCCAGTGTACCCACTCCTCCCGGCAAAGCTATCACTACATCCGACTCATTCAACATCACATCTTTACGATCACTCAAATTATCCGTACGGAAAGTCACATCCACCAAATCGCTGGCTCGTCCACGTTCTTCCAATTTGGTCGGAATAACTCCCATTATCATCGAACCGTTGTCTTTGGCTGCCTTGGCAATACATTCCATCAATCCGATATTAGCACCTCCATACACTAACGTCTTCTTGTTTTGTCCCATCCAAACGCCCAACTCACGTGCTTTTTCAAAAAACACAGGCTCTATATTCTCGGATGCAGAACAGAAAATAGCAATTTTATCCATCATCTTGTTTTCTGTTAGTAAATACAAATATCTGCATTTTTTGAAGAACGGCAATAACTTTTGTTGTATTTTTGCCAACCGAAACTTATTTGAAGCAAAAAACAATGTCATACAATACTTTCACCTTGCCTAACGGGCTGCGCATTATTCACGCTCCCAATCAGTCTAATGTAGCCTATTGCGGCTTTGCCGTCGATGCCGGAACCCGTGATGAAAACGAACAGGAACAGGGAATGGCCCATTTCGTGGAACACCTTATCTTTAAAGGAACACAAAAAAGACATGCATGGCACATCCTGAACCGCATGGAAAATGTAGGCGGAGATTTAAATGCATATACGAATAAGGAAGAAACAGTGATATACAGTGCTTTCCTGGTAGAACACTTCTCACGGGCAGCAGAACTGCTGGCAGATATTGTATTTCACAGCACCTTCCCACAACATGAGATTGACAAAGAAGTGGAAGTGATTATTGATGAAATACAAAGTTATGAAGACAGTCCGTCAGAACTGATTTTTGATGATTTTGAGGAATTGATATTCCCCGATCATCCTTTGGGAAGAAATATTTTGGGAAAACCGGACTTATTGCGTAGTTTCAAAAGTGGACACGCCTTGAATTTTACTTCCCGTTTTTACAAAGCTACCAATATGATCTTTTTCATTCAAGGCAATATAGACTTTAAAAAAGTGATACGCACCATAGAGAAAGTGACAGCCGACATCCCTTTTTCCATTACTGAACGCCAACGGACAGAACCTTTTCTCTATATTCCTAAGGCATTGACACTGAATAAAGAAACACATCAAGCCCATGTAATGATAGGCAGCCGGGGATATAATGCATATAATGAAAAACGAACCGGACTTTACCTGCTTAACAATCTGTTGGGCGGACCTGGTATGAACAGCCGGCTAAACGTTTCCTTGCGCGAACGCCGGGGGCTGGTCTATAACGTAGAAACCAATCTGACCTCATACACAGACACAGGAGTGTTCTGCATCTATTTCGGAACTGATCCGGAAGATGCAGACCGTTGCATCGGACTAGTTCATAAAGAATTGAAAAAACTGCGTGACAACAAACTAAGTTCCTCACAACTGAGTGCAGCAAAAAAACAGATCATCGGACAAATAGGAGTTGCCGGAGACAATTTTGAGAACAATGCATTGGATATGGGAAAAACTTTCTTACACTATGGTAAATTTGAAGGTCCGGAAGAAGTATTCAAACGGATAGAAATGCTGACAGCAGAACATTTGTGGGATATCGCCAATGAAATGTTCGATGAAAATTATCTTTCAACCCTGATATACCTATAAAAACAGGAAATCACCCTAAATTTCAAACATTACATTTCTCACAAATAAAAATCTAATTGTATTTTTGTAGAAATACCTTTAACTAATATCATTAATTTATGAAGAAACTTCAACTATGCATTTTAGGAAGCTTATTCGCAGTTTCCTTACAAGCACAGAGTACAGATTACACCAAAGGACTGAGCATCTGGTTTGATACCCCTAATAATTTGGACGGACGCGCTTCCTGGTATTCTCCTGCAACAGACAAAGCATGGGAAAACAACTCACTCCCCATAGGAAACGGCAGTTTGGGAGGCAATGTTATGGGATCTATAGCGGCAGAACGAATCACTTTAAACGAAAAGACACTATGGCGCGGAGGACCAAACACAGAAAAGGGAGCAGCTTATTATTGGAACGTAAATAAAGAGTCGGCACACCTGTTACCCGAAATCCGCCAAGCATTTACAGACGGCAACCAGAAAAAAGCAGAAGAACTTACCTGCAAAAATTTCAACGGACTGGCCGATTATGAGCCAAGCCGTGAAACACCTTTTCGCTTCGGCTCCTTTACTACATTAGGAGAAGCTTACATCGAAACCGGTTTAAGTGAGATCGGTATGACCAATTATAAACGCATCCTGTCTCTTGACTCGGCCATGGCAGTAGTCAGTTTTCGCAAAGATGAAGTGAACTACGAGCGTAAATACTTTGTTTCCTACCCCGACAGCGTGATGGTGCTGAAGTTCACAGCCGACCGTCCCGGTATGCAAAACCTGATATTCAGCTATGGCAGCAACCCTGAAGCCATAGGTGATATCAAAACAGACGGTCCCAATCGTTTGCTCTATACCGGTCGCCTCAAAAACAACCAAATGAAATTTGCTCTCCGCATACAAGCCATAAACAAAGGAGGAAGCCTGAACACGACTGATGGCAAATTCATTGTTCGCAATGCGGATGAAGTCATTTTTCTGCTGACCGCAGATACCGATTATAAACTCAACTTCAATCCAGACTTCAAAGACCCCAAGACGTATGTCGGTCCTGATCCGGAACAAACAACCCTAGCCATGATGGACGCTGCCGCCGCCAAAAGTTACAACGAGTTATGCGAACGGCACAAAACGGACTATATCCAACTGTTTGGAAGAGTCCAACTACAACTGAACCCTCGTGCTCCCATGACCTTACAATATCCTGCCGTTACAGACCTCCCCACCTATCAACGTCTAGCACGCTATCGCAAAGGAAATCCGGACTACCGGCTGGAAGAAATCTATTATCAGTTCGGACGATACTTATTAATTGCCAGTTCACGCCCCGGCAATCTTCCGGCCAACCTGCAAGGAATGTGGGCCAACGGGGTAGATGGCCCATGGCATGTAGATTACCATAATAATATCAATATCCAGATGAACTACTGGCCTGCTTGCTCCACCAATCTGAACGAATGTGTATGGCCTTTGATAGACTTCATCCGTACCTTGGTAAAACCGGGAGAAAAAACAGCCCAAGCCTATTTCGGCGCACGCGGATGGACAGCCTCCATATCCGGAAACATTTTCGGATTTACTTCCCCTTTGACCGATGAAAATATGTCCTGGAACTTTAACCCGATGGCAGGTCCCTGGCTGGCAACTCACATTTGGGAATACTATGATTACACCCGAGACAAAAAATTCCTGAAAGAAGTAGGCTATGATCTTATCAAGAGCAGTGCCAACTTCGCTATAGACTATTTATGGCATAAACCGGAAGGAACCTATACTGCTGCTCCTTCCACTTCTCCCGAGCATGGACCTGTAGACCAAGGAGCTACTTTTGTACATGCTGTAATCCGCGAAATATTACTCAACGCCATTGATGCCAGCAAAGCACTGGGTGTCGATTCCAAAGACCGTAAACAATGGCAATATGTACTGAAACATCTTGTACCCTATCAAATAGGACGTTATGGTCAGTTAATGGAATGGTCAACAGACATAGACGATCCCAAAGACGAGCATCGTCACGTCAACCATTTATTCGGACTGCATCCGGGCCACACCCTTTCACCAATTACTACTCCCGAATTAACCAATGCCGCCAAAGTTGTTTTAGAACACCGCGGTGACGGAGCTACCGGCTGGAGCATGGGATGGAAACTGAATCAATGGGCACGTCTGCAAGACGGCAACCACGCCTACAAACTATTTGGCAACTTACTAAAAAATGGAACTTTGGACAACTTATGGGATACCCATCCGCCTTTCCAGATTGACGGTAACTTTGGCGGAACTGCCGGTATCACAGAAATGTTGTTGCAAAGTCACATGGGATTCATCCAATTGCTCCCAGCCTTGCCAGACGCATGGAAAGAAGGTTCTGTAAAGGGGCTTTGTGCCAAAGGTAACTTTGAAATTGACATTACCTGGCAGGATGGTAAATTAAAAGAGGCCGTTATTTTGTCCAAAGCCGGTGAACCCTGCAATCTGAGATATGGTAACCGGACTTTTACCTTTAAGACAACTAAAGGAAAGAAATATAAAATAATGGTTGAGAATGAAAAACTGAAAAAAATCCCATTATAAGGACAAAAAACCTGTTAGACAAATCCCCCTCATTCTCCAATCTATTTTGTCATTCTGAACACTATGTTATCTTCTACATCTGTTCAGAATGACAAATTACATATAATATCACAGCTATTCGGTTATCAATATCCTCTTTACCGCTTTGAATTTCAAAACCTATTTCTTATATTTGTACAAATATTTGTTTTAAGACCTTATCTGAATGAGAAAAACCGTCTATGTAATCCTGGCTCTATGTTGTTTTATCATAAAGACTTATTCCATCAACCGTCCTTATTATCATTTTAAACAACTTTCTATTAAAGAAGGGCTTCCAACCTCTATAACATCCCTATACGATGACAAAAACGGTTCATTATGGGTCGGAACCACTCAGGGAATATATCGTTTCAATGGAGAAAAAATCAAGAAATATAATCTACCGGACTTATTACGTAAAAACAGCCATTACATCAACGATATTTTCGGAGAAAATGAAGAGCGGATATGGGCGGTCACCTCACAAGGAATCAGTTATTATGAATATGAGAAAGACTCCCTGCAAATCTTTCTGCGGCATAATAAACCGGTAAAGACTTCCATTATAGCAACAGAAGGAAGCAAACTGTTGATACCTGTAACCGACACATTACTTGTATATGAAAAAGAATTAAAACATTCCAAAGCAATCCCTTTAAAAACAACAGGAATCCGTATTATCAAGATGGAGCCTTTCGATTCCACTCATTACTTGATAATAAACAATGCATGGAAAATAAAGTTATTAAATAAACATACAGGAGAAATAACTGATTCTCCATTCGGTGAATCATCCAATGCATACGATCTATATAAGGATTCCTCCGGACGTTACTGGGTTTCCTTCTACGGGCAAGGAGTAAAATGTTATAATCAGGACGGACAACTGCTGACCTCCTATAATACCCGTAATTCAAACTTGAGCAACGATATCGTTCTTGATATAACAGAATGGGATAAAGCCATTTGGCTGGCAACAGATGGCGGCGGAGTGAATATAATCTATCCGGACACTCATGATATTCAAATCTTATCAAACAAAGAAAACCGGCAATTCCCTGCCAATTCAGTCACATGCCTATGCCACAGCAACAACCACATGTGGATAGGTATGGTGCGGGAAGGCGTACTAGGAGCAGAAAAAGGTTTTATCACTACCTATACCAAAGCTGCACAAAACCCAGCCTCAGGCTTGTCCGACAAATGCCCCTTATGCCTATGGGAAGATAAAGACGGACGGATCTGGATTGGTACGGACGGAGGCGGTATCAACTGCTTTGACCCGCAAACGGAACGTTTTACCCACTATCCGCAAACATTGGGAGAAAAAATAGTATCCATTTGCCCTTTATCCGAAACCGAACTGCTAGCATCCAGTTTTTCAAAAGGAATCTTCCGCTTCAATAAAAAGACAGGAAACTACCAGCGCTTCTCTCTTCCGGACAAAGATGCAGAAACAAAGCTGGCAAGCTCCAGTGCACCCACCAATATACGAGTTAATGATCAAAACGAAATCGAACTATATGGCAATGCTTTTTATCGATATATACCCGGTAGTCAACAATTGATTCCCATTTTTCCCAGTAATCAACAATTGCAATATTCCTGGGTTTACATGGGAAAATACCGTACTTATCCTTTTTTTCACGACCGAAGCAACGTATTCCAGTACAATAAAGAAAAGAATGAATACGAAACCATAGCTTATGAGAAGAACAACCAAATATTAGCTGCAAGCATTGACACTTTAGGGACTCTATGGATAGCAGGACCTAACGGAATTACCCGAATTTACCTGCCCTCAAACCGTAAAGAGCCCTTAAAGTTACCCGATGGAAACGACGTAATCACTTCTTTAGTCATCGATCATGAAGGAATCGTATGGATGGGATCATTAGGGATCATATACGCTTATAATCCACAAAAAAATCATTTTGTAATCTACAATGAAATGGATGGAGTATTACCTAATGATTTCTTGGCCAAACCTGTATTGGTGGCTAGTGACGGCAATATATACATGGGTGGTTCTGAAGGATTGGTACGAATAAACAAAGCCCTAAAATCTGCCTCCATTCCTCCGCCCATCACTCTTGAATTACAGGAAGTATCTTTAAACGGTACTATAGTCCCCTTCAATTCCCAATCAACGATGGAAATTCCTTACAATTTCTCCTCTCTACAAATACATACACAACTAGAAGGAGAAAATGTTTTTCACAAGCGTATATATCGGTTCCGCATAAAAGGGTTAAATAAAGAATACACGGAAACATCCCGTCCTCATCTTATTTTGCACACCATCTCTCCGGGTAATTACAGCATAACTGTTCAATGTACCCAAAACGATGGGAATTGGAGTTCTGAATTCACGTTACTGAAATTTACCGTTCTTCCTCCGTGGTGGCAGCAGTCTTGGTTCATCCTAATATGTGCAGTCATCATTATTCTTTCCATTATCTATGCCATACGAGCCCACGACCAACATCTGAAACGAAAATACAAGGAACAAGAACGTACCATCTATAAGGAAAAGGTAAAAGCGTTAATCAATATCAACCATGAACTACGCACTCCTTTAACCTTAATCTATACACCGCTGAAACAACTCACAAACAGCAAGCAAATCCCATACGAACTCCGTAGCAAGCTATATGGTGCATTCAAACAGGCACGCCAAATGAAAAATATCATTGACATGATTCTGAACATGCGCAAAATGGAGGTGGAGAAGAATATCCTGCGCATGTCTCCCGCGCCTTTTAATGAATGGCTGCAAAATATCCTGAATGATTTCAAGGATGAACTTTCATTACGTAACATTTCGTTGATATTTGCTCCCGATACTGCTATAGATAGTATGTATTTCGACCATAGCCAATGCGAAATCATTATAAATAACCTCTTGACAAATGCCTATAAATTCAGCGAAGAAAACTCTACCGTTACAGTTTCCACTTATCTGGAAGGCAACGGGAACCGCATCCGGATAACTGTAAAGGACGAAGGAACAGGACTTCAAAAAGAGGATATCGCCAACTTATTCACCCGTTTCTATCAAGGCAAACATAGCCTGCAAGGTTCAGGAATCGGCTTGTCATATGCCAAACAACTGGTCGAAATGCATGGAGGCATTATCGGAGCACAAAATAATGAAACCAAAGGAGCGACCTTCTTTTTCACCTTACCGTATAGACAGGAAGCCGCCGACATTCAATCCACACCTCAAACCTATTTGAATGACGCATTACATCTATCAGCCGACATAGATCGCAAACAACCTCAACAAGACAGCATAGAGAAATTCCATTCTATTTTAATAGTGGAAGATGATCGTGACTTATGTAATTACCTGATTTGTAATCTACAAGTTCTGTTTGAAGAAGTATATGAAGCCCATGATGGTATGGAAGCACTCCCTATCCTCACGTCACGACGTCCCCAAATTGTATTAAGTGACATAAAAATGCCTCGCATGAACGGCTTCGAACTATGTCGCTATATTAAACAAAAGCCTGATTTAAACTACATGCCCGTAATCTTACTTACCTCCTGCGTTGATGACACCAGTATGGAAGAAGGATACAAAATGGGCGCAGAAGCCTATATTACCAAACCGTTCGATATGGATTTGCTGTTTATTCAGATACAGAATATCATGCATAATCACAACTTCATGAAAAATCACTATGCCACCATAGATATCCCTATACAAAAACAGGAGAACCTGAATTATATCAATGAACAGCTAATGATCCAATTCAACCGCATTATCAATGAAAATATCAGCAATGTAAATATGGACGTTAATTTCATAGCACAACAAATGGGAATGAGCCGTGCATCACTCTACAATAAGACTAAAGGGATGATGGATATGGGCATCAGCGAATACATCATTAAATGCCGTCTGGAATATGCACGTAAATTATTAGACACGACCACATTATCCATTGGTGAAGTGGCAGAACAGACAGGATTCAAACACTCACGTAATTTCAGTACTGTATTTAAGAATATAGTGGGAATGAGTCCGTCTGATTATAGGAAAAAAGATTCCCGACCTTCTTGCAAATAGAAGAATCGGGAATACTCCATACTATGTTAAATTTAGGTTAGATTAGGTTGTCAGTCTTTGTATATATTCCGGATAGGATCATCATACTGCACTTGAAGACGCAACAATTCGTCTTTCAGTTCTTTTGTTAATTTTTCCGTTCCGGGTTGTCCGTAGATATTATGCATTTCCATACGATCTTCCTGTAAATCATATAGTTCCCAACAGTCTATGTCATTATAAAAATGCAT
>OIAH01000472.1_pt1 | contig 16783 bp, 20 predicted proteins | sample 1580711 | NCBI WGS metagenome assembly OIAH01 (sample SAMEA3882556, study PRJEB24775) | human gut metagenome | biome: human-associated habitat; feature: intestine environment; material: feces | place: Netherlands | collected 2009/2010
TGCATATCGCAAATATGCTGTTTTCATGTTGCACTAATTTCTTGCCTTGCGATAATTGGGCGTTTTGTGAGAGGCACAATCCATTTTTTGGTTCGTTTTGGTTATTCCAAGGCGGTGCGGGCAGTGCGCACAAGATACTCCATGGCTTCCACCGGGTATTGCCCGGCGGCGGTCTCTCCGGTGAGCATCACGCTGGAAGCACCGTCTGCCACAGCGTTGTAGATGTCGCTGACCTCGGCGCGGGTGGGTACCGCCCGGCTGCACATACTGTCCAGCATCTGGGTCACCACCATAAAGGGCACCCCGGCAGACCGGCAGACTGCCGAAAGCTGTTTCTGGCACCGGGGCAGCTCCCACAGGGGCATGGCGTTGCCAAGGTCCCCGCGGGCAATGACCACTTCATCCACAAGAGGCAGGAACTCCGGCAGGGTCCGCACCCCCGCAAGGTTCTCGATTTTAGCAAAAATGCGGATCTGTCCGGCCCCGGCCTGTTCCAGCGCCCGGCGCAGGGTGCGGATGTCCTCGGCACCCCGCACGAAGGGCAGCATCACCCCGGTAACGCCGCAGGCTTCCGCCAGCTGCAGGTTTTGCAGGTCTGCCTCCGTCAATGTGGGGGAGGCCACCTCCAGCCCCGGCGCTGCAAGGCTTTTGCGGCTTTGCAGGGTGCCGCCCCGCACCACGGTACACTGCAGGGCAGCGCCGTCGGCTCCGGCCACCTGCACAAAGAGCCTGCCGTCATCCAGCAGGAGATCCTGTCCCGGCCGGGCCGCCTGCACCAGCGCCGCTGGGCAAGGGACACCCCCTTGCCCCAGCCGGAGGCTCTGACCCGGTTCCAGAACAAGGGGCCGGGTCAGCGTGCCGATGCGCAACTCCGGCCCCTGCAGGTCGATGAGCAGCTGGGGGATGCCCACGGCGTGGATAATGTCCAGCCAGTCTTTGTGGGCCGAAAGAGGCCCGTGGGAAAGGTTCATGCGGATGCCCGTCATGCCAGCTTCCACCATGCGCTGCAAGGTCTCCGGCTGGGCACAGGCGGGGCCGATGGTGCCATAAAATTCCAAAAGATCACCCGGTTTCGTTTTTTCTTATTGTAACATGGAACCGGGCCGTTGAAAAGTGCCAAAACGGGACAAGCCGGAAAGCTCTCCCGAGTGGACGCTTCAGAGGTCGTGTGCGCCAAGGCACAACGCACATAGGATGCCCCCGGAGAGCCGCAACAAGCCCTCCGGGGGCATTTTTGGTTTTCGGTATCTGTTCCGCCGGGAAAAAGTGTGGTATACTGAAACCGACAACTCGGAATTTGTGGAGATAAGTATGATAGTACCTGTAAATGAAACAAATCTTCTTCAAGCCGCAACCATCCATTCAATATCCTGGAAGGAATCGCATCGTGCATTTTGTACTCCTGATTTCATAGAAACACACACGCCAGATCGGCAACGGGAGTATTTGAGAAACAAGATGAACAACGGAACAAAGCTCTATATGCTTGTAGAAGAAAAACCAATAGGGGTTGTTTCTGTAACAAAGGGTTTAATAGAGGATCTTTATATTCTTCCAGATATGCAAAACATGGGTTATGGAACGAAATTATTGCTATACGCAGTAGGCCAATGTACGGAAACCCCTACGCTGTGGATTCTTGAGAATAATATAAATGCTGAGAGACTCTATCGTCGAATAGGCTTTAAGGAGGCAGGGAGAAAGAACGCAATAACAAATAAGCTTGATGAGATTGAGTTCGCATTGACATAAATTCCAGTTTGCCGGGCAGACAGGCATCTGAAAAACCACACAAAAACGAGGGAGCAGCCATGGTGCTTTATTTTTCGGGAACCGGAAACAGCCGGTATCTGGCGCGGTGCATTGCCGAAGGGCTGGGCAAGACCGAGCTGACCGGGGCAGAGCGCATCTGATTTGTGATGGGCTGCAGCAGCGAGATCGGCAATGCAGCAGGACGTGTGAAGGAAAGCGGAAAACAGATGAAGTTTTTATACTTGCATGGGCTAGGACAAAAACCAGACAGTTGGAACCGAGTAATAAAAGAAACGAAGGTCTCAGACAGCAGCGTCAGCTTGAGTCTGGCAGAGATGCTGGAGGGCAAAGCGGCCACCTATGGGGAGCTGTATGCTGCATTCTCAGGAAGGTGCGACAAGGAAAATAATGAGATCGTTTTGTGCGGGCTTTCCTTGGGTGCGGTTCTGGCACTTAATTATGCGATAGACCACCCGGACAAAGTAAAGGCACTGGTGCTAATTGCAGCACAATATGAAATGCCAGAAAAGTTATTGAAGTTCCAGAATCTGCTGTTTCACGTTATGCCGAATGCAATGTTCGAGCAATTTGGCTTCAAAAAAGCAGACGTGATTCGCTTGTGCGGCACGATGGCGGAATTGGATCTCAGGGATTCATTATATAAGGTGTCCTGTCCGGCATTGATCGTTTGTGGAGAAAAGGACAACGCAAACAAAAAAGCCTCAAAGGAACTTGCCAGTTATTTGAGCGATGCCCACTTCCATGAGCTTTTGAAAACAGGTCATGAAGCAAACATAGAGTCTCCAGAGGAATTGGCAATGGTGCTGCAGAGGTTTTATGATAATATTATCGGATAGTCTACGATCTACACCCTGAAGGATCGCTGTCTGAAATACAGTACATTTAGAATAGTGTTTTCTCCATTCTGCCGGTTGAATGGCGTTTGAAGTTAAAGAGGATCTTGCTGATCATATAATAACGATCTGCATTTGGCTCTTCTGTAACACAGTCACAGAAGCTGCAGACCCATGGCGATGATCCACATATAGGAGCAGGTCTTGGGGATCATCAGCAGGCCCACTTTGGGCTTGGTCTTACTGAAAAGGGTCACAGGCAGGTAGCAGCCAAAGGAGATGAGGATAGCTGCCACCATCCGGGTCATATGGTAGTCGCCGGTGTTGCCGGAGATGGCGTACAGGATGATGACGCCGAGGCCGGTAAGGGCAAACACCGCGTTGCGCAGGATGGACAGGGTGGGGTTGCCCTCATCAGTACACCAGTTGTTCTGGGGCAGCAGGCAGATCAGGATGCGCAGGATGGCAGACAGCCAGATCAGGACTTCCACAGCTACGGGAGCCTGAAGCTGAGGGAAGGTGGCCTTCCAGACATACAGCAGGATGATATAGAATACCGTCATGGTGATGGAAGAGACCTGCAGCCCGATGCCGAGCTGCTTTTTGATTCGGTCGCTGCTGCCTCGCACGGCCCGGATGATCCGGGGCACCAGATGGAAGGCATCACCGCCGCAGAGGGTCAGGGTCAGGACGCCATATAGGATAAAAAGGCTGCGGCCCTGAGCCATCGTGAAAAAGAGAACGCCTGCAACGAGATCAAAGATCAGATAGGCGGCATCGAACACCGCCTCCATCAGGTCGGGTATTTTGGGCTGGTAGGCTTTATGATTCATGATGTGTCATTCCTTTTATTTTGAGGCATTCTTCTGCGTTGTCGCATATCTTCTGGAATGCCTGTTTACAAGCTGCGATCTGAGGCTCTGAGAGTCCCTGAAACATATCTCTGGCAAACTGCCGCTGAGCCTCAAGCCCTTCGGCGATGATCGGCTGAGCCGACGCGGACAGATAGACATCGATATGCTTTTTGTTCCCGTCGGCGACCTTTTTTTCGATCAATCCCCGCTCCTCCAGCACTTTCAGTGAGGTGGAGACATGAGATTTGGTGGAATTGCGCACCCGTACAATATCTGCGGCGGTATGGTACTGAGGATTATGGTATAAAAACATCAGGATATCATACTCCATCTGCCGGAGCTGATATTTCTGACATACGGATGACATCAGCAGCTCATAGTAGCAGGTAATGGCTTTGTGATGATCCCAAAAGTTCATAGATACCTCCTGTGACGCATTGTTCTATTTAGAACGATTGCATTATATGCTATCCCCGCCGCTTTGTCAAGAGGAAATTTCTGCCGACGATGTTCTTGACCGGAAAATAGGACTCATTGCCCTGCGGAGCCTCTTCTGCTACGTCAATACGGTGAACAAAGAATAAAAAACAGCGACCCCGGAGAGCGGTGGGAATCACTCTCCGGGGTCGCTGTTGTCAGGACAGGGTCTCTTTTGTATGCAGGCGTCGGAAGGCATCCTCCTTTACAAGCTCAATGACCACCGCAGTCAGAGGGATAAAGAAGATGATGCCGATGATGCCAAAAAGCTTTCCGCCGATCATGGCGGCCACAAGGGTGTAAAACGGAGAAAGCCCCACGGACTTTCCCACCACGCGGGGATAGATGAACTGGTTTTCGATAAACTGCACGGCAAGGTAGACGATGAGACAGCGCACCGCCAGCACAGGATCCACCAGAAGCACAAGGAACACGCTGACCACGCAGGAGATCAGTGCCCCCACATAGGGGATGATGGCACAGATGGCGGTGAGCATCCCCACCAGACTGCCGTAGGGGATCCGGAAAACCGAAAATGCAAGGGTCATAAGGACACCGAGGATCACGGCCTCACTGCATTGTCCCGTCAGAAAGTTTGCGAAGGACTGACGGAACAGCCGACAGAATTTCAGCAGCCCGGCGGCGTGGCTGGGCTTCAGATAGGCGCATACCAGTGTGCGGGCGTGGTGGCAGAGACTCTCGGCCCCGAGGGACATATAGATGGAGATGATCAGGGCAAAAGATGCAGTCACCACGATGTTCACGGTGGCAGATACCGCCCCGACCGCATTGACCAGCACGGTGTCGATGCTGTTGGTGATCCTGTGCAGCAGCTGCTCCCAGTCGATGCCCTCCAGCCAGTGCATCAACCAGTCCATGTTGGTGTCCTGTGCGCTGAGATAGGCGGTCCAGCGGGGGATATTGGACTCGATCTGCAGATAGAGGCTGTGAAACGACTGCACAAGCTCCGGGATCAGCAGGGTGAGCGCCAGCACCAGCACAAGAACAACGCCGAGCAGGGTGATGAAAAAGCTGAGAAGATGGATGGCGCTGTCCGAGGGCTGCTTTTTGGCCCTGTGGAACAGGCTTCTCAGCCGCTTTTCCAGTCCGGCCATAGGCACGCTGAGAAAAAGCGCCAGAATGCCGCCGGCCAGAATGGGCAGGATCAGATCGACAAGATCGGCGGCAAAGGCCAGAACGGCAGAAAGCCGCAGCAGTGCGACAAAAAGCGTTACCCCCACAACGGTCACGAGCAGATATTGTTTTGTTTTTGGTTCCATGACGACATTCCTTTCCCGGAGCCTGTAGCTGCAAATTGCAAAAGCTCCTCAGTGGACTCTTTTATCGTATTGTAATGGGAAGGAACAGGCTTGTCAAGACGCCGGGAAGGGGAGTGGCGGCCCGCAGCGATGGCCCTGCCTGTCGGCCTTGGCTGTGCGCCCATCTATCCCGGCATCATCCATGCAACGCCGAGCCACTTTGGGGCGGATCGGTCGCAGGCGATCATTGGAGTCCAGATGGCAAGTGCATACGTCGGAAATTGTCTGATGCCGCTGCTGTATCCGCTCAGCGTGATGGTTCTGGATGTGGCTCTGCCCTGTGGGAAACGGCCTGCAAGAGGCGATGCTTTAATAAAATACGTATCTGGGAAGAAAAATGAGGAAGATTGCATGAAAGATGATAAAAGTATTATCTTTCTATGAATTTTAGCACTCTAAGCTTGACACTGCTAATAAATGGTGCTATAACTATGGCGTGCTCAGGAGGAAGGGCAAAAGAGAGAGCCGCGAGGTAATCGAGCAGCTCCCCGGAAAGCTTTTCCGAATGAACAACATAAAGATTTTTTACCCGACCCGAACGCCGGGATTGGAGGAATGATTTATGTTTATGCCTGCTGTTTTCCATGAGAATCTGTTCGATGATCTCTTTGATCCGTTCTGGAACGATGGCGCGCTGGAGCGTGCGATGAACCGTGAAGAGCGTGAAACCTTCGGCAAGCGCGGTGCAAACATGATGAAGACCGATGTCAAGCAGACCGAGAACGGCTACGATGTGGCTGTTGACCTGCCGGGCTGCAAGAAGGAAGACGTTCAGATGGAACTGAACGACGGCTATCTGACTATTCAGGCAGTGCGCAGCCACTCGAATGACGAGAAGGACAACAATGGCCGCTACATCCGCCGCGAGACATTCTCCGGCACCTGTGCCCGCAGCTTCTATGTGGGCGACGCCGTGAAGAAGGAGGACATCCACGCAAAGTTCGAGGATGGTGTCCTGCACGTCGAGCTGCCTGCTCCTCAGCAGACGAAGGCCTTGCCTGAGAACCCGAATCTGATTGCGATCGAGTAAAATGCCGGTCGTGTGCGCAACGCACACAGAAAGCCCCCGGAGAGCTGTAACAAGCCCTCCGGGGGCTTTTTTGTGGGGCGGAAACATGGTACAATAGGAAATAACGAGAGAGAAGAGGGTGCGATGAAACAAGAAAAAGCCTATTATCACCTGCCCGGTTTGTTTGAGTTTTACGAGCTGTACCGGGAGTTCCTGCCCCTGTACCGGGGGCATCGGGAATATTTCTATGACTGGTGCAGCATTGGCTCCATCTACGGGGCACCGGCCGACTGCATCTGGGGCGGGGGACGCACCGGTTTCGGCGGGCACGACCCCAAAGAGGTCCTTGCGCTGATGCAGGAGTATGGCATCTCGGCCCGGCTGACCTTCAGCAACTCCCTCCTCCGGGAGGAGCATCTTTCGGACCGGAAATGCAATGCGCTCTGCGCCCTCTTTGCACAGAGCGGCGGGGTGGAGAATGGCGTCATCCTCCATTCGGAGCTGCTGCTGGACTACCTGAGGACGCACTACCCGCAGCTTTACCTCGTCTCCTCCACGACCAAGGTGCTGACGGATTTCCGGCAGCTCCGGGACGAGACGGCCCGGGAGGAATTTCGCTATGTGGTGCCGGATTTTCGACTGAACAAGGCCTTTGAACAGCTGGACAGCCTGACGCAACCCCAGAAGGACAAGGTGGAGTTTCTCTGCAACGAGTGCTGCTGGGTCGGATGCCGGGACCGGAAGCGCTGCTACGAGAATGTCAGCCGCAAAAATCTCGGCGAGGACTGCCCCGACCATATCTGCACTGCCCCGGGCGCGGGGGAGGGCTACCGTTTCTCGAAGGCGATGGAGAACCCCAGTTTCATCGGCGTGGAGGACATCCGGAGGACCTTCCTTCCGATGGGATTTTCAAACTTCAAGATCGAGGGACGGGGCCTCGGCAGCGCCTTGGTGCTGGAATTTCTGCTCTATTATATGGTAAGGCCGGAGTACCAGCTGCACGTCCGGGAAGCCATCTATCTGGACAGTATGCTCGACCTGTTCTGAGCGGCCCGGCCTCCGTTTCGAAAGCATCTTGACAAAGCCGGGCGGAGTTGTAATAATAGAGAGACAGTTATATCCAACAAACTGTCGAAAGGAGAAAACAATTATGGAAGCATTGGAATGCATCAAGACCCGGCGCAGCGTCCGCCGCTTTACCGAAGAGCCTGTTACCCCGGAGCAGGTGGCCGAAGTGGTGGCCGCTGCCGCTTATGCCCCCAGCTGGAAAAATACCCAGATCGCCCGCTATATTCTCGTAGAAGATGCGCAGAAGCGTGAGAAAATCGCCAGCGATTGTGTGCTGGATTTCACCTATAACGCCAACACGCTTTCCCATGCCCCCGCACTGGTTGCGCTGACGATGGTGACGGGACGCTCTGGTTTTGAGCGGGACGGCAGCTATTCCAGCCCGCTCGAAGGCCACTGGCAGTCCTTTGACGCCGGTATTGCCGCACAGACCTTCTGCCTTGCCGCGCACGCACTGGGCCTCGGGACGGTCATCATGGGCATCTATGACCCGGACAAGGTGGCAAAGGTGCTCTCCGTGCCCGAAGGACAGACAGTGGCTGCGCTCATTGCCATCGGTCATCCTGCACAGGATCCCGCCGCACCTGCCCGCAAGAGCGTGGAAGAACTGCTGAGCGTACAGTAAATGAGCTGGGTCCGGCATTCTGGACACCTGCCACAAAGTAGATAACATCACCCCGGTTTCCCCTTTTGAAAGGCAGAAGCCGGGGTGATGTTGTTCTATTTCTGACCAAACCCAACGGGCAGGTTATCGGAGCCGCCTATTGGGTTTGCTGCATCTGGCAAAACAGCAAAATTATGATAGGATTTCTCCGTCAGCAAAGCCCCGGTGGACGCTTGATCGTCTACTGATTCTACTAAAATTGAATCTGTGGTTGTTTTTTTGAGGCAAATTGGACAATAAATCACAAAAAGATTGACAATATCGACCAAAATTTTCTAGGGGGGGGGTAGAATAGTGTCAAAACCCCTTGCGTATAAAGTAACACAATGGTAAAATAAACTTATAAATAGTTTTATCGCAAGGCAAGAAATTCGTGCAACATGAAAACAGCATATTTGCGATATGCAATTCAACGCTGTTGCTGTTGCATTAAAAAGTTGAATTGCTATAGGATGTCGAACGCACGGTATCTCCCACGAGCGAATGAGAGATACCCCTTAATTGCGGAAGGGGTGATAAGTGTGGCATTTCGACGATTTGGACATCATCCGAGAACAGGCAAAGGTGTGCTAACTTGGATGGGACGGCGCGAGGAAAAGGTGCTTGATGGAAGAATTGCAAACAAAATGACCCTTGGCGAAGCAGTCGTCAGGGGCGTTTTGCGTGCCCTGACGTATGGGGCGCTGCGGATCGATGCCAAAAAGTGACTGCAAGTGCCTCTGCCGTTGAAGCTGGATAAGAGGACGTACAGTTGGAATCGTGTGTGAGATTACAAAGTGTGAGTGAGGAGAAAAAATGAGCGTAGAGGTAACTGGAATCAATAAGCAGGCTGAAATTGACCGAAAGGAAAATCTGAGGGAGCATCAGCTCTATTGGATCGGGCGTCGGACGCAGGACGTAATCTTGTCATCGCTGGCACTGGTGGTGCTGTCGCCTGTCATGCTGGCTACGGCCATCGCAATTGTGGTGGATGACCCTTCTGCTGGCCCGATTTTCTCGCAGGAGCGTATTGGACGAAACGGTAAGCCGTTTAAGTTCTACAAGTTCCGCTCTATGTGCCCCAACGCAGAGGCAAAATTGGACGATCTGCTGGAACAGAACGAGATGGATGGCCCTGTGTTCAAGATCAAGGATGACCCCCGCATTACCCGCGTGGGCAAGTTCATCCGCAAGACCAGCATCGACGAGCTGCCGCAGCTGTGGAACATCCTGAAGGGCGATATGAGCATCGTTGGCCCCCGCCCGGCACTTCCCCGCGAGGTGGAGCAGTACGGCGACTACGAAAAGCAGCGCCTGTATGTGACACCCGGCTTGAGCTGCTATTGGCAGATCGCTCCGCACCGTAACGACCTCTCCTTTGAGGAGTGGATGGATCTGGACGTGAAATACGTCAAGGAGCGCAGCTTTTGGGTGGATTGGAAGATTATTTTTAAGACATTTAAGGTGTGTTTGCTGGGGCATGGGGAGTAATGTCTACCTCAAACTTTCAGTGGCGGCATGATGGTCTACGGTGGCGTAAAAAGCACACAAAATATAACTGGTTTTATAGGGTAGACCTGTCTTGATGGAGATACGGTTGCTAGGTTAAGAGGTTATGACAATAAAGGTCAGCACTTTAGGGGGATAGAGAAGTAGTCGGTAGGATTATGACGATAAGACACAGCACTTTGATAATGACGGCAGATTGTTGTTCATATTGCAATAAGAGTGAGATATGAACTTGTGCGGTTTTAACAAAGTGAGTTGGTGTGAAGGTGTCTGCTATAAGATTTCAGTTGGACGGGAACCGACGAAGTGGACCGTGACAGGTCTACATGAAAGATTCAGTGGTGGTTGGAGGATTACCACAGTTGTGGGAAATAGATGATGAACGCACTGTTTGATATAGATAAAGCCCGCCGGTGCACTGCATCGGCGGTTAGATATAAAAACTTGTGAGAGGAATATAGCGGAATGTCAAACAAGAAGAATCTCCTGATCTATGCTCATTACTATATTCCAGATACTGCGTCAACGGGGCAGATCCTCCGTGAACTGGCGGAGGGTATGCTGGATAAGTTCAACATCACGGTCATTTGCGTGGTGCCCAGTTACTTGGGAACTATTGAAGATAAGTACAAAACGCAGAAGTATTACGAAGAAGAAATCAACGGTGTGAAAGTGCTAAGAATCCGGGTCCCGGAGTTCAGCAAGACCAATAAGGAGAGCCGTGTGAAAAACATTGTCTCCTATTTCTTTGGAGCAATGGGGGCGACTTTTAAGGTTGGCAAGATGGACTATGTGTTTTCCATTTCTCAGCCTCCGATTCTGGGCGGGGAGTGTGAAATAATATGGGCAACCAGAGAAAAGCCTGATTTCATGCGGGTTTGCGCGGCTTGACCTTTTCACCTCAACTTGTTTCTGCTTGTCATGGTGCGTTACGGCTATCATCATCACCTTTGTTTTGTGCTACGAGCTGATTTCCATGATCACCGAGAAAAACAACCTTCACGATATGGACACATGGATGTTCTTCAAGTGGTTTTTCAAGGCGGCTGTGGCGATCTATCTCGTGACACACACGTTTGACATCGTGATGGCAGTATTCGACATCGGGCAGAACGTGGTTTCCGGCGCAGCAGGAGTAATTCACGGCAACACCAGCATTGATATTGACGCGACGATTGCGCAGATGCGTACCGGCATGGAGAACATGGGCGTCGGAGAACTGCTCGGACTGTCGATAGAAACGCTTCTGATCAGTCTGTGCCTCAAAATCATGGCGATCCTCATTACGGTTATCCTCTACGGGCGCATGATTGAGATTTACTGCACCGTGAGCATTGCGCCTATTCCCATCGCAACCATGAGCAACCGCGAATGGGGCAGCATCGGCACGAACTATCTGAAAGGCTTGTTCGCTCTGGCATTTCAGGGCTTTCTCATCATGGTCTGCGTCGGCATCTATGCGGTGCTGATCAACGGCATGATCATCGCAGACAACATTCATTCGGCTCTGTTCTCTGTGGCAGCGTACACGGTCATTCTGTGCTTCTCGCTGTTCAAGACCGGAAGCCTCGCAAAATCCATTTTCCATGCGCACTAAGGAGGTCGGCAGCATGAAGAAGTACAGCATCATCTACGCCGATCCCCCTTGGGCGTATCGGACTTACTCCAAGAAGGGACAGGGACGGTCGGCGGAAAGCCACTACCCGACAATGTGCATTGAAGACATCAAGGCACTTCCGGTCGGTGAGCTTGCCGCTAAGGACTGCGCTCTGTTTCTCTGGATCACGTTCCCGTGCCTCTGTGAAGCACTCGAAGTGCTGACGGCATGGGGATTTTCTTATAAGACCGTGGCTTTTGTATGGGTGAAGCAAAACCGAAGGAACGACGATCTCTTTACCGGCATGGGCTACTGGACAAGGGCGAATGCCGAAATCTGCATCCTTGCTACAAAGGGACACCCGAAGCGTGTTGACGCCGGTGTGCGTCAGGTCATTCTCAGTCATATTGAAGAGCATTCCAAAAAGCCGGATGAAGCGCGGGAGCGCATTGTTCGGCTCATGGGAGACCTTCCCCGCGTAGAGCTTTTTGCCCGTCAGTCTCCCGAAGGCTGGGACGTTTGGGGCAACGAGGTCGAATGCACGGCTCATCTTCCTATGGAGGAAGCACCATGCTGCGGCTAAAACCCATCTCTCTTCGTGACGCCAACGAGTATGTCCGGAAGTATCACCGACATCACAAGCCGGTTGCCGGTCACAAGTTTTCCATCGGCTGTGAAGCAGACGGTGAGCTGGTCGGTGTAATCATCGCCGGGCGTCCCGTCAGCCGGTATCTGGATGACGGCTTCACATTGGAGGTTACAAGGCTATGCACCAACGGGGCGAAGAACGCTTGCAGCTTTCTCTACGGTGCGGCGGCAAGAGCTGCTGCGGCTATGGGCTATAAGCGCATCATCACCTACACGCTGGAAAGCGAAAACGGTGCAAGCCTTCGGGCTTCCGGCTGGATCTGTCAAGGCAAAGCGGGTGGGCTTCGCTGGACAGGCAAGCGTCAGCCGAAGGAGGATCAATATCCCGCACAAATGAAGCTGCGCTATGAAAAGCAGCTTAGAAAGGAGGAAACAGTCAATGGCATTTGTTCCGGTCCCGAAGGATCTTAACCGCGTCAAAACGAAGGTCATGTTCAACCTGACCAAGCGGCAGCTCATTTGTTTTTCCATCGCTGCGGCGGTCGGCGTCCCGATCTTCTTTCTGGCGAAGGCGCATCTCGACTTGTCTACGGCGGCAATGCTGATGGTGGTGATCATGCTCCCGTTCATCTTCTTCGCGCTTTACGAGAAGGACGGTCAGCCCGCCGAAAAGTATCTGTACCACATCGTACAGTCCATGTTCATCCGGGACAAGGTGCGTCCCTATCGCACGAACAATCTCTACGCTGAGATTCAGCAGAAAATCAAAGAACAGGAGGAATTGCAGCTTGAACAACAGCACAGCAAAGGCAAAGCCTAAGATGACCGTCAAAAACGGCGTCGTTTACGGCGATGCCCTTTCCGCTCAGGAAAAGAAGCGGATCGTCATGCAGAAGAAAAAGGACAGGAAGGCAAAGAAAGTCCGCAAGTCCGCCCAGCAGACCATCCCCTATGTGGAGATGTGCCGTGACGGTATCTGCAAGGTGAACAGCCGCCTCTACACGAAGTCCATCGCCTTTGAGGACATCAACTACCAGCTTGCGCAGAACGAGGACAAAACTGCCATCTTTGAGAACTGGTGCGACTTTCTGAACTACTTCGACAGCTCGATCTTCGTCCAGCTCTCCTTCATCAATCAGAAGGCAAGCCTCAATGAGTTCCGCAAGCGCATCAACATTCCGGCACAGGAGGACGCCTTCAACGACATCCGCTCCGAGTATTCCGGTATGCTGCAAAGCCAGCTCACCAAGGGCAACAACGGACTGGTCAAGAGGAAGTACATTACCTTCGGCATTGAGGCAGACTCCCTCCGCACGGCAAAGCCGAAGCTCGAACGCATTGAAACCGACATTCTCAACAACTTCAAAACCCTTGGTGTGAGAACGGAACCGCTGTCCGGCTATGAACGGCTGAAAGTGCTTCATGATGTATTCAACATGGACACCAATGAGCCGTTCCGCTTTTCCTTTGACATGGTAGCCCGGACGGGACTCAGCACGAAGGACTTCATCGCGCCCACTTCCTTTGACTTCCGTGAAGGCAAGTGCTTCAAGATGGGCAGAACCATCGGCGCGGTGAGCTTCCTGCAAATCCTCGCGCCGGAACTCAATGACCGTATGCTTGCCGACTTCCTTGAGATGGACAGCAACATCACGGTCAATTTTCATATCCGGACGATTGACCAGGCGAAGGCAATCAAGAGCATCAAGTCGAAGATCACCGACCTCGACAAGATGAAGATCGAAGAGCAGAAAAAGGCGGTCCGCTCCGGCTACGATATGGACATCATCCCGTCCGATCTTGCCACCTTCGGCGGTGAGGCAAAGCGTCTGTTGCAGGATCTCCAGACCCGCAATGAGAGACTGTTCCTTGTGACCATCCTCATCATGAACACGGCAACCAACCGCCAGAAGCTCGAAAACGCGGTGTTCCAGACCGCCGCCATTGCCCAAAAGTATAACTGTGCGCTCAAGCGTCTTGACTTCCAGCAGGAGGAAGGGCTGATGTCCTCTCTGCCTATCGGCGTCAATCAGGTGGAGATCGAACGCGGACTGACCACTTCCAGCACAGCGGTTTTCGTGCCGTTCACCACGCAGGAGCTTTTTCAGGGCGGCGAAGCTCTCTACTACGGGCTGAATGCGCTGTCCAACAACATGATCATGGTTGACCGCAAGCAGCTCAAGAACCCCAACGGGCTGATCTTGGGTACACCCGGTTCCGGTAAGTCCTTCTCCGCCAAGCGCGAAATGACGAACGCCTTCCTCATCACGGAGGATGACATCATCGTCTGCGACCCCGAAGCCGAGTATTTCCCCCTTGTGCAGAAGCTCGGTGGTCAGGTCATCCGCATTTCGCCGGTCAGCACGGATTACATCAATCCGCTGGACATCAACACGAACTACTCCGAAGAGGAAAACCCGCTGACGCTGAAATCCGACTTCATCCTCTCCATGTGTGAGCTGATTGTCGGCGGCAAGGACGGCTTGCAGCCGGTTGAGAAGACCATCATTGACCGCAGCGTCCGCATGGTCTATCAGGAGTTCCTTGCAGACCCCAAGCCGGAGAAAATGCCGATCCTCGAAGACCTCTACAACATTCTGAGAAATCAGAAGGAGCCGGAGGCACAGCGCATCGCAACTGCCCTTGAAATCTATGTTCACGGCTCTCTGAACGTCTTCAATCACAGAACGAATGTGGATGTCAACAACCGCTTTGTCTGCTATGACATCCGCGAACTCGGCAAGCAGCTCAAGAAGCTCGGCATGCTGATTGTGCAGGATCAGGTGTGGAACAGAGTTACCATCAACCGCGCCCAGCACAAGGCAACTCGCTACTACATGGACGAGTTCCATCTGCTCTTGAAAGAGGAACAGACTGCCGCGTACAGCGTGGAAATCTGGAAGCGTTTCAGAAAATGGGGCGGCATCCCGACCGGAATCACGCAGAACGTCAAGGATCTTCTTGCCTCCCGCGAGGTGGAGAACATTTTTGAAAACTCGGATTTTGTCTACCTTCTGAATCAGGCATCCGGCGACCGGCAGATTCTCTCGAAGGCGCTGAACATCTCGCCCAGCCAGCAGAACTACATCACCAATTCCAACGCCGGTGAGGGGCTGATCTTCTATGGCTCTACCATCGTTCCCTTCAAGGACGATTTCCCGAAGGACACCCAGCTCTACCGCATCATGACCACCCGTTTAGAAGAAACCGTACAGAACTAAGGAGGATTTTTGAATATGAACAACAAGATGATTACCATTCCCTATGCGGACGCTATCGAATACGGAGAGAACACCTCCGCGCTGTTTAAGGCTCTGTGGGAGCTGACCGATCTGATCCGACTGGAAAGCGACCTCAAGAAGCATCACCGCGCCTACCTCCATGTGAGGGAGGACATCGACGAAAAGGTCAAGGAGGCACGTCAGATTATGACCAAGGTATCTGTGGATATGATCGGTTTCTACTTCAAGGTTGATGTTTCCAAGTGCAGCAACAGCGATGAGAATACCCCTTTCGCTGACGCGGCGGATGATGAAACCGTTTCTATCCCCAAGGGCGAGTATGAGCTGATGATCGACGATCTGCTCACGATGTCCGAAATCATTCAGTGCGTCGCAGATATGCGCACGCAGGATGTGAAGGCAATCCGTGAGTTCGGCAAGTTCGTCCCCGCCTTTGCCGCCTTTGAGAAGAACCGCCTGAGCCTCTATCGTGAGGCGGCGAAGGAAGCCGAGGAAATCTTCGACCGTTGGGCGGACGAGATTGACGATCTCGACGAGGACTTCATGGAAGACGAGGACTACGAGCCGGACGAGTATTACTCCGACTGATGCCCATTGAAATGTTGTCGGGTTTTGCAGCCAACATTTCAATGGAACACAAATCCAACAGAACAGGAGGTACACCACCATACAACTTGACATCATTCATACCGGCGATTGCCTTGAAATCCTGAAAGCCCTGCCCGATGACAGCGTTCATTGCTGTGTGACGTCCCCTCCGTATTACGCGCTCCGCGATTACGGTATGGAGGCTCAGATCGGCAGAGAGACAACGCCGAAGGAATATATCTCGCGCCTGACGGAAGTGTTTACCGAAGTCAGGCGCGTTTTGCGTCCGGATGGAACGCTCTGGCTGAACATTTCGGACACCTACGCCGGAAAGGGCAATCAGGGCGATTTCATTGACCCAAAGAACCCCAACGGCAGAAACGGTCAGGCTGTGGCTCTCAACAACAAGGTTGAGGGCTGCAAGCCGAAGGACATGATCGGTATTCCGTGGATGCTGGCTTTTGCCCTCCGCGATACCGGCTGGTATCTGCGCAACGACATCATCTGGATGAAGGATAACCCCATGCCGGAGAGCGTGAAAGACCGCCCTACCCGCTGCTATGAACATATCTTTCTGCTTACGAAGTCAAAGAAATATTTCTATGACGCAGCCGCCATAGCCGAGCCGTTAGCCCCCACAACGGCGGCGCGGTACCGCACCGGGCGCAGCGCGGGACAGAAATATGCGGACGAAGTACCCGGACAGGGGAAAGTACAGGGGCTTAACCGGGCGCGAAGCGGCAGCTACTACGACGAAGCCCTCATGCCGACCATGCGGAACAGGCGGGACGTGTGGCTTATCAATACCGTACCCTACAAGGGCGGGCATTTCGCCGCGTTCCCGCCAAAACTTGCCGAAACCTGTATCAAGGCGGGCTGTCCGAAAGGCGGCGTTGTGCTTGACCCCTTTTTCGGCAGCGGCACGACGGGGGCAGCCGCAAAGCAGCTTGACAGGCATTATATAGGCATTGAGATAAACGCCGAGTATTGCGCCCTTGCAAGGGCGCGGATTGGAGGGACAGAAAAATAAAACAGTATCGAGCGCGTGAGAAAGTCACGCAGAAAATGACCCGCGACGGTGCGGTGGAAATCAATGAAACACAGCAGACTGCCGAGCGTATCAGCAGCCGGGAAGCAGACAGCGACTTTTCACAGCCGGACACCGCTACCGCAGAGCGTGTCATGGAACACCTTGACGCAGCCCATACCCGAAAGGCAAGCAAAAAGGCAGTCAAGAAAGCACAGGAAGCGGCTGTTTTGCGTACTTCCACTTCACGCTTGCA
>OIAH01000476.1_pt1 | contig 16656 bp, 9 predicted proteins | sample 1580711 | NCBI WGS metagenome assembly OIAH01 (sample SAMEA3882556, study PRJEB24775) | human gut metagenome | biome: human-associated habitat; feature: intestine environment; material: feces | place: Netherlands | collected 2009/2010
ATTCTGTATATTGAAGGTGACGCTGAAGTTATTTTGCATATAGCTTAAACGTACTTCCGACTGGCCTTCAAGCGCCATCACCTTTTCATTACTGTCCGTATCACGCAACGGGCCGAATATACGCATCTCCGTAATAATTGCAGCAGGTGACTCTCGTTTTTCCAATACCTGATCTGGATTAAAACGGCATAAGCCATTGATTGAGCCAAAATACAGTGTTCCATCCTTAGCTTCTGCCACACTTCCACTCATGAAATTGCCCATAGGCACATTATCCCAATGATCGTAATTATAGAAAACCTCCTTGTCTTTCAACAAGCAGCTGATACCTTTATTGGTGCTCACCCATATATTTCCATGATTATCTTCCGTAATGGCACGTATATGGACATTGGACAGACCCTCCTCACTGCGATATACTTTATAGTCCCAACTCTGAGAGGATGGAAAACAAACCAGACCTTCTCCCGTTCCTATCCACATTCTGTTCTGACTATCCATATAAACAGTATTGATAGTATTAGAGGGAAAAAGAGAAGTCACGTTAAAAAGTTTAACGCACTGAAAATGTTCATCAAAAACCCCTAATCCTCCTCCGAAAGTACCAATCCATAAACGATTAAGATTATCTTTCGAGATACATCTCACTAGATTATTCTCTACTGTATAATGATCTGCAATGCCTTTATCATGCAAGCGTACCTTATAGATGCCATTACTAGTTCCTATCCATACATATTCTGCATCTTCATACAGTGCACGCACATCTTCCCCTGTTTTATCTTTAGGAAAAATCTGGTGAAAACTTTTCTTTTTCACATCATAAAAATCCACTCCTCCCATAAACGATCCAAACCAAAGGTTTCCTTCCGAATCACAAAGTGCAGCCTGTATGGAATTATCAGTCAAATCACCGGTTTCTTCTTTATAAACCGCCACCCGCTTGCCTTTATCAAATACATTGATGCCTCCCCCATCGGTTCCGATCCATAACTTTCCATCCCTTGCTACGCATACACTACTTGCTGTCTTATTATTCAGGCTACTACCCGAATGCTGGATAGGAGAATAACTATAAACATTAAAATAGGAAGATTCATGGCTAAGAAAATTAATTCCACCTCCCCACATACCAGCCCATACATTTTTAAAGGAGTCCTGAAACAAACAACGTACAGTAGAATTAGAGAGACTGTATTCATCATCCCCTTCCTTTATATATTGAAAACGCACTTGGTCAGGAGAAAGAAACATACGTTGCGTTAAATCCAAAATAGCTATTCCTCCAAATTCCATGGCAATCCAAAGTTTATTCCCATCAAATTGTCTGATATCAAATACGGTATGAGGAACCCCGTCCTCACTATGATGAAAATGGATAAAATTTTCGTCTTCCGGATTGAACAGTGCCAGCCCCCTGTCTGTTCCCAGCCAAATATTACCGCTTAAGTCCTTATAAATGCAAGTTACCCCATTACCTGGCAAACTGACCGGATCTTCAGGGTCATGCATAAAGTTCTTTACTTTTTTATCTTTAAGAGACAACACACTGAATCCATGATGCACATGCCCCATATACAACTTTCCATCTCCTCCATCAACAACCGACCAAATATTATCGCTAGCCAATCCCGGAACTGTTTGAGTATTGTAATGAATGAATTTTCCAGCCTTTTTATCGAAATAATCTACTCCCCGCCAATATGTCGTAATCCAAAGATTACCATCTGTAGCTGCCACAATCTTAGTAACATCATCCGTTATCAGACTTTCGGGGTTCTCGCCATCATGCCTATAGCAAAGAAAAGTGTTATTTACATAGTCATACGCATTCAGACCGGCCCTTTGCGTGCCTATCCAAAGGATAGAATCCTGAGGATCATCCAACAAACAATTCAGTTCATTGCCTGTTATACCCTGCCTTGTCAAATCTTCATTCTTCAAATAAGTAATGAAACGGGTACCATCGAATTTGTTCAACCCTTCCTCCGTGGCAAACCACAGAAAGCCCTGTTTGTCTTGAGCAATGCTCACCACATAATTATTGGATAATCCCTTCTCTATACCAAGCTGCTTAACAGAATAAGGTTGTGCCAATGAAACAACCGACAGCAGCAAGAGCCAAAGTACGAATATCTTTCTCATAGCATCAGTGTACACATTGTTAAATAATATGGTTCAAAAATACAAATAAAGTCTGTATTTTAGATACATAAATCATGCATTGCAAGATTTACCTCCCTTTTCTGCAAGATTTATATCAGGATTTTAATTCTTCTTCACGTACATTTGCACCACTGACGAATTTAATTCGTCCTCTATTAGAGTAGATGTTTAATCTTCAAATACTAATAAAATATGAAAAAGAAACATTTGTATGGTGCCATGTTATGGGCTTTTCTTGTAACTGCAAACCTATGTACGGGATGTAGTGATGATAACGACTACCCCGATGTAGACGGGCAAAATCCAACAATGACATTAGCAACAGACCACATCGAGTCCGGAGCGGGACATCGATTTACTATTGAAGGGACATTAGAAGACAAAGACGGTATTGCTTCTATCAGCCTACAATGTGCCGACCTGCATTTGAACAAGACAATTGATTTAATCGAAATCTATGGTGCTCCGCAAGAGAGTTATGATTTAAGTTATTACTTTGACATAAACCGAAATGAAATCGGCGAACGTTTCACAGTCAAAGTTACTGTAACCGATGTAGGAGGACGCAGTATATCTCAAGATGTATTAATCACAATGGACGGAGATTTTGCAGCTCCGGTATTTTCAGCTGCCCCGGATGCCACTGTTACAGTATTAATGAAAAATGAAACGAAATTCAATCTTCGGTTCACGGCTACAGATGATCGTGCATTGGATTATGTCACAATTAATATTCCAGGTATAGACGGGTTTGACAACCGCCGTGTAGATGCTGATGGAAAAAGTTCATTGAACTTTGCCGAAATAATAGTATTCCCCAATGAACCGAAAAGTTATAATGTGACAATTACCGCTTTTGACAAGAAAGAAAACTCAACCACTACCACCAGTGTATTGAATATCTCAGAAATGCCGGATTTTCCCAAAATGTATCTGGCAGATGTGGCAACTGCCGAAGAACTGAATAGTGATATATTCGGGGTACCGATGGTAATTGAACATACAGGTGAATATCAGTATAAAGCAAATTATTACTGTCAAAAAGCCGGAACTAAAATATTCTTCTTACCACAAAAGAGTGACTTCACTCCTATTTGTTTCGGGCTTGATCCAGAGGATAACACCAAACTGACAGACGATCCCGAAACAGCAATGCCAATCGTACTTGACCAAGCCAATGTTTATTATGAAATTAATATTGATGTGAAGAACAGTACATACAATCTGAAAACTTACTCAATTGCCGATGCTGTAGACCCCATACCTCACACATACGGTTCTATCAGCCTTGACACATGGGGTGACGGTGGTTCGTGGTTACAGGAATTCTATTTCGGATATATGACCAGTAGCCCAACTGAAGTCCTGCGTTTCACTCAAGATAAGACCAATCCTCACCTGTTCTATTTGGATACCCCCCTATTCCTGGAGGCAGGTACTAAAATGAATTTCGTTATTCATAACTGGCACTCTGACGGATGGTGGAATTATTGCACGTGGCGTGTAGACAACTCAGACGAACCGGAGATCTTCGGATATTATGGTAAAGAAGCCAAATATACCAATCCGGCATGGACCAAACCCGATCATGTAGGTGACAATTGGGCAAAACCAACAGTGAACGTCACAGGGAATTATAAACTTATATTCGACGCTCATTTGGAAAGAGCTAAACTCATTCCGGCCAATTAACAAGTAACATTAGATTTAAGATATGAAAAAGCAAATATTATTATTGTGTCTTGCGCTGACAAGTCTATGTAGCTATGCGCAGACCATCACTGTAAAAGGTGTAGTAACCTCGGCTTCAGATAAAGAACCGATGATTGGTGCAACAGTGCAAGTTAAAGGTACAGGTACAGGTACTATTACAAGTATTGATGGTGATTATTCACTAAACGATGTTGCCAAGGATGCCGTACTTGTGTTCTCCAGCATAGGATATGAGACTCAAGAAATAAAGGTAAACGGACAAACCGTTATCAATGTAGTGCTGAAAGATGCCAGTGAATTACTGGACGAAGTAGTGGTTATTGGTTATGGAGCCGTGAAAAAAAGTGACCTGACCAGTTCTATATCTACCGTAAAAGGAAAAGAAATTACCGAAACTGTAACCGGTAATGCAATGGACGCCTTGCAAGGTAAAATCAACGGTGTTCAAGTAACCAGTGGTGGTGGTCCGGGCGCACAACCAAAAGTTCTAATCCGTGGTGTAACAACAGTAAACGGAACCGATCCTTTGTATGTAGTAGATGGCATGCCGGTAGGTACAAACATCAACTTCCTAAACAGTAATGACATTGAATCTATGGAAGTTTTAAAAGACGCTTCGGCTGCTGCCATTTACGGAACACGTGCTTCTAACGGTGTCATTCTAATCACAACCAAAAAAGGAATGGCAGGAAAAACAAATATCAGTTTTAATGCATCTGCAGGTTTCCAAACATTGTCAAAACCCAAAATGGCTAATGCCGCCGAATATAAAGAAGTATTCAATACCCGATACACAAATGACGGAGGAACTTCTATTTGGAATGATACAGGCGCTACTACCAATCCCGGAGGAACAGACTGGTGGGACGAAGTAATCAACAAAACTGCTTTAGTGCAAAATTACTCACTCAATATCTCCGGTGGTTCAGACAAACTGGTTTATAACCTGAGTATGGGTTACTACCGTAACAATTCACAATATGACTATGGTTATTGGGACAAAATCAACGCACGCCTTAATACAGAATATACATTTAATAAATATGTAAAAATGGGTTTCGACATTGCCCCACGTGTAGAATCATGGGATGATACCCCCGATCTTTTTTCAGCTGCCATGTCTATGGACCCCACAACTCCTATATTCAAGCCGGAAGATCAATGGGTGGATAACGAATTCAATAACTATCAGCGTTCTTACAACAACCAGGAGTGGAACCCTGCCGGTTCATTGGCCCGCCAAAATTCCCACTCCCGTGAAATGGGTACAATTGTAAATACTTATTTACAGATAAACCCTATTCAAAAACTGACCCTGCGCACGCAGTTCGGCGCTAATGCACACTTCCGCCGTACAGACAAATTCACTCCTGAATTCTATATTGATGCTTTGGAACAATCTACATTAAGTAATGTTTCCCGTGAAATGCAGGAATGGCTTGATTGGAACTGGACTAATACTGCTACTTACATCACGACTTTTGCAGAAAAGCATAATATTAATGTAATGGGTGGCTTTACAGCTGAACGCTTTGCTGAATTCCAATCAAAAGCCTCACGTGACGATGTTCCTAATAATATGGATCAAATGCAGGAAGTAAATGCCGGTACACAAAACCAAAAGTCAGAAGGTAAAACTGCTTACAGCACATTAGTATCTTATTTAGGACGCGTGATGTATAACTATGACAATCGTTACTATCTAACAGCTTCTATTCGTGCAGATGGTTCTTCTCGTTTCCCCAAAGGAAACAAATATGCCATCTTCCCTTCTGTTTCTGCTTCATGGCGTATCATCAGTGAAAGTTTCATGCAAGACCAGAAGATTTTCAGTAACTTGAAATTACGCGGAGGTTGGGGACGTGTAGGTAATCAAAACATAGATAATGATGCTACGCTGACTTTGTTAGGACAATCTGATTATGTATTCGGTACAGCTCCAGGACGTGTTTCAGGTACTATGGTATCAGGCGTTGGCAATAATTTGCTAAAATGGGAAACAGTAGAAGTGTGGATATGTCCTTCCTTGACTCCCGTCTAGACATGACCTTTGAGTATTTCCAAAAGAAATCTTCTGATATGCTCTATCAGAAACAAAATATCTTCGCCATCGGATACCCCGACTGGAACAGTACAGTATGGATGAATATAGGTAGTATGAAAGCTAGCGGTTGGGAATTAAGTCTGAACTGGCACGACAAAGTAGCAGACTTCCGATATAATGTGGGATTGAACCTTTCCGCAGTGAAAAATAAAGCTGTTAAATTCTCCGGTGACGGTCCTATCCAAACTGGAGGTTTCAACAGCGACCAAATTATCCGTAATGAAGACGGTGGCTTGATTTCACGCTTCTACGGCTACGTAGCCGATGGTATTTTCCAAAATTGGGATGAAGTTTATGCTCACACCAACGAAAATGGCAAGCTGGTACAATCCAATGCCCAACCCGGTGACATTCGCTTTAAGGATTTGAATCATGACGGAGTTCTAGATGAAAATGATAAAACATGGATCGGTAACCCATATCCCGATTTGATGGTAGGTTTGAACTTGGGTTTCAGCTATAAAAACATCGATTTCACAGCTAACTTCTATGGTACATTCGGCAATGATATTTTCAATAAGACCAAAGGTTTATACTCCGGTGTAAGTGGGCAAAACGTTTGGGCAGGTACATTGCAGAAAGCATGGCATGGCGAAGGAACCAGCAACGATATTCCTCGCCTGTCCTACAATGATTTGAATCAGAATTACACACGCGTTTCAAGTTTCTTTGTAGAAGACGGCTCTTATATGCGTTGCAAACTATTACAAGTGGGTTACACACTCCCCAAGAAGTGGTTGAACGGAACCGAATTGCGTCTCTCATTGTCGGCTCAAAATCCTTTCACTATCACCGGCTACTCAGGTATGGATCCTGAACGTCCACAGATTGGTAAAGATGGCAGTGTAATTGAAACCGGTATTGACGGCATCGCTTATCCTAACCCACGTACTTTCTTATTTGGAATTGATTTAAAATTTTAACCCTCAAGGTATAAACCATGAAAAAGATATTAACAATATTAACAATGATTGCCTCGCTGACATTCACTTCTTGTGAGGATTTCCTAACAGAGGAAGTGCGCGGGCAACAAAATTTGGATACTTATTTCCAAAGTGCAGAAGAAGCCGAAGCATTTATTACTGGTTGTTACCAGGCCATAACTTTTGGCGGATGGTGGAATATCAACACAGTATGGTTGCTTTCCGAGATGTGTAGTGATGACGGTTGGATGGGCAATACCAGCCAAAGTCAAAGTGACTATATTTCTTTGGCCCACTATCAAGGTACCGGACAAAGCAATGGTGCCATCTCCAACTTTTGGCAGTATCGATACAAAGGCATTCTACGTTGCAATATCGCAGTGGAACGCATTTCACAAGCTGATTTCTCAGATGAAGAAATGAAGAACCGGCTTGTAGCCGAAGCACGTTTTCTCCGTGGATACTTCTATTTTGAACTTGTGAAGAATTTTGGTGGTGTACCTCTCATTACAGGCTTCCTGTTGCCCGAAGAAATACAAGGTATTACCCGCGCTTCGGCCGAAGATGTATATAAGTTCATTGAAGATGATTTAAAAGCCGCTGCTGATGTGTTGCCACAACGTAGTCAATATGCTGCTACAGATATGGGACGCGCTACCCGTGGAGCTGCATTAGGCCTATTGGGAAAGGTTTACCTCTACCAAAGCAAATGGCAAGAGGCACATGATGTATTGAAAACAGTCATCGACGAAGGTGAATATAAATTACTCGACAACTTCGGTGATGTATGGGATGTTGACCATAACAATAGCGAAGAAAGTCTGTTTGAAGTACAATATATGTATGATGGAACTTATGCATTGGGTGGTTCTTTGACTGTTATTACCGGTGCCCGTAGTGGTCCCGGCGACGGATGGTCTTGGGGACAGCCAACCGCTAACCTTGAACAAGCCTACATCGATGCAGGAGATACAGAACGTTTACGTTGGACTATCATTAAAACCGGTTGTACAGAAATTGCCGGAGAGAATAACTTCGACAAGTTCGTTGAAAACAACACAAAAATCGCCAATTATAAAGATTATATCGAAAAGTACGGTTGGGATCCCGAATGTTATATTATAGATCCGTCACAACATAAATCAGCACGTATTGTCCGGAAGTATTTTGTACCTATTGAAAAACGTCCGGAAGTATACAATATCGACAAAATTCCATTAGATCATCGTATCTTACGCTATGCAGATGTATTGTTGATGTATGCTGAAGCCTGCAACGAATTGGGCGAAGATGGTACAGCACGTACCTACCTTAATGAGGTACGGAATCGTGTAAAATTACCTGCTGTCACATCCAGTGGAAACGAGCTTCGCAAAGCTATCCGGCTAGAACGTCGTTTGGAACTGGCATGGGAACAAAACAGAATCTATGATATCCGCCGTTGGACAGATGACAATGGCAAAAAAATGATTTGTAACCTGATGGGAGCAAACGGTACATTTGTAAAATACAATACAGATCCCGCTACCCGCGACATTTACGAATGGGAAAATCAAGGTGAGGCAAGTGATAAAGGAATCAGCTTCAACGAAAACCGGGATATGGTATTCCCGATACCTTTATATGAGATTACAATGTCTAATGGTTCTATCACCCAAAATCCGGGCTGGAATTAATCATTTTCCAAAAAGAACAGATTGTTACAGGAATTAAACATTCAATAGGTCTTTATATTCTGTCGCGGATAGTTTGCTAGGATTATCCGCGACTATTTTTTAATCCATCTAAAACAATGAAACTAAAATATATTTTTACTCTTCCACTGTTCTTTTCTACTGTAGCCTGCAGTGACGATTCTCCCCAAACACCGGATACATCGGGGCAACCGGACAGCAGCATAAACGTAGAAAAAACAGTAACCATAGATGCCGGACAATCTTTTCAGACTCTGACAGGATTTGGCGCATCAGATTGTTGGGCACCTGCCTTCGTAGGAAAAAGCTGGATAACGAATCGTGACAAAATCAGTGAACTGCTATTCTCTTCTGAAATACAATCAGGACAACCTAAAGGTATAGGACTCTCCATGTGGCGTGTGAATCTAGGTGGTGGCAGTGCAGAACAAGGTGAAGCAAGTGGAATAGAAGATAAATCACGCAGAGCAGAATCTTATCTGACTGATGACTTAACATTAGACTGGACACGCTGTAAAGGGCAGCGCTACTTCTTGCAGCGCGCCAAAGAGTTTGGTTGTCAGAGTATAGTACTTTTCAGCAATACCCCTCCTGTACAATATACCTCCAACGGAAAAGGATTCTCCAATAGCGGAGGAGTTTCTAATTTGAAGGATGAATGTTATACGGACTTTGCCAGATACATGTCAGATGTAGCAAAATACTATGTAAACGAAGGATATCCAGTGACACATATCTCACCAGTTAACGAACCCCAATATAATTGGGACAGCGGCCAGGAAGGCAGCGGATGGACTAATGATGAAGTAGCCAGACTTATACGTGAATTGGATACCGCCATCACTTCTGCCGGTCTTTCTATTGATATTCTTCCAGGGGAATCTGGAGATTATGAATATCTCTACAAATTTAAGAATGATGCCGCCCATAGTAACGTACTTTCAGCATTTTTCACACCTGGAACTTCCACCTATATAGGCAACCTGACTCATGTAAAGAAACTTATCTGCGGCCACAGCTACTGGACAGATGGCACATGGGATGGTATGCGTAATGTCCGGAAACAACTGGCCCAAGCAGCCCAACAATATGATGTAGAAATATGGCAAAGTGAGTGGAGTATGTTAGGCGACGGATACAGCTCTTCCGAGTTTATAGGCTATGACCAAGCAACCGAAATGGACATTGCACTTTATATGTCAAAAGTAATACACAATGACCTAACTATAGCAGGAGTTTCCTCCTGGAGTTACTGGACCTCAATGGATATCCCCCGCTGGGGACACAAAAACCGCTTCTTACTGATTTCACTGGAACCCTCCGATGGAGTTTATGGGGATATAGAGAAAGAAGGCACTTATAAAGCTACTCCCACACTTTGGGTATTAGGTAACTACAGCCTATTCATCCGACCGGGTTATCGCCGTATCATGCTTAACATGAATGAATCATCCAGTTTCTTCGGGTCAGCATGGATTTCACCGAAAAAAGATAAAATTGTTGCTGTTTATACCAATCTATCAGAAAAAGGAGTCCGGCTAAACGAAATTCATAAAGAATGGGTAAGTGAAATAAGCTCCATCACTACTTATACAACAACAAATAACAAAAATTTGCAAGAGGTACACGTCACGGCAGACCAACAAGTAATTGTGCCTTCGGAAAGTGTTACAACTGTCATTTATAATCTGAAATAATCCCTCAACTTTATGAAATACAAAGCATTATTATTCTCTTTATTTGCAACAGCAAACCTGTTTGCTCAACATCCTGCCATTCACTTTGAAATAGAAACAGACCAACCCTGTCAAACCATGGACTATTTCGGAGCATCAGACTGTTGGAGCATGCAATTTATCGGCTTATGGCCGCAAGAAAAACAAAACCAAGTAGCCGACTGGCTGTTCAGTACGGAAAACCATGAAAACGGACAACCTAAAGGAATCGGCTTGTCTTTATGGCGTTTCAATGTAGGAGCCGGAAGTGCGGAACAAGGAGAAGCCAGCCAGATAGCCTCTCCCTGGATGCGTGCCGAATGTTTCCTTCAGGCAGATGGTAACTATAATTGGAATAAACAACAAGGGCAGCGCAACTTCCTACGTCTGGCAAAAGAACGGGGTGTAAACAATTTTTTGGCATTTCTTAATTCACCTCCCGTATATTTCACACAAAACGGTCTTGCCACCAACACAGGCCGTGGAGGAACCTTAAACTTAAAGGAAGAGCATTATAAGAATTTTGCCCGTTTTCTTGCCAATGTCATAAAAGGGGTGGAGAAACACGATGGAATCAAGTTCAATTACCTCTGTCCATTCAATGAACCCGATGGGCATTGGAACTGGATTGGCCCCAAACAAGAAGGTACACCGGCTACCAACCGCGAAATAGCCCGTGCCATACGCCTCATCAGTAAAGAGTTCGTAAATAACCAAATTGACACACAGATTCTAGTCAATGAGTCCTCTGACTATCGTTGTATGTTCGATACTCACATGACTAATTGGGAACGGGGGTATCAAATCCAGTCTTTCTTTAATCCGGACAGTATAGCCACCTATCTGGGTGATACTCCCAATGTTCCCCGGCTGATGGTAGGGCATAGTTATTGGACTAATACTCCTCTGAATAATTTACACGATATCCGTTGTCAATTAAAAGATACTTTAGACAAGTATAAGGTGGATTTCTGGCAGACAGAAACCTGTATCATGGGCAATGACGAAGAAATCGGCGGAGGCGGAGGATATGACTTCACCATGAAGACAGCATTATATGTAGCACGGATCATTCATCATGACATTGTATATGCAGGTGCTCGCAGTTGGCAATGGTGGCGATCTATCGGTGGAGATTATAAAGACGGATTAATCCGTGAGTATAGTGATCCGACTTTTCTGAATGGTGAGGTGAAAGACTCCAAATTAATGTGGGCTTTGGGAAACTACAGTAGATTTATACGCCCGGGAGCTGTTCGGAAAGCAATTATAGCCAAAGACAACCAAGGGAAAATCATTCCTGAAGGCGATACGGATGTAACCGGACTAATGTGTTCAGCATACCAAAATACAGACGGAAAGGAGGTTTTCGTTATGATTAATTATGCAGCGGAAGATAAAGAGTTTACTTTCTATCAGCGTAACGGAATTATAAAAAACTGGACAATCTATCGTACTTCGGATAAAGATGGAGAGAATCTTCTACCGGTAGGAAGCATCAAAAACCATGAAAAAGTTGTGATCCCGGCACGTTCCATTATTACGTTGGTCACTCAATAATACTCCAATATATAAAGAAATAAGGTTGGCTCTTTGTGAAGAGTTCAGCCTTATTCTCTTCTTAAAATACATTTCGGTTCTCAATCCTTCATTTTTATACTGCTTTCCCTCACCTGCAAACAAGTAGGAATAATGATTTGCCTGATTTTTTTATCTCCTTTAATCTTATCAATCAACATCTGACATGCGGCTTCTCCCATCTTATAAGTCTGATGCGAGACGGCCGAAAGGCGAGGCACTACATAATTGGCATGTTGCTCATCTGTATACCCAATAAGCGCTATATCCTGAGGAATACGAAGATTATGATTTCTAATCACTTCCATAGCGGCAAATGCCAATGTATCATTCATGGCAAGAATTGCATCGGGAGGCTCCGGAAGCGATAATAAAATTTCTGTAGCTATTTTCCCTTCTTCAAAATCAATTTTCCGACACACAACCAAATCTTTCTCAATAGGTATCTTATTTTCCCTTAACGCTTCAAGGTAACCATGTTTTCTCTTTCTTACTATATCCAGATGGTTTGCACCACCGATAAAAGCAATCCGTTTGCTTCCATGATCCAACAAGTGCTGTGTCGCCATCTGAGCGGAATATACTCCATCAGCCACTACCGTAGAAAAACGGTCAGGCATGCAAACACGATCAAATAGAACAAGCGGCATATTCATATCATCCAAACTCAACCAATGGGCATAATCTGTTGTTTCTTGAGATAAACAACCTATAATACCTTCCACATGCATATTGACCAAATTCTCAATATTTCTTTTCTCATGGTCGTATGACTCATGGGAAGTCGTGATGATAACAAAATAGCCGTTTGCTATAGCGGTATCTTCTATACCACTTAAAATAGACGCAAAGAAATGAGTAACAATATCAGGTACAATTACTCCAATGGTACGGGGAGTATTTTTCCGGAGACTCATAGCAAAAGGATTGGGGTGATAATTCATCTCTTTTGCCAATTTTTGAGCTTTAATACAAAGTTCCCGACTGATTTCGGGACTATTTTTCAAGGCACGGGATACTGTAGGTATGGATACACCTAATATCTGTGCCAAATCTTTCAATGAAGTACGTCTCGATTCTGCCATATCAATGCTGTAAACGGTGATTCACCTACAAAGAAAGCATATTCTCACCAATATACATACAAAGAGTGCATTTTTTAGTGATAAGATTAGTGGTAAATACTGCGATATGCACCCACTATTCACCACCAACCACTTATCACTAATAAATCGTTCCGCGCATCCGGTCTTCGAATGCAGCTAAAGCAGCCTTGGCGCCTTCCCCCATTGCTATAACTATCTGTTTATAGGAAACATCCGTTACATCTCCGGCAGCATAGATACCTTTTACAGAGGTCCGGCCATTTTTATCAGTCAGAATTTCACCCATGCGGTTCGTTTCCAGCAATTCTTTAAACAAAGCGCTATTGGCAGTCAAACCAATTTGGACAAAAATACCATCCAAGGCAAATATCTCTTCTTTTTCGGATGAACGGTCTTTCTTTATAAGCCCCACCACTTTATCACCGTTTCCTAACACCTCTACCGTTTGAGTATTAGTAATAATATCCACATTGGGCAGGCTTTTAGCTTTCTCCTGCAAAACAGTATCCGCTTTCAAAGTATCCATGAACTCGAATACAGTCACTTTGGAACAGATTCCCGCCAAATCAATAGCAGCTTCAACCCCAGAGTTTCCACCACCTATGACTGCTACTTCCTTATCTTTATAAAATGGTCCGTCACAATGAGGACAGAAAGCAACTCCATGACCGATGTATTTTTCTTCACCGGGAACATTCAATTTTCTCCAATTCGCCCCGGTAGCAATGATCAATACGGGAGCCTTGTACGTTTCTCCACCTTTCACAGACAACACTTTCATGCCCTCTGTCACTTCCACTTTCTCTATCCGGCGATTTTCTAAAATATCAATATGATATTCCGCCAAATGTTTTTTCAGATCCTGAGCCAACTGTTTACCGGTAGTCTGAGGCACAGATATCAAGTTCTCAATCCCCATTGTCTCATTGACTTGTCCACCAATACGCTCGGCTATTATTGCTACTTTCAACCCTTTACGAGCTGAGTAGATAGCAGCTGTCGCACCGGCAGGACCAGCACCGGCTACCAGTACATCATATTCTTTTGTCTCAACAGCTTCCAATTCCACCGAACCGTAACGGGCTTCCAGCTTCTCCAACAGATCCCCCATACTGCTACGCCCCACATGAATCTGTTCACCATCAGCAAATACAGTAGGAACAGCCTGTACTTTCATCCGTTCCACTTCTTCTTCATTTATAGATCCATCTACTGCCTCATGGCGTATCTGACCATTCAGAAGTACCATCATATTCAAAGCTTGAACCACATCGGGACAATTGGTACAGGTCAGAGACAAATAGGTGGTCAAACTAATCGGTCCCCGTAACGCCTTGATACGTCTGGTAATAAACTCGTCCGGAAAATTCTTTCCTTTGCCGTCAGCATTCAGAACAGCCATTAACAAAGAAGTAAATTCATGGCCACCAGGTACGGCACGGAATATGATTCCCGTATCCTCTCCCTCTTTTAAAAGGATAAACTTCAGCCCTTCACTATCCTGCAACCGACAGGAAAGTTTATCCGAACAGGAAGCCACTTCTTCCAACAAGTCCACCAACTCGGCACGACTTTCGTGCTGAGGGTGGACGAAGATGTCAAAAGTATAGTGCGCTTCCAATTGGGCAAAAAGACCTTTTAACTGATCTTTTATCGCACTATCTAACATGAGTTCTATATTTTAAATTTTACCTACCAAATCAATACTCGGTTTCAAGGTCTCAGCACCTTTCTTCCATTTAGCAGGACAAACCTCACCATCATGAGTGGCTACAAACTGGGCAGCTTCTACCTTACGAAGAAGTTCATCAGCATTACGCCCGATACTGTTGTCCTGAATTTCAGCTAATTTGATCTTGCCTTCGGGATTCACTACAAAAGTACCACGATAAGCCATACCGTCTTCTTCAATCATCACACCAAATGCACGCGACAAAGCACCTGTAGGATCTGCCAACATCGGATAAGTGATTTTGCGGATACTTTCAGACGCATCATGCCATGCTTTATGAACGAAATGTGAATCGGTGCTTACAGAATATACTTCCACTCCCATTGCTTTGAACTGATTATACTTTTCAGCAATATCTACAAGTTCGGTAGGGCATACAAACGTAAAGTCAGCAGGATAGAAGAAGAAAATAGCCCATTTACCTTCAATATCTTTATTAGTTACGGTTTTAAACTCTCCATTATGGAATGCCTGAACTTTAAATTCAGGAACTTGTGAATTAATAATTGGTTCCATACTCTTTTTATTTTTAAATTAAAACTGATTTTTAAATTGTAATTATTACATTTGCAAAGATAACCGACTTCAGCACCTTCCACAATACCTAATTATTAGGATTGTATAGAACAAGATTCACCATAAATAGGTATTGGATAAACGATTTTTTTAATCGAATTTTGCATGGAGTTAAAAGGATGCTAAATATTTTAACAACAATAGTTTATATTAGAATAATTATTTAAAAGTACATGTAGTATGAAAATAGAAAAAATTATAGCCCGCGAGATATTAGACTCACGTGGTAATCCCACAGTAGAAGTCGATGTTACATTAGAATCAGGAATCACAGGTCGTGCATCGGTTCCGTCAGGAGCATCAACCGGAGAACACGAAGCATTAGAACTACGCGATGGTGACAAAACTCGCTATAATGGAAAAGGAACCTTAAAAGCTGTAGCCAATGTAAACACAATCATTGCCCCGGCGCTAATTGGTTGCTCAGCACTGGAACAACGTGCCATTGATAAAAAGATGTTAGCATTAGATGGTACTCCCACTAAATCCAAACTCGGAGCCAATGCCATTTTAGGCGTATCGCTAGCAGTAGCAAAAGCAGCCGCAAACTATCTGGATATACCTTTATATAGATACATAGGTGGGACGAATACATACGTAATGCCGGTTCCAATGATGAATATCCTGAATGGTGGTGCACATGCAGATTCCGCTGTTGATACACAGGAATTCATGATCATGCCGACGGGAGCGGAAAATATGGAGCAGGCGATCCGAATGTGTGCGGAAGTATACCAGTTTCTCAGAATTATCCTGAAACAAAAAGGTCTGTCAACAGCAGTCGGGGATGAGGGAGGTTTCGCACCGGATCTTTCCGATTCAGAAAGCGTCCTGGAAGTGATTCTGGAAGCAGTAAAAAAGGCAGGGTATGAACCCGGAAAGGATATCAGCATTGCAATTGATGCTGCGGCAAGTGAACTGTACGATGAAGAAAGAGGCGTTTATGTTTTCCCCGGAGAAGGAAAAATGAAAGGGGAAGAAGTTCTCAGGGATTCCGGCGAGATGATAGAATATTATGAAAAACTTGCAGAGAAGTTCCCGATTGTTTCCATTGAAGATGGACTTGAGGAAGATGACTGGGAAGGCTGGAAACAGATGACAAAAAGACTGGGAGACAAAATACAGCTCGTAGGTGATGATCTGTTTGTCACGAATATCAAACGTCTTGCATGTGGTATCAAACTGGGAGCGGCAAATGCCATTCTGATAAAATTAAACCAGATAGGAACACTTTCAGAAGCATTGGATGCAGTGGAAATGGCACAGAAAGCGGGATACAGGGCAGTAATTTCTCACAGATCAGGAGAATCGGAAGATTCATTTATCGCAGATCTGGCAGTTGCCACAGG
>OIAH01000492.1_pt1 | contig 16293 bp, 13 predicted proteins | sample 1580711 | NCBI WGS metagenome assembly OIAH01 (sample SAMEA3882556, study PRJEB24775) | human gut metagenome | biome: human-associated habitat; feature: intestine environment; material: feces | place: Netherlands | collected 2009/2010
CAGCCGCCAGTCGTCCCGGATGGGCAGACCGGCACGGAGCATCGCCTTGACGTAGCCCAGATACCGGTCCATGATGGAACTGGTGGACAGCACGCTGCCAACAAAGCCGATGTTCCGCCGCCCGGTGGAGATGAGATGCTCGGTCATCATATAGCTGCCGCTGGTGTTATCGCTGAGCACGCAGTCGGCGGCAATGGCATCGTCGTAGAAGTCCAGCAGCATAAAGGGCACCCCGGTCTGCACCGCCGTAGCAAGGTAGCGGCGGCTGATCCCGCCCATAAAAATCAGGCCGTCCACTTTCCGGTTTACAAGGAAGGTGGGCATATTGCAGCTTTTTTCTGCCTGCGGCAGAACGATCTCCATCAGAACCGAGATGTCCTGCTCGGTGGCAGCTTTCAACACGGCACGGTACAGATTGGAATAAAAGGCATTCTCGTTGAAAAAGCGGTCTGCCACCAGAATGCCGATGCTCTCGCCGCCGGGGTGGGCGTTGGTCCGGGCGGGGGGCTGGTAGCCCATCTCCTCGGCGGTGGCAAGGATCTTGGCACGCATCTCGGCGCTTACGCCCTCCTTCCCTGCCAAACCCTTGGAGACGGAAACGGTGCTGATGCCCAGCCGCTGTGCAATGTCCGCCATGCGTACTGCTTTTGCCATGTTCCTGACCAGCTTTCTTCTTGATTTGGTTATGAGGTAAATAAAATTCTGATTAACTTTATAACTAGCATAACAGTTTTCGGTAGTTTCGTCAACAAAAACCTTTGAAAGCCTTCAAGCTAACCATTGTTTAGGCTAATTTTCTCTATTTTTGTTAGCTAACAAAACATTTTAAGTTCAATTTTCGTGTTGTATCCCGGATTTGCGGGTCAGTTTTCACAAGAAAATCGCCGAATTGCCACCAAAACACCGAATCTTTTTGGTGATATTGACAGTGCATCGTGAAAAGACTATACTTAAATCACAAAAAGCGAAAGGAAGCAGTTAGCTAAATCAAGTTAACAAAAGCTTTCGCAACCCGGAAAAAGGTTCCACATTAAAGAAGGAGGACATCCCTATGCGTAAGATCAATCGCCGCAATTTCCTGAAGGTCACTGGTGTGTTGGCCGCAGCCTCCGCTCTTGCCGCCTGCGGCGGCAGCAGCACTTCTACCGCCGGCTCCACCGGCAGCACCGCCGGTTCCGCTGCCAGCGCAGACGGTGCAAAGGCTTACAATGAGCTGACCGTTGGCACCGACAACACCGACCTGAAGGCCGATCTGAAGTTCGTCAGCCACCGCACCGACCTCATCGAGGACGGCACCTTTGACGGCTACGTTGCCGCATTCCAGAAGCTGTATCCCAACATCACCATCAAGTACGAGGGCATCACCGACTATGCCAACGACATGACCACCCGTCTGACTTCCAACGACTGGGGTGATTTGTGCATGATCCCCACCAACATCCCCCTGACCGAGTTGGGCGACTACTTTGAGCCTCTGTGCGCACTGAGCGACATTGAGAACGATTACAACTTCGCTTCCAACCGCGCTTATAACGGCAGCGTGTACGGCATTCCCTCCACCGGCAATGCACAGGGCATCGTCTACAACAAGAAGGTTTTTGAGGCTGCCGGCATCACCACCCTGCCCAAGACCCCGGACGAGTTCCTGGATGACCTGCAGAAGATCAAGGACTACGATCCTTCCATTGATCCCCTGTACACCAACTACGCCGCCGGCTGGACCATGACCGCATGGGATGCTTACACCAGCGGCGGCGCAACCGGTGACCCGGACTGGATGAACATTACCATGCCCCAGACCAAGGATCCGTTCCAGAAGGGCATTCTGGGTGCGGACGATATGGGTCCCTACGCTGTGTACTACATCCTGTACGAAGCAGTGAAGCGCGGCTTGACCGAGGCCGACCCCACCACCACCGACTGGGAGGGCTCCAAGCCCCGCATCAATAACGGCCAGATCGGTGCCATGGTTCTGGGCAGCTGGGCCATCGTGCAGATGCAGGCCGCCGGTGACCACGCCGACGACATTGGCTATATGCCGTTCCCCATCACCGTCAAGGGTACCCAATACGCCAGCGCAGGTGCAGACTACTGCTACGGTGTGAACAAGAACACCACCGATGACAAAAAGCTGGCTGCCATGCTCTACATCAAGTGGCTGACCGAAAGCTCCAACTTTGCTTATGATCAGGGCGGTGTGCCGGTGCTGAAGAGCCAGGAATACCCCGATACCCTGAAGGCATTTGACGGCATCGACCTGGTCGAGGATGCCCCCGCCCCCGCAGAACTGGCAGACCTTGCCACCGAGGTGCAGCAGGAGGCTGAGCTGATGCTGAATGCCGACCAGACCCACGTCATGCGTGTGGTGGAGGCTGGCATCAACGGCGACGAGACTCTGGACGACATCGTGGCCGACTGGAACGCCGCATGGGACGCAGCTGTGGATGCCTGCGCACCGCAGTAAGCGATCTATCGTTATAAATCAGCAGGGCGGGCCCGTGTCCGCCCTGCTTTTGGTGAAAGGAGGTCTTTTACATGGCATCTTCCGCAACCGTATCCGCGCCTAAAAAGCGCAAGAGCTTCAGCGAATACTTCCACAGTATGCGCGGGCAGCAGCTCATCGTCACGCTGGTGTTCCTGTTCGTTCCGCTGGTACTGCTGTTCATGTTCACCTATCTGCCCTTCTTTAAGATGGTGGAGTTCAGCTTCTTCAAAATGAAGTACATCGGCAGACGCACCTTTGTGGGGCTGCAGAACTACATCTCGGTCTTTACCCGCAAAGACTGCTTCCACGCTCTGAGCCTGAGCCTTTACTACATGGCAGGTTCGGTGGTGCAGATGGCGCTGGCGCTGCTGTTTGCCACCATCCTGAGCTTCAAGTGCAAGGGCAGCAAGTTCTTCCGTGGTGCACTGTACTTCCCCTGCCTCATCTGCGGCATCTCGGTGGGCTTCATCTTCAAGTTCTTCTTCACCCACGGCTTTGTGCTGGATACCCTGCTGAGCTGGGTGGGTTTCAACGTGGATAAGCTTCCCTTCTGGCTCCGGGATGAGTCCATCAACAACGTCGTGCTGGTGGCCTGCTCTATCTGGAAATACATCGGCCAGAACATCGTCATGTTCATCGGTGCTATCGCTTCTGTGGACCCTGTGCTGTATGAGGCTGCTGAGATCGACGGTGCCAACGCATGGCACCGCTTCAAGGACATCATCCTGCCCTCCATCAGCACCATCGTGGTGCTGAACCTCATCATCTCGGTGTCCGGCGCACTGTCCGCCTTCGAGATGCCCTATGTTGTCACCGGCGGCGGCTTCAACACCTCCACCTACTTCGTGGTCATGGACAAGATCGCCCATACCGACCAGAAGGTGGGTCTTGCATCCGCCATGGCTGTGGTTCTGCTGCTGCTCATCGTGATCGTCACCTACGCCCAGAAGGCTGTGGAAAAATGGCTGGAAAACCGCAGCAGCGGCGTAACCAAGTGAAAGTGAGGCAGAACGTATGAACGCAACCAAAATGAAGCGCATCCTCATCAACATCTGCAAGTATGTGCTGCTGATCTTTGCCGCTTTCGTGGCACTGGTGCCCATCGTGTCCTGTATCTTCACCGCCTTTAAGACGAAGGAAGAGTATGCCAACACCAACGTCATCACCCTGCCCAAGAGCTTTTTGAACTTCGATAACTTCATCATCGCATGGAACAAGGCCAACATGGGCAAGGCGTTCCTCAACAGCTTTATTATCCTGATCTGCGTGCTGGTAGGCAGCATTATGATCAGCGCCATGCTGGCTTATGTGCTGAACCGGTTCAAGTTCCCTGGCAACAAGCTGATCCGCAACCTGTTCACCATTGCCACCCTGATCCCCGGCATCGCCTCTCAGGTCACGGTGTACCAGATCATGACCGCTCTGCATCTGGTGAACTCCATGCCCGGCTACATCATCCTGATGATGGGCACAGACGTTATCACCATCTATATCTTTTTGCAGTTCTTCGAGAACCTTTCTCCCACGCTGGACGAAAGCGCCATTCTGGATGGCTGCACCTACTTTGGTGTGTTCTTCAAGATCCTGCTGCCCCTGCTCAAGCCCGCCATCGTCACCAGCGCCATCCTGAAGGGTGTGTCCACCTACAACGAATACTACATGGCAAACCTGTATCTGCAGGATAAGACCAAGTATCAGGTGGTTGCTACCTCGCTGTATGTGTTCTCCGGCCCCATGGGCAACCAGTACAACTACATCTGCGCCGGTGTCATCATCACCATCATCCCCGCCCTTATCGTGTTCCTGCTGTGTCAGGATCAGATCTACAGCGGCATGGCTGCCGGTGCGGTGAAAGGCTAAAATCGCTATCCACTTTTTCTCCTTCATCATCTGCTGCTTCTCCCGGCTTCTGTGCAGGGAGCCGGGAGAGTGTGGCAGAAAAGAACAACAACCTTCTATTACAGGAGTTTTTGATTATGAGCAACGTAAAAATGTTCTGCGACGCACTGCCCAACATCCCCTGGCAGGAAAAGCCTGCCGATGTTACCGCCCCGGTATGGAGGTACAATGAGAACCCCATCATCGACCGCAACCCGGTGGAGGGCGTGGCCCGCATCTTCAACAGTGCGGTCGTGCCGTACGAGGGCAAGTTCATTGGCGTGTTCCGCGGCGAGCAGGTCAACGGTGTGCCCTACATCTATCTGGGCCACAGCGAGGACGCCATCCACTGGACCTTCGACAAGGACAAGATTCCCTTCGTCAACGAGAAGGGTGAGCCATTCATGCCGGTGTATGCCTACGACCCCCGTCTGGTGAAAGTCGAGGACACCTACTACATCATCTGGTGTCAGGACTTCTACGGTGCGTCCATCGGCATCGCCAAGACCACCGACTTCAAGACCTTTGTCCGCATTGAGAACCCCTTTATCCCCTTCAACCGCAATGCCGTGCTGTTCCCCCGGAAGATCAACGGTCTGTACACCCTGCTGAGCCGCCCGTCTGACAGCGGCCACACCCCCTTTGGTGACATCTTCCTGAGCCAGAGCCCGGATATGGAGTTCTGGGGCCGTCACCGCCATGTGATGAGCAAGGGCTCCAACTGGTGGGAGAGCGTGAAGATCGGCGGCGGTGCTGCTCCCATTGAGACCAGCGAGGGCTGGCTGCTGTTCTACCACGGCGTTACCGGCACCTGCAATGGCTTCGTCTACTCCATCGGCGGTGCCATTCTGGATAAGGACGAGCCCAGTAAGGTACTGTACCGCTGCGGCAACTTCCTGCTGACCCCGGAAAAGTGGTATGAGGAGCGCGGCTTCGTGCCCAACGTCTGCTTCCCCTGCGCCACCCTGCAGGATGCCGACACCGGCCGCATCGCTCTGTACTATGGCTGCGCCGACAGCTATGTCGGTCTGGCCTTCACCACCGTAGACGAGGTGGTGGATTACATCAAGACCCACGATAACGCAGGCCCCACCGACCACGAGGTGGGCATCCGCTAAGCGTCAAGCGCAACCCTCTCTGTCAATGCTTCGCATCGCCATCTCTGCAAAAAGAGGTTTTACGTCCCCTACCGGGCGCTGGCACGGCGCAAGCCGTGACCGAGAGGGTTTTACTTTGTACAGAAAGGAAGTCCTGTATTATGTCTTCCATCAAACAGGCAGCAGAAGAAATGCTGCTGCAAACCATCATTCCCTTCTGGAAAGGGCTGCGGGACGAGGAAAACGGCGGCTTTTACGGCTACATGGATTTTGACCTGAAGCTGGATAAAAAAGCCGAAAAGGGCTGCATCCTGAACAGCCGCATTCTGTGGTTCTTCTCCGAGGCTGCCATGCTGACCGGCCGGGCAGACCTTGCCGAAGATGCCCGCCACGCCTACCAGTTCTTCCTGAAAAACTGCTACGATGAGACAAACGGCGGCGTGTACTGGAGCTGCGATTACACCGGCAAGCCGCAGGACACCACCAAGCACACCTACAATCAGGGCTTTGCCATCTATGCCCTTTCCGCTTACTACCGGCTGACCAAAGACCCCGTTGCGCTGGACTACGCAAAAAAGATCTTTCATCTCATCGAGCAGCACTGCACCGACAGCGAGGGCTATCTGGAGGCCTTTACCATCGACTGGAAGCCGGAGAGCAACGAAAAGCTCTCGGAAAACGGTGTCATGGCGGCAAAGACCATGAATACCCTGCTCCATGTGTTCGAGGGTTACGCCGGGCTTTATCAGGCCAGCCGTGACCCGGAGGTGGAAAAGGCTCTGCGCCGCATCCTTGATATCTACGAGCACAAGATTTACAGCCCGGAACTGCACCGGCAGTTGGTGTTCTTTGACCAGCACTACAACTCTATCATCGATTTGTACAGCTATGGCCACGATATCGAGTCCAGCTGGCTCATCGACTGGGGCTGCGATTTACTGGGAGATGCAGCGCTTTCCAAGCGCATCCACGCCATCAACTCCGACCTTGCCGCCCACATCTACAAGGAAGCTTACATTGACCACTCGGTGGTCAACGAGTGCGACCGGGGCAAGGTGAACACCACCCGTGTGTGGTGGGTGCAGGCCGAAAGCGTACTGGGCTTCGTGAACGAATACAACAAGAGCGGCGATGCAAAATACCGCGATGCCGCCGCCGATATTTACCACTACATCTGCAACGTGATGGTGGACAAACGCCCCGGCAGTGAATGGTTCTGGGAGGTGGACGCAGACGGAAAACCGTCCAGCCGCAAGCCCATCCTTGAGCCGTGGAAGTGCCCCTACCACAACGGCAGAATGTGCATGGAACTGATAAGGAGGAATCCCGATGTCACAGTTTAAACTCCACCCCGAATACCTGCGCCAGAAGGCTTTGCAGGATGCCTACCTGGCCCGCAAAAACAAAAAGACCGATTTCTACAACGGCATCTATGACCGGTGGGAAAACCCGGTGCTGACCCGCGAATCCATCCCGCTGAGCTGGCGGTTCGATCTGAACCCGGAGACGAACCCCCACTTTATGGAGCGTCTGGGCGTGAACGCCGTGTTCAACTCCGGTGCCATCAAGCTGAACGGCAAGTATTACCTTGTGGCGCGCATCGAGGGCAACGACCGCAAGAGCTTCTTTGGCGTGGCAGAGAGCGACAGCCCGGTGGAGGGCTTCCACTTCTGGGAAAAGCCCATCCTGCTGCCGGACACCTGCCCCGAAGAAACCAATGTCTACGATATGCGCCTGACCCAGCACGAGGACGGCTGGATCTACGGCGTGTTCTGCTCCGAGAGCAAGGACAACAGCGTGAATGACCTGTCCGCTGCCGTGGCTGCCGCAGGCATCGTCCGCACCAAAGACCTCAAGACCTGGGAGCGTCTGCCGAACCTTGTCACCAAGCGCAGCCCTCAGCAGCGCAATGTGGATCTGCTGCCGGAGTTTGTCAACGGCAAGTACGCCTTCTACACCCGCCCCATGGATGACTTCATCGACACCGGTTCCGGCGGCGGCGTAGGCTTTGGTCTGTGCGAGGACATCACCCACGCCGTCATTGACGAGGAGATCATCACCAGCCCCCGCCGCTACCACACCATCACCGAGGCAAAGAACGGCGAGGGTGCCACCCCCATCAAGACCGAAAAGGGCTGGCTGCACATTGCCCACGGCGTGCGGAATACCGCCGCCGGGCTGCGGTACGTTATTTATGTATTCGTCACCGCACTGGACGACCCCAGCAAGGTGATCGCAGAGCCTTCCGGCTTCCTGATCGCTCCCCGGGATTGGGAGCGTGTGGGCGATGTTTCCAACGTGGTGTTCACCAACGGCGCGATTGCAGACGATGACGGAAGCGTGTATATTTATTATGCAGCCAGCGACACCCGTCTCCATGTAGCTTCTACCACCATCGACAAACTGCTGGACTTCGCCTTCAACACCCCCGCCGACCCGCTGCGCAGTGTGGACTGCGTAAAGCAGCGGTGCGCCCTCATCGACAAAAATCTGGAGTACCTCAAGAGCATCGGCGAGTAAACCGCCCCTCTGAGACCTCCACCCGAAAGGAAACGCCATGAAAAAGACCAACATCGACAGCCCCTTCTACCGCACTATGGGGAAGATCGGCGATCTGCTTTTTGCCAACCTTCTGTGGCTGGTGTGCTGTTTGCCCATCGTCACCGCCGGAGCCTCCACCCTGGGGCTGTTCACGGTGGTGAACAAGATGGCGGCAAAGGAGGACTACACCGTCCATACCGACTTTTTCAAGGCGTTCAAGCGGGATTTTAAGCAATCTACTGCCCTGTGGCTGGTGCTTTTGCTGGCAGGCTTTGCCGCCCTCACCGGGCTGCGCACCGCCACCGCACAGGACACCCCCAGCACCGGCATTCTGGCGGCAGCGTCCTTTCTGCTGCTGGTGCTGGCAGGCTGCTGCGGCAGCTGGGGCTTTGCCCTGCTGGCACGGTTCACCTATCCCGGCGTTCTGCCGGTGCTGGCGGACAGCGGCCGCATGACCCTTGCAAACCTGCTGCCCACTGTGGGGAATCTGGCTTTTCTGGCGTGGTTTCCTCTGCTGGCAAAAGCCGCCCCTGCGTGGTTCGTCTATCTGCTGCCCCTGTGGCTGCTCATCGGCGGCGCAGGTTCTGCCCTTGGCATGGCAAGCCTGATGCGCCCCGCCTTTGCTCAGCTGGAAAAAGCCGGGCGCAAGGAAGAGGAACCGGAAGAAGAACCTGACACGGAGGACAGCGTGCAATGATCGTCTGCACCGAAACTGTCCTTATTGGAAGAAAGTGTGATTCTATGGAAGAAAAAGTAAAACAGCAGTATGACCGCTGGCTTTCCCAGTCCGGGATGCCTGCCGACCTTGCCGATGAACTGAACCGCATTGCAGGGGACGAGGATGCCATCACCGACCGCTTTTACCGGGAGCTGGAATTCGGCACCGGCGGTCTGCGGGGTGTCATCGGCGCAGGCACCAACCGGATGAACGTCTACAACATCCGCAAGGCAACGCAGGGGCTTGCCAACTACCTGAACGCCTCCGACCTGCCCAAGAAGGTGGCCATCGGCTACGACAGCCGCATCAAGAGCGATGTGTTCGCAAAAGAAACGGCGGCTGTTCTGGCTGCTAACGGCATCAAGGCGTACATCTATCATGGTCACGGCCAGCCACAACCCCGCCAAGTACAACGGCTACAAGGTCTACGGCGCAGACGGCTGCCAGATCACCCTTGAGGTGGCAGCAAAGATCCTTGCCGCCATTGAAGCAGTAGACTGCTTTGCCGTACAGCCTGCGGACTTTGACGCAGCCCTTGCCGAGGGCAAGATCGAATACAGCAGCGAGAAATGTCTGGACGACTTTGTGGATGCCGTCTATGCCCAGCGTGTGGGCGATGGGGCTGGCACCGCCGACCTGAAGCTGGTGTACACTCCGCTGAACGGCTCCGGTCTGGAATGCGTGAAAAAACTGCTGGCAAAGCTGGGTGTCACCCATGTGACCGTGGTGCCGGAGCAGGAAAAGCCGGACGGCAACTTCCCCACCTGCCCCTACCCGAACCCGGAGATCCGGGAAGCCATGCAGAAGGGTCTGGAGCTGTGCGACAAAGTGCACCCGGACCTTTTGCTGGGCACCGACCCGGACTGTGACCGCTGCGGCACCGCCGTGCCCGACGGCAAGGGCGGCTACCGGCTCATCACCGGCAACGAGATGGGCATCATTCTGCTGGACTACATCTGCCGCACCCGCAAGGCACTGGGCACCATGCCGGAGCATCCGGTGGCTGTGACCACCATCGTCTCCACCGATATGGCCACACCGGTGGCGGCAAAGTACGGCGTGGAGCTGCGCCGCACCCTGACCGGCTTCAAATTCATCGGCGAGCAGATCGGTCTGCTGGAAGCCGCAGGTGAAGCCGACCGCTACATCTTTGGCTTTGAGGAGAGCTACGGTTACCTGTCCGGCGCTCACGTCCGGGACAAGGACGCCGTCAACGCCACCCTGCTGGTGTGCGAAGCCGCCGCATGGTACGCAAAGCAGGGCATGACCCTGCTGGATGCCATCAATCAGCTGTATGCCGAGTTCGGCTGCTACCGCAACGCCCTGCATAGCTTCGCCTTTGAGGGCGAAAGCGGAATGCACACCATGGACGCCATCATGAAGCAGCTGCGGCAGACCCCGCCCACCGCCATCGGCGGCATGGCCGTGGAAAGCTTGGTGGACTACAACACCGCCGGCACCGGACTGCCCAAGGCCAATGTGTTGGAGTTCCGTCTGGCGGGCGGTGCCAAGCTGATGGTACGCCCCTCCGGCACTGAGCCGAAGATCAAGGTGTATCTCTCTGCCGTTGCTCCCACCGAAGAAGCAGCCGATGCCATCAATGACACCCTTGGCAAAGCTGCCGCTGCCCTGTTGAAAGCATAATCCCCTGCAAACTGGCTGCCTCGTTCCCGCCGAAAAATGGACGGGGCAGCTTTTTGCACCCTTTTTCGGAAAAATCGCCTTTTGTGTTCAATTTCAGGCATATTCGAGGTATATAAAATGAAAACGATTCAGCTTACTCCCAGCTGCAAAGACTACCTCTGGGGCGGCGAAAAGCTGCGCACCGAGTACGGCATCCAGAGCGAATTACACCCCCTGAGCGAGGCGTGGATGCTGTCCTGCCACCCGGACGGCCCCAGCTACCTGCCGGACGGCTCCACCTTCCAGCAGTACATCAACACTCATCCCGGCTGCCTTGGCACCCACTGCGAAAAGTTCAGCGAGTTCCCCGTTCTGGCAAAGCTCATTGATGCCAAAAAAGACCTGTCCATTCAGGTGCACCCCTCCAATGAATACGCTTTGGAGCACGAACACCAGTACGGCAAGACCGAGATGTGGTATGTGCTGGAAGCAGAGCCGGGTGCCTCCCTCTACTACGGCTTCACCCATGAGATCAGCAAGGAGGAGTTTGAACGCCGCATTCAGGATAACACCCTGACCGACGTGCTGAACGCCGTGCCGGTGCACAAGGGGGACTGCTTCTTCATCCCCTCCGGCACGCTGCACGCCATCCGCAAGGGCATCGTGGTGGCAGAGATCCAGCAGAACTCCAACGTCACCTACCGCATCTACGACTATGGCCGTCTGGGCGCAGATGGCAAGCCCCGGCAGCTGCACATCCCGCAGGCACTGGATGTTACCCTCCGGGAGCCGCCGAAAGCGCAGGACTTCCACGGCCATCTGGCGCAGTGTGATTACTTCACGGTGGATGCCGTAGAGGGTGACTTTGAGGATGTCTGCGACGAGACCTCCTTCACCTCTCTGCTGGTGCTGGAAGGCAGGGGTACCCTGACCGAGACCGCCACCGGCGAAAGCCTGCCAATCCGCAAGGGGCAGAGCCTGTTCCTGCCCGCTGGCACCGGGGCCTACGCCGTAACCGGCACAGACCTCAAGTGCCTGCGTACACGGGTGTAAATAAAGCATGAAAAATTCCCGGGCAGTCTGCCGCTGCCCGGGAATTTGTGCTATGATAGATGCAGAAAAACAGACGAAACGAGGACACAGCCATGGCATCCTACCGCTACGAACGGGATATCAAACCCGAAGACCTGATCCAGGAAACGCCCCCTCCCCTGACCCCGGCGCAGCAGCGTGCCAACTGGTGGCACTACCACTGGTATTATGTGGTGCTGATCGCTGCTGCCCTGCTGGCGGTGGGGTATTTCGTCTGGAACCGAGTCACCGAGGTGCAGCCGGACTACACCGTGGCAGTGGTGAGCCGCACCGACCCGGACACTGCTTTCCTCAGCCAGCTGGAGACCCGGCTGGAAGCCCTTGCCGGGGACGTGAACGGCGATGGCAAGGTGAAGGTCACGGTAAAGGGCATCTGGCTGGCACTGGACTTTGAAACGCAGGATGCCGCCCTGCAGCGGCTGATGCAGTCCAGCGAGGACAAGCTGAACTCTGATTTTTATCTGTGCGAGAGCACCCTGTTTATCGTGGACGACCCCACCGCCATAGAGCAGCGGTATGGCTGCTTCCAGACGCTGGACGGCACCGACCCGGAGGAAGGAGACGTTCTGTCGGTGGCAGACTTTGCTCTGCCGCTGCAAGACACCGCCCTTGCCAATGATGTGCAGAGCGAAAGCTCTACCCTCTGGTACGCCGCTCGCCGCCTGAACGAGGGCATGAATGCGGATGCCGCTGCCGCTTTGAATGCGCTGTGGGAGAAGCTGGTTTGAGGATTGCGAGAGCATATAGCCTGCATCGGCACGGTGCAGTTCAAGGGTTTGGGTGTTCCCAACAAGCATTTTGCAACGCAAATGGTGTTTGTATAGACAGACACATTGCTTGCAGATGCAGACGTTGTATATACGTCTGCCCTGCTTGCAACAACTATGAAGCCTCTCAATGCGCTTCCCAAATTTGAAAAACATTTTGCGATTGAGACCATCCGTTTTTAAGTTCAACTTGAAGTGGACGGTTATTTTTCTTCTTAGAAAATTTTCGTGTTTGCATCCGCAGCAAGCAGGGCAAGCCGGTACCAACTCGCAATTTTTGAATCAGATTTTACAAATCCGAATTCAAAAACGCTTGTTGGGCTTCTCCCAAACCCGACATTCAGCACAAAATTGCGCTGACCGTGCATCTTATCCTCTAAAGGCATTATGACCCACAAGGGGGCCGGTACCGTCCAGCCCTCTCTCTTTTTGCCAAAGTTTTCATCGCCTTTTCTTGCAACCCGCCGAAAGTGGCGTATTTTCAAATCTTTTTGTTGACACAGCTCGATTTTTGTGGTAGTCTATTCCAACAATTTAATATAACATATTTACTTAGAGTTCCAGCTCGGCTCCTGAAGGAGCCGGAGCAAGTTTTTGACTTTCTTATCGCTACATAACGAACCCGAACCAAGGCCATCCCGGAAGGGATGGTCAGGTTTCGGTTGTTGTGTGGCGATTTTTTATTGTCAGATCCAGCACCGCACCTTGAAAATCGAAAGACCGTCTGCATGGGATACCCGGCAAAGACCTCGCAAGAGCGAGCCGGAAAACGCCGCCGGAAGGGGGCAGGAAATCCATGCAGGGAGAACGGCACACCCAATATCAACTGGTCAAAATGGCCAGTTGATGTGGTGAATGACACAAAGCGTCATTCACCAGAAACATCTTCTACGTTACAGCTCGTTCAATGTGTTCAAATTGAACACATTGATTCTATCCATGTTACGCTTAACCTCGACTTGACATTTTGTCAAGCCACGGTGAAATCTGGTAAGTGCTGCTTTTCAGTACTTACCAAATTACCGTAACACGGTCACTCTGTGGTGGGTTACGAAAACCGTAACTCACCACTTGGAAGTGGTAAATAGACAAATTGTCCACTTACCACCCAGCCATAACGCACAGATTTTAGTTGGTGATCATTTTGATCACCAACCAGACAATCGTAACGCTTTATTGTGTAAAAGTGGTGGTTATCATTTTGGTAACCACCATATACCCGTAACATTTGGGGCAAATAATGCTTTTCATTATCCACCACACACCTGTAACAGCCAAAGGAGGATGCCTATGACAACAGAACAATGGGAACGTGAAAATCAGGACACCCTGATGGAATATTTCATTGACGGTGACCCCAGTGTGCACAGAATCCAGTGTGAATGCTGCCGCAAGGTCATCTACACCCAGACCCGGAACCGCAAATATTGCAGCTTCCAGACCTGCGGTCACCGGATGCTGAACTTGCGAAAAAGTCTTAAAAAGCGCATTGAGCGCGGAGCCTACACCTGCCCTTGCTGTGGTGAGCAGTTCTTGCCGATTCGGGCGGATGCCAGATATTGCAGCAACGCCTGTCGGCAGAAAGACTACCGCAAGCGTAAAGTAACGGCTCACGCTTCTCTTTGAGGAGCTTGATGAAGTTTGTCAAGTTCCTTATCTACGCTCGCTTTTGTTCAGTAAAGTGGCACTTCCCATTCTGGGAAGTGCCAAAAAACCGTAATGCTTAAATTGCTCACTCCCAAATCCCCAAAGTGGGGATTTGGGCTGTCATCTGAAATCAGGTTACGCTTTCCGTAACTTGATTTGCAACTCCTGCCGAATCAAGTTCCCACTTCGGGAACTTGGTTGTAGCCGTATCAAAATCAAGTTATCAAAATGATAACTTGATTGCATCCGTGGCAGAGCCACCGGAGTTATCATTTTGATAACTTCGGCTTTATCTGTAGCACGTCACTCCTACTCCGTAAAAATCAAGTGGTCAAAATGACCACTTGATTCTGCCTGTAACGCTGCAATGTCGTTGCAAATCAGGTTGCCAAGATGACAACCTGATTCCACCTGTAACACTTCAAGGTTGGCTGAAAATCAGGTGCCGCCACCCGGCACTTGATTTTACCCGTAACGGAATCAGTGGGTCAAAATGGCCCTCTGAAAAAGCCGAGCGAGCTGCGGGCAGAAATTCGCAAATCTTTGCCTGTCAACTTTTTCGGAGCAGGAGTTGCAGACCTTTGCGCCATTTTTTGATATAAAATGCTGGAGGTGAATTCTATTTCCGACTACCTGACTGTCACTACGCCCTTGCCGCAATATCTGCCCTATGCCCGCTTTTTGCTGGACACAGACCTAAGCCACACAGCGAAGCTGCTCTACACTCTGCTGCTGGATCGGGCAACGCTTTCTCAAAAGAACAACTGGATCGATACACAGGGGCACATTTATGTGATCTATCCGCTTTCCCATCTGGCAAAAGATTTAGGGTGCTGCATTTCCAGTGTAACACGCGCTTTCTCCGAACTGGAAAACGCACAACTCATGGAACGTATCCGCAGTGGATTTTCCAAGCCCAGCCGTATTCTGCTCAAGGTTCCGCATACTACGCAAAATTGCACCATCGCAGTATGCAAAAATGCCGAGGATGACTGTGCAGAAACGAGCAGTATGATTGCGCAAAAATGCACACCTAACCAACGTAATAAGAGCAACCTGAAAGATAACCACCTGATAAAAACAACAGATGCCCCTTTAACCTTCGGAGAATATCGCAATGTCTTTCTGACAGAAAAAGAGTACAAGCAGCTCCAGACTGACTTTTCCGGGCTGGACAGCCTGGTCGAACAGCTTTCGGCTTATATCCAGTCTACCGGCAAAAAGTACTCTGATCATGCCGCTACCCTGTGCATCTGGGCGAAACGGCAAAAGTTAGAACAGAAGCAAACACCGGGTATTCCGGACTACACATTCAAGAAAGGAGAAAGCCTATAAAGACGATCGAAAAAATTTTGGAACAGCCCCTATCTAGTATTCCCGAAAATATCGAAGATTATTATGGCGAGGACGGTCTGCTTTACTGCGGAAAATGTTACACCCCTAAAGAAGCATTTTTTGCAAAGGGCATTGTCCTGATGGGCAAGAATAAGCACCCAGTCGAATGCTGCTGTCAGCGCATGGAAAGAGAAAAGCAGGAAGCCCTTATCAACCAGCAAAAACACCTCGACCTTGTGCGGCGACTGAAAGCAGAAGGATTTTTAGACCCAGCAATGCTAGACTGGACCTTTGAAAACGACAATGGCCGCAGCCCGCAGATGCACCATGCACATCACTATGTGGAACAATGGCAGACCATGCGCGCAGAGAACCTAGGACTGCTCCTCTGGGGCGGTGTAGGCACCGGCAAAAGTTTCCTTGCCGGGTGCATTGCAAACGCTCTGATGGAGCAGGAAGTGCCTGTGCGTATGACAAACTTCGCCCGAATCCTGAACGAGTTGAACAGCAGCTTTTCCGGGCGGAACGATGTTGTGGACAATCTCTGTCGCTACCCTCTGCTCATCATTGACGATTTCGGCATGGAACGTGGCACCGAATACGCACTGGAGCAAATCTACAACATCGTAGACAGCCGATACCGCAGCCAGAAGCCTCTGATCGTCACCACCAACCTGACACTGGACGAGATACGCCACCCACAGGATACCGCCCATGCCCGCATCTATGACCGCCTGCTGGAAATGTGCGTTCCGATTTCCTGCATCGGCATGAGTTTCCGCCAAGAAACAGCGCAGGAAAAGCTGGAACGCGTGAAACTTTTGATCGGATAAACCGATAACATCGGAAAGCCAAAATTGCCGGGTGCAATAGTCACCCGGCTACAAGGAATTGGAGGTCTGCCTATGAATATGAATCGGCCTGACATGACCGAAACTGTGAAATCCGAAAATTATACGAATAAGTTCTTGCAAAAGGACTCAACTACGACTACAATGGAGGTGGTCACTCAAACCAATGCCGTCAAGTCTCCGACTGACAGCCCGGCAACCACGAAGCTGGTGTACACGGTGGAAGAGATCGCACGAATGCTGGCCATCAGCCTGCGCT
>OIAH01000502.1_pt1 | contig 16110 bp, 17 predicted proteins | sample 1580711 | NCBI WGS metagenome assembly OIAH01 (sample SAMEA3882556, study PRJEB24775) | human gut metagenome | biome: human-associated habitat; feature: intestine environment; material: feces | place: Netherlands | collected 2009/2010
CGCAGCCGCCGGAGCGGTGCTTAAGCCGTTAGGCGGGAATTGTGCGGTGTTGCCTTAACGGAATTCTATCATTTTTGCAAGATAAGGAGCCATGCCTTGCCCAACCCCGATACTTACGGCATTTACCTGCACATCCCTTACTGCCGCAGCAAATGCCGCTATTGTGATTTTTACTCTGCCCCCGGCACGCGCGGGGTGCCGGATGAATATGTAACCGCACTGCTGCGTGAACTTTCCAAAAGCTCCCGCAGGCCGGACACGTTATATTTTGGCGGCGGCACCCCCGCCCTGCTGCGGCCGGACCAGGTGCACCGACTGATCAAATCCGCCGCCCCGCTGCCGGGTGCGGAGATCACGCTGGAAGCCAACCCCGATGTAGTGACGCCGGAAAATCTGGCTGGTTTTGCAGCCGCCGGGGTAACCCGCATCAGCTTTGGGGTACAGAGCGCAGACGACGCCCAGTTGCGCCGCCTGGGCCGCACCCACACCGCTGCTGCCGCCGCGCAGGCGTTTGCCTGGGCGCGGGAGGCAGGCTTCCGGGAGATCTGCGGGGATATTATGCTGGCGCTGCCCTATTATTCCATCGCGGAGTTTGATAAAACCCTTGCCCTGCTGCAGGCGGGTGGCTGCACCCATATTTCGGCCTACCTGCTCAAGATCGAGCCCGGCACCGCCTTTGGCCGCAACCCGCCGCCGGGCCTGCCGGATGCCGACGCCGCTGCGGAGTTTTACCTGTACGCCGTGCAGCGTCTGGCGCAGGAGGGCTACCGGCAATACGAGATCAGCAACTTTGCCTGCCCCGGCCACGAAGGGCGGCACAATCTGCTGTATTGGAACTGTAAAGATTACTGGGGCATTGGTCCGGCGGCCCACAGCTGCCTGGGCAGTGTGCGCCGCTTTTGGCCCAATGACACCGCTGCTTTTATTGCCGGGACTGTTCAAGAGCAGTACGAAGGCCCCTGCAACGCCGAGGATTACCTGATCATGCAGTTGCGCCTTTGCAGCGGGCTGAATCTGACCGAGTATGCGGCCCGGTACGGCGTTCGGTTCGATGCCGGCCAGATGGCATTTTTACGCCACTGCGCCGCCAGCGGCTATGCTGTGCTGGATGGCGATACCCTGCGGCTGACGCCGAGTGGCATGATCGTGCAGAATGCCATTCTGGAAGAACTGATTTGATTTTCAAAAATATCCGCCGTCCATATGGGTGCTTTGGGCCACTGGCTGGTCGTGCAGCCCCATCGAAACGCCCAGTGCTTCATCCACGCGGCGCATGTCATCTTCCGGAATGCGCCCGGCGCGCTCCCTCAGGCGGCGTTTATCCAGTGTGCGAATTTGTTCGGTCAGCACAATGCTGTCTTTGGCCAGGCCGCAGCGGTTGGCCCGCACGCCGATATGGGTGGGCAGGCGGTTTTTATCCTGCCTGCTGGTGATGGCGGCAGCGATCACGGTGGGGCTGTGCCGGTTGCCGATATCGTTCTGAATGATAAGTACCGGCCTGACTCCCCCCTGCTCCGACCCTACCACCGGGCTGAGATCTGCGTAAAACACTTCACCTCTGTGCACTTCCATAACAAAACCTCCCTGCTGATACTGCAATGCGTTCTGTTTACAGTATAAGCAGGGAGGCTTTATTTTAATCATGAATCGGTGGGGCAAAAAAGCATTGCGATTCTATCTGGCGGGGAATGCAAGTGGTTGCCATATGCCCAACATGCGGGACAGCAAGCATCGTCCCCTACAAATGATTTGCAGCGTTTGCTGCAATCAGCAAGGTTTCCATGCGCCGGGGAGGGGCCTTGAAATGTACCGCAAACCACACAAATGCTTTGCCGTGCTTTACTGCTTGCGGCAAACCATGTATCACTCCACCCGTTCCAACACCACAAACGCACCGGCAAGGCCGGCCTCATGGGTCAAGCTCAAATGAGCCTGCAAATGGTTCTGCGCCATGAAACGGGCGGCTTTACCGGTAAATTCCAGGTAAGGCGCACCGCTTGGCTGGCGCAGGGCGGCGATTTCCGCCATGGAGAACCCGGAAAGGCCGGTGCCGCAGGCTTTCAAAAATGCTTCTTTTGCAGCAAAGTTGGCCGCGGCGGTTTCCGCCTGCTTCTTGCCCGTATGGGCGACAATGAGCTCCTGCTCCGCCGGGGTATACACATGCTGCAAAAATGCCGGGCGGGCAATGCTCTTTTCAATCCGGCCCACATCACACAGGTCTGTGCCAATGCCGTAAATCACAGCAGGCCCTCCTTTTCCAGCGCGGCCAGCAGGGCAGCTTTCTCGTTGGGCAGGCGGCCCTCCATCACGGCGCGCAGCAAGGTGTTCAGCGCCTTACCCACCGCGGGACCGGGGGTGATGCCTGCATCCATCAGGCTGGCCCCGTTCACGGCAAGCTGGCCTACCGTATAACAGGCGGTAGCCGAAAGTTCCAGCATCCGTCCCTCAAAAGCGCGCACCTGCTGTTCGCGCTGCATCACTCCTGCATTGCGGGCATGGGCGGCAAGATCCGCGAGCTTCAGGCGGCAAAGGCGCTGCAAAAATGCGGCACCATAGCGGTTCAGCATGTTCAGGATGCCGGCATCATCGCTGGGCAGGGCACCATCGTGGATAGCAACCAGCGCGCTGGCGCTTTCCACAAGATAAGTAGGCGCCTTGAGCCGCAGCAGGATGCTGCGCGCCATTTTACTTCCGGCCTGGTTGTGGCCGGGGAAATGCGCTGCGCCGTCCGGGCCGACGGTGCGGCATTCCGGCTTGGCCAGATCATGCAGAAAAACACTCCACCGCAGAATGCGGGCATTTTTATCGTCCATGCCCGCCACATCCAGCAGTTCCACCGCCACGGCGGTGTGCTGCCACACATCATAGCAGTGCCAGCGCCCCGGCTGGGTGCAGCCGATGCATGGCTCAATCTCCAGCACCGCCCCGGCAAGAATCCTGCCATAGCGGCTCAGCACTTTGCCCGCAGCGGGGGCGGCCAGCAGCTTATCCAGCTCGGTATAAATGCGCTCGGCGGAAATATTCTGGATGCTCTGCCGCATGTCCAGCGCGGCGCGCTCGGTGGCTTTCTCCAGAGCAAAATCCAGCTGGGCGGCCAGCCGCACCGCGCGCAGGATGCGCAGGGCGTCCTCGGCAAAACGTTCTTCCGGGTTGCCCACGCAGCGCATCAGGCAGGCGTGCAGGTCACTGCGGCCGCCGTACAGGTCGATCAGTCCCTCGCCGGGGGCATAAGCCATGGCGTTGATGGTAAAATCCCGCCGGGCAAGATCCGGCTGCACCTGCGGCACAAACTGCACGGCATCCGGGTGGCGGCTGTCATGGTACTGGCCATCCACACGGTAGGTGGTGATTTCGTAGGGTGTGCCGCCCACGATGACGGCAACGGTGCCGTGCTTTTCCCCCGTTAAGATCTGGCGGTAGGCGGAAAACACCGTCCGCACCTGTTCCGGTCTGGCAGAGGTACATATATCCCAATCGCCGGGGGTACGCCCCAGCAGGCTGTCCCGCACGCAGCCGCCTACGACATAGGCTTCAAACCCGGCGCGGCGCAGTGCCCCCAACAGGCGGGATGCCGCCGCGGGAATGCTGATTTTGATTTGCGGTTCATGGCCAGACAAGGCGGTCACTTCCCCTCTGCAAGTATTTCAGCCGCACGGCGGTTTATCAGCCAAAGTTCCATTCTTCGGCAAGGTCTACGCAGCAGGCCACACAATCGCCTTCCTCACGCAGGGCGGCAATCTTAGCTTCAGCTGCTTCGGCATCCGGCATCCAGGTAACAATAAAAAAGTTCTCCGCCGGAACGCCGTAATACACCCAGGTGCCATCGGCACGCACCAGGTCTGCCAGGTGGTCCAGTTCCTCGCCGTCGGTCAGGCCCTGGCCTTCTTCGGCGTAAATCATTTCCGGCTGCACCTGCATGGAATCGATCACGGTAATGCTGCTGTTGATGTAAGTATCGCGGTCGGTGCTTTGGTCGCTGTTTTTCCACGCGGTAGCAAACGCTTTTACAAGCAGCTCCCGCACTTCCAGCATTTTATCGCCTTGCTGATACATGATAACTCTCTGCCTTTCCATTTATAAATATATAATACAGTATAACACGAAACAGGCCTGCACGCCATAAGAATAGAAAGAATTTTGGCGCGCGCCCCGTAGGGCAATGCCGAGCAGTGCTTTACCCCCGCCGCATATACAAAATCGGGTACGGGCCTCCCTGTTCATCCAGCTCACTGCGGCGGTATACGGCAAAGCCCATGTGCCGGTAAAAACCGGCTGCCGCCGGGTTCTGCTCGTTCACGGTCAGCTCACTCACGCCGTACTGCTCCATGCCAAGGCACAGCAGGCGGGCACCAAGGCCCTGGCCGCGCGCCTCCGGGTCCAGAAAGAGCATTTCCAGCCGGTTCTCCTGCACGCCCATAAAGCCGACCGGTGTGCCGCTTTCATCCTGCGCAACAATCAGGTGTTCCACCCCGCACAGGGCCTGCGGAACATAAGTACGGATAGCGGCAATTTCCGGCACAGACAAAAACAGGTGGGTTGCCTGCACAGAGCGCTGCCATACCTCCACCAGCTGTTGGACCAGCTGCGGGGGCCGGGCAGAAACTTCGGCTATTTTCACGGTGATATCCTCTCTTTTGTTTTATGCTCTAAGGCAATACCGCATAATTCCCGCCTTGCGGCTTAAGCACCGCTCCGGCGGCTGCGGCACGGCATCTGCGTTGCCAAAATGCTCGATAAGACATCCAGTATTATCTGCGCTTTTGGCTTGGCATCTGCCGCACCTCGCTCGCCGTATCGGTACTTAGAATTATGCGGTATTGCCCTAAATCCTGTAATAACAAACAACGGGGAGCTGCCAGGCAGTCCCCCGTTGCTTGTTATTATTTAGTTGAACTTAAAGATTTTTTGCGCCACATGGTAGCCCCACAGGGTGATCTTGTGACCCAGCGTACCGGGCAGGTTGCAGGCACCGGCGACGGAATAGCGGCACTTGTTGTACACGCGCTCATCGTGGTTTTTCAGGTACTGCCACAGCTCAGTCTTTTTTTCAAAAGCCTCCGGGCGGCCATCCATCGTCAGGAACACGCTGGAGATCGCCATCATCATGGACAGATAGTTGAACATGTAGGCGCGCAGCTTTTTCTGGCTTTCCGGCAGAGCATACAGATCCACCGCGTCGATCATGATCTTGGTCACGCGCAACTGCTGGTCCACGCGCTTGACCATCACACTCTCATTCACGCTCTGGTCATCACGGCCAATAAAGTAACGGTACAAGTCAATATCCATATAGTACAGACGCTGGCAGAGCGGCAGCGGCTGGTAGACAAACACGTTATCAACATAGAAGGTATGCTTGGGCAGCTCCAGGTCGCTGTCACGCAGGATCTGGGTGCGGTAGATGACGGTGTGCATCAAAATGTTCTGGCTCGGCGGGAAACGGCCGATCTCATCCCAGGAAAACACACGGTCCTGCGGCAGAATACTCTTGTAGCTGACGGTGTGGTGGGTGTTATCCACCACATGCTCGTACACATAGTTGCACATCAGCAGGTCCACCGGCTGCTCCATGGCGGCAAAACCGCGCAAGGTCTGCATGACCTTTTGCAGAGCTTCGGCATCCAGCCAGTCGTCAGAGTCCACGACTTTGAAGTACATACCGCTTGCGTTGCGGATGCCCTGGTTGACACCCTCGCCATGGCCACCGTTTTCCTGGTGGATGACCTTGACGATGTTGGGGTATTTTTCAGCATAGGCATCGGCAATTTTGCCGGTGTCGTCCTTGGAGCCGTCATCTACAAGGATGATTTCGGCCTCCTCCCCGGCGGGCAGCAGCGTTTCTACGCAGCGGTCCATATAGGCTGCGGAATTATAACACGGTACGGTAAAGGTGATCAGCTTCATAACAGGCCTCAATTCTTATAGTTTCATGCTTATTTGCGGGGTGCGGGGCCGGTCTGCTGCACATTTTGCAGCCAGTCCTGCCAGGTGCGGCTGGCAAAATCCGCCGTTTGGGTGATCTGCGGCCAGAACTCTGCCATTGGTTCATCATAAATGCCAACGGTGGCGAAACCGGCGGCGCGTGCGGTGGCAATCCCCACGGGGGAATCCTCAAACACGGTTGCCTGCACGGGGTTCTGCACGCCAAAACGGTGCAAAGCATCCAGATATACATCCGGCTTCTTTTTGCCGTCAGGGTTCTTGCAGTCCACCGCAAATTCAAACCAGCGCATCAGCCCGTGGGAGGTCAGCGCGGCTTCGATCAGCGGTGTTTCGGTGCCGGATGCCACGCACATGCGCACACCGCGTGCGTGCATGGCTGCCAGCACCTGCTCAACGCCCGGCTTTACGGTGGCTTCCTGCGCATAGCCGTACCGCGCTTCGGCACGGATCAGCTCTGCGCATTCAGGCTCCGTCAGCGGCACGCCAAGCTGCTGCACAAACATCGCGGCGGTTCCTTCCACCGTAAGGGTCATGTTGGCCATGCGCTGTTCATGGGTGATGGTTTTGCCATATTTTGCAAGGATGCGGTCCGTTACATGGTCCCACATGCCGGTGGAGCACAACAGGGTGCCATCCATATCAAAAATTGCGTAAGGGGTCAGTTCCACGGCGTACCTCACAATCGTTTTGGGGTGCAAAATTGTACCCTGCAATAAGCAATACGTTTTAAGGATACTAAATTTTGCAAAAAAAAACAACCCCTCCGGCATAACCATTGCCGGAGGGGCTGCGCACCGGGTGGGTGGCCTGGTGCCTGCTTGCTTGTTTCAAGGTGCAACAAACAGTATTATGGTGAATCAATCATCCATATCTTATTTATGCCCTATTCGTGGTAAATTCCGGTCAAAGCCGCATCCTTCTGCGCACCATTACCGTGTGCGGGTCCAATCGTCGAGAACGATACGGTACCGTCTTAGTACTCCCGGTCGAAGCGGCAGAAGTCATGAACGCCGGAGGGGATCACGTCGTTGTAGACATCTTCCGGCAGGTTATAGGCTTCCTCACTGTCCAGAATACCACGTACCCACTTTGCAAACGAACGAAGGTTCAACATTGCAACCCCATCTCCTTTCTGTCTTTATTATATCCAGCGCGGGGGGATTTCGCAATGCACGCTTTGTACAATCTTACAAAAGTTTTTTGTATATTATAATCTATTTCGTTATTTTGTATATTTTGCGGTTGCATCTGTACGCGTCACGCGGACATTTCGTCTTGGTAGTCATCCCATGCCTCCTGCATGGTATCGGCGGAAAAAAGGAACTCGCCCGTTGCGGAATAAACTTCAATGTGGCCTGCTACATACCGGAATTGTGCTGTCATGGGAACCCCTGCCTTTCTGCTTTGCTATGGTTTTATTATAGCAGACATCCAGGGCGATAAACCGGACTTCCAGTCCTCGCAGACGAAAAAGCAGGGTGATAAAGTGTACTTTAAGCCTTTGTGCGGGCCACATAGGCGGCAAAACCGCGCAAAAAGCGCATCATACCCAGCACCCACAGGCACAAAAGGAACCAGAGTGCCGTGTATTTTGGGCACACAAGCCCGGCAAGGTTGCCCCATTCCTGGCTGTAATCCCACACCTCAACATGCAGCAGACGGCGGCAGGCAAGCCCGGTGCCCAGTTCCAGCACCGAAACCCCAACCGCGCCGATCCCCGCCAGCAGCGGGGTGGGCAGTGGCAGGCGGCCGAGGGCATCCAGTGCGCAAAGGCAGGCCCCGCCCGCCAAAAACATCGTCCAATGGGTTGTGCCGCGCCAGGCGATCTCCAGCGCAAGGTACGCGGTACCGCCCATGGCAAACAGCACCAGCTGCCCCGGCGCAGCCAGACGGTGGAAACAAACAGACATACAAACGCCCCCTGTACAGTATGGAAGAATGACCCCGTCATCCTTTACCATAGTATGTGCAGGGGGCGCAGTTTGTAACCATTTTGTAATAAAATTACAGCATTTTATTTGGACAGCTTCTTCAGCAGTTCGCTGCGGGTATCCCACAGGTTCCTGCTCAGGTCAACATAATAGCGGTGCGGGTTTTCAAAGCGTTTTACTTCGTCCCACAGGGTGCCCACCTGGGCTTTGCAGAACTTGCGGATATCAGCCAGGTTGGGGCTGGTGTAAACGCGCTTGCCGTTCTCATAGATCGGGGTGGAAATGCAGCGGGCAGTGCTGTTGACATAGGTGCATTCCTTCCAGGTCTCGATGGGGTCAAACAGGGTAATGCCGTTCTTGGTATCCACCACTTCGTCTGCCATAGTGATCAGGTCTGCCTGGGCTTTGCCGTCCTCATCATAGATACGCCATACCTTTTTCAGGCAGGGAATGGTCATCTTTTCCACGGATTCGGAGAGCTTCATCTTGGGGGTATAGCTGCCGTCATCCTCTTTCACTGCGGCCAGCTTGTACACGCCGCCAAACACGGGGTCGCTCTTGGCGGTGATCATGTTCTCGCCAATACCAAAGCTGTCCACACGGGCACCCTGCAAAATCAGGTCGCGCACGATGTATTCATCCAGAGAGTTGGAAGCGCAGACGGTGCAGTCCGGGTAACCGGCGGCATCCAGCATCTGGCGGGCCTTTTTGGAAAGGTAGGCAATATCGCCGGAGTCAATGCGCACACCTTTGGGGCGCTTGCCCATCGGCTTCAGCACTTCGTCAAACACCTTGATGGCATCGGGCACGCCATGGCGCAGAACGTTGTAAGTATCCACCAGCAGCACGCAGTTGTCCGGGTACATCTCGGCATACTTCTTGAATGCGTCATACTCGGTGGGGAACATCTGCACCCAAGAGTGTGCCATAGTGCCGGATGCCGGGATACCGAAGTCACGGGCAGCCATCACGCAGGAGGTGGAGCTGCAGCCGCCGATGTAGGAAGCGCGGGCGCCAAAGTAGGCGGCGTCATACCCCTGGGCACGGCGGGCGCCAAACTCCATAACCGGGCGGCCAGCGGCAGCGCGGCAGATGCGGTTTGCCTTGGTGGCAATCAGGCACTGATGGTTAAAGGTGACCAGCAGCAGGGTTTCCAGCAGCTGGCACTCAATAGCCGGGCCTTCTACGGTCACAATGGGCTCCTGCGGGAAGATGGGCATGCCCTCTTCAATCGCCCAGATATTGCAGTGCAGCTTAAAGTTGCGCAGATAGTCCAGGAACTGCTCATTGAAAGCACCGGTAGAGCGCAGATAATTGATGTCTTCCTCGGTAAATTTCAGGCTGTCCACTGCGTTGATGAACTGCTCCAGGCCGGCCATAATGGCGTAACCGCCGCCGTCCGGCACCTTGCGGAAGAACATATCAAAGACGGCAATTTTATCCTTATACCCTTCGTCCAGGTAGCCGGCCGACATGGTAAGCTCATAAAAATCCGTCATGGTTGTCAGGTTGCGTTTTACATCCAACATAGTACAATGTACCCCCTTATGGCTGGCTGGTGCCCGCCATTATTCCTTATTTCAATCGTTCGGTTTATTTTTGCGTTTTGGGGTCGGTTGCTCCACACGGCGCACCGTAAGCAACATAATATACACCCACAAAACCGCATAGACAACAGCCGCTATGATGCAAAGCACAATAACGACCTTGAAATAAGTGCTTGAAAAGAAAGCCTTTACCTTCGCCATGGTATACAACAGCTCGTTGCGGTCCACGCTGCTGCCGGCCAAAAGGTCCACCGTGCCAACGGTTTCGCCCTGCATGGTAACGGTAACGGTACCCACCACATCGCCCTGCTTGATGGGCGCGGAGAGGTGCTCCGGAACATTGAAGGTCTTTTCCGTCAGCTCTGCCCCGCCCTGCCGCGGCAAAAGGGTCTGCATATCATCCGCCGGGTAGATCATTACCGTATCCGTCTGGGAGGAATACACAATAGGCAGCTCGGTGATGGGCTGGGTGGTATCCAGCGCCGCGGTTACGGTAAAGGTGGCGAACGCCCAATCCATCAGCTCGGCGGTTTCGGTCAGCGCCGGGCGCGGGTCTTCGTCCGTTTTGGGACTGTGCAGCACCACGCTGACATAGGTTTCGCCGTCCTGGGTGTGCCAGCCCGCAAAATTCTGCCAGTCATCCAGGCTGCCGGTTTTGCCGCCTTTGGTGTAAGAGCGGTAATAGTTGCTGCTGGGCGAAACCAGCTTATCACTGGTCAGGATGGTATAGGGCGAATCATGCTTGGTGGAGGCCGGCATCTGGTAGCTTTCCTCCCCTGCCGCCTGGGCAAAGGCATCATAGCCCATAGCCACCCGCACCAGCAGGTAGGCATCCCGCGCGGTGGTCACGTTGCCGGGATCCAGCCCGCAGGGGTCAGTAAAGGTAGTGCCGGTGCAGCCGATGCGGGCAGCTTCATCGTTCATCATGGCCACAAAGTTATCAATGCTGCTGCCGCTCATATAGTCTGCCACGATATACGCTGCCTCGTTGGCGCTGGGCAGCAGCATGGCATACAGCAGGCTGCGCAGGGTATGGGTCTCGTCTTTCCAGATATCCGCCGTGGAAGCATTTTTGCCGTATAGGTAATCATAGATATAGCCCGGCGCGGTAATGCTGATGGTATCCAGCTGGTCCTGGTAGCTTTCCAGCATCAGGATCATGGTCATCAGCTTGGTCAGGCTGGCGGCGGCCATGGGGGTTTCGCTGTTTTTTTCATAAACAACCAGCCCCGTATCGGTGTTAGCCACATAGGCTGCCTCTGCGGTAACAGAAAATCCCGGTGTCAGGTTGGGGGCATCGGCGGTTTCCTCCGCTGCGGCGGGCAGGACCAGCAGCACCGCCAGCAGCAGTACCGCAAGGCAGGCAGACAGGAATTGTTTCATGGCATGTCCTTTTTGGTTTGTCGGCCCAACCTGTAAAGTTATGTGTCAATACAGGTTAAACCTTAGTATAGCAAATTCTTTCTGCAAAAAAAAGAGATTATACAAAAAAATCAAAAATAATTTGGGCAGTTTTTTATTGGAAATAAAGATGTCAAGACTAATTCATGGCCCCGGCTGTGGCAAACAGGCACTCCACTTCGTCCGAAAGGGCTTTGTGCTCCGGTTTGGCCAGGTTGGGGTCCAGGGCCAGCAGGGCTTTGGCTTCCTGCTGGGCAACGGTCAGGGTGCGGGTATCCTGCACAAGGTCCGCCACATGCAGGGTGGGCAGGCCGTGCTGTGCTTCGCCGAAAAAGTCGCCGGGGCCGCGGGTTTCCAGGTCATACTTGGCAACGGCAAAACCATCCGATGTGCGGCACAAAAAGTGCAGCCGCTGGCGTACCGCTTCTCCCTCGTTATCCGAAATCAGGATACAGCAGGAATTCGCCGCACCGCGCCCCACGCGGCCGCGCAGCTGGTGCAGTGCCGAAAGGCCGAACCGCTCTGCATTTTCGATCACCATTACGGTTGCATTGGGCACATCCACACCGACTTCAATCACGGTGGTGCTGACCAGCACATCCAGCTCCCCGGCCTTGAACTGCTGCATCACTTCATCTTTATCTTTCGGCTTCATTTTGCCGTGCAGCAGGCCGATGCGCCGCCCCGGCAGCAGCGGGCAGGCCACCTGCTCGTAATACTGCTTGACGGCTTTCATGCCGGAATCCATTTCGTTTTCCTCAATGGCCGGGCAGACGATATATACCTGATGCCCTGCGGCGATCTGTTTTTCCAGAAAGCCGTACATATCGCGGCGCTTTTTGCCAGTGATGAACCAGGTCTTGATGGGCTTGCGGCCGGGGGGCAGCTCATCCAGGATGGAGATATCCAGATCCCCGTACATCAAAAGCCCCAGAGTACGCGGGATGGGGGTTGCGCTCATGACCAGCAGGTGCGGGTTGTTGGCCTTGCCCGCCAGAATGCCGCGCTGCCGCACGCCAAAGCGGTGCTGTTCGTCCACAATGGCAAGGCCGAGATTTTTGAACACCACGCTGTCCGTCAGCACCGCATGGGTGCCAACCACCAGCCCGGCACGGCCATCCGCAATGGCGGCAAGGGCCACCCGCTTTTCGGCGGCTTTCATGCCGCCCACCAGCAAGGTAACGTTGACGCCAAACGGCTCCAGGCGGTCGGCCAGGTTGGCGGCGTGCTGGCGGGCCAGAATTTCCGTTGGGGCCAGCATGGCGCTCTGCCAGCCATTTTGCGCGGCAAACCAGATGGCCGCAGCGGCCACCAGCGTTTTGCCGCTGCCTACATCGCCCTGCAGCAGACGGTTCATCGGGGTCTGGCCGCACAGATCATGGCAGATTTCTTCCGCCGAGCGGCGCTGTGCCCCGGTGGGTGCATAGGGCAGGCTGCGCCAGAACGGCGCAAGGTCCAGCTCCCGCATGGGAGCACCGGTAATTTTGCGGCCATGGCCCCGCATCAAAAATATGCCCAGCTGCAGGATATACAATTCTTCAAAGATCAAACGGCGGCGGGCAGCGGCAGCATCTGCCGCTGCCCGCGGGGCATGGATGGCCCGCACAGCGTCCGCTTTGGGCGGCATGCGGTAGCGGGTCAGCAGCTCTGGCGGCAGCGGGTCATCCAGCTGGGCCACATATTCCAGCGCCAGCTGGGCGCAGCGGGTCAGGCGGGCGGCGGGCAACCCTTCGGTGCTTCCGTAAACCGGCAGCAGAGGCGCCGCAGCAACCTGGGCTTCGGTGCGCACAAGCGGGTGCAGGATTTCCCGCCGGGTCATCATGCCGCCAACGCGGCCCTCGAAATAATATTCGGTTCCAGGTTCCAGCTTTTCCGCCGCATAGGGCGCGTTGAACCAGGAAAGCGCCAACATTCCCGTATCGTCCCCTGCCAGCACATGGGAGAGCATCCGCCCGCCTTTAATGCGCCGGTCCGGGTCCCGCTGCAGCACCGTTGCCTTTACACAGCATTCCACATCAAACGGCGCTGATACTACCGTGTACGGCTGGGAATAATCAATATACCGCCGCGGATAGTGCAGCAGCAGATCCCGGATGGTATAAATGCCGAGCTTGGCAAACTTTTTGGCGTAAGCCGGGCCAACGCCCTTCAGGTATTGGATGTCGCTGTTGATATCCGGCATGGCTGCACCTCCTTCCGGTAGGGTTATAAACAAAGGACGAACATGCGTTTTGATGCACAAGTTCGTCCTTGAATGGTTTTGTCCGTTATGCCGGGATCATTCCACGCTGAGCATATAGTAGTAAACCGGCTGACCGCCATGGATATGGCTGACCTCCACGCTGGAGCCGCACTTGGACTGCACCAGTTCGGTGGTATGTTCGGCATCTTCCTCGCTGACTTCCGCACCGGAGATCACGGTGATGAACTGGCTGTCCTTTTTCTTCATGGAACGTGCCAGGCGGTAGGTCATCTTGGTAATGTCGCTGCCAGTGGCAACGATCTTACCGTTTTCCAGCGCCATGATCTCACCCTTACGGATGGGGCGGCCGTCAAACTCGCTGTCGCGGGCGGCATAGGTGATCAGGCCGGTAGCAACCTTTTCGGCGGCGGCCATCATGTTGACGGCGTTCTCCTCCGGGGCGGCTTCGGGGTCAAAGTTCAGCATAGCGGTCATGCCCTGGGGCACGGTACGGGTAGGCAGAACCAGGACCTTGCGGTCAGCCAGCTTTTCTGCCTGTTCGGCAGCCATGATGATGTTTTTATTGTTGGGCAGCACCAGAACGGTCTTGGCGGGCACGCTCTGGATGGCAGCCAGGATATCCTCGGTTGCCGGGTTCATGGTCTGGCCGCCGGAAACAACGGCATCCACACCCAGGTCCTCAAACACAGATTTCAGTCCATCGCCCGCTGCCACGGCAACAAAGCCATAGGCGCGGTCCGGGTCAACTGCAGCGTAAACAAAAGTTTCCTTTGCGCCGGTCTCGGCAGCCTTTTCCTCGGCTTCGGCCTGCTTTTCCAGGCCTTTGGCCTGCTTCTGGCGGGCCAGGAACTGCTCGTGCATGTTCTCGATCTTAAAATTGGTCAGGTAGCCATACTTGATGGCCTCGCTCAGCATCATGCCGGGGTCAGCCGTATGCACATGGCAGTTGGCCACATCGTCATCCTCGATCACAACAACAGAGTCGCCGTTGGATTCCAGAAAAGCGCGCAGGCGGGTGATGCTTGCTCCGGGATCCTTATGGACCAGGAACTGGGTGCAGTAGCCGTTTTTGATATCCTCAACCTTCATCAGGTCGTCGGTAAACACGCCCTTGCCTGCTGCGCTGGAATCCAGCTTCGGCTTGGCGGCAACCTCGGCACCGGCAACGATCTCGCCGCCGTCAAACACCTGCTTCATGCCCTCAAACACCAGCATGATGCCCTGGCCGCCGGCATCCACAACGCCAGCCTTTTTCAGCACAGGCAGCAGGTTGGGGGTGTCCTCCAGAGCTTTCTGGCCAGCTTCGCACACGGTGGCCCACAGCTGCGGCACATCGTCGGTTTCAGCGGCAACGGCAGCCTCGGCAGCCAGGCGGGTAACGGTCAGGATGGTGCCCTCGGTGGGCTTCATGACCGCCTTGTAAGCAGCTTCCACGCCCATCTGCAGGGCTTTGGCCAGGTCAGCGGCCTCGGCATTGGTTTTACCGGCCAGCGCCTTGGAAAAACCGCGGAACAGCAGGCTGGTGATAACGCCGGAGTTGCCGCGCGCACCGCGCAGCATGGCGGAGGCAGCGCTCTTGCTGGCTTCGGCCACCGTGCAGGTATCCGGCATGGCGTTCAGCTCGCTCAAGGCCGCGCCGATCGTCATGCTCATATTGGTACCTGTATCACCATCCGGCACAGGGAAAACGTTCAGCTCGTCCACGCGGGTACGTTGATTTGCAATATTGTTGGCGCCGGAAATGATGGCGTCGCGCAGTGTCTTACCAGTAATCATTCTAACAGTTGCACCTCATTGTAATTTTTGGGGAAACAAGCCGCCGGGGCAAATGCCAGCCGGGGCCCCCGCCGCTTTATTCGTCAATGATATCATCAACAAACACATCAATGCGGGCCACTTTCAGGCCGGTTGCATGTTCAACTTCATCTTTAACGCGGTGGGTAATGCTTTGCGTGATGGAAGCGATGTTCAGGCCATACCCGACTTTGATGTGCAGGGTGATGACCAGCCGCCCTTCCTGCTGGCTTACGGTAACGCCTTTTTCGGGCAGGGAGCCGTTGCGCAGCGCTTCGCGCACTGTGCTGGCGGCAGAGCTTTGGCCCATGGCGGCAATACCATAACAGTTTTTGGCAGCTTCGGCCACAAGGCCCGAGAAGTAATCATTCGTAAGCGAAATATGTCCCAAAGGATTCACTCGTGTGATCATTTGCGTTCCTCCCTATGGAATACAGATGAATTCCCAGCTTCGGGTTTAACCCTTTTGCCGGGTTCCATGTGCGTCAGTTACAGCTAACGCAATTCTATTATACACGATTTGTTTCGGTTTGAACAGAGCTTTTTGTAAAAAGCCCTGCCGAAAAGGGAACAAAATTTGCAGCCTAATTTTTTACATCGGTTTTAACAATCCATTCACAAAGTTATCCCAAACGGCGCGTATACTTAATATTGGTAAGGGTCGTACTTTTAACGCCCGCCCCGGCAGTAGATGCGGGGAGCAGCAAAAGCCGCCGTACACAGTGCTTTCCCTTTCCATCAAGATAACCTGCAAAGGAGTTATTTTCCGCCATGAATCTGTTGTTCTTTTTAACGCCAAAACAGGACGTTTTATTTATCTATGAAGATTTTACCCTGCGCCAGACCCTTGAAAAATGGTCCAACCAGCGCTTTGCCACCATTCCGGTATTAAAACGCAACGGCGAATACCTGGGTACCATGACCGAGGGCGACATTTTATGGGGCATCAAAAGCATTCACGGGCTGGATATTGACGCCAGCGAGGATATCCCCATCGCCTCTTTCCCCCGCCGCCGGGATTACAAGGCAGTTCCCGTTACCACTGACATGCACGCTTTGCTGAACGCCGCCGTTGACCAGAATTTTGTTCCCGTGGTGGATGACCGCAACGTATTTATCGGCATTGTACGCCGTACCGCAATTTTGCAGCAGGTTGCCAAAGACTATGAGAGCCCAAAGGGCAATGTGTTCCCGGAAAACACTAAAAGCAAAGCCCGCAAGGAGGCGGCATTTGTGTAAGGGCAACACCGCACAATTCCCGCCTTGCGGCTTAAGCACCGCTCCGGCAGCT
>OIAH01000507.1_pt1 | contig 15982 bp, 10 predicted proteins | sample 1580711 | NCBI WGS metagenome assembly OIAH01 (sample SAMEA3882556, study PRJEB24775) | human gut metagenome | biome: human-associated habitat; feature: intestine environment; material: feces | place: Netherlands | collected 2009/2010
CTCACCTCCGATACGGGGAATGGAAAGAACCACCACAATCAGCAGGCTGCACCACCAGAAAGCACGCTTTTCAAGCCGTATCAGCCAGCCGAGGCGTGACAGAAGCAATCCACCGAAGAACGGATACATCAGCCGGACCATACCCACATACTGCTGTTCCCAGTTCAAGGCCCAACCACCCACAATATCGCCGGCAGGAGCAGTCAGACAACGGTATACCGTAAAACACCCTGCCACAAATACCAGCACCGACAGGGCCACCTTATTGAACTTGCGTACAAACAACGCATACAGGATATTACCGATATATTCATAATAGAGCGACCATGCCGGGCCATTCAACGGATGCATTTCCGTCCAGCCGCGAATGTCGAACTTCAGCGGAAGAGGAAGCAAGGTACAGCCCAGCAACATCACCAGCAGCATTGTTCCGATGGACGTATTCTCGATAGGTGGAAAACAAGGCGACTCCTGAAAATAGAAAAAGGCAGCGCCCACAATGCTTCCCATAATCACCATAGGATGCAGGCGGATGATACGGCGTTTGAAGAAAGTGCCCACGGTCATCCGGTTCCAACGGTCATCATAAGCATAGCCGATAACAAAACCGGAAAGCATGAAGAAGAAATCCACTGCCAGATAACCATGATTGATAATTTGAGTAAGATGGCTGCCACCTGCATGTGCTTCAAAAAGATGGAAGATAATAACCATGACAGCCGCCACGCCACGAAGTCCGTCAAGAATCTCATAATGCGGTTTCGAGGCAAGATAAGTAGTTCGTGTATTCATTTTGGTATAAGATATTTATTTATTCGCGTACAAAGATAAGAGTTTTTTCCAATAAGGGAACTGATAGATATCATATAAACTCTATCAATTAATTGACAAGTATAACAGTTGTCTTTATCATTAGATACATATCACTACTTGCACCTTTTTTTCCGCACAAAAAACAGCTTTTATTATCCATAATAAAAGGGCTACACCTTTTCCTTCTCATGGTGTAGCCTTAAACACAAAAGGGTGTAGCTATCCAAGGCAAATGGTGTAGCCCTTCTTCAAAAAAGAGAGCCAAATAGGATAATAATAAAGAAAAATCAGTTAACTACTTTTCTTATAACTTTTTACCGCCCACAGATTGAAGACCAATGCAAAGACCAACACGGCTCCCAGTTGCGGAAGCAGTTCGGCAAATCCGCCACCACGGAGATAGATGGTACGCATCACCTCTACAAAATAGCGTAGCGGATTGATGCGCGTAATCCATTGCGCCCACTCAGGCATACTGTGGATAGGGGTGAAAAGACCACTCATCAGAATAAGGATAAGCATGAAGAACCACATGACAAACATGGCCTGCTGCAACGTGGTCGAATGATTGGATATGACCAGCCCGAACCCCGACACCATCGGTAGAAAAAACAGCGCCATGCCGTAGATAGTGAGGAAATGTCCCGCCGGCAGAATGCCGTAAAGTACCCATGCCAGAACGAAACAGATGGTCAGCACCACAAAACCTATCAGCCAGTAAGGTATCAGCTTGGCGGCAATGAAAGTGAACTTGCCGACGGGGGTGACATTTATCTGCTCGATGGTGCCCGCCTCCTTCTCGCCCACCACATTGAGGGCAGGGAGAAAACCGCAAATCAGCGTCAGCAGCATTACCATGAGGGCAGGAATCATGAAAAGCTTGTAGTTCAGCGTGGGGTTGTAAAGATTCTGCGTAGTGATGTCCACCCGGGGAAGCGGCTTCCCGGCAAGCCCTTGCGAAGACGACTCCGAACCCAGTTCACGGGTATAGTCACTGATGATGGAAGACAAGTAGGATCCTCCCAGACTGCCCTTCGTGCCGTTCACGGCATTGGCCGCCACCAGCAGACGAGGCGCCTCTCCCTTCACCCAATCCTTTTCGAAATCACGGGGAATCTCCAGCACGACATCTGCCGAACCTGCTTCAATGGCCAGCAAAGCCTCATCGTATGTATCGGGAAGCGCTGTCAGGCAGAAATAAGTGGATGCACCGATTTTATCTACCAGACGGCGAGACAAGACGCTGTGGTCATTGTCCACTATATTCAGATTGATGTTCTTTATCTCCAGATTGGCGGCCCAGGGCATCAGTATCATAATCATGCACGGGAAAATGAAAATCAGCTTGGGCAGGAAGGAGTTGCGGAACAACTGCTTGAATTCCTTTTCAATGAGAAACTTTATCATAAGACGATATTTTAAAGATTTTAGACATAAGAACAAAAGAACAGATTTCCCGTATCCTTTTGTCCTTATGTTCTTCTGCCTGAATAATTAATATAAAATTCATATCCGCTCTTTACTCAAGCCGATGCTTGAATTTCTTGAAACTCACCGTTATCAGCAATACCGCCATCGTGGCAAGTATGCCGACCTCCATCAGCACAAGCGAAACATCCACTCCCTCAATCATCAGCTTACGCACCGCCTGGATATACCAGCGTGCAGGAAGCACAGCTGAAATGGCCTGCAGGATAACGGGCATACTCTCAATGGGGAATATCATGCCCGAAAGCAACATGGTGGGCATCATCAGCATCAGTCCGGACACCAGCATGGCGGCAACCTGCGTCCGGGTGACCGTGGAAATCAGCAGCCCCAGCGCCAGGGAGACAAAGATGAATAGCAGCGACACCACCACCAGCCAGAACAAGCTGCCCGCCACGGGAACATTGAGCACATAGACCGAAAGCAGAAGAATGGTGGTCAAGTTGACAAACGACAGCACAAAATAGGGCACCGCCTTTGCCAGAATGATGAAAAGCGGTTTGACGGGAGAAACCAGCAGGACCTCCATCGTCCCCTTCTCCTTCTCGCGCACAATGGAGATGGAGGTCATCATGGCGCAAATCAGCATCAGAATAAGCCCCATGACACCCGGCACGAAGTTGTAGGCACTCTTCATCTGCGGATTGTACAGCAGCTTGAGCTGGGGTACAATGGCAGCGGCATGCACTCCCGGCGGAAGCATCTCCTGCCCGGCAGAGGAGATGATGTTTGCGGCATAGCCTGCCTGCATAGTCGCCATATTGGGGTCTGTGGCGTCGGAGACAAGCTGCACGCGCGCCTCGCCGGTATAAAGCTTGTCCGAGAAACGCTCGCTGAAAACAAGCGCCATGTCAATCTCCCCTCTTCCGAAAGAAGCCTCCATATCGGCGGGAGAATGCAGGCGGCGGATGACGGTGAAGTATTCGCTTGCATCCATGCGGTCGATGATACGGCGGGTAACTACGTCATTCGACGGGTCGAGCACCGCCACACGCACGTTCTTCACCTCGGTGGTGATGGCAAAACCGAAAAGGATTATCTGCACGATGGGCATGCCCAGCAGAATCAGCATCGTGCGCCGGTCGCGGAAGATATGGAAGAACTCTTTTCGGATGAAAGATATGAATTGTTTCATTGTCTATATTTATATTTAGGCTCGGATAACGCGGATTTCACGGATTCTCAGTCGGCGGTTCGCACGGCTTGGCGAGCCAGTTGTTGGAATACATCGTCCATTGTAGTGGCATTGAACTGCCGTTTCAGCTCCCCGGGAGTGTCGAGTGCACGGATGACGCCATCTACCATGATGGAGATGCGGTCGCAATACTCTGCCTCGTCCATAAAGTGGGTGGTGACAAAGACGGTGATGCCCTCGTCGGCAGCCTGGTAAATCAGCTCCCAGAACTGGCGGCGCGTGGCAGGGTCCACCCCACCCGTAGGCTCATCCAGAAAGACAATCTTGGGACGGTGGAAGATGGAGACGGAGAAGGCCAGCTTCTGCTTCCAGCCCAGCGGAAGGCTTTTCACCAGTGTATCCCGTTCCTTTTCCAGCCCGAGGCGGAGGAGCAGCTCATCCGTCTTGGGGGCAATCTCCGCTTCGGGGATGCCGTAGATACCGGCAAAGAGGCGGATATTCTCCCACACCTTGAGGTCTTCGTAAAGGGAAAATTTCTGGCTCATGTAGCCGATGTTCTTCTTCACTTCTTCGGGTTGGGAAGCCACATCGAAACCTGCCACACATGCCTTGCCGCCGGTGGGGCGGCTAAGTCCCGTAAGCATGCGCATGGCGGTGGTCTTGCCTGCCCCGTTGGCTCCCAGGAAACCGAAAATCTCGCCCCGATGGACTTGGAAGGAGATGTGGTCTACAGCGGTGAAATTACCGAACCGCTTGGTCAACCCTTCCACTTCAATCACCTTGTTTTCGTGGTTTTCCACCCGTTCGTGCTGCAAGCCCGGAGGGCAGAGGATGCCCGCAAAGCGTGTCAGGATACGGTCGGGGGTATCGATGCCTTTTATCTCTCCTTCGTTGATGATGGGGGTGGAAGCAATGATGGTGATACCCCGCTCCTTCAGTCGGCGAAGCATTCCCCAGAATTCCTTGCGGGACACGGGGTCGACGCCCGTAGTGGGTTCGTCCAGAAAGAGGACATCCGGTTTATGGATAAGGGCACAGCTAAGGGCGAGTTTCTGCTTCATGCCGCCGGACAACGCTCCGGCGCGGCGCTTGCGGAAAGGTTCTATCTGCCGGTAAATGTCGCGCACCAAATCATAATTCTCCTCGATGGTGGTGTGGAAGACGGTGGCGAAGAAATTGAGATTCTCCTCCACCGTCAAGTCCGGATAGAGGGAGAAGCGTCCGGGCATATACCCCACCCGCCTGCGGATGGCTTTGTAGTCCTTCACCACATCCAGACCGCAGACCGAAGCCGAGCCTCCGTCGGCAAGCAGCAAAGTGGTGAGGATGCGGAAAAGCGATGTCTTGCCCGCACCGTCCGGCCCGATGATGCCGAAAAGCTCACCGGGAGCCACTGACAGAGAGACACCCCGCAGGGCTTCCACGCTGCCGTAACGTTTGGAGATATTAGTTAAAGTTACAGCCTCCATACATTCCTATTTTCAGCATCCCGTCATTCTTCACGGCAATCTTTACGGCATAGACCAGATTGGCGCGCTCGTCTTTCGTCAAGATAGTTTTTGGAGTAAATTCGGAGGTATCGGAAATCCAGGTGACAACGCCAGGATATTCTTGGCGCACATCCTTGCCATAATCCGCATAAACCTTCACTTGCTGCCCCAGCTTGATTTCGGCAAGCTGTTCGGAGGTGATGTAGGCACGGAGGTAAATCTGCTCCATATCCGCCACTTTGAAAAGAGGGGTACCGGGAGCAGCCAGCTCTCCGGCTTCGGCATATTTGGCAAGGACGGTTCCCGTCAGCGGAGAGGTGATGTGGCATTTGCGCAGCTGGTCTTCTATCTGCGCCACCTGGATGCCGACGGAGGAACTTTGCCAAGTGAGGCTGCGGTCGCTGTTGCGCAGGGTGGAGTTCTGGGCGTCGAGCTGCTTGCGGAGGACTTCGAGAAGGGACTCGGCATCATCCAGTTGCTTCTGGTTGGCGGCACCCACACGGAGCAGATTGGACACACGGTCGCGTTCGCGTCGAGCCTGCACAATCTGTTCCTGAGTGGCGGCTACTTGCTTCAGGATATCAGGCCGCTGGCCTTCCACGGACTTGACACTGGCCTCCAACTGGAGTTTCTTCAGATAGAGTTGGACGGTATCTATAATGCCTACTTCCTGCCCGTCTATCAGTGTCGTGCCTTCCTCGATGTCGAAACTCAGCAGTTTTCCGGACGCCTCGGCAGAAACGATGACTTCGGTAGCCTCGAACGTTCCCGTCGCATCATATTTCGGAGTACCGCCGGTACAGGCGGCAAGGAGAAATAAAAAAGGAAATAATTTCAATGATTTCATACTATTTCAAGTTATAAATTACGGATTATAGTCATTAATTGTTCAGCGTATATTTCAGCTGCCAGATGTTCATCAGCAACTGCACCTCATGCAATGCCTTGGTCTGTCGTGCCATACTTTCGTTGGTAATCTCCCGCAGCATATCGGTCACGGTCATTGTCCCGTTCTGCACCTTGGCCTCGGCTGCACGGCGGATATTCCCACGCAGACGGATAATCTCGTCATCATCCGCCATCTGGCGGCGCATGGATACAATGCCCGCATCCTGCTGCGTAGCCTGCAGGCGAATGTTGAAAAGGAACACATCCCGGCCGGTCTCTATCTGTTGGCGGGTATTGTCTATCCTGCGGCGGTCGTTCTTCAACGTATACAGACTGCCGAAATTCCAGGACATGCGCACCCCCGCCATGTAATAGGCGTTGAATTCATCTTTCAGCATATTCAATCCCGGATTGCCGTATGCCCCTTGTACAAAAAGGCCGAAACGCGGCATCAACCGGGTGTTCAAGGCTGCCTCCTGCTGGTGGAGTTGCTCTCCTTGCGCATCGTACCAACGAAGTTCGGGACGGTTGTTCATCTGCCGGTCTATGTTTTCTTCGGCAGCCGGTTTCAATAAAACCGTTTCGGAAGAGAGATCCTTGCCCGTAAAGGCAGCAAGCATGCTGAGGTATGCACGGCGGGTGGTCTCCAATTCCACACGGTGCTGCCTGGTGTTCAGTTGCTCTACGCTGACTGCATCCAGGTCGCTCAGGGTGGCGATGCCATTGGCTATATAGTCGGCTACCTGCTTGTGGGTTCTTCCTAAATCTTCTTGCAAGAGGCTGTTCTGTTTCAGCTGTTCGTCCAACAGCAGGATGCCGAAAAAGAGCTGGTTCACCCGGTCAGTCAAGGCATACATGTCTACATGCTGTTTTTCCAGTTCCACTTCCGAGGCGGCACACGTCAATCGTTTTCTGGAACGTATATCCCCACCATCCCAGAGGGTCTGCTGCACTTCGAGCATCACCTGGTACTGGTCTTTCGAAGCAGTCTTGATGTCGAGATTAGGGATTTCGACCGGTAGCCGGGTGATGTCACTCTGGTACGTGGCCTTGCCGGATAGGGAAAACTGGGGCAAGTAACCTTTTCCGGCATTGGAGAGGTCGTACCCGCGTGCCTTTTCTATCAGTCCGTATTGCCTGACCAACGGATAATTGTCTTGCGCCCGGCGCTGGCACTCTTCCAACGTGAGCTGGGCATGTGCCAGCATGGCGGCAAGAGAAAGGGTAAAAAAGAAAACGGTTCGTTTCATATCCATTCTGTTTCTTGTTTATTCTACATGGTTTTGTTCTATACACATGCAAAGATAAAGGCATAACCCTATAACCTTACAATCCATTTGTGCGCAAAGATGTTCTAATAGTACGACATTTCGTAGAAAAAGACAAATAATAGGAACACTTTATTATCTTTGCGGTGGAAATATACATTATTCATAAAGGGAAAGATATGGAAAAGAACAAACCGATAAGCGTCGCATTCGAGGACATCCGCAACAATCCGGATTTTATAGAACATTCCGAATACAGATTTATAAACGACGATTTGGGAATGGTCATCAGTTTTCAAGCAATGGGATTCAGGCTATTCCGCACCCAGCAACCTTATCGTGCCAAAGAAGGAAGGATTGTACGCATCATGCAAGGTAAGGGCCGAATCTCCATCAATCTTATCGAATATGAAGCTACAGCCCACGATATTATTATCATCCCTGACAATTCGCTGATAGAAATATCGGAAGTCAGTCCCGACTACGAATTCCAAGTCATCATGCCCACTGCCAATTTTCTGCCCGTACTACAGAATTCCATTCTTTCGGAAGCTTATACACGAAACGGAATCCGCCTTTCATGCAACAACGAGGAATGGGCACACATCAGCAGCTTCTTCTCTTTATTGTGGAATATACTACATTGTTTGCCCTACCGCCGCGGAGCTGTACAGCACTTGATTGTCTCACTTCTCTATAACCTTAAGTATATCCACGAGCACACATGCAAGTCAACTCCGTCACGCCTTTCACGCCAGGAAGAGCTATTCCGCCGCTTCATCGCTTTGGTGAACCAACACAGCAAGCACGAACGCAGCGTCAACTTCTATGCCGACAAACTATGCCTGACACCGCACTATCTGAGCTCGGTGATACGTGAAACAAGCGGACAAACCGTGATGCAATGGATTAATCAAGCAGTTATCCTCGAAGCCAAAGTATTGCTGAAACACAGTAATCTACTGGTGTTTCAAATATCAGACGAACTGAACTTTCCCAATCCGTCGTTCTTCTCGAAGTTCTTCAAACGTATGACGGGGATGACACCGGCGGAATACCAGAAACAAACCTGACCTCAAAACAGCTGTCCTATACGGGAGCCTGACGGTCCGTCGCAAGAGTCCGCTTCCAATGCCAGCATCCCTTGTTTGGCTGCCAGTCCACCGGCATAGCCTATCAGCGTATGGTTGCTGCCCACCACACGATGGCAGGGGATGAGTATGGAGAGGGCATTTGCCCCATTGGCAGCCGCCACCGCGCGTACGGCTTTCGGATTGCCCAGCTTTCGTGAAAGCTCGCCGTAGGACACTGTTTTTCCGTAAGGGATGTTCTGCAACTCCTGCCACACCGTCCGCTGGAATTCTGTTCCGACTGCAAGCAGTGGAACATCGAATATGGTCCGCTTACAGGCAAAATACTCATCCAACTGAATGATTGCCCTTGCAATCACTTCCGAAGTGCCTTCCTCATAATCGGCATGCAGCGCCTGCCGTATACGCTTATCAACGGGTACTCTACGTTTCTCGTTCAGCATCCAGTCGCATAGGCAGAGTTTATCGCCGAAAGAGCCGAGGAGCAACTCGCCATAAGGAGATTGATAGTATTGGGTCAAAATTGTTTCCATCGAACTTAGTTTTCAGCAAAGATAGCAAATTAAATCATCATTTGTACTCCGCCCACGACTTGATAGCCAAATCATCCGGCATCATCGTGCAGAATGCATTGATGAACGCACTTGCCAGACGGGCATTCGTTATCAACGGAATATTGAGGTCGATGGCGGCACGGCGTATCTTGTAGCCGTTATCCAACTCGCCTGCGGTGAGGTTCTTCGGAATATTGACCACCATGTCTATCTCCTTGCGGTGCAGCATGTCGAGTGCCTGCGGCTGGCGTTCGGGTTCGCTGGGCCAGTAGACGCGCGTATTCTCCACACCGTTCTCCGTAAGGAAGTTGCTGGAACCACCCGTGGCAAATATCTTATACCCCTTCTTCTGAAGCATACGCGCGGCAGAAAGCATGTCCACTTTCTGCTTCGGAGTACCGGTAGAAAGCAGGATATTTTTCTCTGGAATACGATATCCCACGGAGAGCATCGCCTTGAGAATGGCGCAGGAAGTATCGCTGCCGATGCAACCCACCTCGCCCGTGCTTGCCATATCCACACCCAGTACCGGGTCGGCCTTCTGCAGACGGTTGAAGGAGAACTGGCTCGCCTTGATGCCTACGTAATCCAAATCGAACAGATTCTTGTCCGGCTTCTGTACCGGAATGCCGAGCATCACCTTCGTGGCAAGTTCAATAAGGTTTATCTTCAGCACCTTGCTGACAAACGGGAACGAACGGCTGGCACGGAGGTTGCACTCAATCACCTTGATGTCGTTCTCGCGTGCCAGATACTGGATATTGAACGGACCGGAAATATTCAGTTCGCGTGCAATCTCACGACTGATACGCTTAATGCGGCGTACCGTCTCCACATAAAGCTTCTGAGGCGGAAATTGAATCGTAGCATCGCCCGAATGTACCCCGGCAAACTCAATATGTTCAGAGATAGCGTATGCCACAATTTCTCCGTTCTGTGCCACCGCATCCATCTCCACCTCCTTGGCATGTTCGATGAACTGGCTGACAACCACTGGATGCTTCTTCGATACATTGGCCGCAAGTTGCAGGAAGCGTTCCAATTCTTCCTGATTGGAACAAACGTTCATTGCAGCACCTGAAAGCACATACGACGGACGCACAAGTACCGGGAAACCTACTTCTTCCACAAACTCGTTGATGTCGTCCATGCTCGTAAGCTCACGCCAGCGAGGCTGGTCTACACCGATACGATCCAGCATGGCGGAGAACTTCTCACGGTCTTCAGCATTGTCAATGCTTTTGGCGGAAGTACCGAGGATAGGTACCTTCTGCGCATCAAGTCGAAGGGCAAGGTTATTCGGTATCTGACCACCGGTAGAAACAATCACCCCGTGCGGATTTTCCAGTTCAAGGATATCCATTACCCGTTCGAAGGTAAGTTCATCGAAGTAGAGGCGGTCGCACATATCGTAGTCCGTAGATACGGTTTCGGGATTATAGTTGATCATAACGCTGCGATACCCCTCTTTACGGATGGTATTCAGTGCCTGCACACCGCACCAGTCAAACTCTACAGAAGAACCGATACGGTAGGCACCGGAACCCAATACGACAATGGATTTATGGTCACCCAGATAATGTACATCGTTTGCCATGCCACTGTACGTCAGATACAGATAATTAGTCTGTGCAGGATATTCGGCAGCAAGAGTATCTATCTGCTTCACTACAGGGACAATGCCAACGCTCTTACGATGATTGCGCACATAGAGGATACCGTCTTCCATGTCCCCTTCATAACCGATGGCGCGGGCTATCTGGAAATCGGAAAAACCTTGTACCTTGGCTTTTTTCAGCAATTCAAAAGGCAGATCGGCTATCTGTTTGTGGTTCTTGCTCCACTGCTCCAACTCTTTGCTGGTGTTCATGATGTTCATCAGCTTCTCCAGGAACCACTTATCGATCTTCGTCAGTTCGTGCACCTGATCAACGGTATACCCGGCACGGAAAGCTTTGGATATGACGAAGATACGCTTATCCGTCGGTTCACGGAGCGCCTTGTCTATATCAGAGATAACAAGTTCCTTATTCTCTACGAAACCATGCATCCCCTGTCCTATCATACGCAGACCTTTCTGAATGGCTTCTTCAAAAGTACGACCGATAGCCATCACCTCGCCTACTGACTTCATACTGGAACCCAGTTCCTTGTCTACACCATGGAACTTACCTAAGTCCCAACGGGGAATTTTGCAGACCACATAGTCCAATGCAGGTTCAAAGAAAGCACTTGTGGTTTTCGTTACAGAATTCTTAAGGTCGAACAATCCGTAGCCAAGACCGAGTTTTGCAGCAACGAAAGCAAGCGGATAACCCGTAGCTTTAGAGGCCAGAGCAGAAGAACGGCTCAAGCGGGCATTTACTTCAATCACTCTATAATCCTCACTTTCAGGATCATAAGCATACTGCACATTACATTCTCCTACAATACCGATATGGCGAATGATACGGATAGCAAGTTCGCGCAGCTTATGATAGTCGGAGTTACTGAGCGTCTGTGACGGAGCGATGACAATGGACTCTCCCGTATGGATGCCCAGCGGGTCGAAGTTCTCCATGTTACAAACGGTGATACAGTTGTCAAAGCGGTCGCGCACCACCTCATACTCCACTTCTTTCCATCCACGCAAGGATTTTTCCACAAGCACCTGCGGGGAGAAAGAGAAAGCTTTCTCAACCAACACATCCAATTCTTCTTCATTGTCACAGAAGCCGGAACCCAGTCCACCAAGCGCGTATGCAGCGCGGACAATCACCGGATAACCCAATTCGGCAGCAGCACGACGGGCATCAATGGCATTTTCTACGGCTTCGCTTTTAATAGTCTTTACATTGATTTCATTCAGTTTATGAACGAAAATCTCACGATCTTCCGTATCGATAATGGCTTGTACGGGAGTACCGAGAACTTTTACACCATATTTCTCAAAAACTCCGTCTTTGTAAAGGGCAACACCGCAGTTCAGTGCCGTTTGTCCACCAAAGGCAAGCATAACGCCATCCGGACGTTCTTTTTCGATGACTTTCTCTACAAAATAAGGAGTGACAGGCAGGAAGTAAATCTGGTCGGCAACGCCTTCCGAAGTCTGCACAGTAGCGATGTTCGGGTTGATAAGAACGGTGTAGATACCTTCTTCTTTCAAGGCTTTGAGTGCCTGGCTACCGGAGTAGTCGAACTCACCTGCCTCGCCGATTTTCAGTGCACCGGAACCGAGTAGCAGGACTTTCTTTATATTGTTTTCTTTCATTTCTATTTATTCATTATATTTCTAAAATCTATCTCAATTCCCCTCCTCCGTCTGAGGAGGGGAATTGAGATACTATTTTACAGCAATTTCACGAACTCATCAAACAAAAACTCCGTATCCGTCGGCCCGCTGGCAGCTTCTGGATGGAATTGTGCAGAGAACCAGGGATTCCGTTTATGCTTAATGCCCTCATTAGACCCGTCGTTCATATTGATAAACAGCGGTTCCCAATCTTCCGTCAGCGTAGTGTTGTCCACTGCATAACCATGATTCTGCGAAGTGATGAAGCAACGTTCCGTACCCACCATACGCACCGGTTGGTTATGGCTGCGGTGGCCGTATTTCAATTTGTATATCTTGGCGCCCCCAGCTTTGGAAAGCAACTGGTTTCCCATACAGATGCCGAAGATGGGCAGTTTCTCGTTCTGCATTGTCTTGCGGATATGCTGCACGGCAGCATCGCAGGTATCGGGGTCGCCAGGGCCGTTGGAGATGAACAACCCGTCGAACTCCATCCCAGTATAATCATAGTCCCAGGGAACGCGAATCACTTCCACGTCACGTTTCAGCAGGCAGCGGATGATGTTATGCTTGACGCCGCAATCCACAAGGAGCACTTTCTTCTTACCGGTTCCTTCGTTGTAACGGATAACCTCCTTGCAGCTAACTTTATCCACATAATTCACATCGGCATAAGAGGCCTCAGGCATTTCATCCGATTCATCATCAAAGGCGATACGTCCCATCATCACCCCATGCTCGCGAAGCACCTTTGTCAGTTCGCGGGTATCGATGCCCGTGATGCCCGGAATCTGTTCGCGTTTCAGCCAGTCACCGAGGCTTTCCACCGCATTCCAATGGCTATAATTTTCGCTATAATCGCTTACAATAATGGCTTCGGCATGGATATGCTCGCTCTCCATAAAAGTGGCAAGCCCATTCGGTTCGAGAGTAAAAGGCGGCACACCGTAATTGCCCACCAACGGATAGGTGAGCGTCATCAGCTGTCCGGCATACGAAGGGTCGGTCAGGCTTTCGGGATAACCCGTCATGGCTGTGTTGAAGACCACCTCTCCCACTACCGGTTTTTCAAAGCCGAACGACTTGCCGTGGAAGCGGCTCCCGTCGTCGAGGATTAGAGTTACATTTCTCATTGATTCAATTAAAATTGATAAACTTGTTCTATATAATCAATAAATGCCTTGTTCAGCAGCTTCACACCGCCCGGCGTAGGATAATCGCCGCTGAAGTACCAGTCACCCGGATGCTTGGGGCAGGCCTCATGCAGCCCCTCGAGAGGCTGGTAGACAATCTGCACTTTGGCTTTCGTCCCTTTCGGAGTAAGAAGCTCCACCATCTTGGCAGAGATTTCCTCATCAGTGAAAGGAGCATAAATCTCCTTCACGTAATTCACCATCTGTTCTTTGGGCAGGCCTACCTGCTCCTTGGACTTGCGGTAGGCGGCGGCAATTACATCGCGCATCTCGCGCTCCTTCAGCAGTTCCACAGCAGCCTTGAAGGCGATGAATTCGCTCATCTTAGCCATATCGATGCCATAGTAGTCGGGATAGCGCACCTGCGGTGAAGAGCTTACAATGACTATCTTCTTCGGCTCCAGACGGTCAAGGATACCGATGATGCTCTGCTTCAGGGTGGTTCCGCGCACTATCGAGTCGTCGATGATGACCAGATTATCCACTCCCGGGACAAGGCTTCCGTAAGTGATGTCGTACACATGGGCGGCAAGGTCGTTCCGGCTGTTTCCTTCGGCAATGATGGTACGCAGCTTGATGTCCTTGATGGCCACTTTCTCGCTCCGTATGCGCCGCGACAAGATATGCTCCAGTTCGTCGTGGCTGGGACTATGCCCCAAGGCGGCAATCTGCTGCACCTTCTCCTCGTTGAGGTAGTCGTCCAATCCCTGCAACATACCGTAGAAGGCGACTTCCGCCGTATTGGGGATGAAGGAGAAGACGGTATGGTCCACATCGTTGTCGATGGCTTTCAATATGTTGGGTACAAGTTTCTCACCCAGCAGTTTACGTTCCCGGTAAATGTCCACATCACTGCCCCGGCTGAAGTAGATGCGCTCGAAGGAACAAGGTTTCACCTCGCGCGGCTTGTTGATTTGCACGGTGCGCACCTTGCCGGCCTTGTTGATAAACATGGCTTGTCCGGGTTGCAGCTCCTTGATGGATTCGACAGGAACATTAAGGGCTGTCTGTATCACGGGACGTTCGCTGGCAAGCACCGCTATCTCGTCGTCCTGATACCAGAAGGCTGTACGGATGCCCCATGGGTCGCGTACGGCAAAAGTCTCTCCGCTTCCGGTAAGTCCGCACATCACGTATCCCCCGTCCCACTCCTTGCTCGAAGTGCGCAGTACGTTGGCAAGGTCGATGTGGTTTTCTATATAACGGGTGATGTCCATGCCTGCCAGCCCTTCCGCTTCGGCAAGGTTGAAGAGGCGCTCCACTTCGCGGTCGAGGCGATGTCCCAACTGCTCCAGCATGATGTAGGTATCGGCATATTTGCGCGGATGCTGGCCGATGGCGGTAATGCGTGCGAAGATTTCATCCACATTCGTCATGTTGAAGTTGCCGCAGAGGGCAAGATTCTTGGCACGCCAGTTGTTTCTCCGGAGGAACGGGTGCACGTACGAGATGCCGGACTTTCCGGTAGTGGAGTAACGCAGGTGTCCCATATAGACCTCCCCTGCAAAGGGCAGCACACGCTTGGCATAGTCCGCATCATGCAGCTGTTCCTTGGTCAAGTCCTTGAAGTGACCCTGCACCGTACCGAAAATTTCGGTAATGGCGCCCGAGCCGAGAGCACGCTCACGGAACATATATTCCTCGCCGGGACTGGCTTCCAGTTTCACGCAGGCCAGTCCGGCACCTTCCTGCCCACGGTTGTGTTGTTTCTCCATCAGGAGATAGAGCTTGTTGAGTCCGTACATCCATGTTCCGTACTTCTCTTCATAGTACTCCAGCGGTTTCAGCAGGCGTATCATGGCAACGCCACATTCATGCTTCAGTTCTTCCATCAGTTCATTTACAATTTACAATGTACAAAGTACAATTTATCATTTACTATTTATTTCATATTACCCTCTTTATTCCACTGTTACGCTCTTCGCCAGATTCCTCGGCTGATCCACATCCATCCCCTTGCATACTGCGATATGGTACGCCAATAACTGCAACGGTACCGTAGTAATCAACGGGTCAAGGCACTCAATTGTTTCCGGCAACTCGATACAAGTATCGGCAATCTTGCTGATAACCGTATCCCCTTTTGTCACCAGAGCGATCACTTTGCCCTTACGCGCCTTGATTTCCTGTATGTTGCTCAATACTTTCTCATAAAGCCCGTTCTGTGTAGCAATCACTACTACCGGCATTTCAGCATCTACCAGTGCGATAGGCCCGTGCTTCATTTCAGCAGCCGGATAACCCTCGGCATGGATATAAGAGATTTCTTTCAGCTTCAACGCACCTTCCAGGGCTACGGGATACGAATATCCGCGTCCCAGATAAATAAAGTTATGCGCATACGTGAAAATCTTGGAAAGCTCTGCAATGCTGCCGTTCAGCTTCAGCACTTCTTTCATCTTATCAGGAATACGGTTCAACTCCTGCACGATGGCAAGAAATTGCCCCTCATCTATCGTATTCTTCTCTTTGGCAAGCGTCAGCGCCAGCATGGTGAGCACTGTCACCTGTCCCGTAAACGCTTTGGTGGAAGCCACTCCGATTTCAGGGCCTACGTGGATATAAGAGCCCGTATGCGTAGCCCTCGAAATAGACGAACCAATCGCATTGCAGATGCCATAGATAAATGCCCCACGGCTCCGCGCCAGTTCCACAGCTGCCAATGTATCCGCCGTCTCGCCACTTTGCGAAATCGCAATCACCACATCCTTACTGTCTATCACCGGATCACGGTAACGGAATTCTGAAGCATACTCCACTTCCACCGGAATGCGGCAAAGACTTTCTATCA
>OIAH01000518.1_pt1 | contig 15777 bp, 14 predicted proteins | sample 1580711 | NCBI WGS metagenome assembly OIAH01 (sample SAMEA3882556, study PRJEB24775) | human gut metagenome | biome: human-associated habitat; feature: intestine environment; material: feces | place: Netherlands | collected 2009/2010
CAGCCGCCGGAGCGGTGCTTAAGCCGTCAGGCGGGAATTGTGCGGTGTTGCCTAAGATTTATGCCCGTCCGGGGCGTCGGGGACGCCGCCCCTACAACAAATTTGTTGGTTCGTTATACATTCTTAATGAAAAATCGGATTAGGCCCCGGCGGGGTCGGGTGACCCCGCCCTACCGAGAGTTTACAGGTTTGTAACGCGATTTAAAACGATTTGTAGGGAACGGTCTTGACCGTTCCGGGTGTTTTCCTTATTTCTCTTTTGTTGGAATATTGTCCATGGGTTTCGGAACGGTCAAGACCGTTCCCTACAGAGCAAAAATACATAGAAAGCAATACATGACAACAGGCAGCAGCCCACAAAATAGGGCCGCTGCCTGATTTTTTATTTATTTTGTTGTATTACGATTAAAGTTTCTTCGGTTCCTTCTTTTCAAAGAAGGAACCAAAACTCCCGTAAAACACTCACGCACCCGGCAGCAGGGCAACGGCATCGCGCAGGATGGTGAGAGGGTCCTCGCCGCGCAGGACATGCAGGCTGATGTAGGGGCGGCCTACGGCGTTGTAGATCACGCGGTGCGGCATGGCATCCATCATGGCCCCCATCTGCGCCGGGGTCACAACATCGGTGTACAAAATCAGATTGTCATTGCGCTGCACGATCTCCACAATGCCTGCGCGGGCGGCTGTCACGCGCACCAGGCTGATGTCCACCAACCCCTGCACACTGCGCGGCGGGTCGCCGTAACGGTCAATCAACTCATCCAGTACATCCGTGGCATCGTCACGGGTGGTGATGGCCGCAATCTTCTTGTAGGCTTCGATCCGCCCGGCGGCATCGGGAATGTAGCTTTCCGGCAGATAGGCATCCACCGTAATGTCAACAAGGCAATCACTCTTGTCCGGCGCAGCAGGCTCGCCGCGGGCGGCTGCAATGGCCTGGTTCAGCATTTTTACATACAGCTCGTAACCAACCGCTTCCATGTGGCCGTGCTGGCTGTGGCCCAGCAGGTTGCCCGCGCCGCGGATCTGTAAATCGCGCATCGCAATGCGGAACCCGGAACCAAAAGAGGTAAACTCCCGGATGGCTGAAAGCCGCTTGGAGGCAATTTCCGTCAACACTTTGTCGCGCTGGAAGGTGAAATAGGCATACGCCTTGCGGTTGGAGCGCCCCACACGGCCGCGAATCTGGTACAGCTGTGAAAGCCCCATGCGGTCCGCATTCTCAATAATCAGGGTGTTGCAGTTGCGCACATCCACGCCGGTTTCAATCAGGGTGGTGCAGACCAGCACGTCGATCTCGTTGTCCAACAGCTGCTGCCAAACCGAGGAAATCTGCTCCTCCGTCATTTTGCCGTGGGCGATGCCGACCCGCGCACCCGGCACCAGCTTTTGCACCTTGGCGGCGCACTGCTCAATGGTTTCGACTCGATTGTACAGGTAATACACCTGCCCGCCGCGGGCCAGCTCACGCCGGATGGCTTCGGCAATAATGGCATCGTCATATTCCAGCACATAGGTCTCAATGGGCTGGCGCTCAAAGGGCGGCTGTTCAATGGTGCTCATGTCCCGGATGCCGGACAGTGCCATGTTCAGCGTGCGGGGGATCGGCGTGGCCGAAAGGGTCAGCATGTCCACCCCGATAAAGTTTTCTTTCAGCTTTTCCTTGTGTTTTACGCCAAAGCGCTGCTCCTCGTCAATGATGACAAGGCCCAGGTCTTTGAACTTTACATCGTCCGAAAGCAGGCGGTGGGTGCCCACCACAATGTCCACTGTGCCGTCTTTCAGGCCGCGGATGGTCTCTTTCTGCTCTTTGGCGCTGCGGTAACGGCTGAGCAGCCCGATGCGGATGGGAAAGGCCTCCATGCGGGCGATGGCCGTGTTGAAATGCTGCCAAGCCAGAATGGTGGTGGGGGCCAGGATGGCGCACTGCTTGCCGCCCATCACGCATTTGAACGCGGCGCGCAGGGCAACCTCAGTCTTGCCCACGCCGACATCGCCGCACAGCAGGCGGTCCATCGGCCAGGGCTGCTCCATATCATGTTTGATCTCCGCCGCGCTGGAAAGCTGGTCCGGCGTTTCATCATAGGCAAAGCGCTGCTCAAAATCTCCCTGCCAGGTATCATCTGGCGGGAAGGCATGACCGTGCGCCCTTTTGCGGCGGGCGTACAGCTCAATCAGTTCCTTGGCCATCTGCTCGGTAGCGGCGCGCACCTTCTTGCGGGTCTTGGTCCACTCGGCCCCGCCCAGGCGGCTGAGCTTGACATTCTCCGAATCCCCCGGCGCGGTGTAGCGGGAAAGCAGGTCCAGCTGGGTGACGGGAACATACAGCACATCTTTTTTATCGTACTCAATGCGCAGGTAGTCTTTGGTAACGCCCTGAACCGCCATTCGCTGGATGCCCGCATACCGGCCAATACCGTGGTTCTGGTGCACCACCAGATCGCCCGGCGTGATCTCGGTCAGGCTGTTCAGGGCATCCTTGGCTTTTTTGCGCTTTTTCTTCTGGGAGCTGGTTTCGCCAAAGGCACGGCCTGTCAGCAAAGCATACTTGGCAAACGGAAATTCGCACCCAGTGGAAAGGTGCCCCGCCAGAACCTGCACCAGCCCGGCAGCGGGGGCTGCTGCAGCATCGGTGGTAACCAGAATGCCTTTATCGCGCAGGTCGCGTGCCAGACCGGCTGCGGCACGGTCGGTGCCGGCCAGCAGGGTAACGGTATAACCGGCATCGCACAGCGGTTTCAAATCCTCCAGCAGCCCGGCGACTTCGCCATTCCAGGCAGGCAGGGTGTGAGCCGGGGCGTTGATGATATCTTTCAGCGGCTGATCCGGCATGCTGCGGGCAAAGTTCTCGGCACAGATGGTGCGGTAGTGTCCGGTTTTGGACCACAGGTAGCTTGGGTCCGCGTACAGGTTATCCAGCCCGGCGCAAAGGACGCCGTCAAGGATCAGGGATTTCAGTTCCTCGCCCCGGCGGTAGGCGGTCGCGCGGTCGGCTTCCCGGATGGAAGCAGGCTCTTCGGCCACAAGGATCGGGTCGTCAAAATAATCCAACACGGTGGCGGGATGGGGGTAGCGCACGGCCAGGTATTTGTCCATGTTGACCGGCACGGCACCGCCATCCAGCAGGTCCAGATCGGCGGCCATACAGTCTGCCATGGCGGTTTTCTTTTTGCCGCGCTGCTTGGCCAAAAAGGCCCGAAGCTGCTCGGCGGCATCGGCAGGCTTGCCGAACAGAACTTCCCGCGCGGGGCTCAGGTAAAACTTATCAATGGCATCCTCGCGGCGCTGGGTGGTCAGGTCAAAGGTGTGTAGGGTATCGATCTCATCACCCCAAAATTCCATACGAACGGGCATTTTCTGGTCGGGAGCAAAAATATCCACAATATCGCCGCGCACAGAGAACTGGCCGGGGCCATCCACCTGGGCCCGGCGGGTGTAGCCGGCACCAAACAAAGCGGCCAGCAGGTCATCCCGCAGCAGAGTATCCCCCGCATGGAGGGTGCGGGTGTTGGCGCAGAAATCCTCTTTTGGGGTGGTGAACTGGGTCAGGGCTTCCGCAGGCACAGCCACGGCGCGCAGCCGCCCGCCTACCAGCTCGCCCAGCACAGCCAGGCGGCGGTACTCGTATTCGCGGGCAGTGCCCTCAATGGGGCGCAGCACATAGTCCCGCGCCGGGAACACGGCGGCGGGAATGCCCAGCGTATTCAGGTCAGCAGCAAAGCGGGTGGCTTCGGCCTCGCCGGGGGTCACGATGCATAGCGGCTTATCCAACTGGCGGCACAGCGCGGCATACACCTGTGCGCGGCCGGATGCGGGCAGCCCAAACAGGGCGCATGCACCTTTACCGGAAAGCGCGTGGCTCAGTTTTTTGTATTCGGTTGTGGTGGTAAACAATGCGTCAAACATGGTGCCTCCTGCGCTTGCGCATGATAGGGCGGGTGATGTATAATTTTGAGGATACGAGTAATACGAGAGTTTTGCCCCTTCTTTGAAAAGAAGGAATCGAAAAAGTTCGGCAGAATAAAGAAATCAAATAATGCTGCAATAAGGAGCAGAATATAGAAAGATGACAAAACATAAAAATGTAGCGCTGGATGAGCTGCGTATTCTGGCGGCGCTGATGGTGCTGGGCGTGCATACCGGGCAGAAAGTTGGCCTGGGGGATGCCGCCGCGGTTGGCGCGCAGGGGGTGCAACTGTTTTTTGTGCTCAGCGGGTACCTGGCCGCGGCCAGCCTGAGCCGCCACCCGGAGCCGCTGCCGTATTACCAGCGCCGCATCCGGCGGATCCTGCCGCTGTACTGGCTGGTGCTGGTGCTGCGCTGGCTGTTCGATGCGGTACGCTATCTGGCGGCGGGCGCCAGTGCAGCCCAGCTGTTTGGCCCCGGCGGGCCGTGCGGGCCGGGTTACCTGCGGTACTTTGTATTTTTGCAAATGTGGCTGCCCAGTGATAACTGGATGCTGTGGAACAACCGCAACGTGCTGTGGACGATGAGCGCCTTTGCGTTCTTTTATCTGCTGGCCCCGTGGCTGTACCGGCTGTGCAAACGCTTTTGGGGTGCGCTGGCGTTGCTGGTGGTCTGCCTTGCGGTGAAGGGCAGGATCGGCGGCTTAATTGAAAGCAGTCTGGCGGCTTTCCCGGCAGAAGCCAACATCAGCGAGTTCAGCGCAAAAACGCCGGTCATGACGCTGTACTGCTTTATCTTTGGCATGGCGGCGTTTGCGGCAGTGCGGGAGAACAAGCAGTTTTTATACGGAGCATTCTGCATTCTGCTGGCAGTGCTCACCAACTTCCAGCGGGCGGGGTTCGAGTGCGTGTTTACGGTGCTTGTTCTATTGGCCGTGCAGAACCCGCAGGGCGTTGGCCTGGCGGAAAATCAGAAGTTCGCCCAAGCCGTGGAATTTGTGGGGGCGGGCAGCTTTTGGCTGTACCTGGCCCACCCGCTGGTGCTGGAGCTGCTGCCCAACACCGCGATGGGCGGCGCAGCCGCGTGGCTGTGCTTCGCCGGGGTATATGCCGTCTGCCTGATGGTGTGCTATGCGCTGTATACGCTTTTTGTGCGCCGGTATGAGCAGCGCTTTGCGTAACCATTGTACTATATTTGCAGCAAAACGGCAAAGTGAATTTTGAGAGAAGCGTTGCATGGAACGACAAATGGCGGGCGGCCCAGATGGGCCGCCCGCTTTGGCATTTGTATGATTGGAAAAGCTGTGCTCTTATCTTGTAGAGAATGTGAGGACGAACATTGTTCGCCCGCGGACGTTGGCCGTATGCAGGGGGGAATATGTGGCAAGACCCGTCATGCGGGACGATGACGAGCATCGTCCCCTACAAACCATTTGCAGCGTTTATCACCATCGGCAAAGTTTTCCACAGTGCGCACACCCCTGCAGGTGTTCCATTAAACCACATCCGGTGTCATGATGGATTGCAGATTTGAAGTGAGAACACTTCCTTTGCGGGCATCTTACACAGAAAACAGGAAGGGGCGCACACTGTGCGCCCCTACGGAACGCCTATCCGCGCTCAGTGGTTGAATTTATTCTGCGCTTCGCCCAGCTTGCCGGCCATCAACAGGCGGCAGGCGGCTTCCACGTCGGTGTGGCGGCCGGTCACAAGCTTGGCGTCATCGGGTGGGAACTTGCCCAGCACCCAGTCAGCCAGATCATAATCCGGGCGCGGCTTGGCGCCAACGCCAATGCGGATGCGGTAAAAATCCTCGCCGCCGGTGGAAGCGATAATGCTCTTTAGCCCGTTGTGCCCACCAGCAGAACCGGAGGGCCGGATGCGGATGTGCCCCGGCTCCTGTGCAATGTCATCGCACAACACAATAATGTGGTTGCGCGGGATCTTGTAAAATGCCGCGGCGGGGGCGATGCTCTGGCCGCTCAGGTTCATGTAGGTCAGCGGCTTTAGCAGCATCACTTTGCGGCCGTCCACCTGGGCAATGCCGTAAAGGCCCTGCCATTTGCTTTTGTTGATCTCGCACCCCCAGGCTTCGGCCAACGCATCCAGCGCGGCAAAACCGGTGTTGTGGCGGGTGCCGTCATATTTCGGCTCCGGGTTGCCCAGACCGGCAATCAGCCAGTCTGCCCCGGAACCACCTCCAAATAGTCCCATAGTAAAAATCCTTATAGTAATTTTGTGATTTTAGTATGCACCAGGGGCAAAGCGTTCCACTGTGTCCCGGATGGTATCCAGGAAGGATTCTGCACCTAAGGTGTTGACCTTGAAAAACACAGCCTGGCTGCCGCCGGATGTGATGGCGGAAAGCCGGATCTGCCCGTCAGCTTCCAGCAGGGTCAGGCTCATGGTAACGCGGCCATTGCCAATGGCACTGTAGCGTTCGTATACCCGCACGGCACAGCGGCCGGTGCTGAAGTTGAAATCACTGGAACCTTCCAGCGTGGCCGAAACACTTTGTTTTACAACAGCGTCCAGCTCGGTCAGGATGGTGGTAAAATCCCCGGTCAGGGTGCGTTCCAAAATGGCCATGGCAGCAATCCTCCTTGCAGCAGGTCAGGGGGCATCAGTCGTTTTTCTTTTCGGCTTCCAGCTTCTGTTTTTTGGCAACGTATTTTTCCAGCTTCTTGGCGCCCCAGGCGGCAACTTCGGCCTGCTTGGCGCGCTCAATGCCCAGGGCACCGTCCGGCACATCGTGGCCGATGGTGGAACCGGCAGCGGTAAAGGCGCGGCTGCCCACCTTGACCGGCGCCACCAGGTTGGTGTTGCAGCCGATGAACGCATAATCGCCGATGGTGGTGCGGTACTTGCCCTCGCCGTCATAGTTGCAGGTTACGGTGCCGCAGCCAAAGTTGCAGTACTTGCCCACATCGGCATCGCCAATGTAAGTCAGGTGGCTGACAGTGTTGCCCTCGGCAAAGTTGGCGTTCTTGGTTTCCACATAAGCGCCCAGGTGCACGCCCTCATCCGTCACGGTGCCGGTGCGCACATGGGTAAAGGGGCCAATCTTGTTGTTGGGGCCCAGATGGCTGTCATAACACTGGCTGGCGTTCACGGTGGAACCGGCCTCAACAATGGTGTTCTCCAATAAGGTATTGGGGCCGATGACGCAGTTTGCCCCGATGACGGTTTTGCCGCGCAGGATGCAGCCCGGCAGGATCACTGCGCCGGGTGCAATCTCAACTTCGGGGTCAATAAAAACCTGGTCGCTGATGAACTCCACACCGTTCTGCAGGTGCTTTTCAAAAGTTTCTTCAAAGGCCGCTTTGGCGGCAAGGTATTTGGCTTTCGCTTCGGACATAAAAATACCCCTTTCTGTTTTGGGCCAAAAGAGTATACGACCCTACAAAAAAGCCCCGGAACAGGGCTGAAGCCTGCCGGGGCGGGATGAATTGAAAAAAGTGTTGCAGGATGTAATAAAATAATATTTCCCAACTTCTCACCCATTATAATTTACCGCATTTTTGGTCAAATTGCAAGAGCCTGACCCCAAAACTTTGTAAGATTTTCGGCGAAAATATTCGCCATTTATTTAACAATGTACTGGAAATTCCGGGCTGAGTCTGTTATAATGGACTTTGCAAGAGAGAAAATTCTTATTTTGCGGGTGTGCGCGGCACACCGGGAAGAAACCGTAATTTTGTTGGAGGTAACCTATGAGCAAGAAGTTTTTGTATTTGTTCAAAGAGGGCCATGACGCATTTGGCGGCGACCAGACGACCATGAAGAACATTCTGGGCGGCAAGGGCGCTGGTCTGGCAGAAATGACCCATGCCGGCATGCCGGTTCCTCAGGGCTTCACCATCACCACCGAAGCCTGCACCCAGTACTATGCTGACAACCGTGAGATCAACGATGAGATCAAGGCTGACATCTTCAAGTACATGGGAATCCTGGAAGAGCAGACTGGCAAGAAGTTCGGCGATATCGAGAACCCGCTGCTGGTTTCCGTTCGTTCCGGTGCACGTCAGTCTATGCCCGGCATGATGGATACCATCCTGAACCTGGGCCTGAACGACCAGGCTGTTGAAGGTCTGGCAAAGAAGACTTCTAACCCCCGTTTTGCATATGACTGCTACCGCCGCTTCATCCAGATGTACTCTGACGTCGTCATGGAGCTGGGCAAGAGCTTCTTTGAAGAGCGTATCGACGCTATGAAGGAGCGCAAGGGCGTTAAGCAAGATATCGAGCTGGACGCTGAGGACCTGAAGGAACTCGTCAAGGAGTTCAAGGCCATCTACCTGGAGAAGCAGGGCGAAGAGTTCCCGCAGGATCCGAAAGAACAGCTGATCGGCGCTGTCAAGGCCGTCTTCCGTTCTTGGGATAACCCGCGCGCCAACGTTTACCGCAAGATGAACGAAATCCCCTACGAGTGGGGCACTGCTGTCAACGTTCAGCAGATGGCTTTCGGTAACTCCGGCATGCGTTCCGGCACCGGTGTTGCTTTCACCCGTAACCCCGCTACCGGCGAAAAGAAGCTGATGGGCGAGTACCTGATCAATGCTCAGGGCGAAGATGTCGTTGCCGGCATCCGTACTCCTTCCCCGATCAGCAAGCTGCACGAGGAAATGCCTGAGGTTTACGATCAGTTCGTTGAGATCGCAACCCGCCTGGAAAACTACTACAAGGATATGCAGGACATGGAGTTCACCATCGAAGATGGCAAGCTCTTTATGCTGCAGACCCGTAACGGCAAGCGCACCGCACAGGCTGCTCTGCAGATCGCCTGCGACCTCGTTGATGAGGGCGTTATCGATCAGCGCACCGCTGTACTGCGCGTTGAGCCCAAGCAGCTGGATACCCTGCTGCACCCGCAGTTTGACGCTGCTGCCCTGAAGGCTGCTGAAGCAATCGGCAAGGGCCTGGCCGCTTCTCCGGGATCTGCCTGCGGTCGCGTTGTCTTCAGCGCTGAAGATGCTGAAGAGAAGGTCAAGGACGAAGCTTGGAAGAAGGTCGTTCTGGTTCGTCTGGAAACCAGCCCCGAAGATATCGTCGGCATGCAGGTTTCTCAGGGCATCCTGACCGTCCGCGGCGGCATGACCAGCCACGCAGCTGTTGTTGCACGTGGCATGGGTACCTGCTGTGTTTCCGGCTGCGGCAATGATAACGATGTTGCTATCGATTACGATGCAAAGGTTATCACCATTAACGGCCACACCTTCCATGAGGGTGACTGGATGAGCATTGATGGCTCTACCGGCAACATCTACGAAGGCCAGATCGCTACCGTCGCTTCCACCGAGAACGCTAACTTCAAGCGCTTTATGAGCTGGGCTGACGAAGCACGCCAGATGAAGGTTATGACCAACGCCGATAACCCGCGCGATGCACAGAACGCTGTTGATATGGGCGCTGAAGGCATTGGCCTGTGCCGTACCGAGCATATGTTCTTCGCTGAGGATCGTATTGCTGCTGTGCGTGAGATGATCTGCGCACGTACCGTTGAAGAGCGCAAGGTTGCTTTGGCTAAGGTTGAGCCGTTCCAGGAAGCTGACTTTACCGCTATGTACCGCATCATGGGCGATCGTCCGATGACCATCCGTTATCTGGACCCGCCTCTGCATGAGTTCCTGCCCACCAAGGCTGAGGATATCGAAGCCCTGGCAAAGGATATGGGCATGACCACCGAAGAGCTGAACAACGTTGTTGTCAGCCTGCATGAGTTCAACCCCATGATGGGCCATCGTGGCTGCCGTCTGGCCGTTACCTATCCGGAAATTGCCGAGATGCAGACCAATGCTGTGATCAAGGCTGCCATCAAGGTTTCTGCTGAGACCGGCAAGATGATCACCCCGCACATCATGGTGCCCCTGGTTGGCGAAGTGAAGGAGCTGAAGTACGTCAAGGACGTCATCGTCAAGACTGCTGACAAGCTGATCGCTGACGCTGGCGTTGACATGAAGTACCAAGTTGGCACCATGATCGAGATCCCGCGTGCTGCCCTGACCGCAGGTGAGATCGCTAAGGAAGCTGACTTCTTCAGCTTCGGTACCAACGACCTGACCCAGATGACCTTCGGCTTCAGCCGTGACGATGCTGCTAAGTTCCTGACCGCTTACTATGATACCAAGATCTACGAGAGCGATCCGTTCCAGCATCTGGACCAGATCGGCGTTGGCAAGCTGGTTAAGATGGCTGCCCATGACGGCCGCGCAACCAACCCCAACTTGGGTCTGGGCATCTGCGGCGAGCACGGCGGCGACCCCTCCAGCGTTGAGTTCTGCCACAACGTTGGCCTGGATTACGTTTCCTGCTCTCCGTACCGCGTTCCCATCGCACGTCTGGCCGCTGCTCAGGCAGCTATCAAGAACCCCCGCAAGTAAGAGTTCTGTCATTCACCATTGGATTTGATGAAGCACAAACCTTCTATAAATCCCATGGATACGGCATAAAACCGTCAAAATGGCATGATTTGACCGTGGAGGTTTATATCTAATCGCCAAAACCCCCGTACATTCCCAATTGGGCAATGTGCGGGGGTTTTTTATTGTTATTTTGGGCTGTTTGTACAAATCTAAACGGGAACGCAAAAATGTATTCTGATTTCAAAAATACATTTTGTCCATGAAAAGAAGCTCTGCACCTATCCCCGGACGGACAGCCGTTATCTGACTTCGGATATGGCGGCGAGTCTGCCGGAGCTGGTCCGGCTCACCGCTGGGGCGCTGCCCTTTGCCGCTGGTATGGAGCTTGCCTGCAATGCGGCCCAGGTCATCAATGACAAGAAAGTGACCGACCACCATGCGGTGATCCCCACCCGCAACCTCCAGGGCGCAGACCTGTCCGGCCTGCCGGTTGGTGAAAAGGCGGTGCTGGAGCTGGTGGCCCTGCGGCTGCTGTGCGCCGTGGCGGAACCTCATACCTATGCGGAAACCGCAGTGACGGTGGAGTGCGCCGGTGCTGAGTTTGCTGCCAAGAGCCGCACGGTGAAGCAACTCGGCTGGCGGGCGCTGGATGCTGCCTACCGTGCTGGGCTGAAAAATGCGGAGCCGGACAAGGAAATCGAGGACAAGGCTCTGCCGGAGCTGTCTGAAGGTCAGACGCTGCCCCTTTCTGGTGCTGCCGTCAAGGAGGGCAAAACCACCCCGCCCAAACATTTTACGGATGTTATATGCTATGAAAGGGGGATAAGAAATCGCCCATAGAAAGGAGAATTGACCCATGAAAACAAAGCAAACAGGAAGCGGAAAAATCACAGCCCTTTATGAGAGGTTGAGCCGCGACGACGAACTGACAGGCGACAGCAATTCGATTATCAATCAAAAGAAGCTGCTTGAAGATTATGCAAAATCGCATGGCTTTACTAACTGCGTCCACTTTACCGACGATGGGTGGTCTGGGGCTAATTTTGACCGTCCGAATTGGAAGCGCATGATTGAAAGCATTGAAAGCGGCGAGGTTTCCCATGTCCTTGTAAAAGATTTAAGTCGCGTCGGTAGGGATTACTTGCAAGTGGGATTTTATACCGAAGTGATGTTCAGAGAAAACGGCGTGCGCTTTATCGCCATTGCCAACGGTGTAGACAGCGACAAACGGGAAAGCAGCGAGTTTGCGCCGTTTTTGAACATTATGAACGAGTGGTATGTTCGTGACTCCAGCCGCAAAATCACAACTGTTTTACGGGCAAAGGGAATGTCCGGCGCACATTTGACAAACCATTGCATATACGGCTACAAGAAAGACCCGAATGATAAAAACCATTGGATTATTGACGAGGAAGCCGCCGAGGTAGTACGCCGGATTTACCGAATGGCGATAGAGGGCAAAGGCCCGTATGAAACCGCCCGTATTCTTGCGTTGGAAAAGATAGAAAGACCGTCCTACTATCTTGCACAGCGCGGCATGGGAAATCACAAGTCAAACTACAATTCAACCGAGCCTTACGCATGGCGCGGCAATACAATTTCCGATATTCTGTCAAAGCCGGAATACATGGGGCATACAGTAAACTTTCGGACTTACAAGGAAAGCTACAAGGACAAACGCTCCAAAGCGACACCCAAAGAGGATTTAGTTATCTTCGAGGACACACAGGAAGCCATCATTGACAAAGAAACATGGGAGCGCGTACAGTCATTGAGAAAAACAATCCGCAGAACTGACACCATCGGAGAAGCCAACCCCTTAACCGGCTTAATGTTTTGTGCCGATTGTGGGGCGAAGATGTATAACCATCGAGGGAAAGCGGGAAAGGCGCGGGATTGGGCGGGGCGACCAAACGGGAAAAGGCGTCCAGACCGCGACGAATACAACTGCTCCCGATACGATTTAGGAAATCAGCGATATGACACCTACTGCACCACCCACCTTATCCGCACCGTTGTTGTAAATGAACTGCTACTTGAAGCGATAAAGGAAGTATGCAACTACGCGCAGAACAATGAAGCTGCCTTTATTGAACAAGTCTGCTCCGCTTCTGGGGAACGGCAGAAAAAGACTATCAAGACCATACGGCAGAGGAAACAGCGCAGCGAGAAACGCGCCGATGAATTGAGCCGCTTGATACGAAAGCTCTATGAGGATAATGTCAATGGGAAACTTTCTGATAAGCTCTTTGAGCAAATGCTACACGATTTTGAACTTGAATTGGACGGACTGAACACAAGCATTACCCAAGACCAACAGGAGCTTGACCGTATCAGCAACGAGAGCGTCAATGCGGAAAAGTTTATCGCTCTTGTGAAGCGGTACACAGATTTTTCCGAGCTTACCCCCGCCATGATAAATGAGTTTATTGAAAAAATCCTTGTCCACCAAGCGGAGGGCAAAGGGGCAAGCCGCACACAGGAAATTGAGATTTTCTTTAACTTCGTGGGCAAGGTGGAAATCCCACACGAGGAAGTGGAACTGACGGAGGAAGAAATCGCCGCGATAGCCGAACAGGAACGCCGACGGGCAAAGAAAGCCGAGTACAACCGCCGCTATATGCAGAAAAAACGCAAACAATGGAAAGAGCAGCAAGAACAGGCACAGGAGCCGCAAGAGCCTATCGAGCTTCCTCTTGTGCAGGACGAGAAAGGAGCATTGAGCGCATGAGAAGATTGATTGACAATGGGAAACACGCCCGCCGCCAGACTGCCCTATATCGGGCATTACGGGCGATTGCGGAAGGCCTACCTTGAGGGCTACCGTCCCGACCTCTATGCTGCCCTTACCGCCAGCGAAACGCTCTTTGAGCATTGTGCCGAGATTGACGCAGCAGCCCGAAGCCGAATTAACCTTATCATGCCGCAGCTTGTTAAGAGCGCGGGAGCCACTGAGGAATTAAAGGCGAAAGACCAGCTTGCGTGGGTAGGATTGATGAACACTTGCAAGGCTCAGGCAGAGGAAATCATCAAGTTTGAGCTAATCTATGTTTGACGGTCAAGAGCCGGAAAAAACGGAAATCACGCGATAGGAGCTGCCCGGACGAGGAATGGTTCATCGGGGCGGTTTCTATTTGAAAATCCTCATTTTCCCCAAGTCAAGAGCCGGGAAAAACACCCGAAAAATGCCCCTATTGCGTAACAGGGGCGCAGAAAGGAGCGTTTATGAGAACAGGGCTTACGAAGCAGGAAAAGACCACCGATATTTGGTTTGACGAGAAAGACCCGCTGATCTATATCCGCACACACAACACCGACCTCAAGAACAGGCTGACCGCCTACGCCGCAGCGCACCCCAGCGAGTGCCGCCAGACCGACGCAGACCCGGACACGGGCTGCATGGAGTTTGAGATTGCAAAGGGGCGTTTCTCTTTCCGTCTGACCGCCCCATACAGTGAGGAACGGAGGAACGCCGCCAGCGAAGCGGCGAAAGCTAACGCAAGCAATCTGACGCGAAGTGTGATATAATTTTTTTGAAAAAGTTTGAGATTTGATGTAGTATTTGCCGCTGAAACCGTAGTACATAGGTGAAGCCCGAAAGGAGGCGGTGTGATGATAGACGACGAAAAAATCATAGAAATGTTTTTTGGACGTTCAGAACAAGGCATACGAGAGCTGGATATAAAATACGGAAAGGTCTGCCACAATCTTTCCTACCATATCGTAGGCAGCAGACAAGACGCGGAGGAATGTGTAAACGACGCTTATTTAGGCGCATGGAACGCCATTCCCCCGGCACGACCTAACCCGCTGCTATCTTATCTTGTTAAAATCGTTCGGAACATTTCACTCAAAATCTATTGGAGAAAGGAAGCAGCCAAACGAAGCAGCCATTACACGATTGCTTTGGAAGAAATTGAAGCCTGTATAGCAGCCCCGAATACAGTAGAAGCAGAAATCGAAGCCAAAGAGTTAGCCCGTATCATTGAAGCATTTTTAGACACGCTGACTACCGAAAACCGCGTTATTTTCATGCGCCGCTATTGGTTTTCCGACAGCTATAAGGACATAGCCGAGTTTATGGGGCTTTCAGAAAAAAACATTTCTGTCCGGCTGACCCGTATCCGCGAGAAGATGAAGCAATATTTGATTGAAAGAGAGGTATTCGTATGAATGCAAAGAAGTTTTCCGACGCTATGAGCGAGCTTGACACAAAATATGTCGATGAAGCTCTCAACTACAAGAAGAAAGCCAAAAAGCCCATTTGGGTAAAGTGGGGGGCTATTGCAGCTTGCTTTGCAGTAATTGCTGTTTTAGGCGTAGGCGTATTTCAAAATGGATTGTTCGGGAACAAAACTGACATTGCCACTTTGGACAACGGAAATGAAATCATCTTTGTAAAATCGGAAACTGCTGGCTCAAGCATTGACATTGACGGGACTATAACAACAAGGCAACTTACGGAAACGGAAGCTGCATCTCTTTTTCCAAACTTGACCGTTACAGCTCATGCAGTTTTTCGTGTTGATGATACTGTTTCCGACAGCAACAAAGAATTGATTGGTTTTGAGGGAAAAATCGAAAATGCCAAAGTGGTAATATCTACAACGGATATAGCACTACTTGATACGAAGATTGTAGGAAGTGAAGAAAGTAGCGAAGTAAATGGCACAAGCGTGACGGCAGGATATTTTGTAACAGACCGGAACAGCGTGGGAGAACAGAATGTAATTTACTATGCGACTTTTAAGTTGGGAGATAGCACCGTATATGTTGAAAATGCGGGTGCAAAAACTGAAAGCGAAAGTGTGAAAAACGATTTGGCTACCATTATCCAAGAGCTGATAAATAATGGTGCGCTTGACCTAAGTTCTTTCAACGGATAACCCCATGAAAATTTAATACTACCATCAGGACAGCCGAGAAAATCGACTGTCCTTTTTCTATGCCGACAGGCAGAAAGGAGCGGCCAGCTATGACGAAACCGAGAGAGAAAACCCGCGAGGAATTGACTGCCGAGATTGAGGACGGAAAGAAGAAAATCCGGCAGTTTGAGAACAGGGAAAAGATGTTGCGTCAGAAGTTATCCAAAGAGGAACGCAGAACACGCAGCCACCGTCTTATCGTCCGGGGCGCGGTCTTTGAGAGCATTGTGCCGGAAGCAAAGAACATGACCGACGAGGAAGCTGCCGCGCTTCTCCGGCTTGCCTTGACGAGTGAACCAGCGCGGGAATATCTGAAAAAACGAGCAGAGGGAGCGACAAGGTGAAAATCCCTTTGGAACAAAAGGCGCACTTATACACCCTTGCGGGCGTGTGCGCTCTGCCGAGGGCTTATCTCCGCACAGGGAACTTTCCCCGCGCTCCGATTGGCGGCTTTGCCGCAACAAGGGGCTGCACCCCTTGCGCCGCTTTGCGGCTATCCCTGCACACCCACAAAAACAGTACACCCGCCGTTGGCGTCTGTACCATTTTTGCGGGTTTTATTATCCTATCCGGGAGGTGATACCC